>Ga0207647_10002847_pt1 | contig 13036 bp, 12 predicted proteins | sample KBSCornC2_FD_184295 | JGI IMG/M metagenome (GOLD analysis project Ga0207647, IMG submission 184295) | Corn rhizosphere microbial communities from Kellogg Biological Station, Michigan, USA - C2 (SPAdes) (version 2) | ecosystem: Host-associated > Plants > Roots > Rhizosphere ...
AGGACATGGTGCGCGACGATTTGCTCCGTACCAATCCCGACCTCAAAGGCGCGATCCGGCGGATCGACGTGTGGCGCTGGGGCCATGCCATGATCCGCCCGGTGCCGGGCTATTTCTGGGACGGCCGCCGCGAGGCCGCCGCCGCGCCGCGCCCGCCGTTGTTCTTCGCGCATTCCGACCTGAGCGGCCTTTCGCTGTTCGAGGAAGCGCAATATCGCGGCATCCGCGCCGCCGAGGATGCGATGACGCATCTCGCCATTCCCTATCGTTCGGTGCTGGCGTAGGACTGGAGTGTGGACTTCAGTGGGACCCACCTTCTTGCCGACCTGTTCGACTGCGATCATCTCGACGATGAAGCGCGGATCGAGGCGGCGTTGCTCGCGGCCGTCGTCGCCGCCGATGCGACGCTGATCGAGCTGAAAGTCCATGGCTTCGGCGCCGGCCAGGGCGTGACCGGCATCGCCTTGCTCGCCGAATCGCACATCTCGATCCATTCCTGGCCCGAGCGCGGATATGCCGCAGTCGACATGTTCCTGTGCGGACGGCGCCACGATCTCGACGCCGCGCTGGCGGCGCTGGCCGGGATGCTCGACGCCGGGCGGATCGAGCAACGCCGCTTCGCCCGCGGATTCAGCCTGGAGGCCACCGACCAATGACCGGCACGCCGTTACCCCCGAAGCGCCAATCGACGGCACGCCTTGTCTTGATCCTCCTGCTCGGGCTGCTCGGCCTGTGGGTCATCCACGCCTTCCTGCCCGTTCTCATCTGGGCGGTAGTCATCGCCGTCGCGGTCGATCCGCTTGTCCAGCGCGCCGAGCGCCGGTTTCCGCGCCCCAATCTCGTTGCCGCGGCTTTCACCGTGGGTTTCGCCCTGATCGTGCTGGCGCCGATCGCGATCGGCATCGCTCAGGCCGCGCGCGAGGCACACGATGTCGCGACCTGGGTGAAGGAGGCGCAGCAATACGGGGTGCCGCCGCCCGGCTGGCTCGCCAATTTGCCGTACAGCGCCGAGGCGACCGATTGGTGGCGCACCAATCTGTCCGATCCGGCGGCGGCCCATCATCATTTCGAGGTGCTGAGCCACAGCCTGCTCGGCGCGCAAGCGCGGTTGCTCGGCTTCGGGCTGGTCCATCGCGCGGTGGTGTTCGGCTTCACCTTGATCGCGCTCTTCTTCCTGATCCGCGACCGTGATGCCTTGGCGGTGCAGTTCCGCACCGCCAGCGCGAAGCTGCTCGGGCCGCAGGGCGAACGGATCGGGCAACAAGCTCTCGCCTCGGTCCGCGGGACGATCGACGGGCTGGTGCTGGTCGGACTTGGCTTCGGCGCGGTCATGACCGTCGTCTATTTCTTCCTCGGCGTGCCACATCCAATCCTGCTCGGCGCCGTCACCGCGATCGCCGCGATGATCCCATTCGGCGCGCCGGTCGCGTTCGGGCTCGCCGCCTTGCTGCTGCTCGGACAAGGATCACCCGGTGCCGCGATCGCGGTCGTCGTGATCGGCTTTGCCGCCGAATTCGTCGCGGGCCATTTCGTCCGCCCCGTCTTGATCGGCAGCGCGACCAAACTGCCGTTCTTCTGGGCGTTGGTCGGTATCCTCGGCGGCGTCGAGACATTGGGTCTGCTCGGCCTGTTCGTCGGGCCGGCGACGATGGCGGTATTGGTGATGCTGTGGCGCGAACTCGTCGAGGGCGATGCGACCCCCGTTGCCTGACGTCTATAGCTGACCGTCGGCGTTACGATTGCCCCGAACGGATCGGAACCTTAGATGGGCGGCAAATCCCCCGCCCTCAGGAGTCCCTATGACCTATTCCGCCAAGCTCGGCCTCTATATCGACGGCGAGTGGCTGACCGGCGATGGCCGGGACGTGCATTCGGTGCTCAACCCGGCGACCGGCGCGGGCCAGGCCGACTTGCCGCTGGCCACCACCGCCGACCTCGATCGCGCACTTGCCGCGGCGCAGCAGGGGTTCGAGGCGTGGCGCGCGGTTGCGCCCGAGCAACGCGCCGCTGTGCTTAACAAGACCGCCGCTTTGGTCCGCGAACGCGCCGACGCGATCGCCCGCATCGCGACGATGGAGGAAGGCAAGCCGGTCGCCGAGGCCAAGGGCGAGGTCATGGCCGCTGCTGCGATGCTCGAATTCCACGCCGGCGAGGCGGTGCGCGTCTATGGCCGCGTGCTGATGCGCGCGCCGGGCATGCGCTCAATGGTGCTTCATCATCCGGTCGGTCCGGTCGCGGCGTTCTGCGCCTGGAATTTCCCCGCGCTCAACGTCGTCCGCAAGATCGCGCCCGCGATCGCCGCCGGCTGTTCGATCATCCTCAAGCCGAGCGAGGAAACCCCGGGCTCGGCGGTCGAGATCATGCGCTGCTTCCAGGATGCCGGGCTCCCCGGCAATGTCGCGCAGATCGTGTTCGGCGTGCCCGACATGATCTCGCGCCACCTGCTCGCCTCGCCGGTCACGCGCAAACTGAGCTTCACCGGATCGGTGCCTGTCGGTAAGCATCTGATGAAGCTGGCGTCGGACAGCGTCATGCGGATGACGATGGAATTGGGCGGCCACGCGCCGGTGCTGGTGTTCGACGATTGCGATCTCGAAAAGACGCTCGATATCTTGGTCACGCACAAGTTCAGGAATGCCGGCCAGGTTTGCGTCGCGCCGACCCGCTTCCACGTCCAGGACGGCATCTACGAGAAGTTTGTCCAGGGGTTCGCCGAGCGCACGAAGAAGCTGCAGATCGGCAGCGGCCTCGACGCCGCCAACCAGATGGGTCCGCTCGCCAATCCGCGCCGCCCGGACACGATCTCAGCGCTGGTCGAGGATGCGCGCTCGATCGGCGCGCGTGTGCTGGCCGGCGGCGAGCGCGAGGAAAAGGATGGCGGCTTCTTCTTCCAGCCGACGGTGATCGCCGATGTGCCGCTGGGAGCCAAGGCGATGAACGACGAGCCGTTCGGGCCGCTTGCCTTGATCCGCCCGTTCGGCACGGTCGAGGACGCGATCGCCGAAGCCAACCGCCTGCCCTTCGGCCTTGCAGCCTATTGCTTCACCGAGAGCGGTCGCCGCCAGAATCTGCTCGCCGAAACGGTGGAGGCGGGGATGGTCGCGATCAATCAGGTTCGCATGACCTGGCCCGACGCGCCGTTCGGCGGGATGAAGGAATCGGGCTTCGGCTCCGAGGATGGTCCCGAGGGGATCATGGCGCATCTGACCACCAAGGCGGTCCATATCGCATAGTTCTGTTGTCGATATTTGTTCCCACCCCGGCGAAAGCCGGGGCCCAGTTTCGAGACGATGGTTGGGAAGCGAGTCGTGCCGCCGCCGATTTGGTCGCGACTGGGCCCCGGCCTTCGCCAGGGTGGGATAAACTGCTAGGCGCGGCGGCAAGAATGACGATCCGGGGAGTATGATGACTGCAACCAACGGAGCCGGTTCACGTACGGCCGCCCGCATCCTCGTCGACCAGCTGATCGCGCAGGGCGTCGACCGCGCCACCTGCGTGCCTGGCGAAAGCTATCTGTCGGTGCTCGACGCGCTGATCGGCAGCGGGATCGACCTCCTCACGTGCCGCGCCGAGGGTGGCGCGGCGATGATGGCGGAGGCCCATGGCAAGCTGACCGGTCGTCCCGGCATCTGCTTCGTAACGCGCGGACCGGGAGCGACCAACGCCAGCCCGGGCCTGCACATCGCGATGCAGGATTCGACCCCGATGATCCTGTTCGTCGGGCAGATCGAGCGCGGCATGCGCGATCGCGAGGCGTTTCAAGAGCTCGATTACCGCGCCACGTTCGGCGCGTTGGCGAAATGGGTGGTCGAGATCGATGACGCCGCCCGCATTCCCGAGATCATCGCCCGTGCCTTCCGCGTCGCGATGCAGGGACGACCGGGCCCGGTGGTGATCGCGTTACCGGAGGACATGCTCGACGAGGTTGCGGAGGTTGCCGATGCGCCACGCGTGGACCCCGTCGAAACCGCGCCCGCGCCCGCCGATATCGACCGGCTCGGCGAATTGCTCGCGGCGGCCAAAAACCCCGTCGCGATCGTCGGCGGCTCGCGCTGGACACCGCAAGCGCGCGACGCGATGATCGACTTCGCACACCGCTTTGATTTGCCCGTCGCCGCGCAATTCCGCCGCGCCCCGCTGTTCCCCGCGACCGACGACCATTTCATCGGCGATCTCGGGCTCGCGCCCAATCCCAAGCTGATCGAGCGCATCAAGACCGCCGACCTGGTCCTGCTGATCGGCGGACGGATGTCGGAAATCGCTTCGCAATCCTATACATTGCTCGGCATCCCTGCCTCGGCGCAGCAGCTCGTCCATATCCATCCCGACCCGCTTGAACTCGGCCGCGTTTACCAGCCGGTGCTGGCGATCAACGCCACGCCGCCGGCCTTCTTCGCCGCGCTCGACGGTATCGAGGCGAGCCCGACCTGGTCCGCCAACCGTGAGGCGGCACGCGCCGATTACCTCGCCTGGTCCGACACGCCGCCGCCGGTGCCGGGCGATTTCCAATATGGCGACGTCATGGCGTGGCTGCGCGACCGGCTGCCGCCCGACGCGACGATCTGCAACGGCGCGGGCAATTTCGCGAGCTGGATCCATCGTTATTACCGCTTCCGCGATTTCGGCACCCAGCTTGCGCCGACCAGCGGGTCGATGGGATACGGCCTGCCCGCGGGCGTGATGGCCAAGCGGCAAAAGCCCGACAGCATCGCGCTGACCATCGCGGGTGACGGCGACTTCCTGATGAACGGCCAGGAATTCGCCACCGCCGTCCATCACGGCATCCCGCTGATCGTCGTGCTGATCGACAACGGCATTTACGGCACTATCCGCATGCACCAGGAAAAGACCTTTCCGGGGCGCATCTCCGCGACCAGTCTCACCAATCCCGACTTCGCCGCGCTCGCGCGTGCCTATGGCGGCCATGGCGAGACGGTCACCACCACGGCGGAATTCGCGCCCGCCTTCGAGCGCGCGCTAGCTTCAGGCAAGCCGGCGATCCTGCATTGCCATCTCGACAGCCAGGCGATCACCCCGACCGCGACGCTGGATGGGCTTAGGGCAGCGGCGGAGAAGAGCTGAAGCCGGCTGACCCTCCGCTTGATCCGTGATCCAGTTTCTGCGCCATCGCTGCGAAAAGTTGGAGCGGGTAACGGGAATCGAACCCGTGTATTCAGCTTGGAAGGCTGCTGCACTACCATTGTGCTATACCCGCATCCGGTTGAATTCACTCGCTAAAGTGATTTCCGGCGCTTGACGATCCAACCGGCGTCCCGCTGGAAATCCAACGAAGGTCCGATCGGCGGCGCGGCGCACCGGTTAGCGCGCCGATCGGCAAGGCGCAAGGGTCAGGCGCTTTGATCGGGCTGGGCGAGTACCCGCGTTCAAGCTTAACCGATCATTCACCAAACCCTCGCACTAAGCGGTATGGATTACGAAGGACGTTCGGCCTTTGCCACCAGGGCGGCGCTTCATGCGCGCGATGATCTCGCGACCGTCGGGCGCGGAATCCGGCCTGCCACGCTGGCAGGTGTGCTGGTCTCGTTCCTGTTGGTCGACCAAGTCCTGCTCTGGCATTTCCTCGGCCTTGTACCACCGATAGCTGTCGTATCGGCGTTGGTCCTGTTGCCCGTCGCGTTCTGGCCGCTGACGCGGCACACGGGCGCGGGAAGCGCGAGATTGCCATGGAAGCTTTTGGGCATCTGCTTCGCCGTTTCGCTGGTCGTCTATATCCTGGGCGGCGAAGGGCGGCTGTTTTACGCCAATAGGGATTGGCAGGTGCGCGGCGCGGTGCTGCGCGATCTCGTCAACTATCCCTGGCCGGTCATCTATGACGGCACCGATCCAAAGATGTTGCGTCTGCCGTTGGGCATGTATTTGATCCCGGCCTGGATCGGCAAATCCTATGGCTTCGCGGCTGCCGAACTGACGGAGCTGCTGCAAAACAGCTTGCTGCTGACGGCCGTGCTGGCGCTCGGTTCGACCCTATTCACCGGTACGCGCGCGCGCCTGATCGCGCTGGGCGTCTTCCTCGGATTTAGCGGCATGGACGTTATCGGCGCGCTACTCACCGGCCAGCCGCCCCACGGCCATATCGAGCAATGGAACGTCTACCAATTCTCGTCCCACATTACCCAGGCATTCTGGGTTCCGCAGCATGCTTTGGCGGGCTGGATCGGGGCCTTGTGTTATCTGTTGTGGCGCGACGACAAGGCACCCGCGGCATTGCTGTTCTGCGTCGTCCCTCTGTCGGCATTGATGTCGCCGCTAGCCTTTATGGGCCTGTTGCCGTTTGCCGCGCACGCTGCGGTCACCGTCGTCGTTCGGCACGAAGTGCGTGTCCGCCAACTCGTTCTACCGGTGCTCGGCGTGCTGATCTCGCTGCCGTCGCTAGTGTACCTCACGTCCGCCGCCGATACGGTCGGCGGACATTTCGAGGCGCCCAGGATTCTCCAATATCTCCTTATCGAACTTCTCGAGATCGTGCCCTTCCTGGTCGGACTCAAACTCGCGACGAGAAGCGATCGATTTGGCCGGACGACGTTCGTAATCGTCGCGCTCATCCTGTTGTTCGCGCCGCTCGGGAAGGTGGGCAGAGGGATCGACTTCGTGATGCGCGTTTCCATACCGGCGCTGGCGATCCTTTCGATGCTGATCGCCGACCTGTTCAGCACGCCGGCGGAGCCTTCCGCGCGGCGTGGCCGCCAGATCGTGCTTGGTGCTTTCCTGATTGGCCTGGCAACGCCGGCCACGGAGATTGGCCGCGCACTCCTCTTTCCTCGGTCGCCTGCCCCGCTTTGCAGCTATCTCGGCGTCGTACCCGGTGGCGCTACCGACTATGTAGCGTCTCTCTCGAGACTACCCGCCTGGATTAGGCCGAGCGAGCCGGCAATGGTTCGGCCTCGCGATCCCGAGCAATGCTGGGACGGACCCTGGCCAAAACCTGTCACTTAGAGCTGTCGCATCGCTTTTTGCGGAAAACCGGTACCCGCTCTTCCGCGCGATGCTCTAAGCCCGAGAAAGCGCCCTGCTTTACAAATGATGTGTGCGCCTTAGCGGCGCGCGCGTCCGACATCCTTCACGGCTTGCTTACCATTCCGCGCGTATCCCCGCGCGCATGTATCACGACCCTGCATTGGGCACGGCCGCCAAGGCCGATCCGCGCCCCAAGTCCGCCGTGTCGACCGGGACCGGCATATCCGGGCTAGCTGGGCTATTCACCTGGATAGCAATCGCGCGCTGGCTCGGGATGGACGGTCCCTATGCCGCCCTGATCAACGTCGCCGCGACCGCACTGCCGATGGTGCTGTGGTCGGTGTTCGTCGACAAGGTCCACCGTAACCCCTCGACCGGGATCGACTGGGCCAATCCGAAACCGTGGCGCGAGACGCTCGACATCTCGATCACCAAGCTCGCCGGGCTATGGCTGACCTGGGCCGGGATCGCCTGCCTCTACGCGGTCGGACGCTTCTATTGGGAAGGCAATTTCCAGTTCTCGATGTGGTGCTTCATGTGGGCGGCGCCGGCGCTGTTCGTGCTGTCGATCCCCTACACATTGTGGCTCGACCGCCGCATGGTCGAGCCCAAGGACGGCTGCTGGGCCTTGGGCGCCTGGATGATGGGACTCAAGGAACCGATCGACAAGGAAGCGATCTGGAACCACCTGAAGAGCTGGGGCGTGAAGATGTTCTTCACCGCCTTCATGCTGGCAATCGTCCCGCCGGGGTTCGGCGATTTCGTCCGCGGCGATTTCAGCCGGGTGCTCGCCAGTCCCGTGGCGCTGGCCAATTGGCTGATCACTTTCATGTTCCTGGTCGACGTGGCGTTCGCCACCGCGGGCTATCTGCTCGCCTTGCGCCCGCTCGATTCGCACATCCGCACCGCTAATCCCTATGCAGCAGGCTGGATGGCGGCGCTGATCTGCTACCCTCCCTTCGTCCTGATGGGCGATAACGGCCCGCTCGATTACCATCCCGGCACCTATGGCGAGGCCGGCTGGTCGACCTGGTTCGCGGATTATCCGGTGCTGCTGGTCGGCATCGGCACCTTGCTGGTGCTGCTGACCGCGATCTACGCCTGGGCTACGGTCACGTTCGGCATCCGTTTCTCCAACCTCACGCATCGCGGCATCCTGACCAACGGGCCCTATGCCTTTTCGCGGCACCCCGCCTACCTCTCCAAGAACCTGTTCTGGCTGATCGCCACCGTACCGCTGCTGACCACCGGCAGCTGGCTCGACGCGGTGCGATCGACCGCGATCATGGCCATCGTCGCCGGGATCTATTATTGGCGCGCGCGGACCGAGGAGCGCCATCTGCGCGCCGATCCGGCGTACGAGGAATATTATCAGTGGATGGAGCGCAACGGCCTGGTGCCGCGCTTTTTCCGATGGATCAGCGGCAAGTCGGCAGCGGTCACGCCAGACACAGCATGAACCCGATCGCGCCGGCCATCGCCACCGCACTCGCGGCCAGCGCACGGTGCAGATGGGGACCGTCCGGACAAAGCCGGGCATAATCGCGCCAGACCAGGATCGCCGGACGCCAGAGCGATCGCGAGCGTTGCTCGGTCGCCCGGACGGTGATCGCCATCCGCCCGTTTTCCAGGGTCGCAACCACCAGCCCGGTGATCACCGCGACAAGACAGATGACCGCGGCGACCGACCGCGGTCCGGCCATCAGAAGCTCATCTCGTCATAGATTTTCGAAATGTCGCCGTTCCACTCACCGTTATAGCGGTCGAGCAGGACCTGTGCGGGCACCTTGCCCGACCGCACCACTTCGCGCAGCGGATCGAGGAACCCGGTCTCGTTGGTCCCGCCGGCATCGGTCCGCGCGCGCGCGGTCAATCCGGCATGCGCGATGTCGAGCACTTCCCCAGCGATGTCACGAAGCTTGCCGCCACCCGGCAACGGCGCGTCGAGCGCCAGCGCGGGCACCGAATTCCGCAATTCCTCGCGCTCAGCCATGGTCCAGTGCCGCACCAGATCCCATGCCGCGTCGAGCGCGCCTTGATCGTAGAGCAGTCCGACCCAGAATGCCGGCAAGGCGCAGATCCGCCCCCAAGGCCCGCCATCGGCGCCGCGCATTTCGAGGAACGTCTTGAGCCGCACTTCGGGGAAAGCGGTCGAGAGGTGATCCGACCAATCCTCGATCGTCGGCTTCTCACCCGGCAGGATGTCGAGCTTGCCGTCGAGGAAGTCGCGGAAGCTTAGCCCCGCGGCGTCGAGATACTGGCCGTCGCGATAGACGAAGTACATCGGCACATCGAGCGCGTAATCGGCATAGCGCTCGTAGCCGAACCCGTCCTCGAACACGAACGGCAGCATGCCGGTGCGCGCGGGATCGGTGTCCGACCAGATATGGCTGCGGAACGACAGCATGCCGTTCGGCTTGCTCTCGGTGAACGGCGAATTGGCGAACAGAGCGGTCGCCAGCGGCTGCAGCGCGAGTCCGACACGGAACTTCTTCACCATGTCGGCTTCGGACGCATAGTCCAGATTGACCTGGATCGTGCAGGTCCGGAGCATCATGTCGAGCCCCAGGCTGCCGACCCGCGGCATGTGGCGCAGCATGATCGCATAGCGGCCCTTGGGCATGATCGGCAGATCCTGCCGCGCCTTGTCGGGCCACATCCCCATGCCGAGGAAGCCGAGCCCGAGCCGGTCGCCGATCGTCTTGACCTGTTGCAAGTGACGGCCGGTTTCGGCGCAAGTCTCGTGCAGATTTTCGAGCGGCGCGCCCGACAGCTCGAATTGCCCGGCGGGCTCGAGGCTGACCGATCCATCGGCGCCGGTCAGCGCGATGATCTTGCCATTCTCCTCGACCGGCCGCCAGCCGAACTCGGTCAGGCCATTGAGTAGGTCGCGGATGCCGCCGGGCTCGTCCCACGACGGCGCGCGATGATCGACGGTGCGATAGACAAATTTCTCATGCTCGGTGCCGATCCGCCAACGCTCGGCGGGCTTTTCCCCACCGGCGAAAAAATCGATCAGCTGCTGACGGTCTTCGATGACCGCTGCGTTCGTGTCCGTAACGGTCTTCGTCGTCATGGCGCGCATGTAGCGACGACGAAACGGTTGCGCTAGCCGTCGTTCGAAAGGCCCCGGTTAACCCCGCCAATCGCCCGCCGCTGACATCCAGATTGTCACCGCTGCTGCCGCCGCAGTCTCGGCACGAAGAATACGCGGACCGAGGCCGATTCCTACCGCTTGGGGCAACGCACGGATCGCCTCGCGTTCGGCGTCGTCGAACCCGCCTTCGGGTCCGATCAGGATCGCCGCCGGCCCGCGATGCGCCGCCATCGCCTCGGCGGCGGGCGCGCCGCCCATCTCGTCGGCGAAGAAGAGCGCGCGATCCTCGGGCCAGTCGCGGAGCAAGGCGTCCAGCTTCACCGCCTCGGACAGTTCCGGCAACGCGGTGCGGTCGCATTGCTCCGCCGCCTCGATCATGTGGCTGCGCAGGCGGTCGAGGTTGAGTCGGTCGATTATCGTGCGGCGAGTCAGCACCGGCATCAGCCGCGCGACGCCCAGCTCGCAGGCTTTTTCCGCGACCCAGTCGATCCGGCCTTTCTTGATCGGCGCCGCGCACAGCCACAGGTCCGGGACCGGCTCGCGGCCGCGCAGATGCGCCGAGACGGTCAGAATCAGGTCGCGCTTGCCGATCGCGCTGGCGATGCCGAGCCATTCGCCGGTAGCGTCATCGAACAACTTTACCGGATCGCCCGCCTTCAGCCGCAGCACCGACAGCAGATAATGCGCCTGCCCGCCCTCGACGCGGACATCGGCGCCTTCGGCCAGCGGGACGTCGATGAACAGACGCGGCGTCGATCGCGGCGGCCAGGCGGGAGTTGCTGCCATGGCTGGCGACTTAGCGAGTTCGTCTCGGTCGGGCCAGCGTCACCTCCCCTCCCGCTTGCGGGAGGGGAACGTCGGTCACGGCTTCGGCTTGCGCCGCATCATCCGCCAGCCGACCACCAGCGCCGCGATCCCGAACGCGCCGCCGACTAGCGCCAGCCCCGCCGCCTGGGCGATGCCCCAGAACAGCGTCTCTGCGAACCGGGCAATGGCGACGGAGAGATGGACCATGAACTGGCCCTAACACGCCAACCCGCCTAGCGTATCCGTTTCCAGTGCCGGACCTGGCAGCCGAAACCGAATAAGGTACAACCGCTGGCGGTGATGCTGTCGGAATCGGTCAGTTCGATTCGCCCCGAAATCGTCTGGTCGAGCGCCGGCACATAGACCTTGCCCTTCCATTCATTGGGACCGGTCTGACGAAATTCGCGGAACACTTGCGTTCCGATCAAGGTCCGGCCGCGCGAGGCGATGTCCGCCTTGGTCTTGTCGTCCGCCCAGATCACGGTGCCGCACATCGCATCGCCGCAGCGGCCGGCGCGGACGTGCATCGTGTTGTTCATATTGGTCCAGGTGCCCACCCAGGCCGCGCCGGCACGCGCCGGATCGGGTTCGGGACCAGCCTGGGCAGACGCCGCAACGACGGTCAGCGTCAGCGCGGCGCAGGCCAGAAGTCGGGGCATGATCGTCGACATCGCAAACTCCAAAAACACACTCCCCCACCCCTTCCGCCTAGAAATAGAAATTGTCCGTCTTGGGGCAAGGCGTGGCGCTGGTGCGGCAATTCGCACGCGGCTAGTGAATAGGTGATGACTGTCGAACCCGAGTCCGAGATCGTCCCAGACACCCAATATCGCGGGTTGGTCGGGCGATTGCCACCTTATCCGCGCGCATTCGCCTTGCTGGCGCGATTCGATCGGCCGATCGGCTGGCAATTGCTGTTCTGGCCCGGCGCCTGGGCGATCGCGCTGGCGCATGGCGCGATCGACCGCTGGGATCTGATTCTGTGGATCGCGCTCGGCGCCATCGCCATGCGCGGCGCCGGCTGCGTCTATAACGATATTGTCGACCGCGACCTCGATCGCCAGGTCGAACGCACGCGGAGCCGCCCGCTCGCCTCGGGCGCGGTGTCGCTGAAGGCGGCGTGGATCTGGCTGGTGTTCCTGTGCCTGATCGGGCTGGTCGTGCTGCTCCAGCTGCACCGTTATGCCGCGATCGTGGCGCTGGTCAGCCTGGCGCCCGTCGCGGCCTATCCGTTCATGAAGCGGATCACCTGGTGGCCGCAGGCGTGGCTGGGCATCGTCTTTTCCTGGGCGGCGTTGGTCGGGTGGAGCGAGATCGCCGGGTCGCTGATGATGCCGGGACCCTTGCTCTATCTGGGGTCGATCTTCTGGGTGATCGGCTATGACACGATCTACGCGCTCCAGGATATCGAGGACGATACGCTTGTAGGCGTCCGCTCCTCGGCGCGCGCGCTGGGTAGCCGGGTCAGATCGGGCGTCGGGACTTTCTATGCCCTCGCGGTCGCCTGCTGGGCGCTGGCCTTGTGGGAATTGCGGCCCGACCCGCTGGTGCTCGTCGCGCTCGCCCCGGCCGCGCTGCATTTCGCCTGGCAGGTCGCGACGCTCAAGCCCGCCGATGGCGCCAACGCGCTCCGCCGCTTCCGCTCGAACCGATTCGCCGGACTGCTGGTGTTCCTCGCCTGCTTCGTCGTCGGACAAACGAGTTTTTGAGCGACTACCGCCACTCGATCTCGGTCAGTTTTGCCGACGCCCTTTGACCGGCGCGCCTGCGCTTCCTAAGTGCCGGTCATGTTGACTCCCGACGCCGCGCGCGACCGCGCTCTCGATATCGTTACCCGCGCGCGCAAAGCCGGCGCCGATGCCGCCGACGCGGTGCTCGGCGCCTCGGCCAGCGTGGACGTATCGGTGCGGCTGGGCGAGCTCGAGGATGTCGGCCGTTCCGAAGAGGAGCAATTGGGCCTGCGCGTGTTCGTCGGGCAGCGCTCGGCCTCGGTTTCGACCTCCGATCTGTCGTCGGCCGCGATGGACGCGCTGGTCGAACGCGCCGTCGCGATGGCGCGCGAGGCGCCCGAGGATAAATGGGCCGGGCTCGCGCCCGAGGACCGGCTGATGACCGGGCCGATCCCCGATCTCGACCTGCAGGATGCCGACGATCCCG
>Ga0207647_10002850_pt1 | contig 13031 bp, 12 predicted proteins | sample KBSCornC2_FD_184295 | JGI IMG/M metagenome (GOLD analysis project Ga0207647, IMG submission 184295) | Corn rhizosphere microbial communities from Kellogg Biological Station, Michigan, USA - C2 (SPAdes) (version 2) | ecosystem: Host-associated > Plants > Roots > Rhizosphere ...
GCCCTTCCATTCGGTTCCCGCCGGCCGCGACGGCTCCCGACCCCAACTGCAGACATCCAGCAGGCCCATCCCGCATGCTCTAGGCTGTGGTGACGATTTAATCATTTGAGCCAAAGCATGATGCTGGCGAGTTTGACGAAGCCGAGGAAGTTGGCGGCGATTTTGTCGTAGCGGGTTGCGATGCGCCGCCATTGCTTGAGCTTGGCGAAGAAGCCTTCGATGCCCCATCGCTGCTTGTAGGCGATGCGATCATAGCGATGCTGATACTTACGATGTCGGCGGGGCGGGATGACCGGCTCGCCACCTTGTTCGTAGATAAGGTCGTGCAAGCTGTCGGCATCATAGGCGCGATCGGCCAGCACCTTTTCAGCCGGGATGCCTCGGATCAGATCGCAGGCGGGTGCCATGTCGTTTTGCTCGCCGGGGCCGAGGATGAAGCGTATCGGCAAGCCAAGGGCATCGACTACGGCGTGGATTTTGGTACCGAACCCGCCTCTGGACCGTCCGAGAGCCTGGGCTTGAGCGCCCCCCTTTTTACCCGAGCCCCAGCCGCTTGGGCTTGGGCACGGATCACGGTCGCATCGATCGCCAACCATTCAATGTCGGGATCATCCGACACAGCTTCGAAAATCTGATCGATCACGCCCTGCTCAATCCAGCGGTAATAACGCCGCTTGGCGGTCTGGTAGGGACCAAACCTCTCAGGAAGATCCCGCCAGCGACCGCCGGAACGCGCCAACCACAACAGCGCATCTAGAAAACGGCGCCCGTCGCTACGCGGGCCCCTTCGGCCCTTGCGACCCCCGGGCACAAACTCCCGCAGCCGTTCCCACTGATCGTCCCGAAGAACCTCACCTTCCACACCAGCCTCCAAAAGCCAGTGTTGAATCAGAAATCTTAGACGCCGTGAATCCCTAAAATGTCACTACAGCCTAGAGCCCTCACCGTCACCCCGGCCCCCGAGCCGGGGTCCCGCTTCTTCTTCTTTGCCGCGTGAAGCGGAGATGGGTTGCCCAGCGGGATAGGTATGTAACCATCGCAAGGAACGAACAAAGGCAGCGGGACCCCGGCTCGGAGGCCGGGGTGACGAAAAAGAAATGGCGAACGGCCGAAGGCTGCGGCCATCCCGCTCAGCTTGAGCACAGTTGCTCGCAGGCTACTCGAACCCAACGGGATTCGGATTTCATGTGCGTCGTTCTAGCCGCGCACGAACTAGGCAGCCACTTCCACCAGATCGGCGGGCAGCGGCGCGTCGGCCAGGGCGGCGGCCAGCCGAGCGCGATCGAGCCCGCCTTCCCAGGCGGAAACCACGATCGTCGCCACCGCATTGCCGATGAAGTTGGTGAGGCTGCGGCATTCGCTCATGAAGCGATCGACGCCCAGGATCAGCGCCATGCCCGCGACTGGCACCGACGGCACCACCGCCAGCGTAGCGGCCAGCGTGATGAAGCCCGATCCGGTGACGCCGGCCGCACCCTTCGAGCTCAGCATCGCCACGCCCAGCAGGAGGAGTTGCTGCTCGAGCGAGAGGTGAACCCCGGTCGCCTGGGCGATGAACAAAGCGGCGAGCGTCATATAGATGTTGGTGCCGTCGAGGTTGAACGAATAACCGGTCGGCACGACGAGCCCGACCACCGATTTGCGGCAGCCGGCGCGTTCCATTTTCTCGATCAGGCTCGGCAGCGCGGCCTCGGAGGAGGAGGTGCCCAGCACCAGCAGCAGCTCGGCCTTCAGATAGCGGATCAGCCGCAGGATCGAGAAGCCGGCGAGCCAGCCAACCGCCCCCAGCACGACCAATACGAACAGGAGCGAGGTGAAATAGAAGGTGAGCACCAGCCCGGCGAGCCCGGCCAGCGCGCCGATGCCATATTGGCCGATGGTGAAGGCCATCGCCCCGAACGCGCCGATCGGCGCCGCCTTCATCAGGATGGCGACCAGCCGGAACACGGCGTGCGTGGCGGATTCCAGCACCGTAAGCAGCGGCTGCCCGCGATCGCCGATCAGCACGAGCGCGATGCCGAACAGGACGGCGACGAGCAGCACCTGCAGGATCTCACCTTCCACCAGCGCCGAGGCCAGCGTCGTCGGGATGATGTTCATGACGAAGCCGACGATCGTCTGATCGTGCGCCTTGGCCGAGTAATCCGCGATCTTGCTGCTATCGAGCGTGGCCGGATTGATATGCATGCCCGCGCCCGGCTGGATGACGTTGGCGACGGTAAGCCCCACCAGCAGCGCGAGCGTGGAGAAGAGCAGGAAATAGGCGAAGGTCTTGGCGGCGACGCGGCCGACCGCGCCGAGATCGCGCAGGCCGGCAATGCCGGTGACGATGGTGAGGAAGATCACCGGCGCGATGATCATCTTGACCAGCTTGATGAACCCATCGCCGAGCGGCTTCAGCGCGACGCCGGCCTGGGGCCAGAACACCCCCACGAGCACGCCGAGCGCGATCGCGGCGAGCACCTGCACATAGAGATGGCGGTGGAGCGGCAGGGGCTGAGCAGGTTCGGCCGTGATCTCCACTTCATTCTCCCCGCCCGCGCGCGCGGCACAAAACCGGTTTCACGACATATTCGCTCCTGGCAAGCGGCATGCAAGCGGGGAAGTTAGGGGGTAGCCGGCGTCTTCTTTCCTATGCATCTGCGTGATAGTGCGCCCTGCGCCAAGCCGGCGAAGGGATAACCCGCCGGCGGCCGATATTGTAGAAACTGCGTGCCTCACTGTCCGTTTGACCTATCCCTCGCCCGCTACGAATGTCATGGGCGTCACGCGTTTCGCCCGGAATCTCTCAGATGGATTTGCCCGCCTCCAAATCCGAAGCCCAGGCCAAGGCAGACGGCCTGCCGACGCCGCGCCGCTATTATGCGGCGGCGGCGATCTGGCTCGCCATCTCGATGTGCGTGCTGGACAGCGCCATCGCCAATATCGCGCTGCCCACGATCGCGGCGGAGCTGCGCGCCTTGCCCGCGATCGCCGTGTGGATCATCAATGCCTATCAGCTCGCCATCACCATGCTGCTGCTGCCGTTCGCGGCGCTGGGCGACCGGATCGGCCACCATCGCGTCTATCTGCCCGGGCTCGCCGTCTTCATCGCGGGATCCCTGGGCTGCGCGCTGGCGGGCAGCTTCGAAGCGCTGATCGTCGCGCGCATGGTCCAGGGCATCGGCGCGGCCGCCGTGATGGCGGTGAACGCAGCCGTGGTGCGCGCCACCTATCCGAACCGGATGCTGGGGCGCGGCATGGGCTATAATGCGCTCGTGCTCTCGATCTCCGCCGCGATCGGGCCGACGCTCGCCTCCTTCATCCTGAGCTTCGCAAATTGGCCGTGGCTGTTCGCAATCAACGTGCCGCTGGGCCTCGTGTCGCTCGCGATCGGCATGCGCTGCCTGCCACGCAACCCCGGCCATGGCGGCGAGCCGGATTATGTCGCCGCGCTGCTGAGCGCCGCCATGCTCGGCATGATCATCATGGGCGGGGAGATGTTCGCGCGTGAAGGCTCGCGCGCCGGGCTGCTGCTGCTCGTCGGCGGGATGATCTCGGGTGCGCTGCTGGTGCGGCGCGAATGGGCGGATCCGGCGCCGCTGATCCCGCTCGATCTGCTGCGCATCCCGATCTTCGCGCTTTCGATCATCACCTCGATCACCTCGTTCGCGGCGCAGATGCTGACCTTCGTGGTGATGCCGTTCCTGCTGCAATCCGTGCTTCACCGCAGCGTGGTGGAAACCGGGCTGCTACTGACGCCATGGCCGCTCGCGGTCGGCTGTACCGCGCCGATCGCAGGGCGGCTTTCCGATCGCTATCCCGCCGGGCTGCTGGGCGGGATCGGGCTTGCCTGCCTCGCCTGCGGCCTGTTCCTGCTGTCGATGCTGGGCGATCGGCCGGACACGTTCCAGATCGTGTGGCGGATGGCGCTGTGCGGCGCCGGCTTCGGGCTGTTCCAGGCGCCCAACAACCGCACCATGATCGGCGCGGCGCCCCGGCAAAGAACCGGCGCGGCCGGCGGCATGCTCGCCACCGCACGGCTGCTGGGGCAAACGACCGGCGCGGTGGTGGCGGCCTCGGGCTTTCACTGGCTTGGCCTCGGCTCGGCCTGGCTGCTGCTCAGGGCGGCGGCGTGCGCGGCGGCGCTGGCCGCGATCATCAGCATGCTGCGGCTGCGCGTGCCGCCGGTGGAGGGCAAGCGGCCCGCGCCGATGGTAGGCATGCCCTGACGCGAGCGTCAGCAATCGAGCGTGGCGCTGCGTTCCCATTCGGTCAGGTGGCGCGAATAGTCGTTCCACTCCTCGGTCTTGAGCTTGAAATAGGCGGCGACGAACTCGGCCCCGAGCGCGGTGCGCAACATCGCCGATTTTTCGAAGGCACGCAGCGCATCGAGCAGGTTGAGCGGCAGCTTCTTGGGATTCTTCACCAAATGGCCGTGGGTGTACATGTTGATGTCGAGCCGCTTGCCGGGATCGCGTGAATGCTCGATGCCATCCAGCCCGGCTGCCAGGATCGCGGCCTGGAGCAGATAGGGGTTGGCGGCGCCGTCGGCGAGGCGGAATTCGAACCGGCCATCGTCCGGAATCCGGATCATATGGGTGCGGTTGTTGCCGGTATAGGTGACTGAATTGGGCGACCAGGTCGCGCCCGATGTGGTGCGCGGCGCATTGATCCGCTTGTAGCTGTTGACGGTGGGGTTGGTGATCGCCGCCAGCGCCTCGGCCGAGTGGATGAGGCCGGCGATGAACTGGTAGCCGAGCGCGGAAAGGCCAAGCTCGCCCTTGGCGTCGGCGAACAGGTTCGTGTCCCCCTTCCACAGCGAGACATGGGTGTGGCAGCCATTGCCGGTGAGATTGCTGAACGGCTTGGGCATGAAGGTTGCGCGCAGGCCGTGCTTTTCCGCGATCGATTTCACCATATATTTGAAGAAGGCGTGGCGATCGGCGGTAAGCAGCGCATCGTCATATTCCCAGTTCATCTCGAACTGGCCGTTCGCGTCCTCATGATCATTCTGGTAGGGCTGCCAGCCGAGCGCGAGCATGGCGTCGCAAATTTCGGTAATCACGTCGTAGCGGCGCATCAGCGCCTGCTGATCATAACAGGGCTTGGCCTGGGTGTCGGACATGTCGGCGATGGCGCTGCCGTCCGGCGCGATCAGGAAGAATTCGCACTCGACGCCCGATTTCATCTGATAGCCGAGCGCGGCGGCGCGCGCGATCTGCGCCTTCAGCACATTGCGCGGGCCGTGCGCGACGCGCTGCCCGCTCATCACCGGATCGGCGGCGAGCCAACCCACCTCGGGTTTCCAGGGGAGCTGGATCAGGCTGGCGGGATCGGGCACGGCGAACATGTCCGGATCGGCGGGCGTCATGTCGAGCCAGGTGGCAAAGCCGGCGAAGCCCGCGCCGGTTTTCGCCATCGCGCTGATCGCCGAGGCCGGGACCAGCTTGGAACGCTGCGTACCGAACAGATCGGTGAAGCTGATCAGGAAATATTTGATGCCCTGCTTCTTCGCGATCGCAGCCAAGTCGCTCATGGATTGCCCCCTTTGCCTGGTATCCAGTTCGTTCCCGCCAGCGGAACCTGCGCCATCGCCGCCGCCTCGATCGTCAGCGCGACCAGGTCCTCGGGCTCGAGATTATGGAGATGGCTCTTGCCGCAGGCGCGCGCGATCGTCTGCGCCTCGAGCGTCAGCACCGCGAGATAATTGGCCAGCCGGCGCCCCGCCGCGACCGGATCGAGCCGCCCGGCCAGCGCCGGATCCTGGGTGGTGATGCCCGCCGGATCGCGCCCCTCCTGCCAATCGTCATAGGCGCCCGCGGTGGTGCCGAGCGCGCGATATTCCTCTTCGCGCGCGGGATCATTGTCCCCCAGCGCGACCAGCGCGGCGGTGCCGATCGAGACCGCGTCCGCGCCCAGCGCGAGCGCCTTGGCGACGTCGGCGCCGTTGCGGATACCGCCGGAGACGATGAGCTGGACCTTGCGGTGCATGCCGAGATCCTGAAGCGCCTGCACCGCCGGGCGGATCGCCGCGAGCGTGGGCAGGCCGACATGCTCGATGAATACATCCTGGGTCGCGGCAGTGCCGCCCTGCATGCCATCGAGCACGATCACGTCGGCGCCCGATTTCACCGCGAGCGCGATGTCATAATAAGGCCGGGTCGCGCCGACCTTCACATAGATCGGCTTCTCCCAATCGGTGATCTCGCGCAGCTCCTCGATCTTGATCTCCAGATCGTCGGGGCCGGTCCAGTCGGGGTGGCGGCAGGCGGAGCGCTGGTCGATGCCCTTCGGCAGCGTGCGCATTTCGGCCACGCGATCCGAGATTTTCTGGCCGAGCAGCATGCCGCCGCCGCCGGGCTTGGCGCCCTGTCCGATCACCACCTCGATCGCGTCGGCCTTGCGCAGATCGTCCGGGTTCATGCCGTAGCGCGAGGGGAGATATTGATAGACGAGGATGCTCGATTGGCCGCGCTCCTCCGGGGTCATCCCGCCATCGCCGGTCGTCGTCGAAGTTCCCGCCAGCGATGCGCCGCGGCCAAGCGCTTCCTTGGCTTGGGCGGAAAGCGAGCCGAAGCTCATGCCCGCGATCGTGATCGGGATTTTGAGGTGAATCGGCTTCTTCGCATAACGGGTGCCGAGCCAGAGATCGGTCGCGCATTTTTCGCGATAGCCTTCGAGCGGATAGCGCGAGATCGAGGCGCCGAGAAACAGCAGATCGTCGAAATGCGGCAGCGGCCGTTTCGCGCCGGCGCCGCGAATATCGTAGATGCCGGTCGCCGCCGCGCGCCGGATTTCCGAGAGCGTATAGGGATCGAAGGTCGCCGAGAGGCGGGGCAGGGTGCGGGGGATGTTGGTGAAGTCCATCGATCGCTCTCAATAGGCCGCGGCGTTGTCGACGTGAAAATTGTAAAGCCCGCGCGCCGAGCCGTAGCGCTTGAACTGATCCGGCTTGACCTTGTCCGATACGCCGGCCGCGTCGAGCAGCTTCTGGAGAAGCTCGCTATGTTCGGACCGCATCTCCTTCTCGATGCAGTCCGCGCCGAGGCTTTTGACCTCCCCGCGCACGAACAGCCGCGCTTCGTAGATTGAATCGCCCAGCGCCTCGCCGGCATCGCCCAGCACCACCAGATTGCCCGCCTGCGCCATGAAGGCGCTCATCGGACCGATCGACCCTTTGACGACGATATCGATGCCCTTCATCGAAATGCCGCAGCGCGCCGAGGCGTTGCCATCGATCACCAGCAGCCCGCCATGCGCGGTGGCGCCGGCCGATTGGCTGGCATCGCCCTTCACATGCACCTTGCCGGACATCATGTTCTCGGCGACGCCGACGCCGGCATTGCCCTCGACGACCACCGTCGCCTGCTTGTTCATGCCCGCGCAGTAATAGCCCGCATGGCCGGCGATCTCGACCATGACCGGCGCATCGAGCCCGGCGGCGAGCGCATGCTGCCCTTGTGGATTTTCGACCCGCCAGTGCGTCTCGTGGGTGCTGGGTGCGAGCGCGTGGAGCGCACCGTTCAGCTCGCGCCGGCTGGTGCTGGCGAGATCGACGACCGGCATCAGCCGCGTTCCCAGGCGTAGACGCGCGCGGGCTCGGGCTCGAACACCCGCGCCTGCGCGATCCCCGGCAGGCCGACGAGCGCGCGATATTCGGAGCCGAACGCGACATATTGATCGGTTTCGGCCATCACCGCCGGCTTGCAGGAAATCGGATCGCGCAGCACCGCAAAGCCGTTCTCGGTGCCGACGACGAAGGTGAAGAAGCCGTCGAGATCGTCGAGGCTGTCTTCGAGCGCCTCGGCGAGCGTCGCGCCCTCGCGCAGTTTCCAGCTCAGATAGCCGGCGGCGACTTCGCTGTCATTGTCGGTGGCGAAATCGATGCCCTTCGGCTGGAGCATGCGGCGCAGGCTGGCATGGTTGGAGAGCGAGCCATTGTGGACGAGGCATTGGTCGGCGCCGGTCGAGAAGGGGTGCGCGCCGTCGGTCGTCACCGCGCTCTCGGTCGCCATGCGGGTGTGGCCGATGCCATGCGTGCCCGCCATGCCCGCAAGCCCGAAGCGGGCGCTGACCGCGCCCGGCAGGCCGACTTCCTTGTATAGCTCGATCCGCTTGCCCGCGCCGATCACGGTGATGTCCGGCCGCTGCTCGGCGAGCCAGGCGCGCGCATCGGTTTCACGATCCTCGGCCAGCAGCAGCACCATATGGGTGTCGTGCGGAACGGCGCTGACGGGCGAGCCGAGCGCTTGACCCAGCGCCTGGGCGACGCCTTCGAGATCGCTACCGCGAATAGTGAGCTTGATGCGCCCGGCCTCGCCTGGACCATAGACCGCGAAGCCGGCGCTATCCGGCCCGCGATCGGTCATCACCTCGAGCATGCCGGCAAGCAGCTCGCCCAACCGGGGCTCCAACGCCCTGTCCTTCAGGAACAGGCCGACAATTCCGCACATCGCATGACTCCGCTTGGCACGGTTACGTCACCTGCAGGACATCAGCGATTCTGTCAATCATAAGAAATTTATTTTCTTGAGAAGAATGTCAGTCGACGGCGCGCGGATAGACGATGATCGAGAGATAGCGCGCGGGCAGCACCGGCATATCCTCCGGCCCATGCAGCGCGCCCGAATCGAACAGGAAGGAATCGCCCGGCTTCAGATGATAGGTTTCCGATCCGTGGCGGTAGAGCAGCTCGCCTTCGAGAATGTAGAGGAATTCGATCCCGGCATGGCGGAAGCCGGTATAGGCGCGCGCATTTTCGTTGAGCGTGATCAGATAGGGCTCGACCACGACGTCGCCGCGCAGGACGTGGCCGAGAAGCTGGTAGACATGGCCGACCTTGGTGCCGCGCCGCTCGATCACGAGGCCCTGGCCGGCGCCGACATGTGAGCAATCCTGCCGTTCCTCGAACGATGCGAACAAGGACGAGAGCGGCACCTGCAGCGCCCCCGAGATCGCCTGGAGCGTGGCGAGCGAGGCGGAAATGCCGCCATTTTCGATCTTCGAGAGCATGCCGTTGGAGATGCCGGCCGCGCTTGCCAGCTCCGCCACCGAAAGATCCTGCCGCTTGCGGATGGTGCGGATCTGGTTGCCGAGCGCGCGTTCGAGGCTGCGTTCGGCCGGTTGCGGCGCCGTCGAGCCGGTATGATAATCTTCGATTTCCTGCGACATGAGAGACCTGATAGCTGAGCCGCCAAAGCTGATTGCCTATCAGGAAACTTTTTTACGCTCAAGGATTGGCCGATGGATGATGTGGTGATCGCCCGCGAGCAGGATCTGGATGCCGCGGAGTTCCGCGCGGTGTTGGCGTCGTCGGGGCTTGGGGTGCGACGGCCGGTCGACGATGCCCAACGGCTCGATCGCATGCTGCGCCATGCCAACCTCATCGTCACCGCGCGGATCGGCGGCGAACTGGTGGGCGTCAGCCGCGCGCTCACCGATTTTGCCTATTGCTGCTATCTGGCCGATCTCGCGGTTGCCGAGCATGCCAAGGGGCGCGGCATCGGCCAGCGGCTGATCGCCGAGACGCGTCGGCTGGCGGGGCCGGAAGCGATGTGCCTGCTGCTCGCCGCGCCGGGCGCCGAAAGCTTTTACGACCATATCGAAATGCCGCGCGCCGAGCGCGCCTTCATGTACCCGCGCGAACGCTAGTTGCGAAAGACGACGGTCTTGTTGCCGTTGAGCAGCGCGCGGCCTTCGAGGTGGAAGGCGACCGCGCGCGCCAGCACGCGGCGCTCGATATCGCGACCCTTGCGGACCAGATCCTCGGGGCTGTCCTGATGGCTGATGCGCTCGACATCCTGCTCGATGATCGGGCCTTCGTCGAGATCGGCGGTGACATAATGGGCGGTCGCGCCGATCAGCTTCACGCCGCGCGCATGCGCCTGATGATAGGGTTTGGCACCCTTGAAGCCGGGCAGGAAGCTGTGATGGATGTTGATGCAGCGGCCGGAGAGATAGGCGGCGAGATCGTCCGACAGGATCTGCATATAGCGCGCGAGCACGATCAGCTCGGCGCCGCTTTGCTCCACGATCGCCTTGATCTGCGCTTCCTGCTGCGGCTTGCTGTCCTTCGTGATCGGCAGGTGATGGAAGGGGATCGTGCCGAAATCGCTGCCCGCATAGGTTTCGCGCGGATGGTTGGAGACGATGCCGACGATCTCCATGCGAAGCTCGCCGATGCGGTTGCGGTACAACAGATCGACCAGGCAATGATCGAATTTGGAGGCGAGCAGCAGCACCTTGCTCATCCTGTCGCGCGGGCGCAGCACCCAGTCGAGCCCCAGATTGTCCGCCAGCGGGCGGAAGCCTTCCTCGAACTGCGCGGCGCTGGCGGCGTCGGGCAGGGTGAAGACGATGCGGCCGAAGAAGCGGCCGGTCTCGGGATCGTCGAACTGGTGCGCTTCCTTGATGTCGCCGCCATGGCGGAACATCTCGGCGGTGATCCGGGTGACGATGCCAGGCTGGTTGGGGCAGGACAGGGTGAGAAGATAGGCGATGCTCATGATGCCGGTCCGAATAGTCAAAGCGCCGCGATCGTCGCGTCGAGCCAGTGCTGGAAACTCGCGGCATAGCTGCTGAAGGTCGCGATATCATAGGCCGGACGGTCATCGACTTGCCAGAGGATCACGCCGATATGCGCGATCACGCTCGTTGCCGCCGATCCGGGGCCGAAACTTTGCGGATGCAGATCGATCGCAAGCCCGCGTTGGAGCAGGGTGCGCGCGTCCGCGCCGGAAAGCCGCAGCACCCGATAGCCGCTCGATTGATCCGATACCGAAGCGAGACCGATCAGTTGGGCGGCGAGGCCATTGGCGAAATCGGGCGGCGCGTCCGCCTGGACCGCGAGCCAGCTTCCTGGCCCGACGCCGATCACCGCCCTATTCTGCGTGAAGGCCGCGCCCGCGCGATCGGGCAGGTCCGCGCCCAGCACCGCGCCGATCGCGGCATGGCTTGCGCCCTTGCGCGCCATCACCGCCGCGATGCCGAGGCCGTGCCGCTGCTCGATGGCCAGATCAGCCACGGACACGCGTTCCCTCGCGATCGACAAACACCGGATGGCAGATCTCCGCCTCGACATCGCCGCCGCGCACTGGATCGTGGACGATGATGCGCTCGCCATACCGATCCGGCCCATGGGTCAGCAGCGCGATCGCGATCGCGTGCCCCAGCGTGGGCGACCAGGCCGCCGAGGTCACGAAGCCCTGATCGTTGGCGGCGACCGCGCTGGCGCCGGGGGCGAGCAGATGCGCGCCCGCGCGGATCCGGAGCGTGCGATCGACCGGCTTCAGCCCGACCAGCGCCGGTCGCGTCGGATCGGCAAGCCCAGGCCGCTGCGCCGTCGCCCGGCCGATATAATCCTTCTTGGCCGACATCATTCGCCCCATGCCGAGATCGGCGGCGGTGGTCTGGCCGTTGAGTTCATTGCCCGCCGGATGGCCCTTTTCGATCCGCATCACCCCTAGCGCCTCGGTGCCGTAGGGGACGGCATCGAAGCTGAGCCCCGCTTCGAAGAGGTGGCGGATCAGCCTGTCCCCCAGCAGCGCCGGCGCGCTCACCTCATAGGCGAGTTCGCCCGAAAAGGAGACGCGGAAGATGCGTGCCTCGAAGCCCTCCCATGCGAACTTCGCCGCGCCCATATAGGGCAGCGCCTCGTTCGATAGATCGATCGCGGGGAAGGCGTGTTGCAGCAGCTTGCGCGCATTGGGGCCGGCGACCGAATAGGTCGCCCATTGCTCGGTGACGGAGGTGGCCTGCACGTCGAGTTCGGGCCAGAGCACCTGCCGCGCGTAATCGATATGCTGCATCACCCGCGCGGCGTTGGCGGTGGTGGTCGTCATGAAAAAGCAGTCCTGGCCGAAGCGCGTGGTCGTGCCGTCGTCCATCACGAACCCGTCCTCGCGCAGCATCACCCCGTAGCGCGCCTTGCCGATCGGCAGCGTCGAGAAAGTGTTGATGTAGAGCCGGTCGAGCAGCGTCGGCGCATCGGGGCCGAGAATGTCGATCTTGCCGAGCGTGGAGACGTCGCAGATGCCGACGCTCCCGCGCGTCATGCGCACCTCGCGGTTGACGGTTTCCGGCCAGTCGCGCTCGCCGGGCCGGGCGAACCACTGCGCGCGCTTCCACATCCCGGCGTCGACGAAGCTTGCGCCCTGCGCCGCCGCCCAGCCATGGCTCGCGGTGCGCCGCTCGGGGCGGAAATGCGCGTCGCGATGATGCCCCGCCAGCACGCCGATCGCGACCGGCTGATAGGGCGGGCGCGACAGCACGGTACCGGCCTCGGCGATGGTCTTGCCGGTCGCGGCGGCGAGCAGTGCATGGCCGTTGAGTTGGCTGGTCTTGCCCTGATCGGTCGCCATGCCGAGCGTGGTGTAGCGCTTGAGATGCTCGATCGAGACGAAGCCCTCGCGCGCCGCCAGCGCGATATCGGCATCGGTGACATCGTTCTGGAAATCGACGAAGGCTTTGCCGCGCTTGCCCGGCACATGCCAGAGCGGGGTTGCCTCCGCGCGATCCTCGCTCGTGCGATAGCGGGCGGGCGCGGGAGCCTTCCCGTTGAGATCGGCGATCGCGGCGGCTGCCTGGGCCGCGCCGTCCGCCAGCGCATCGCCCAGCGCGAAATGCCCGGCTGCCGCCCCGGCGGGAGCGAGCCCGGCCGGCGCGTCGTCGAGCAGGAAGGCGTTGATCTTTTCGGACCAGACCGGCTTCGCACCGAGATTGCTGCCGAGGCCGATCGCCGGGCTCCAGCCGCCCGCCATCGCCACCAGATCGGCGGGTAGGGTACGCATGCTTCCGTCGGCCAACCGGACGGTCACACGGCGCACGGGCGCGCCGCTCACATCGCTCACCACCGCGCCCATCAATATGTCAGCGCCACGCTGGCGGAGCGTATCGGCGGCGGGAGCGGCTTCGCGCGGATCGACGATCGTCACCTGCGCGCCCGCATCGATCAGGTCAGCGGCGGTCGCCCAGCCGCTGTCGCTCGCGGCGAAGACAATCGCGCGCCGCCCCGGCAGCGCGGCATAGCGGTTGATGTAGGTGGAGACCGC
>Ga0207647_10002851_pt1 | contig 13030 bp, 9 predicted proteins | sample KBSCornC2_FD_184295 | JGI IMG/M metagenome (GOLD analysis project Ga0207647, IMG submission 184295) | Corn rhizosphere microbial communities from Kellogg Biological Station, Michigan, USA - C2 (SPAdes) (version 2) | ecosystem: Host-associated > Plants > Roots > Rhizosphere ...
CCCGCCTGCGGGAGAGGGAGGGGCCCGCCGCCATCAGGCGGTAGGAGGGTGAGGGTCTTCTTCTTCTGTTTTCGACGTACGCCTGGAAGAAGAAAGAAGACCCTCACCCAACCCTCTCCCGCTTGCGGGAGAGGGCTATAGAAAGGGAGGCCAGAACCTGATCCCCAGCGATGCAGCGGGGCAACACCGCCTTATGCATAATCCTGAATACGTATGTGGCCAACTTGGCCCCATCCCCGCTGCAACATAAGCGCAGCATATCTGCACGCGCCATGTGGGCCGCGTTGATGCCGCCAGCCAAATATGGTGCGGCCGCAAGGGGAGGAATTGATGACTGCTTTCCGTTCGAACCGTCGTACCCAGCTTGCCCTGCGCGCAAGCGGCATCGCGCTTGCCGGCGCGCTGACGGTGATCGCGTCGCCGGCACTCGCGCAGACTGCGCCCACCGCGGCGGCTCCGCAGGCCGACGATCAGGCAAACGCCGATACGTCGCAGGACATCGTCGTCAGCGGCTTCCGCGCAGCATTGGCCAGCGCGACCGCCAAGAAGCGGAATTCGGAACAGATCGTCGAATCGGTGTCGTCGGAAGACATTGGCAAGCTGCCCGATAACGGCATCGGCGAGTCGATCGCGCGCCTGCCCGGTATCTCCGCGCAGCGCAGCGCCGGACGCGCCAACATCATCTCGATCCGCGGTTTCGGCCCGGACTTCTCGACGACGACGCTCAACGGCCGTCAACAGACCACGACCAATGACAGCCGCGCCGTCGAATTCGATCAATATCCGTCGGAAGTCCTGGCGGGCGTCGACGTCTACAAATCGTCGGAAGCGGATCTCACCGCCGGCGGGCTGGTCGGCAGCATCAACCTGCGCACCATCCGTCCGCTCGACGTCAGCAAGCGCATCCTCGCGATCGGCGCGCGCGGCACCTATGTCGACCAGAAGCTGCAGCCGGGAACGAGTGACCTGGGCTATCGCGTCTATGGCACGTTCGTCGACAAGTTCGCCGACGATCGGATCGGTATCGCGCTGTCGGCCGCTTACACCGACGAGCCTTATCAGACGCGCGACTGGAACGCCTGGGGATACGGCGCTTACGGGCCGAACCAATATGGCATGAACGGCGTCAAGACCTGGTCCGAGTCGGACAAGCTGAAGCGGTTCGGGGCCAATGGCACGATCCAGGTGAAGGCAAGCGATGACCTGATGCTGACGGTCGACGGCTTCTATTCTCGTTTCGTCGACCGGATCGATCAGCGCGGCATCGAAATGCCGTTCAACTGCGGCGGTGGCTGCGGGCACGATCAGATTCTGAGCTACACCGCGGATTCGCGCGGGCTCGTGACGTCGGCGACGATCAAGGGAACGCCGGTCATCGAGAATTATGCGAATGACCGCGTGGCCAGCACCTACTCGCTCGCCGGCAACCTGAAGTGGGACAATGGCGGGTCGACACGCGCCCTGTTCGACGCGAGCTGGTCGCGCACGGATCGCAGGGACGACCGGCTGGAAACCACCGCCGGTCTTGGCCGCGCACTGCCGAACCCGACGGCGACGGTGAGCTATAAGCTGACCGACAAGGGGCCGGTCTTTACCAGCGACTATAACGGCGCCAGCTCCGCATTGGTGCTGACCGACGTCGAAGGCTGGTCGGGCACGCCCGTCCAGGCAGGCTATGACAAAATTCGTAAGAGCAAGGACGATCTGATCGAGCTGCGTGGCGAGATCGAGCAGGACATCGGCAACTTCGTCAAATCGATCAAGGTCGGTGTCGACTATACCTATCGCACCAAGGTGCTGACCCAGGATGAGGCGTTTCTGTCACCACCGGGCGGCGCGACGACCGCTGCGATCCCGTCGAATCTGATCCTTAGCCCGGTACAGCTGGACCGGGGGTTCGGGCCGATCTTGGCTTACGATCCGCGAACCCTGGTTGCGAACAATGTGCTCGTCTACGTGCCCAACGGTTCCGGCGCATCGCAAGCCTATGACGTGACCGAGGAGGTCTGGACCCCTTACGCCATGGCCAATCTGAACGCCGATCTTGGAGCAGTAAAACTCACCGGCAATATCGGCGTGCAGGGAATTCGCACGGCGCTCACGTCGAAGGGTGCGACCAAGCCGACCGTCAGGGATTCCTATTGGATCGTCCTGCCCAGTATGAATCTCAACTTCCGTTTTCCGAACGACTTCGTGATCCGGTTCGCCGCGTCGCAGCAGATCATGCGCCCCCGCATGGATCAGCTGACCAATATCGTTAACTTCGGCATCGACAACACCCGTACGCCACCGATCTATGTCGGCAGCGGCGGCAACGCGCTATTGCGTCCATATAAGGCGACAGCCTTCGATCTAAACTTCGAGAAATATTTCGGATCGAAAGGCTATATTGCGCTCCAGACCTTCTACAAGCACATCAATACCTATATCGACCCCAGCGCATTCGATCTCAACTTCGATTATTCTGGCTTCCCGACGCCGCCCGGCAATGTGCCGTCTTCGCCCATTGGCCAGTTCAGCGGCCCGGTGAATACGCATGGCGGGCACATTTACGGTATCGAGGCAGCCGGTACACTGCCGTTCGACCTGTTCACCAAGGCGCTTTCCGGCTTCGGTCTGACCGGTGGTTTCGGCTATACCGAAACGAAGGTGAAGGACTTTGCCGGTCGGGTCACGGTCATCCCCGGCTATTCGAAATATGTCGGCAATTTGACGGTCTATTACGAGGCTGACGGATTCAGTCTGCGCGGCAGCATGCGGTATCGCTCCGGCTTCCTCGGCGATTTCTCGCTGTTCAGCGGCGGTCTTGATCGTCAGCAAGTGCTGGCGGAAACCGTCTATGACGCACAGGTCGGCTACGATTTCCCCGCGACATCCGCATTGCATGGGCTCTCGTTGTACGTTCAGGGCCAAAATCTGACCGACACGCGGTCGGCGACGGTTGCCGACGTGAATGGCGCAGCATTCCCCGGCGCCTGGCTCAAATATCAGACCTATGGCCGCCGCGTCGTCGGAGGCTTCACTTTAAAGTTCTGATACACGAACAGCCTCGCCGGTTCCGGCCGGCGAGGCACATTCGATGGTGAAGGCCTGACATGACTGAACCCACGTCGCTCGACATCGTCATCGCCGGCGGCGGGACGGCGGGATGGACGGCCGCGGCCATCCTCGCCCGCTTCCTCGGCAATCGCGCGACGATCACCCTGGTCGAATCCGATGCGATCGGCACGGTCGGTGTCGGCGAGGCAACGATCCCCCAGATCCACAATCTGATCATCGGACTGGGGCTCGACCAGGCCGAGTTCCTGCGGCGGACCAACGCGACCTTCAAGCTGGGGATCGAGTTCAGCGACTGGCTGCGTCCCGGCCATCGCTACATCCACAGCTTCGGCCAGGTCGGGCGCGGCGTCGGGCTGATTCCGTTCCGCCAGCTCTGGCTGCGCGGCCGGCATCTCGACGTCGCGGGTGATTATGGCGATTACAGCTATAACGTCGCCGCCACGCGGCTGGGGCGGTTCGCTACTACCGAGGGGCGCGACGGCAAACCGACCGAGCTTGCTTATGCCTATCATTTCGATGCCGCGCTGTTCGCGCAGATGCTGCGCGACTATGCCGAGGAACGCGGCGTCCGACGGGTCGAAGGGCTGATCGAACAGGTCGAGCGCGACGCCGAAACGGGCGATATCCGCGCACTGCGGCTCGACCGCGACCGCGAGATCGCAGGTTCGTTCTTCATCGATTGCACCGGTTTCCGCAGCCTGTTGCTCGGCGATGCGCTCGGCGTTCCGTTCGTCGACTGGCGCCGCTTCCTGCCCTGCGACACGGCCTTGGCTGTGCCGAGCGAAACGCGCCCCGAGCTGCGCCCCTACACCCAGTCGATGGCGCGCCCCGCCGGCTGGCAATGGCGCATCCCGCTGCAGCATCGCACCGGCAACGGCCATGTCTTCTGCTCCGACTTCATGTCGGTCGATGAGGCAAGCGAATTGCTGCTCGCCAATGTCGAGGGCAAGGCGCTTGCCGATCCCCGCCCGATCCGATTCACCAGCGGGCATCGGCAGGATTTCTGGTCGCATAATTGCGTCGCTTTGGGCCTTGCCGCGGGCTTTATGGAGCCGCTCGAATCGACCAGCATCCATCTCGTCCAGTCGGGTCTCGGGCGCCTGCTCACTCTGCTGTCGGGCGACTTGTCGAACGTCGCTATCGCGCGCGACACGTTCAACCGCCTGTCGACCATCGAGTGGCAGCGCATCCGCGACTTCATCGTCCTGCATTACATCGCCAACGACCGAATCGGCGAGCCGTTCTGGGATCATTGCCGGGCGATCGAGCTGCCGGCGACGCTGGCGGAAAAGATCGCCCTGTTCCGCGAAGCCGGCGCGTTCGTCCGCGAGGAGGACGAGCTCTTTCTCGACGACAGCTGGGGTCAGGTGATGATCGGCCAGGGCATCATGCCGCGCAGCTGGTCGCCGCTCGCCGACAACGTTCCCGGGCAGGATGTCGGGCCGTTCCTCGACACGCTCGCCAAGTCCTATCGCGTCAAAGCGGAGACGCTGCCCAGCCATCGCGACTTCGTCACGTCGTTGACGGGCGACGCTCTGGAGAAACAAACATGATCTGCCGCTCGTTGCTCACCGCCTTGCTCGCGACCGCGCTCGTGCAACCGGCGCTGGCGTCGCGGGAAACCGCCCCGGCAACGGCGCCGGCCACCAACTATCGCGACCGCCTGCCCGAGGACGAGGTGATCTATTTCGTCCTGCCCGACCGGTTCGAGAATGGCGATCCGAAGAACGACACCGGCAGCCTCAAGGGCGATCGGCTCGTCACCGGTTTCGATCCGACCGCCAAGGGCTTCTATCATGGCGGCGACCTCAAGGGCCTGCTCAAGCGGATCGACTATATCCAGGCGCTGGGCGCGACCGCGATCTGGGTCGGCCCGATCTTCAAGAACAAGGCAGTGCAAGGCCCTAGGGGCAACGAATCCGCCGGCTATCACGGCTATTGGATCACCGATTTCACCCAGGTCGATCCGCATTTCGGCACCAATGCCGACTTCAAGGCGCTGGTCGACGCGGCGCATGCGCGCGGGATGAAGGTCTATATGGACATCATCGCCAACCACACCGCGGACGTGATCAAATATCGCGAGTGCGAGGCGGACAAACCCTGTGCGTACCGCAGCCGTGCCGACTATCCGTACACGCGCAAAGGCGGCGTGAGCGGCCCGGCGATCAATCCCGGCTTCCTGGGCGACGGCGTCGCCACGTCGGAGAATTTCGCCAGGCTAACCGATCCGAGTTGGGCCTACACCCCTTACCTCCCCAAGGGGGAGGAGAAGGCCAAGGTTCCGGCCTGGCTCAACGACCCGATCTATTACCACAATCGCGGCGATTCGACCTTCTCGACCGAAGATTCGCAGCTCGGCGACTTCTCCGGTCTCGACGATCTGATGACCGAGAATCCGCGCGTGATCGCGGGCATGATCGACATTTTCGGCAAGTGGATCGACGATTTCGGCATCGACGGATATCGCATCGATACCGCGCAGCATGTCGACCCCGCTTTCTGGCGGGCGTTCGTCCCCGCGATGCTCGCCCGGGCCAAGGCGCAGGGCATCCCCAACTTCCACATCTTTGGGGAAGTCTTCACCGGCGACCTCGACGTCGCGCGGCTCGCCGCGCACACCCGCGTCGATAAATTGCCCGCCGTGCTCGACTTCGCGTTCGAACGCGCGGTGGCAGATACCGTCGCGCGCGGCGCGCCGACCAGCGAACTGTTCCACATGTTCTTCGGCGACCCCGCTTATGCGAATGGCGAGGCGACCGCGCGGACATTGCCGACCTTTCTCGGCAATCACGACATGGGCCGCTTCTCGATGTTCGTGAAGGCGGGCATGCCGCAGGCGAGCGACGACGAAGTGCTCAAACGCGTCATCCTCGGTCATGCCATGCTCCTCACGCTGCGCGGCGTGCCGACGATCTATTATGGCGACGAGCAGGGTTTCGTCAGCAAGGGCAACGACCAGCTGGCGCGCGAGGACATGTTCGCCAGCAAAGTCGCGGTGTATAACGACACCAAACTGCTCGGCACGACCAAGACCACGGCCACTCCGAGCTTCGGCACCGACAATCCCATCTTCAAGGCAATCGCCGACCTCGCCCGTATCCGCACCAGCCACCACGCGCTGACCCGGGGGCGCCAGGTGCCGCGCGCCTGGGGTGACAAGCCTGGTCTGTTCGCGGTGTCGCGGTTCGATCCCGACACCGGCAAGGAAGTGCTGATCGCGTTCAACACCTCCGCCGCGCCGCTTAACGCCAACGTGCTGGTCGACGACACATCCACTGCTTTCACCGCGCTGCATGGCGCGTGCGAAGCCAAAGCCGCCGCGCCGGGTAGCCTCAAGGTCAGCCTCGCTCCTCTCGACTTCATCATTTGCGAGGCCCAGTGAACGACGCCGCCCGCTTGCCCTCCGTCCAGACCGCGCGCGAATGGTGGCGTGGGGCGGCGATCTATCAGATCTATCCGCGCAGCTTCGCCGACACCAATGGCGACGGCATCGGCGACTTGCCCGGCATCGCCGCGCATCTCGACCATGTCGCCAGCCTGGGCGTCGACGCGATCTGGCTGTCGCCCTTCTTCACCTCGCCGATGCTTGATTTCGGCTATGACGTGGCCGATTATTGCGACGTCGATCCGATCTTCGGCACGCTGGCCGATTTCGACGCGTTGGTCGCCCGCGCCCATGCGCTGGGGCTCAAGGTGCTGATCGACCAGGTCTATTCGCACAGCAGCGACCGCCACCCCTGGTTCCTGGAAAGCCGCGCCGATCGCACCAACCCCAAAGCGGACTGGTATGTCTGGGCCGATGCCCGGGCCGACGGTTCGCCGCCGAACAATTGGCAGTCGGTGTTCGGCGGCCCCGCCTGGACCTGGAGCGCCCCGCGGCGGCAATATTACATGCACAATTTCCTGCCCGAGCAGCCGCAGCTCCATATGCATTTGCCGGTCGTGCAGGACGCGATGCTCGATGTGGCGAAGTTCTGGCTTGATCGTGGCGTCGATGGCTTCCGCATCGATGCGATCAACTTTTCGATGCACGACCCCGCGTTGACCGATAACCCGCCGGCGCCTCCGGGTCCGCGCACGCGCTCGTTCGATTTCCAGCTCCACGTCCACAATCAGAGCCAACCGGAAATCCCGACATTCCTCGAGCGGCTCCGCGCCTTGCTCGACCGCTACGGCGCGACCTTCACCGTCGCGGAGGTCGGCGGCCCGAGCCCCGAGGCCGAGATGCACGCCTTCACCCAGGGCGATCAGCGCCTCAATTCGGCCTACGGCTTCAATTTCCTCTACGCCGACAGCCTGACGCCCGCTTTGGTGCGCGACGCGCTCGCGCAATGGCCCGATACGCCCGGGACCGGCTGGCCAAGCTGGGCGTTCGAGAATCACGATGCGCCGCGCGCCATCTCGCGCTGGGCCACGCCCGAACATCGCGACGCCTTCGCGCGGATGAAGCTGATGCTGCTCATCTCGCTGCGCGGCAATGTCTTCCTCTACAATGGCGAAGAGCTGGGCCTCACTCAGGTCGACATCCCGTTCGAGGCGCTACGCGATCCCGAAGCGATCGCCAACTGGCCGCTGACCTTGTCGCGCGACGGCGCGCGCACGCCGATGCCCTGGCGCGCCGACGCCAACGACCATGCCGGGTTCAGTTCGAGCACGCCATGGTTGCCGATTGGCACAGATCATCTGGCGCTGGCGGTCGATCGCCAGAATCAGGATCCGAACTCTTTGCTCAACCTGACGCGCCATCTGCTCGCGTTCCGGCACGCCAGCGAGGCATTGATGCGCGGCGATGCGCGCGTAATCGAAGCGAGCGAGACGATCCTGGCGATCGAACGGTCGGCGGACGACGAGACCATGCTGTGCGTGTTCAACCTGTCACCCCGACCGGCCGAATGGCGCCCTGCCCAACCCGATCGCTGGCATGCCGAGGAAACCGTCGGCCAAGTGACCGACTGGCGATTTGTCGGCTACGCGGCGGTAATCGCGCGGCGGATATAAGCGAGCCGGAGCGACCAACCGCTGCGCGGCCAACAGCAGTTACTAACCGCGGTCGGCCTGACGCCCAAAATAGCGTTTGGCTTCCCAATCACATCGTAATCGCTTGCTTGCTTTGCTTTTTGCGGGCGAGCGACTCGCGGCGCGCAATCATTAGCCGACGCGGACTGTCTCATAAAAAGGGCGCTTCATGCTCAAAATAAAGGGAAATAGGTGATTAACGACATCGGGTCGTGGACAGCAAAAGCGCAGAAGAGTAGATTTCCGGAATACCCCCAAAATAATAATTCGGGTCGCACCGCTGATTTTGGCAGGAGGATGAATTCCTTCATAGCCGAAGGAAGGAGTGTGACAGAATTTATCTTGCCATACGGCGCAACTCGCCGGGTAATCTCTCACCTATCGGGTAGAGCGTCGGCAATATATCAAACTTTCCAACATATCTAGATTGCATGTGAGCATCACACAATCATGATGCTGCGCGCCTTTCTCCGAAAGACGCCCCTGTACGCGTGAATACGACGCATACGAGTCGCCGAACAATTATAATCAGATCGTAATGACGCACTTCGTCTGACGAATTGCGACGGGTTCTCTGCGTCATTGCAAATTTTCAAAAAGTACAATGTCAGGAGAAAGTCATGCCTCAGATAACATTGGCCCAACGACTGAAGAGCTTCAACCTGGACCTAGGCACTGCGAATCCGGCCGACATCGACGTTCCGGCCAACCAGGAGCTGGTGCTGGACGCGTCCAACACCAAGCTCAAGGCGAACCTGAAATATCTGGAGCCGAAGAGCCTCGATGACGTGAAGAAGTGGCTCGGCAATCCGGACGACGCCCTTGCCAAGCCGACGGTTGGTGTCCGCACGATCGCCTCGGCGCTCAGCATCGCGCCATCGCGCTCGGTGGCGACATCAATGCTGCCGTCGGCGATCATTCCGGTCCAGCCCAGCTACACCCAGGCGGAATCGGACGACCTCCACTTGTTGGCAGGCGCCTATGTTTACGGCCACAGCGCGAGCGTCGATGTGAAGCAGAAGCCGGCGCTGGACGCCTGGATCGCCAACCTCAAGGTCAGGATCCCGGTGTTCGTCTTCAACAACATCAACGTGGCCGCGGGCGCGACGCTGCACGTCAATATCAGCGCGTTGTTCGCCAATTACATCACCGTCGAGAATACCGGCCGGATCAAGCTGCGCGGCGGCAGCAAGACCTCGATTCACGCCGCCGGATTCACCGGCAAGGGGCGCCAGATCGTGCTGCACCCGGGCGACGTGATCCGTCGGCCGCACTGACACGAACCACCTTTAGACGATTGCATTTTTCGCGGGAAGGATTTGAAATGGCGTATAATATATTCATCAACGGCGACAATGGCACACCCGGCAGCAACGGGACGCCGGGCCATGACGGCGGCACCGGCGCCGAGGGCCAGAACGCGGTTTGCCATTGGGACGGCGACGACGCCGGCAAGCCTGGCGGCCCTGGCAACGGCGGCACCAACGGTTCGAGCGGGACTAACGGCTTTGCCGGACAGGATGGCGGTTCGCTGACTGTCTCGGTTACCGAGTTCATCACTGGCTTCAACGTCAACGGGCGTGGCGGCAATGGCGGTAATGGCGGCTCGGGCGGCAGTGGCGGGTCCGGCGGCTCAGGTGGCCCAGGCGGCAATGGCAAGGGCTGCGAGGACGACCAGGACGGCGGCATCGGCGGCGATGGCGGCAATGGCGGTCGTGGCGGTGACGGCGGCCGTGGCGGCAATGGCGGCAACGTCGTGATCAGATATTCGGCCGGCATACCGACTCCCGAATATACTGCCGATATGGGCGGCGGTCAGGGCGGCACCGGCGGCACCGCCGGCGGCGGCGGCGCGCCTGGGCCGGGTGGACGTCGCGGCGGCGACAGCAATGCCAACGCGCAAGGGCATCCGGGGAATACGGGTGCGACCGGCATGAATGGCGGGAATGGCGATCTGGGGACCGCCATCCTGTACCAGGTGCCCTGAGGCGGAGCGGACGAGCGATCGGGGGCCGTATCACGGTTCCCGATCGCCACCGCGATCAACCATGTCAGATCCGATCATCCTCTTCGCCACGTCGATCCGGCTGTGCCTCGGCCTGTTGTTCGTCATGTCGGGGGCATCGAAGCTGCTGCGCCAATCCTCGATCCGCCACGTGATCGCGCAATATCGGCTGCTGCCTCACGATGCGATTGCGTCGGCCGCGCTGGGACTGGCGATCGGCGAGATCGGCGTCGGACTTCTGCTGATGCTATCGTTCCTGCCGCCGCTCGCCGCTCCGGCGATCGTATCGGCGGCGGCGCTGCTGTGCCTGTTCAGCGCGGCGGTCGCGTCGGCGCTGCTGCGGGGGATCGTCGTTCCCTGCGGGTGCTCGCTAATCTTGAACGGCCATGTCGTGACTTGGGCGACCTTCGCCCGCAACCAGGTGCTGCTGGCGTTGCTGCTGGCCGATCGCCTGATCCAATCGGGAGCGATTTCGTGACGGTGTTGGCCCCCTCTTCCTTTCTCCACCACGATCCGCTCGCCGACTTCATCCGCAGCGCCGCCTTTCTCTCTGGCGTGGACGAGGAGAAGGTCGACCGGCTTTGCGTCCGGATCGGCGTCCCGCGCGATCCCGCCGGGTGGCGATCGACGCTGAACAATGACGGTTCGCCGATCCAGATTTGCCTCGGCCTTCGTCCGGGCGCGGCAGGGCCGAATGTACGCCTCATCGCCGACCCGTATCTCGGGGGAAGAGATGCTCCGTCGCGCTGCCGCCAGTCCCGACGCGCACTGGCGCGACTCGCCGAATGGCATGCACCCGACATGGCCGGCCTTTGCACGTCCGTGCTGGAGCATATGACTCCCTCCGGATGCGGCATTCCCTATCTACGCGACGGCGGCGATGCCTGGCTGGCGGCGGGAACGGACGGACGCGGCGTGGCGATCTACGCGACCGCGCGCTGGGGCGATCCGACGTCGCGCTGGGCGCGCGCTTTGGCGTGGCTGGTCGACCTCTCCCCCGCCGCTGCACAAGCGGCCGCGGCGCTGACGGAACTCGCCGAGCATAGCAGCCTGATCAGCGTGGGGGTGGAGGGCAGCTGCGCGGGCGACGCACGGGCGAAATTCTACTGGCGGCCCAAGGGATCGGCGCCGCTGTCCAATCTGGGGGTTTCGCTGCTAGCGCACGAGGCGCTCCCCGCGTTCCTGTCGGATGCGACCGAGGGGATGGCGACTCCGGTCTCGGCGATCGTCGGCAGTGTCGGCGTGAATGTCGCGACCGGCGCCCTCGCCGACGTCAAGCTCGACCTGTGCGCTCATTGCGTCCCCCGCAGCCGCGCCGATTGGGTGCACCGGATAGAGCGTTATGCTCGCTGTCATGGGCTCACCCCGCCGCCATTCGATGCGCTGGAGCCCGACGCGCCGGTCGAGATCGCCTTTGTCGGCCTGGGCATCGACCGCGATTTGCAGCCGCGCCTCAACATCTATCTCAAGCCAATGATCCGCGGCGGTCGCCCATGAGCGTTCCCGCCTCCGACATTGCGATGATCACGTTCAACGACGTGCCGGCGATCAACACCAGCCTCAAATATGACATGCTGGGCGTGCTCGCGATCGAGAACCATCGGCAATATTGCGAGCGCCACGGCTATGATTTCATCGCGGACGTGCCGATCGCGCGCGACCGCCCGGCCTGCTGGGCAAAGATTCCGGCCATCCTGGCGGCGTTCGAGGATCATGAATGGGTGTTATGGGCCGACAGCGACACTTTGATCTTCGACCAGCGGCCGCTCGACCGGTTCCTCGACCCCGCGCATGACATGATCGTGCAGTCCCATGACGCGTTCTTCCGCCTGATCGGCGTGCCGATCGAGCGCGGCATGGCGCGGATGCCGATCAATACCGGCGTGTTCCTGATGCGTCGGTCGGCCTGGTCGCGCGACTTTCTGGAGCGGGCCTATGCGCAAACGGGGTTCGTCTCGCATGGCGCCGTCTGGGACGGGATCGGCGAGCAGGAAGCAATGATCGCGGTGCTCAATGAAACGCCGTCGGATCGCGAGCGGATCGGCCATGTCGACGGCCTCCAGAACCATCCCTTGCTCTACCGGCCGGGCGACATGTTCGTCCATTTCTACGGCAATCATGCCCGCCACCGCATCCCTTCCGATCAATCCGCCGAGATCGTCGCGCGCTGGCAGGACGCAGTGAGGCGCGGCCAGGCATTGCCGAACGACATTGCCCGCTTCCACTGGTGCTGCATCCAGAATGCCAGCCCCGACGCGCCGATCGTGCGCGGCGACGTCGATCATTTCCTCTACCGGCCGGAAGACATTGTCGGCGCGGCCGCCGAACCAGCGATGGAGTTTTGACATGCATCGAGCCGCGATCCAGCCGACATCGACTTATCGGGAGCGCGTGCCGGCGCTGTACGATTCCTGTTATGCCAGCGACTATCCGGAGCTGTACCTGACTGCCTGGCCTGCCAAGCATGCGCTCAACTTCAAGGTGCTGGAAGGGCTGCTCGGCGAGCTCGGGCCGGACCCGCGATGGATCGACATCGCGTGCGGTCAGGGATGGCATTTCTCGCAATTCCCCGGGCGAGCCCGCATGACCGGGCTCGACCTCAGCGAGGCGCAACTGGCGCGGGCTCGCGCGGCCACGCCCGACGCCGACTTCATCTGCGGCGACATGGCGGAAGCGGAGTTCGCGCCGGCCTCATTCGACCTCCTGACGAACTTTTGGGGCGGCTATTGCTATCTCGCCAACCGCGAAGCGATCGCCGCTTTGTGGCGTCGGGTCCTCGGCTGGATCGCCCCCGGCGGAACGCTTTATATCGAATTGCTGCTGGCCGAAGACCTTGCGAGCTTCAACCGGTCCGGCTTCGCGGAGAGGACCGGCTTCTTGGTCATGTCACGCGGTTCCGATTTCGTCGAATGGGGTTATGAAGACAGCGCGGGCATGCACGTCATG
>Ga0207647_10002853_pt1 | contig 13023 bp, 12 predicted proteins | sample KBSCornC2_FD_184295 | JGI IMG/M metagenome (GOLD analysis project Ga0207647, IMG submission 184295) | Corn rhizosphere microbial communities from Kellogg Biological Station, Michigan, USA - C2 (SPAdes) (version 2) | ecosystem: Host-associated > Plants > Roots > Rhizosphere ...
CCATCGTGCATGCCTGGAAGGGCGACACCGCCGGCAACCTCATCTACCGCAAGACCGCGCGCAACTTTAACCCGATGATGGCGACCGCCGCCAAGATCACGGTGGCCGAGGTCGAGCATCTGGTTCCGGCCGGTGAACTCAATCCCGACCACATCCACACGCCCGGCATTTTCGTGAAGCGCATCGTCGAGGTCGGCACGGCCAAGAAGCGCATCGAATTCCGCAACACCCGCCCGCGCACCGCCGCTTAAGCGTCAGGAGACTCACATGGCCTGGACCCGTGAACAGATGGCTGCGCGCGCCGCCAAGGAACTGCGTGACGGCTACTACGTCAATCTCGGCATCGGCATCCCGACGCTGGTCTCGAACTTCATCCCCGACGGGGTCGATGTCAGCCTCCAGAGCGAGAACGGCATGCTCGGCATGGGACCGTTCCCCTATGAGGACGAGGTGGATGCCGACCTCATCAATGCTGGCAAGCAGACCGTGAGCGAGCTGCCCTCGACCTCGTATTTCTCGAGCGCGGATTCCTTCGGCATGATCCGCGGCGGCCACATGGACCTGTCGATCCTCGGCGCCATGCAGGTGGCCCAGAACGGCGATCTCGCCAACTGGATGATTCCCGGCAAGATGGTCAAGGGCATGGGCGGCGCGATGGACCTCGTCGCCGGCGTCAAGCGCGTCGTCGTGGTGATGGAGCATTCGGCCAAGGACGGCTCGAAGCTCCTGAAGAAGTGCAATCTGCCGCTGACCGGCGAGCGCGTGGTCGACATGGTCGTCACGGATCTTGCCGTCTTCACCATCGACAAGCACGGCGACGGCGGCATGGCGCTGATCGAGCTCGCCGACGGCGTGACGCTCGACGAGGTCAAGGCCAAGACCGAAGCCGAATTCCGCGTCGCGCTGAAGAACACGTAAGGTCGTCGCAACGGGGGCGCGCATGACGATACGGTCTGCGCGTCCCGAAGACGCCGGTTTCATCGTACAAACCATCCTGTCATCGCAGCGTGGCTACCGGCCGCGCGGCTGGTTCGACATCGCGCTCGGCTGGCCAGACGCGCAGTGCCGCGATTTCATCGCGCGCATCACGGCCGCGCACGCGGTGTCGATGTGGCATGTCTCGCAATTCCTGATCGCCGAGGTCGATGGCAAGCCTGCTGCCGCGTTGTGCGCACTGCCGGCGGCCGGCACGGGACCTGCGGCCTGGCGTGCCATCGAAGAGGCCGGTGCCGCGACCGGGCTTGCCGCGCCAGAGCTGGAAGCCATCCGTCGCCGCGGCGCCTACACGCGCGCCTGCTGGGTTCAGGGCGGCGAGGGCGATTGGATGATCGAGCACGTCGCGACCGATCCCGCCTATGGCGGTCGTGGCCTCGTGCAGTCGCTGATCGCGCACGCACTGGATAAGGGGCGAACGGCCGGATTTACCCGGGCGACGATATCGTTCCTGATCGGCAACGAGCCGGCAGAACGCGCCTACGCCAAGGCCGGTTTTGTCTTCGCCGATGAGAAGCGCGATCCCGCCTTCGAGGCGATCATCGGCGCGCCGGGCTTTCGCATGTTTGCGCGCGCGATTTGAGCAAACTTGGTTGCCGCATTTGACGCTGTCATGCCCCGCGACGGCGGGGCATCCAGTACGCTGCGGTTTCTCGGTTCTATCACTGCGCATCGGAGTACTGGATCGCCCGATCAAGTCGAGCGATGACACCGCGGGTGTGGCATGTGCGTGCGGGCTACGCGATCACGACCTCGCCCACGTCTTGCTCCACCGCGCCGACACGCTGGCGACCCACGACGGCTCCTCGCGCACCAGGCGGAAGCCGAGATTGGCGGGCGGCACGCCTTGCGCGCAACCGCCGGCGCGGGCGTCGCGGATGAAATCGGTGACATAGGCGCGGTGCGCGCCCTCGGCGATACGCACGCCGCAATTCACAGTCGGTTTGCCGGCATTGCCGGCCTCGTCGGTCCGCGAGCGCACGAAACAGGTCGAGGTCCACTCCCAGACGTTGCCGGCGAGATCTTCGATGCCGTGCTCGTTCGTGCCGAACTTGCCGAACGGATAGGCCGTCGTGTCGGAGAGGTCGCGTTCGGATTCCCGCTCATAGCGGCTGATCCAGCGCTTCGAGGGATCGTCCGCGTCCACCGGCGCGCCATCGTCCTTGAATCGCGAGCCCGCCGCAAACGCCCATTCCGCGTCGCTCGGCAGGCGCCACGTCTTGCCGGTCTTGTGCGAGAGCCAGCCCGCATAGGCCTGCGCATCGTGCCAGCTCACCTGCACCGCGGGGCGATCGGTGGCGATCGCCACGTCGCGATCGAGCGCGCGGCAAGCGCCATCCTGCACACAAAGCTGGTAGTCGGATGACGAAACCTGATGCCGCATGACGTGCAGCGGCCTCGTGAACCGCATCGCGCGTAGCGGCGCTTCCGCCTGCTGCCCGCCACGCGTGAAATCGCCGGCCTCGCGGTAGGACAGGCTGCCCGGCGCGATCTTGACGATCGCAGGCTCCGCCGTGCCGCGGACCGCCATGTCCGAGACCAGCGGCGCCACCGCGATCGGCCCTGCGAGCCCGGCCGCGCAAGCCAGTAGCAGTTTCAGCTTGAATGCGAGCAGCATCGTCGTCACCCCGAAAGGAAGAAGGGGCCGGTGATCACCGGCCCCTTGTCGCGTCTAGTTGGTGTTGGCCGGTATTTCCGCAGGCGCCTTCACCTGGGTCATCAGATCGTCGTTCCACTTGCCTTCGACCTTGAAGTGCGCGGTGGCGCCGAGGTCGGCGGCCTCGATCAGATTGTGCGTGACATAGGCGTAGATGCCGGGCTGCATGAACTTGTACAGCGCCGCTCCCGCCGAGCCGCCGCGGATGAACCAGGTCTCCAGCCCGACCTCGGGTGCATTGCCGAATTTGCCGGTCTCCCAGACATAGTCGCCATGGCCGCCGATCAGATGCGGACGGCTGTCGCGATTGGCCTGCGAGTGCACGATCAGCACGTTCTCGCCGACGTTGGCGGTGAGCGCATTCTTGCCGGTGAGGGCGCCGGCCTTGCCGTTGAACACGACATGGGACGGGATCAGCTTCTTCATCACCTCTTCGGTGTCGGTGAAGGCTTCGCCCGGCGAATCGTAGGACTTGAAATTGCCCTTCTCGTCGCGCGGCACATACATGTCCTGCTCGCCGATATAGTAGACCTTGTCGTATTTCAGCGCGTGGCCCTTGCCGTCGTTCAGTCCGTCGCGCGGCAGCACCATCACGGCACCGTTCATGCCGGAGACGACGTGCCAGGGGATCATCGGGCCGCCGGGCGCGCAGTGATAGACGAACACGCCGGTCTTGGTCGCCTTCCAGCGCAGCACGACCTGCTCGCCGGGATTGATCAGGGTGAGCGCGCCGCCGCCGAGCGCGCCGGTCGCGGAGTGGAAGTCGATGTTGTGCGGCATGGTGTTGGTCGCGGGATTGATCAGCGTCGTTTCGACGTAGTCGCCCTCATGCACGACCATCAGCGGGCCCGGCATCGAGCCGTTGAAGGTCATTGCCTGGAAGGTCGTGCCCTTCTCGTCGATGACGACCTTCTTCTCCTCGATCGTGAGCTTGAACTCCACGATCTTCGGGCCCTGCCTGGTCGCCTGCTCGTGCGCATGCACGAACGGCGGGGCGACCAGCTCGACCTTTTGACGCGGCAGTTTGAGATCCTCGGCAGCCAGGGCGGGGGTCGCCAGCATCAGGGCGGTCGCGGCGGCGCTGATCAATGCGGCTCTGCGGGTGAACATCGTAAAGCATCCTTCATCTGAAAGGGTTTTGATGACGGATGCAGTGTGCGCCTGTTACGGCAAGCGTGTTTGCGCTGCGACAAGCTTTGGCCGGATTCGCCTCCGTGAAATTCCCCAGGAGGTATGCCGAAGGCAGCATCGACGATGTGAGCGGCACGACGGCACATGGCGCGGCATCGGTTGCGCCCAGCGGCAACTCGTTCGCATGTTCGGTTGCGGTTGATCGTGAACGTATGGATGCGCCGAACTAGAGCAACTGTATCGCGATCCAGACAGTGCCCCAGACCGCGAGCGACAGCGCGGCAAAGACGGTGGCCATGACCGTCAGCACGCGCACGAGATGGCCCGCGCCGACCGGGGGCGCGGAGGGGACGGGACGAAAATCGTCGAAGCGCGGAATATGGCCGCGAACGCCGGTGAACCAGAGAACGAGATCGAGCGCGAACGACGCCATGGCCTATCTCCAGGGAGCAAGGATTAAACGTCATCATCGTCCCAATCCGGCGCTCGGACTTTGAGCGAGCGCAAGGTCGCCGGCCCGAAAACGGGTAATTCAATGCCATCCGGGACTTGCCGCGGCGATGCGCGGCTGAAAATTTACGAATGGGTAAGATATGAGAGCTGATCTCGCAGCGAGCTACGGCGAAGAGAGATTGCCGCGCTACACGAGCTATCCGACCGCGCCGCACTTCTCGCCCGTCATCGGCGCCGACACCTACGCCCGGTGGCTGGCCGAACTTCCCGCAAGCGCCAGCGCGTCACTCTATCTGCACGTGCCGTTCTGCCGCGAGATGTGCTGGTATTGCGGCTGCCATACCCAGATCGTCCGGCGTGACGAACTGATCGCGGCCTATCAGCGGACGCTGCGCAGCGAGATCGCGCAGGTCGCCGAGACCATCGGCCGCCGCATCAAGGTCGAGCATATCCATTTCGGCGGTGGCACGCCGACGATCATGGCGCCCGAGGCTTTCGCCGAGTTGATGGCGGCGATGCGCCAGGCGTTCTTCGTGCTGCCTTCGGCCGAGATCGCGGTCGAGATCGATCCCCGCACGCTGACCGCCGACATGGTCGAGGCCATGCGGCTGTCCGGCGTCAATCGTGCCAGTCTCGGGGTGCAGAGTTTCGATCCCATCGTACAGCGTGCGATCAACCGCGTGCAGAGCTTCGAGCAGACGGCTGATGTCGTCGACATGCTCCGGCGTGCCGGCATCGCGGGAATCAATTTCGACCTGATCTACGGGCTGCCGCATCAGACCGTCGCCTCGTGCCTGGACACGGTGCGGCGCAGCCTCTCGCTCGCGCCCGACCGCTTCTCGGTGTTCGGATACGCTCACGTGCCTGATTTCAAGAAGCACCAGCGCATGATCAGCCAGGGCGCGCTGCCCGACGGCCTGGCGCGTCACGACCAGGCCTGTGCGATCGCGAATGCGCTGAAGGAGGCCGGCTACGTGCAGATCGGGCTCGATCATTTCGCCCGACCGGGCGATTCCATGGCCGTGGCCTTCGAGGAGCGGACGCTGCGGCGCAATTTCCAGGGCTATACCACCGACCAAGGCGAAGTCCTGCTCGGTTTCGGCGCGAGCGCGATCGGGCATCTGCCGCAGGGTTACGTCCAGAACGAGGTGCAGATCAGCGCCTATGCGCAGAGCGTCAGTGCCGGCCGCCTCGCCACCGCGAAGGGCTATGGGCTCACCGGCGATGACCGGCTGCGCGCCGACATCATCGAGCGCATCATGTGCGAGTTCGGCGCCGATCTCGGCGACATCTGCGCGCGCCATGGCGCAGAGGCCGAGACGATGCTCAAATCGGCGTCGCGTCTGAAGCCGCTGATCTCGGACGGCGTCGTGAGGCTGGACGGCGACCGGCTCGCGGTCGCCACCGACTCGCGCTTCCTGGTCCGCAGCGTCGCCGCCGCGTTCGACGCGCATCTGGACCCGGGCAAGCAGCTGCACAGCCGGGCGGTGTAACTGCGTCATTCCGGGGCGCGCCTCTTGGCGCGAACCCGGAATCCATTTCACCGCACAGGTTGCTGCCCGATAGATTCCGGGTTCGCGTTACGCGCGCCCCGGAATGACGAGTTGGTGACCTTGCGCCAGCTTGCGCTCCAACAAAGAAACCGCCGCCCGCTCCGCTATCGTCGTTTCGGAACGGAGTTGTCCATGCCCTTTCGATCCGACGATCTGGTCGATGACATCATGCGTACGGCGCCGCACACGATCCGCGTGTTTCTCGCCTTCAGGATGGCCTGTGTCGGCTGTCCGATCGCAACCTTCCACACGGTGGACGACGCCTGCCGCGAGCATGGCATCGATCGCGAAAAATTCCTCGCCGCGCTGTGCGACTGCATGCCGGCGTGAGACGGTCTGGAATTCGCGCGGGCCGCGTGCGGATTCCCGGGTGAGGGAGCGCTCTCGCCGTAAGCGGGAGCGTCCCTCGCCCCTATCTTCGGGGGCAGGGTTGTCGCAAAGGCTTTGGGTAGGCCTGAGCGCGCGCCTCGTCCTTCGAGACGACCGCTTCGCGGTCTCCTCAGGATGAGGCTAATCGGCTTCGGTGCCTGTTGAAACTGCTGCCGCGCACTCCGTCCTCATCCTGAGGAGCCCGCCCAAAGCGGGCGTCTCGAAGGATGGGCTGCGAGCAAAATGCTTTCACATGTGATAGCCCGACGATCTCAGGAAACGTCCTGGCTCAGCTCTCACGCCGCGCCGCTGTCGGGGCTGCGCTCCGCCAGCACGACGATCCCATGCGGATCGCGCAGGATGATGCGCTGGCGGCCGCTCTCGACGAGGCCTTGGCTCTCCCAGGCGCTCAGGATGCGGCTCACGGTGTGCAGCGTGGTGCCGGTCATCTGCGCGATGTCCTGGCGGCTGATCGGGAAGTCGATCTCGATGCCGTGGTCGAGCTTCTTGCCGGACTGCTTGGCGAGGCGCAGCAGCGCATGTGCGATGCGCTGCTCGACCTGCTGGGTCGACATTTCCAGGATGCGGGTGTGGCTCTCCTGGAGCCGCGTGCCGACGGTCTGGAGCGTGTTGGCGGCCAGCGCCGGAAACCGCTCGACCAGCCGCGGCCAGGCCGAATTCGGCCAGATCAGCACCACGCTGTCATCGACGGCCATCGCAGTCGCCGGGTAGCGCGCGGCTCCGATCGCCATCGCGAGCCCGAACGTCTCGCCGGGCGCGACGTAGCGCACCACGATCTGCTCGCCGGTCGGCGTGGTCTTGGCCGCGCGGACATGTCCGTGCAGCAGCAGGAAGAAGGACTGCGCGTCCGCGCCCTGCTCGAAGATGGCGCTGTTCTTGGGATAGCGCGCCGAGCGGGCCTCGCGCAGGATCTCATCCATGGCTTCCGGCGTGACGCCGGCAAACAGCGGCAAATGCGCAACCAGCGATGTGTCGACCTTGGCCATTCTGCCTCCTTGGCGCTCGGGAGTGTGATGGCACCTGCAATCGTCCTGGTGTTTGCGATAGCGCAAAACCGGCCGGTCGGGACGGCAGTATTTTTCCAGGCAGCGATCTGAATATACAGGAGTTGCCCCATGGCTGGCGCCCGATCCCGCAATTTTGCGGGCTGGCCGCTGTTCGCGAACAGCTTTCGGCCCTTTTTCCTGCTCGCGGCCGTCCAGGCAGGGCTGTCGATTCTGGCCTGGCTGCCGATGTTCTACGGCGAATTGTCGGTGACATCGGCCTTCGCGCCGCGCGACTGGCACGTCCACGAGATGCTCTATGGCTTCCTGCCGGCCGTCATCACCGGCTTCCTGTTCACGGCGATCCCGAACTGGACCGGGCGGCTGCCGATCCAGGGCACCTCGCTGGGCGCGTTGCTGGTGGTGTGGCTGGCCGGCCGCGTGGCGGTGACGCTGTCCGCCGAGGTCGGCTGGGCGTTCGCGCTTGTCGTCGATGCGGCGTTCCTGGCGCTGGTCGTCGCCGCCGCGACGCGCGAGATCATCGCGGGCGGCAATTGGCGCAATTTGCCCGTGGTGGTCCTGGTGCTCTTGCTGCTCGCCGGCAATGTCGGCTTTCATCTCGAAGCGCATCACGCGGGCGCGGCCGACGTCAGCATCCGCGTCGGCATCGGCGTGGTCGTGCTTCTGATTTCGCTGATCGGCGGCCGCATCATCCCGAGCTTCACCCGCAACTGGCTGGTCAAGTTCAATCCAGGTCGCCTGCCGGTGCCGTTCGGCCGCTTCGATGGAGTGGTGATCGGATTGAGCGCGTTGGCGCTGATCTCGTGGATCGTGGCGCCGTTGAACGTGATCACCGGTGCCGTGATGGCGCTCGTTGGCGCGCTGCATCTGGTGCGGCTTGCGCGCTGGGCCGGCGACCGCACCTCGCGCGAACGGCTGCTCCTGATCCTGCATGTCGGTTATGTCTTCGTGCCGCTCGGCTTCCTCCTGCATGCCCTGGCCGTGTTCGGCGCGTTGCCGCCGAGTGCGGGGATTCATGCCTGGATGGCAGGCGCGGCCGGAACCATGACACTCGCGGTGATGACCCGCGCGAGCCTCGGCCACACCGGACAGGCGCTGACGGCCTCGCCGGCGACGCAAGGTATCTATGTCGCGATCGTCGCCGCGGCGCTGGCGCGGGTTGCTGCCGTGGCGTGGCCTGCGCATGGCGATGCGCTGCTGCACGTTGCCGCCTGCGGCTGGGTCGTCGCCTTCCTCGGCTTTGCGATTGCGTTCGGCCCGCTGCTCGCCGGCAGCAATCGGCGCGCACTTGCCATCATGGGCGTGCCCGCTCCGGCACGATAGAGTCAGGCCGCCGATGCCGAAGGCGCGTCGGCGGGCTTGGCCAACGGCCGCACGCCCTTGCGCCATGCGGTGATGGTGCAGCCGAAGCGGCCGCGGAACCAGCGGGCCATGGCGCTTTGCGCGGAGAAGCCGAGCTGTGCCGCGATATCGGCCAGCGGCCGGCCGGGGTCGTCGATCAATTCGACGACGAGATCGGCGCGCTGCGCGTCGAGGATGGCCGAGAAGCTGGTGCCTGACGCGGCGAGGTGACGGTGGATGGTGCGGCGGGTGCAGGCGAGATGCTCGGCCACGCGCTCGACCGTGCAGTCGCCGCTGGCGAGCAGGAGGCGCACGACCTCGTCGACCTTCTCCTCCCAGCTTGCCGGCCGGGTCCCGATCGCCTCGATCCGCTTGCGCAGATAGCTCGCGATCAGCGGATGCGCGCTCGGGATCCGGCGCTCCATGTCGTGCACCGACAGCAGGATTGCGTCGTCCTCGGCGTTGAACGTGACGTGGCAGCCGAAGAAGTCGCGGTAGCGCCTGCGGTCGCGCGGCGGCGGATAATGCAGATGCACTTCCTGCGGCCGCCAATCGCTGCCGAACAGCGACTGGATGATGCGGTGGACGCTGCCGAGCGCCATGTCGATCGACTGCCGCGGCGCGCTCGGCTGCCGGCCGCGCAGATGCAGCGCGACGGTTACGGTCTGCTTGTTGCGCGCAACGTCGAGCCGCATGCCGTCATGATGGACATGGATGAAACGCGAAAACGCTTCGATCGCTTCGCCGACGGTCGCCTGTTCGCGCACGATCAGGCCGACCGCGCCGAAATTGGTCAGGCCGCCGCGTTCGGCGAGGCGCAAGCCGAAATCTTCGGCGCCGGACATTTTCGCCGATAGTTCGAGCAGGCGGCGCAGGCCTGTCACGGCAATGGGGGTATCCGGCTTGTCGAGGCAGGCCAGCGGCAGCCTGACCTTGCGCATCATCTGTTTGGGGTCGAGCCCGACCGACCGGGCGACCTCCGGGTAATAGCTCAAGCCTGCGCTGCGAATGAGGTCGGTCATGCAAACCGTTCGTGCCAGCCATTCCCGCAGATGTCCCGAAATGTAAAGTTTCTGTCCCGATCCGTCAAATCCGGGAACGGGATGGAACATACATAAGGAAAACCGAAGCACGGGCGTGAATGCCGTGCTCATGACGCCGGGCGCGACGAGGCCCCGCCGTTTCGGATCATTTGACCAAGACATTGCTGGATCGGGATTATGCCGGGGAACATGCTTTCCAAGCGTGAGGTATTCGTCATCGACACCGATGCCGCCTCCCGCGAACAACTTTCCACCGCGCTCCAACAGAGCGCCTATGACGTGATCTGCTTCGCCGACGGTGCGTCTCTGCTCTCGGAAGCGAGGGCGCGGATGCCGGCCTGCGTGCTGCTGGAGATGCCGCCGGATCGCTCCGCCCTCGACGTGCTCAAGCGGCTGCGCGAGGAGAATTGCATGGCGCCGGTCCTGGTGACCTCCGCGAACGGCAGCATTGCCATGGCGGTCGACGCGATCAAGAGCGGCGCGGCCGACTTCATCGAAAAGCCGTTCCGCACCCATGACATCGTGGACCGGATCGATGCCGCCATCGACGAGTTCGGGCAACCCAACTCGAACCGCCAGCGCTGGTTGCCCGGCTGCGAGCCCCTGACGGCGCGCGAAGGCGACGTGCTCGAGCATCTCGCCGCCGGCCTGACCAACAAGGAGATCGCCCGGCGCATGCATCTGAGCGCTCGGACGGTCGAGGGCTACCGTGCCGGCATTCTGAAGAAGGCCGGCGCCAAGAACGTGACCGATCTGCTCCGCCGCATCTTTGGTCAGGGTTCGCCCACCCAAGTCTGAGGACTTGTCTAAGGACTTGGGTTAACGGCTCCGCCGCGGCGTGCGACGCGTTCCGCGGCCATGGTGCCGCCGCAGCGGCGCCCCACGGAAACCCCAATCGAACCAGTTCCTTCCCTGCCGCGTCCAACCATGTTGGCGAGGCATTTGATCGCGCGTCCGGCTGGCGGCGCGGCGATATCGGCAGGAGGGACTTCATGCGCATCACCGCAAAATGTTTGGCAACGACGAGCCTGGTTCTGGTGACCACGGCATTCGCGCTGCCGTCGTGGGCCGGCGATGTGGACGCCACATCGGCCATCGACACCGTCACGGTTTACCCGGATGGTGCCACCGTCACTCGCGTCATCACGGTCGACCTGCCGTCCGGTGACTCGACGCTGGTTGCCAAGGACTTCCCGCTTGGTCTCGATACCTCCTCCATCCGGGTGGAGGGTGAGGGTGGTGCAAAGCTCACCATCGGCACGATCGATGCGCGAACGCCGCGTGCGGCGCCGGTCAACCTGCCCGAGCTGGACAAGCGCATCGAGGCCCTGAACGACCAGCGCGCCGACCTGCAAGGCGCGATCGACTCGGCCAATGCCCGGCGCAAATTTGCGGAGCACTTTGCGGAAGCGTCCCCCGCGGGCATCGGCGACAAGGGCGAGGCGCGGCCGATCGCCGAATGGCGCACGGCCTTTGCTGCGGTCGGCGAGGAAATTGCGAGCGCCGATACCGCCGTTCGCGACGCCACGCGCAAGATGCGCGAGATCGACCGGCAGGTCGCCCAGCTCGAAGTCGAGCGCAAGGCCAAGCCGCCGAGCAAGCTCGAAGTCCGCATGGACATCGCCGCGCCGGCCGCGACCAAGGCGACGTTGCGGGTCACTTACAATGTGCGGAACGCGCGCTGGCTGCCGCTCTATGACGCCCGGCTCGACACCGGCGCCAAGGACCGCAAGCCGCAGCTGGAGCTGGTCCGCCGTGCCGAAATCACGCAGTCGACCGGCGAGGACTGGTCGAACGTCACGCTTGGCGTCTCCACGGTCCGCGTCAGCCGCGGCGGCAGTGCGCCAGAGCTGGGCTCGCTGGTCGCGCAATATCCACAACCGCCGAAACCAATGGCGCTCGGTGCGGCCTCCGATCTGGCGCGGCCTGCTCCGGTCGCACGTCAGATGCAACCCCATCTTTCGAAAATGGCCGAAGCGCCTGAACCGCGCGAGCGCGCCGACGAGCAGCAGGCAGTTGCCGAGATCGGCGACTTCCAGGCCACCTTCAGGATTCCCGGCCGCGTCAGCCTCGGCGCTGCCGAGGGCGCCAAGGCGTTGCGCATCGCCTCGATGACCGTGCCGGCCGATCTCGCCGTCCGTGCCGCGCCGGTAATGGACCCAACCGCCTTCCTCGAAGCGAGCTTCAAGCAAACCGACGATACGACATTGTTGCCGGGCAAGGTCGCGATCTATCGCGACGGCGTCTTCGTCGGCCGCGGCAAGCTCTCGGCCTCGGCCAAGGACGACATTGTGCGGCTCGGCTTCGGCGCCGACGACAAGGTCAAGATCGAGCGTGCCGTGCTCAAGCGCAACGAGGGTTCGGCCGGCTTGCTCGTCACGACGTCGAAGACCGACGAGCGTTCGTTCAAGACCACTGTCCGCAACGGTCACGACTTCCCGATCAAGGTCGCGATCGAGGACCAGCTGCCGGTCAGCGAGAACGAGGACATCGTCGTCGAGATGCTGCCGTCGACCACGCCGCCGACCGCGAGCAACATCCGCGATAAGCGCGGCGTGCTGGAATGGTCGTTCGACGCCAAGCCTGGCGAGGCCCGGGACTTCAACTTCGCCTGGCGCATCCGCTGGCCGAAGGACAGGAGCATGGTGATCGTGCCGGCGGGCTAGGAGCCTGAGGCGCGATGCCCTCTTACCTCTCCCCGCAAGCGGGGCAAGGGAGCGCATCTTCAACGCGGCGGCAGCTCAGCTTGCATTGCTGCGCGCCGCCGCCCGCATCGATTGCGGCAGCACGTAAGGCACGCCGTCGGCCTGGTGGACGACGGCGTCGATCTCGAAGATGTCGCGGATGGTCTCGTGCGTGACGACCTCGGTGTGCGGGCCGTCGGCGGCGAGCTTGCCGCCGTTCAGCACGACCAGCCGGTCGGCGAAGCGGATTGCCAGGTTGAGGTCGTGCAGGATCGCGATCACGGCCGTGCCGCCGGCCGCGCGGCGGCGGGCAGCCTCGACCAGGTCGATCTGGTGGCGCAGATCCAGGCTCGAGGTCGGCTCGTCCAGCAGCAGAAGTCCAGGTCCATGCTCGGCCTCGCCGCAGGCGAGCTGCACCAGCACGCGGGCGAAATGCGCGCGCTGCTGCTCGCCGCCGGACAGCGTCGGTAGCTGCCGCTCGCGAAAATGGGCAAGGCCGACCTCGTCGAGCGCTGCATCGACGAGCGCGCCGGCGTCGCGCGGGCTGCGGTCGCCTGCGCCCATCAGCACGATCTCTTCGACGGTGAAGGGGAAGGTGACGTTGATGTGCTGGGACAGCATCGCGCGTCGCGCGGCGAGCTCACGCGGCGTGAAGCTGTTGATGTCACGCTGCTTGAGGCGTACCTCGCCCTCGCTCGGACGGAGATCGCCGGACAGGAGCCGCAGCAGCGTCGACTTGCCGGCGCCGTTCGGGCCGATGATGGCGACCATCTC
>Ga0207647_10002854_pt1 | contig 13022 bp, 9 predicted proteins | sample KBSCornC2_FD_184295 | JGI IMG/M metagenome (GOLD analysis project Ga0207647, IMG submission 184295) | Corn rhizosphere microbial communities from Kellogg Biological Station, Michigan, USA - C2 (SPAdes) (version 2) | ecosystem: Host-associated > Plants > Roots > Rhizosphere ...
CAGGACCACGAGGTCGTGCACGTCATCCCCCGGGAGTTCGCGGTCGACGGCCAGGATGGGGTGGACGATCCGACGGGGATGGTCGGAGCGCGGCTCGCTGGAAGTGGAGGTGACGCTCCGGTCGCGCCGTGGCGTCAAGCGCAACGTGCAGAAGCTGCTCTCGGTCGAATACGCCAGCGACCTGGAGTCGTTCGAGCAGATCCTCCATGAGTTCGTGCTGGTGCCGTCGACCTACTTCTTCAACGACATGGTGCCCATCCATGCCGCATGCCTCACGGTCAACGGCGAAGCCTGCCTGCTGGCCGGCACGGGTGGCGTGGGCAAGTCAGCCGCCATGCTCGCGCTGAGGCAACACGAGGGCGTGGGGTTTGTCAGTGACGACATCTCGATGATGTCCTACGGGTCGTCGCTGGTATACGCCAACATGGCCTGGCCGAAGATCTACGGCTACAACTGCACCGATCCGGCGCTCAAGCTCGAGCTTTTGGCCGGTCGCGGCTGGGTCGACCGTACCCACTTCAACGTCAAGACGTGGATCAACGTCGCAAGCACGCGGCGCAAGCTTCGTCCGGACCGGGTGTACCGCAAGGTCGAGTCCGCGCCGGTGCCGCTCTCCCGCCTGTATTACCTGGTGAGGGAAGACGTGGCCGATTTCCACGTCGCCAGCCTCGATGCATCCGTCGCCGCCGAGATGACGATTGCCGTCATCAGTGCGGAGTACAGCATCTTCCACGACCAGCTCTACTGGGAGCAGTACAACGCGCTGGCCACGTCACGCACGGCCATGCTGACCATGGACCAGGTGGTCGCCAACTGGCGCCGGCTGCTTTCCGAATGCCTGGCCACGGTGGCGTGCTTCAAGACCAGCGTCCCTCTGAACATGGACCATGCCGCGTATCGGACCTGCATGATCGACACGCTCATGGCCGGCACGGTGGAGCACGCATGAGGATAGTGATACTTACCAACGCTTTTCCGTATTACCCCGGCGAGCAGTTCCTCGAGGACGAGATCGGCTACTGGGCGCGTGACGTGGATGCCAAGGCCACGGTGCTTCCGGCGGTTGCCGAGGGGTCGCCGAGGCCGTTGCCTCCGGGCGTGTCGATGGACCTGTGCATGGTGCAGCCGGGCGCGCTGCGCCGCCTGCCGTACATCGTGCGCGCCGCGTTCTCGAAGCTGTTCCGCGACGAGCTTGCCTATCTGGGGCAGTCGGGAAAGTCCTGTCGCCGCACCGTGGTGCGCGCGTTGTTGCATGTCTCCAAGGTCATGCAGCAGAGAGATGCGCTGGTGCGCTATGCGCGCCGCAACGGCGTCATCGACGTGGCCTACAGCTACTGGAACGACACGCAGGCCTACGCAGCGATCCTCGCGCGAAAGAAGGGTGCGGTCCGCCGGGTGGTGACGCGCGCGCACGGCATCGATCTGTACCAGGAACGCCGCATGCACGAATACATGCCGCTCAAGCGTCAGTTCATCGGCTCATTCGACCGCATCTTCGCGCTGTCGACCGAGGCGCAGGGCTACCTGAAGAAGACCTATGCCGCGCCGCTCGAGAAGATCTCCATCATCCCGCTCGGGGTTCCCCTGGTTCCCGGTCTTTCCAAGCCAAGCCCGGATGGCAGCCTGCACATCGTTTCGGTGTCGTTCTGCCTCCCGGTGAAGCGCATGGACCGGATCATCGAAGGCTTGAGGTTGTTCGCGAGCAAGCATCCCGAGTTCAAGGTGCGGTGGACGCATATCGGCGCCGGTCCGTTGCTCGATGAGATGCGCGAGATGGCACGGGCGCGGCTTGGCGACCTCGCCAACATGGATTTCACGCTCGTCGGCGAACTGCCCAACGACGCGGTGAAGAAGTACTACCTGAATATGCCGGTCGACATCTTCATGAACACGAGCGAATCGGAGGCCATACCTGTTTCCATCATGGAAGCGATGAGTGCCGGCGTCATTGCCATCGCTCCCAACGTGGGCGGCGTCTCCAACCTGGTGTCGGCCAAATGCGGCGTGCTGCTGAGCAAGAGTCCCACCTACAAGGAGATCGCCGATGCGATTACCGTGCTGGCGTTCGACGGTTCGCGAAATGAGCTTCGCGTGAATGCGCGAAAGGCGGTGGAAGAGCGCTTCGACGCGGCAAAGAATTATCCGTCGTTCATCCACGATGTGTTGTCTATCGGTGCTTCCTGAGACGTATCGCAGGGAATGCTTGGTCAAGCTCGTGTAAGAAGGTACGGGCATCATGTGCGCGATAGATCAAGCACGAACATTCGTTGAAACGGGAAGGCCGGCTAGTGAATTTACGAACCATAGCGGCATTTGCTTTTGGCCCGATCGCCACCGCGGGATTGGGACTGGTGACGGTCCCGGCGATCACATGGATATTCGCTCCGGCGGACGTTGGACGTCTAAACGTCGTTCAGATCGCAGTGTCGTTCGGCGTACTACTATTCAACCTCGGCCTGGATCGGGCTTATGTACGCGAATACCACGAGTGGCCCGATCGCGGCGCGTTGCTGAAGGCCTGTTTCGCACCTGGCTTCCTGCTGCTGCTGTTGGCCATGGTGTTGACCATCCCCTTCAGCGATCGTATTTCCGTGCTGTTGTTCGGCCTGGATGAGGTCGCCTACTACTGGATGCTGGTCGCCTGTGTCGTAGTGAGCTTCATATCGAGATTCCTTTCACTGATCTTGCGAATGCAGGACCGCGGAATGGCCTTTTCCATGAGCCAGATTCTTCCGAAGATCGCGTTTCTCATGGTCGTCGGACTCATGGCGCTGCCGCAGTTCTCGCGGTCATTCTGGCAGCTTGAGCTCGCCTATCTGGTTTCGCTCCTGTCCGTACTGTTTGCCTTCAGCTGGAATACGCGCCGCGACTGGCGCCCGGCGTTGGGTGCCTCGCTATCCAACGACCAGGTGCGCGGCCTGATCAGCTACGGCGTGCCGCTGATCTTCGCTGGCGTCGCCTACTGGGGGCTGGATGCCACGAGCACGCTGGCGTTGCGTTCGCTTTCGACGTTGACCGAGCTGGCCTTCTATTCGGTCTCCATGAGTTTCGCCGGCGTGGGTATCGTCTTTCAGACGATTTTCACCGTGCTGTGGGCGCCCATGGTCTACAAGTGGGTCGCTCATGGTGCAGACATGAAGCGTGTGGATCATGTAGCTCATCAGGCGCTGGCCGTGGTCTGCGCCATCTGGGTCCTGAGCGGAACCTTCTCATGGTTGATCGATTTCGTCCTGCCCGAGAATTACCGGCAGGTGAAGTACCTCATGCTGTGCAGCATCGGGCAGCCGCTGCTCTATACGCTGTCCGAAGTGACCTGCGTCGGCATCGGCATCACCCGTCGCTCGATGCTGTCGCTGTGGTCGACGCTGGTGGCGCTCGTGGTCAACGTCATCGGCAGCGTGTGGCTGGTTCCCAAGCACGGAGCGGCGGGCGCCGTGGTCGCCAACGCAGTGGCGTTCCTGGTGTTTTTCATCGCGAGGACGGAAGCGTCGGCGTACGTATGGCGCCCCATTCCCCGCACCAAGCTCTATGTATCGGTGATCGTCGCCGTCGCCTTGTCCATCGTGACGCTGGCCTTCGATGACCAGACGCCGGCGACCGTCAGCCTGGTCTGGCTGGCAATGGTGCCGGTGGTGTTCCTGAGCTTCCGTTCGGAGTGGTACGACATGTATCGGGCACTGCGATCGGCTATTCGACCCAAAGGCTGGACAGAGGAGACGACCCGCGAAACGTGATGTTCTTCCCTGGTCATCGCAAAGGTTCAATGCCTCCCTCGAGTGAGGGTGAGGGTCGAGCCGCTGGGAGCGATGCCGGGTGATTTCATCCGCTTAGTCAATCAGGGGGCAACGCTGCAGGCCAAATGAGGGTCATGCGATGCCAAAGATCAATTTGTTCGTATTTGCGGCGCATCATTTGTCCAGCAATGTTGCCGCCGAACGCTTCAAGGGTCTGCTGAAGTATCTGGACACGGACAAGTACAGGATTTTCGTCTTTGCACGGCAGGCTTCGCTGAATACGCCGGTGAACGTGCCATCCGGCCACGCCGGCATGCAGATCATCGCGTTGCCGGGGCAGTGCGTCGGCAGCGAATCGCCGGTGTCGTCGTCATTGCTGACCATGGCGAGCGCGTTCGTGCGATCGCTGCCGTTTGCGGTGCCGCGCGGAACGGCCGCGGGAACGTGGCTGATGCAGGCCCTGGCGGAAGCCGATCGCCTGTGTGGCGAGCGAGTGGCTGCGGGTGAATCCTGCGTGGCCATCGGCACCTATTCGCCCATCGACTCCCTGATCGCGGCTGCGAGCCTGGCCAGTCGCTACGGCATCGGCTGCATGCAGGATTTTCGCGACGGACTGGTGTTCGAGGCACTGGGCAAGCCCGGCTGGCTGCGCAACCAGGTGCGTACGAAGATCGAGAAGCGCGTCGTGGAGATCAGCGGACTGGTGACTTCGGTGAGCGGCCCGCTGGTCGAGGATTTCCAGCGGCGCTACCCGCAGAAGACCGTCAAGGTACTGCCCAATGGCTATGACCCCGCCGACTTCGAGCGGCTCGCCGGCGACGCCGACGGCGTCGGACGCGCCACCGCGATCATGGCCGAGCACGTGCCCCCCGGGGCGACGCTGATCGGGCATTTCGGGAGGATCGGTGCGAGCGACAGCTCGGCGTCGATAACGCTGGAGCACTTCATCGACACCTTGAACCAATGTAGCGACATCACCACCGGCAAGCAGGTGATGTTCGTCGGCGAGCTGACGCCCGCCGAGCGCGCATCGATCGGTCGCGCGAGATTTCCTGTCTGCGTCGTGCCTCCGGTCGAGCGGACGGTCGCGCTGCAACTGATGAAACGCTGCAGCAAGCTGCTGCTGATTACCGGTTCGCGGGTCAGCTGCGCCACCGGCAAGCTGTTCGACTATCTCGCTACGGGCGTGGACGTTGTCTGCGTCACGCAGGTACGCAACGCCGCCACCGTCATCCTTGCTGAAACGGGTGCCGGCCGGACCCTGCTGACCGGGGACGGATCCACGAACGCAGCCATCCTTCGCGAAGCGCTGTTCGGGCCTGGCAACGGTTCGCGGCACGACATCAGCGCCTATAGCAGGGTCGCTCAGGCGAGCCTGCTCGACAACTGGATATCCCGCATGGTGACGGCATGAATTCCGTGAATGATCCAGCACCCGTGGTACCTCCGGTGCCGACACGATTCCCCGAGACGGACACACCCAGGCTGACGGTGCGCCACCTGTTCCTCGGTGTCGCCTTCCTGCTGCTGCTGTTCACGGTGGTCGTGCCGAACTCGCTGCCGGTGCCCACGGCGATAACGATAGGACTGGCCGCCTTGCTCGCGCTGCCGGGCATGCGTTTCGGCCTGGGCTTCAAGAACCTGCTTGCGCTGTATGCGTGTTCGGCGATGGTGACGGTGATCTATCTCGTCGTGGGCGGCATGCACGGCGCGCCGTTCATCGGCCTGCTGCAGGTGGCGGCGGTCTATATCGTCACGCCGTTTCTTTGGATCCTCGTCGCGGACGGATTGCGCCGCGCGATCGGCATCGAGCGCATCATCGACTGGTTCATCGTGCTGAGCCTGCTGTGCGCGCTCAGTGTGGCCTTGTTCTTCTACCTGTACCTGACACGCGGCGCCGCCGCCGTGGCATTCTTCTTCCAGGGCGCGAACCTCAACCTCAACGAGGGTTTCGCCGGCGCCACCATGCACGTGTACGGCTCGATGATCTTCCTGTGCGGTGGCTTCTTCAGTTCGCCAGAACTGATCAAGCGGCGGACGCTGCGCTTCGCCTTGCTGGCCATGCTGTTGATTGCGGCGATTACCTCGGGACGCTCGGCGCTGATCCTGTCCATCCCGATGGGCGCGTGCCTGGGCTGGATGCTCGGCTCCCGAACGACCGAGCATCGCGGCAAGCCGGCCATCGTGCGTTTCATGCAGTACGGCGTGCCTTCGCTGGTCGCGCTGATCGTCACGCTCTACATCCTTGAGGCCTATACCCAGGTTCGCGTGTCGGCCGTGCTCAACATCGTCTTCAACAAGCTCGCTGCCGGCGGCGGCGAGGAACGCACGCAAATGTCCCGCTCGCTGTATGCGGCGATCCTCGAAAATGGCGGCCTGGGCTCGGGGCAGGGCGTTGGCGTGAACTACGTCAGCGATCCCCTCCATCCCTGGCGATACGAAGTGGTCTGGATCGCGAGCGTGTTCCGTGTGGGCCTGCTCGGCGCCTTCTTCTACGCGCTGCCCTTCATCATCTATGTCCTCGGCGTGGCGAAGCTCGCCTTCGACCGCCGGCTGCCGGCGCACCACAAGTTCTTGTTCTCCGGATTTGTCTGTGCCTTCCTCGCCACGAACACCAACCCCTACATCGAGGCGTTCTCGCTGCAGTGGATGTACGTGTTCCCGCTGGTGCTGTGGTACGTCGAACACTCGTTGGCGCTGGTCAGGGTGAGGCGATGAGGCGCATCCGGGTGCTGCTGTTTTCCAAGTATTCGAGGAGGGGGGCGAGTTCGCGGCTGCGCAGCCTGCAGTATCTTCCCTTGCTGCGCGGCTACGGCATCGACGTGGAGGTCCGGCCGCTGTTCTCGGACGAATACCTCGACGCCATTTTCCGCGGCAACAGCCGCGGCGCCATGATGAATGCGTGGCGCCGTGGTGCGCGTCGGTTCAAGGAGCTGTTGCGCAACGGCGACCATGACGTCGCCTGGATCGAAGGCGAGCTGTTCCCGTATCTGCCTTCCATGGTCGAGTCGCTGCTGGCGCGTTCGGTCAAGCCCTATGTGGTGGACTACGACGACGCGTTGTTCCATCGATACGATCTCTCGTCCAATCGCCTGGTTCGCGGACTGCTGGGACGCAAGATCGATCGCGTCATGCGTGATGCCGCCTGCGTCGTGGCCGGCAACAGCTACCTGGCGGAACGTGCGGCCCGGGCTGGCGCGCCACGCATCGAGGTCATTCCCACCGTGGTGGACGAGCGGCGCTACCAGCCGGTGGTGCACGAGGAAGACCGGGGCCCGGTGATCGGCTGGATCGGTTCGCCGCTCACCGAGAACTATCTGCTCGACCAGCGCGACGTGCTCGAAAAGGTCTGCGTCGAACACGGTGCGCGCCTGCTGCTGGTGGGCGCGAACCCTGCCGTGGTCGATCAGTTCAAGGGTTTCGTTCCGGAAGTCCTGCCATGGACCGAGGAGAGCGAGGCCGCCGCGATCGCCCGCATGGACATCGGCATCATGCCGCTGCGCGACGGGCCGTGGGAACGGGGGAAGTGCGGTTACAAACTCATCCAGTACATGGCGTGCGGCCTGCCCGTGGTGGCGTCGCGCGTCGGTGCCAACATCGACATCGTGCGCCACGGCGAGAGCGGTTTTCTCGCGACGGACAGCGCAAGCTGGGAGGACAGCCTGGTGCAATTGATCAAGGATCGCCCCGTGCGTTTGCGCATGGGGCAGGCCGGACGCATGGCGGTCGAGCAGACCTATTGCCTGCAGACGCAGGCGCCACGCCTCGCCGAGGTATTGCACAGCGTGGGGCAAAGCCGATGTGCGGCATAACGGGTTTCTGGCAGCTGCGTTCGGACGAGCGGCAGGTCCTGCTCGAACGGGCGGGCAACATGTCGCGTCAGCTGACGCATCGCGGGCCCGACGACGGCGGCCTGTGGTGCGACGAGAACGTCGGCATCGCGCTCGCGCATCGGCGGCTTTCCATCCTGGATCTCTCGGCCGCCGGTCATCAGCCGATGCCATCCGCCGACGGCCGCTACGTGGTGGTGTTCAACGGCGAGATCTACAACCATCTCGAGCTGCGGGAGCGCCTGGCCAGCCAGGGTGAGGCCCCGCCGTGGCGAGGACACTCGGATACCGAGACGCTGCTGGCGTGCCTGGTTGCGTGGGGCATCGAGCAGACCCTGGCGGCCTGCGTCGGCATGTTCGCGTTTGCCGTATGGGACCGCCAGGAGCGTGCCCTCACGCTGGCGCGCGACCGCATGGGCGAGAAGCCGCTCTATTACGCGTGGCAGGATTCGACATTCCTGTTCGGCTCGGAGCTGAAGGCGCTGAAGGCGCATCCGGCGCTGCGGACCGAAGTGGACCGCGACGCGTTGGCGCTGCTGCTGGCTCACGACTGCATTCCCGCGCCGCACTCGATCTATCGCAACGTCTTCAAGCTTCCTCCCGGCCATTTCGTGTGCATCTGCGCCGAGGCGCCCGGCGAGGCGCAGCCGGTTCCGTACTGGCGATGCAATGATGTGGTGAGCGCCGGGCTGCGTGATCCGCTCGATTGCAGCGATGAAGAAGCGATCGACGCGCTGGAAAAACAACTGGGAGCCAGCGTCGGTGGACAGCTGATTTCCGACGTGCCGTTGGGCGCCTTCCTGAGCGGCGGCATCGACAGCAGCACGGTTGCCGCGCTGATGCAGGCATCCAGCCGGGGCCAGGTGCGGACGTTCACGATCGGCTTCGACGAAAGCGACTACGACGAGGCCGTGCACGCCAAGGCGGTAGCGCGCCACCTTGGCACCGAGCATACCGAGTTGTATGTGCGGCCCGAGGATACGCTGGCCGTCATTCCGAAACTGCCGTCGATCTATTGCGAACCGTTCGGCGACTGCTCGCAGATTCCAACGTTCCTCATCAGCGAGCTCACTCGCCGCGAAGTGACGGTGGCACTCAGCGGCGATGGCGGCGACGAACTGTTTGGCGGCTACAACCGGTACCTGGCGGCGCGTACGACCTGGGAGCGCATGCAGCGCATGCCGCAAGTGGTCAGGCGGACCATGGCCTCCGCATTGCAGGCGCTGACGCCGGGCGGCTGGGATGCCATGTTCAATCTCGCCAGCCCCGTGCTGCCCAAGGGCTGGCAGCTCGCCAACCCCGGCGACAAGGCACACAAGCTTGCCGAGGTGCTCACGGCGTCGGACGGGCGCGCGTTCTTCCTCAACCTGGTGAGCCATTGGCGCAAGCCTTCCGACATCGTGATCGGCGCGAACCAGGCCGAGACCTCGTTCACCGATACGCGCTCCTGGCCGAAGGCGGACGACCTCGCGCAGTGGATGATGGCGATGGATGCCCAGAACTATCTGCCCGACGACATCCTGGTGAAGGTCGATCGCGCGGCGATGGCCAACAGCCTGGAAACCCGCGCGCCGATGCTCGACCACCGCGTGGTGGAGCTCGCCTGGCGCATTCCGCTGCACCAGAAGATTCGCCAGGGACAGGGCAAATGGCTGATGCGCCAGTTGCTCTATCGGCATGTGCCGAAGGAATTGATCGAGCGTCCCAAGATGGGCTTCGGCATTCCCCTCGGCAGTTGGTTGCGAGGCCCGTTGCGTGAATGGGCGGAGGCCTTGCTCAACGAAGGCCGGCTGCGCCGCGAAGGGTACCTGGAGCCCGGTCCCATTCGGCAGCGCTGGGAAGAACATCTGAGCGGCCGCCGGAACTGGCAGCAATCGCTGTGGACCATCTTGATGTTCCAGGCCTGGTTGCAGGAGACGGAAGGGACATTGTCGTGACAGCCGCCCCATAGAACCGCCCGGTGTTTGCCCATGGGAGGGCAGGACCTCAAAGGGCATGCGCGAGGTGTACGAATGAAGGTCATACTTTTCGCCAATACCGACTGGTATCTCTACAACTTCCGGCGATCGCTGGCGATGGCGCTGAGCCACGCCGGCTGCGATGTGCTGTTGATCTCCCCGCCCGGACCCTATGGCGAGAAGCTTCGCGGTCTTGGCTTGCGCTGGGAGCCGTTGCCGATGGAACGGCGCAGCCTCAACCCCATGCGCGAAGTGGCGCTGCTCTGGTACCTGGTGCGCCTGATCCGTCGCGAGCGGCCCACGCTGGTCCACGGCTTCACCATCAAGTGCGCGGTGTACGGGTCGCTCGCGGCACGCCTGGCGGGCGTCCCGGTCCGCGTGAACGCCGTGGCCGGCATGGGCTACGTATTTACCAGCGAGCAACTCAAGGCGCGCCTGCTGCGCCCGGTCGTGCGCGGGCTCATGCGCTTGGCGCTGGGTGGAGAGCAGGCCCGGCTCATCCTGCAGAACTCGGACGACGTGGAGCTGTTCACGCGTGCCGGATTGGTGGATCCGGAGCACATCCGCCTGATCCGCGGATCAGGTGTCGATTGCGCGCGCTTCGCCGACGTGCCCAGCGCTGCGCCGAGCGACGGCAGCCTGCGTGTGCTGTTGGCGAGTCGCCTGCTCTGGGACAAGGGCATCGAGGAATTCATCGATGCGCTGCGCCAGTTGCGCGACCAGGGGCGCCCCATCGACGCATTGCTGGCCGGCATGCCGGATCCGGGCAATCCGGCGGCGGTGCCCGAAGCGACGATACGCGGCTGGGTCGAAGAGGGGTTGATCACCTGGCTCGGCCATGTCGACGACATGATCCGCTTGCTCGGAAGCGTGCATGTCGTGGTCTTGCCCAGTTATCGCGAAGGGCTGCCGCGCACCCTGGTGGAAGCGGCGGCCTGCGGGCTTCCGCTGGTCACCACGGATGTGCCGGGGTGCCGCGAAGTCGTGCGCGATGGCGTGGACGGATTGCTGGTTCCCGTCAAGGACAGCGACGCGCTGGCCGAAGCCATTCGACGTTTGCAGGACCAGCCGGAGTTTGCGCGCCAACTGGGGCAGGCGGCGCGCCGCAAGGCACATGCAGAGTTCGACGAAGGCATCGTCATAAGGCGAACCATGGAGGTTTACGCGGAGCTTTGCCAACCCATAGGCGTCGCGCTCCTTCGCCAGTGACATCCTTCCCAGACGGAGATAAAAACCATGTCCACCGCATCGCAGGCGGTCAACGTCCTCAATTTCCTGCCCGAGAAGGAGCGCGCGGCGATCCGCGCCGGCGTCAGCACCTACGATTGCACGCTGGGCATCCAGGCAGCCATCGACAGTTCCAGCAAGGTGTTCATCCCTTCGGGCGTGTACCTGGTCAAGCAGCTCGACCTGAAATCGGGCCTCGAGTTGTATGGCGAAGGTAGCGCGAGCCAACTCAAGGCCTACGACAACTCGCTGCAATGCGAATTCATGATGGTGACGCATGTGCGGGACGGCGGTACACGCCTGGTCGCCGACAACATGCGCAACATCCACCTGCACGACTTCGTGCTCAACGGCCGGGTGGACGAGTTCGGTTATCAGCAGTACTGGTATCTGCTCGCGGTCAACGCCACGTCGGACATGTTGGTGGAGCGCGTTACATTCCACGGTTTCCGTGGCGATGGCATGTACCTGGGTTCCGGCACGCTGCGCAATACCGAGCGGCACAACCAGCGCATCGTGGTGCGCCATTGCCTGTTCGATGGGCTGATCAAGGCCAACCGGAACGGGCTTTCCGTGATCGATTGCGACACGTTGACGGTCGAGGACTGTACCTTCCAGAACATCGGCAATGCCAAGCTGTCGTCGTCGGTGGGCGCGATCGATTTCGAGCCTGACCACGACTGGGGCATCTATCGGAACATCAACATCACCCGCTGCAAGTTCATCGACATCAACTCCGTGAACACCGCGGGCATCACGTTCTTCAACGGCCACCAGACCGGGGACAACATCCACGGGTGGACCGTGTCCGGGTGTGAGTTCGTGAACTGCTACTGGGGCATCTACGGCGCTACCAAGCCCAAGACCAAGGACGATCCGCCGGACGACCTGACCATCGTCAACTGCAACTTCGTCAATTCCATCCGCTATGACGTCTTCATCGGCGGGCTCAGCAACACGCAGATCAGCGGTTGCACGTTCCAGCGCACCCCGCCAGGCTCCGGGCCGGGCGGCGACGCCGTCCGCCTGGGCACCTACGTGTGGAAAGCGAGCGACAACGCCGTGCGGGCCGTCGTCACCGGCAATACCTTCGTCGGCATTCGCCCGCAGATGGGCGCGATCGGCATCTATGGCGCGCACGACGTGGTGTGCGCCGGCAACACCTTCGTGGATATCCGCGGCAGTTGCCTGAGCTTCGCCATGGACGAGACGTCCGACAAGGCGAGGAAGATCCAGAACGTGGTCATCTCCGGCAATGTCGCGCGAAGCGCGCCGCAGGCAAGCGGCGTATCGCGGGGTGTGATGTCGTTCCTGAGCACCAGCAACGAGATGCGCACGGTGAAGGCCACGCTGCCGCTCGCGGAGTCCTACGAATACAACAACAACATCGAGACCGGCGTCACGAAGATTGCGGCCGGCTCAGCGATCCAGTTTCTTGGAGGCTGACCCGGCGCGGGTGCGGCGAGTCCGCCACGGTGGATTACCGTGGCGGCTCCTGTAACGCGGAGCGAAAGGAGCTGCTTTCTATGCTCGGCTTGAAGCCCGATCCGCGCAGCGTGGAAGGCTCGATCGTTCCGCGGCCACCGCGGCTGGTCAGCCCGACATCCATCGAGGATGTCGCGGTGACGCCGTGGGCGCGAACAGCCCAGGGCGTGGATGCCTGCAACGGTTCGCGAGCGGCTTCCTGGCGCAACCATATGCGTGTGGTCGTCCAGACATAGGCAATCAGTGTCAGGCAGAAGATCATCAGGTTGACGCCCGCAGAGGCGATGCCGTGACTGATCGCCACGCCGATGAGGGCGAACGCGCCTGCAAGCCCGATGAGCGCCAGCAGTGTCTTGCGCGGGCCATACCCGCAGCCGAGCATGATGTGGTGAATGTGCCCGCGATCCGGCTTGAAGGGCGATTTGCCCTGGCTCATGCGACGAAGCATGACGGCGAGCGTGTCGAAGACGGGCAGGGCCACGCACCACAGCACATTCACCGGCGACATGTGCGCCTCGGGCACCTGGGTCATGCGGATCAACACCCAGGCCAGCAGGTAGCCGATCAGCGTGCTGCCCGCATCGCCGAGAAAGATCTTTCGGCCGGCCAGGCCAAGGTTGGCCACCAGGTACGGCAACGAGGCCGTGGCGAGCAGGGCAAGCAGCACGATGGCCTCGTGGAGCGGTCCGAGGCCGACGAACAGCGTGATGGCCGCGATGCTCACCATCTCCAGGCTGCCCGCGAGGCCATCGATGCCATCCAGCATGTTGAATGCGTTCACCAATCCA
>Ga0207647_10002857_pt1 | contig 13013 bp, 15 predicted proteins | sample KBSCornC2_FD_184295 | JGI IMG/M metagenome (GOLD analysis project Ga0207647, IMG submission 184295) | Corn rhizosphere microbial communities from Kellogg Biological Station, Michigan, USA - C2 (SPAdes) (version 2) | ecosystem: Host-associated > Plants > Roots > Rhizosphere ...
CCCAGCCGATCAAATATGGCCCGCCGAAGCCGGCGAGGTTGCCGATCGAGTTGATCAGGGCGATACCGCCGGCCGCGGCCGTGCCGGACAGCCAGGCGGTCGGCAGGGTCCAGAACACACCAAAACAGCAGAACACGCCGATCGCGGCCACCGTCAGCACCACCATCGTCATGGTGGGATCGGTGAGATAGGAGGAGACGCCGAGCGCGACCGCGGTGAGCAGTAGCGGCGCGCCGACATGCATCACGCGCTCGCGCGTGGCATCGGAGTGCCGTGCCCACAGGATCATCGCGATGGTGCCGAACAGATACGGGATCGCGGTGACGAAGCCGGTCTGGGCATTGGTGAGACCGAACGCCTTCACGATCTGCGGCAGCCAGAACTGCATGCCGTAGAGCGCGCCGACGAAGCCGAAATAGATCAGGCTGAGCGCGATCACCTTCGGCGAGGACAGCGCTTCGCCGAGCGACAGATGCTTCACCGCCTGCTTGGCCGCGATTTCGGAATCGAGCTTCGCCTTGAGCCAGGCCTTCTGCTCGGCCGAGAGCCAATCCGCCTTCTCCGGCCTGTCGGTGAGATAGAACCAGGTGACGATGCCGAGCAGCACGGAAGGAATGCCCTCGATGATGAAGAGCCACTGCCAGCCCTTCAGGCCCATCGTGCCATCGAGCCCGAGCAGCAGGCCCGAAACCGGCGCCCCGATCACGGTCGAGACCGGGACGGCAATGGCGAAGGCCGCAAGGAAGCGGGCGCGATATTCGGCCGGATACCAATAGGTGAGATAGAGGATGATGCCGGGGAAGAAGCCGGCTTCGGCGACGCCGAGCAGGAAGCGCAGGACGTAGAAGCTCGTCACGCCGCTGACCATCGCCATCAGCGCCGAGATGATGCCCCACGTCACCATGATGCGGGCGATCCAGCGGCTGGCGCCGAACTTTTCCAGCGCCAGATTGCTCGGCACCTCGAAGATGAAATAGCCAATGAAGAAGATGCCGGCGCCCCAGGAGAAGATCAGCGGCGTGAACTTCAGCTCCGCATTCATGGTCAACGCGGCAAAGCCGAGATTGACGCGGTCGAGATAGGAGAAGAAGTAGGCCAGCACCAGGAACGGAATCAGGCGCCAGGAGATGGCGCGGATGGTCGAGGTCTCGACTTCCGTCTTGGCTGTGCCGGCGGAACCGGCAAAGGTCGTGGTCTGGCTCATGGCTTCCCCCCAGGGTTGTTGCTTTTATGGGCTGATCCGGGGTTTTGAGCATCGCCGCGAAAGAGTCAATGGAGCAAGCAATGCATGGGGCGCAGCCGGATAACCCCACTGCGCCGCTTCGGACATCCCTGGTCCGGGCCGGGCTGGCGCTTGTCGTGATCGCCTGCGGCCTCTCCCTGCGCTGGTACGGCTTTCCGCTCGGCCTTCCCGCCTTCGTCGTGAAGTACGGCGGCTCGCTGTTGTGGGCGACGATGGTGTTCCTGCTGGTCGGGGTCTTGCTGCCGAAGCTGTCGCGGATGCAGCTTGCGGCCATCGCGGTGCTGATCGCGGTCGTCGTGGAATTCTCCCGGCTGGTGCACGTGCCATGGCTCGATGCGTTCCGGCTGACCACGGCCGGCGCGCTGCTGCTGGGGCGCATCTTCTCGCTGTGGAATCTGGTCGCCTACCTCATCGGCATCGTCGTCGGCATCTGGCTCGACAGCCGCGTCGCGAGAAACCGGATCCCCCAGCCAAACACGCTCAATTCGCAACAGGCCGCGTCGACCCGCGAATGATCAGCTCCGTCGGCACGGTGAGACCACGGCCGCGCTCGATCTCGTCGCCGCGCAAACGCTCCAGCAGCATGGTCGCGGCATGGCGGCCCATCGCCGCCAGATCCCACGCAATCGCCGTGATGGGCGGCGTGTGCAATTCGGCGAGATCCGAATCGCTGCCGGCCACCACCGAAATCCCGTTCCCCACGAGACTCGCACGAACTCAGAGAGAGGCCCCAGACAGGGGAATGATGACGCTCACTCCGCGAGCTGAAACCGCGCGAAGCGATCGAGCTCTTCCTCGATCACGCGCTTGAGCTCCTTGCGCCCCGCGGTCTTCCTCCCCTCCCCGACCCACGTCCATTTCTGCATCAAGAGCTTCCTGGCCTGCCGGTCGGTCTTGAGATCGAGCGCGGCGACGATCTCGTCACCGACCAGCACCGGCAGCGCGAAATAGCCGAGCTTGCGCTTGGCCTTCGGCACATAGGCCTCGAACAGATGGTTGTAGCCGAAGATGAGGTTGGTGCGCTTGCGCTGGATGATCAGGGGATCGAACGGCGAAAGGATGTGGACGAGATCGGGCGATGGCCCCTCGCCGCCGGCCTCCAGCACCGCGGGCGCCGCCCAATGCTCCTGCTTGGCGCCATCGATCGCGACAGGGACGAGCTCGCCGCGACGCACGCGCGCGGCGATCAGGCGCGCGACCGCCTTCTTGCTCGGCGCGTCGAGATGGCAGACCGAATCGAGACTCACCACGCCCTGCGACCGCAGCGCGCGATCGAGCAGATAGGCCGTGATGTCCTTTGCCGATGCCGGTTTCGGCAGCTTGTCCCAGCCGAAATGACGCGTCATCAGCTCGTAGGTCTTGAGCATGCCCTGGCGCTCGCTGATGGTCACGGTGCCGGTGTAGAAGGCAAGCTGCAACGCGCGCTTCGAGGGTTTGCGGCTCTGCCACAGATGCTCCTTCTCGGTGAGCACGTCATCCTCGATGTCGCGGATCGTCAGCGGCCCGGCGCGCACCAGCCGCATCACCTTGCGCGTATCGGCCGGCTTCACCGAGGCGAACCATCTGTGCCCTTCGCGCCGGTGCTCGCGCATCGCCGGCAGGAAGAAGCGGAAATCGTTCGAGGGGATGTAGGACAGCGCATGGGTCCAGTATTCGAACACGCTTCTGTCGACGCTCTGGGCCTGGCGCAGATCGGCGCGGCGGTAGGACGGAATGCGGCTGAACAGGATGTGGTGGTGACAGCGCTCGATGACGTTGATGGTGTCGATCTGCACATAGCCGAGATGAGCGGTCGCGTCCGCAACGGCCTGCGCGCCTTCGCCGAACGGGGTGCGCTCATCCAGCCGCTGGGCGTGCAGCCAGATCTGCCGGGCCTGTGTGGTGGTGAGTGGGAGCGGTTTGGGCGCGCGTGACATTGCAGGACGCAATGTAGCGGGATTCGCGCCGGGAGAAAGAAGCGGACCAGGAACAACAAAAGAAAATGCCGCGCTGCCATCTGCTGACAGCGCGGCCGTTTGACATGGCCGGCAGCTACTTCGCCGTCATGGCCTTCTGCGACTTCATGTAATGCATGCAGGCGCTCTTCATCTTGCCATTGCTCATGTCCGTGTTGGCCATGGCCATTTCCTTGTTCGACGCCATCTTGGCCGGCGTGTCGGCTGTGCCGCCCATCATGGCGGCGGACTTCATCATGTTGTCCTTGGTGCACGCCATCATCGCGGCCGATGCGGGGGACAGGGAAAGAGTGAACGCGACAAAGGCTGCGGTGGTGAGCAAGATCTTCATTGGAAAAAATCTCCTCCGTAAAACGAAACCGGCGTCATGCCGGCCTTCGCAATTACGCATTCTCTCGCTCGGACGTTTCGCGGAGAAGACAATTTTCTTGCTGCGCTGCGAAGACGAAGGGCCTCAACGGCCGTCTTTCGGTGCTCTGGGCCGATCGCTGAGGCTGCCGGTGGCGATATCGGGCTCGCACGAGGCCTTGCCGCGCCCCTCCGCCTGGCAGCGATAGACGCTGCCGGTGAGGCGGTCGACCAGCCACATGTTCTCGTCGTTCGGCCCGTCGAGGCCGACATAGCGGGAGGTCATCCCCGTGATCAGGGTCGACAGCAGGATCGCCACTGCGATCATCGCCGCGCCGATATAGATGGGCATGGAGCTCAGGGACACAGTCCGATCCGGCGGGCCACTGCGGTGGGATTGATAATCACTCGGCCTCGGCACTGGATGGAACTCGGCTCCCCTTCGTCGGCGGTTGGTGGCGAAGAACTTTGCTAGGCGCGCATCTGGCCGAAAACTTGTTCGCAGGCGGGCCATGGGGCGACGGCTTTGCGACGAAGGACGAGCGCGGCGTTGCGACAGGTCAGGCGGCCCGGACTGGGCCGCCTGACCCTTGCCTCTCAACGACGGCCGAACAATCCGCCCATCATGCCGCCGAACAAACCGCCGGGGCCGCCCACCGGGCCGCCGCTGCCACTATTGTAATGGCGCCGGCCGCCACCACCGGAGGAACGGCGCCGCGCCGGCTCATCGTCTGCCTGCTCGGAGGAGGCCGAGCTGGCCGAAACGATCTCCGATAGCAGGGCCTTGTGCTGAAGCTTGTTGAGGTAGCCGGTGACGGGATACCCACGTGCCGCCTGCCACCGCTTGATCACCGAACGGGTCTCGTCGTCGAACTTCCCGGTCGCCTTGATGTCGAAGCCGAGCCCGGTGAGGCGGCGCTGCGCGTCCCGGCGCTGCCCCTTGTCGAGACCGATCTGGTCTTCGGACACCTGGTTGGCTTCCTCGGTGAATGTCGCGGGATCGATTCCGGCCGACAGGTTGCGGGTGGTGTTGGACGGTCCATCCTGCAACGCCGCGATGCGGGCGAGCGCGAGCGATTTGAACGTGCCGTTCGGATAGTTGGTGAGATAGGCGTTGAGCTCCTCCACCTTGTTGGTGTCCTTGATCGAGCGCCAGAACTCGAGCTCGATGTCGGAGCCTTGTTTGGTCGCGGCCGACACCGGCGCGTTCGACGGATCGGTCATGGCCGCAGCCGATGCGCCAACCGGATTGAGATAGACGTTGCCGGTGAGGTTGGTGTGCCCCCAGGGCAATTGTCCCTTGCTGGTCTCGTCACTGACCTGGGCGCGAACCTTGGTCATGGCCTGCTGGATCTCGACGCCGGGCTGGGCAATGTTGGCGACGAGGGCGCGGCTGAACGGACTGTTGGTGCCGGCCTCGCCGTCGAGCGCGGTCTGGCCGGGGCCGGTGGCAAAGGCAATCAGCGTGCCCTCGCCGGACTTCATCTCGGCGAGGCCGGTCTGCACGTTGATGGAGCGGGTGGCCTTGGCAGAGCGGATCTTCGCCGCGAACGGATTGTCACGGCAGGCGTCCAGGAACACGAGCTTCACCTTCGCATCCGACATGGTCTGATCGAGTGTCAGGTCGACATTGATCGCCGCGCCCAGCTTGACGTCCATCTCGGATTTCAGATCTGCGTCGATCGGCAGCAGGTAGTTGATGCCATTCACGGCAATCCCGTGGCCAGCGTAGAAGAACACGGCAATGTCGGCGCCTTCGCTCTTCTTGCCAAACTCCAAGAGCTTTGCAGTCATGGCGTCACGCGTGAGATTGGAGCCCTCGACGACATCGAAGCCGACATTGCGCAGCACCCTGGCCATCGCCTTGGAATCGATCGCGGGGTTGGGGAGCTGCGGGACATTCTTGTAGGCGGCGTTGCCGACCACAAAGGCGACGCGCTTGTCGGCGAAAGCTGCGTTGCCGCTGGCGAGAAATGCTGCGATTGAAATTGCTGCGATTAAGAAGCGCATGATCATTCTCCCCTGATCCAAACTTCTTCGCTGCCCCTTCGGTCGGCCTGAGCCGATCCGATGAGAGCAATCTGATCCAGTTCACAACGACGCACTGTGATCTGGATCACCCGGGGATTTCTGCTGCTCGAACCGAGCCGAGAGACGTTGCGACGGCAACTTTCCGGGCGGCTGACACAACGGGCAATAACTGCTGGTCACAAGCAATGACAGCGAGATTGTACCCGCTACGGCCCGAAGTCCAGCGAGTGGTGGAAAACGCATTCGAAACGCCGTGCAGGATCTGCACGCCGCTTTGGAGGATCGAATGAGACAGCGTTGCTTCCTGACGCAGGCTTTGGTGTCGCACCAGCGGTAGGGCGCTGCCGCTCGCTGTATGACATGGATGCCGACCGGCTCCGGCGCTAAGATGCGCATGGAATTTCCGCCATTTCTGAATGTGACCCGCATCACATCAGGGCTTTTGAACCTGCTCTACGCTCGCAGCATCAAATCGCCATCAGGCGTAACAGCGAGGATACGACAATGACCCGTTTTGATAAGTTTTTTGGACTGAAGGCGATTACGCTCACGGCCGCGCTGTCGATGACGGCGGGCCTGGCTTTCGCCGGCGATAACGTCTCCGCCAACCAGATTCTGGATGCGCTGAAGCCCAAGCCGGCGACCCGCGGCCTGTCCGTCGGTCCGCAGGCCGATCCGGCGGTGCAGGCCAAGGAATCGACGTTCCTGAACACGGTGCGCAACCGCTCGACCCGGTCGCTCTCGACGGGCGAGCGCGAGCAGATCGCCGAGCTCGCCGCGACCAAGCCGAAGATCGATCTGGAGATCCAGTTCGACTACAACTCGGCCGACATCGCCAAGACGTCGGTGCCGTCGGTGCAGGCGCTCGGCAAGGCGCTCTCCGACCCGGCGCTGAAGGGCTCGACCTTCGTGGTCGCCGGACACACCGACGCGATCGGCGGCGAAGAGTACAATCAAGGGCTCTCCGAACGCCGGGCCGACACCATCAAGAAGTACCTGGTGCAGAACTACGGCCTCAACGGCACCGATCTCGTCACCGTCGGCTACGGCAAGACCAAGCTGAAGGATACCGCCAACGGCGCCGACCCGATCAACCGCCGCGTCCAGGTCGTCAATATGGACACCAAGACCGCGTCGAAATGATTTTCGGTTAATCGCCACACGAAACACGCCGCCTGCCATGATGGTGCAGGCGGCGATTTCATATCCAGCTCTGGAACAGCATCAGCCGGTTGAAGCCCTGCATCGACGTTCCGATGAAGGCCGCGGAGATCGGCAGCATGATCGCAAAGCCGATCGCGGCGAGGCCGACATAGGCCCACAGCAGCCAGCGCGGCAGGCCGTTCCTGCACAGCACATAGACCAGCGCAAGCGACGCCACGGTCGCGGCCGGCAGATAGTAGTAGATGAAGCCCAGCGTGCGCGGCAGCAGCGCCCAGGCGAGCCAGGGGCCGAAATAGAACGCCGCGATCAGGAACGCATCCCAGCGCCGCGCGACGACGACGTCGCGCAGCACGATCGCGAGCGCGGCCAGCGCCGGCCACAGCACCAGCGGGTTGCCGAGGAAGACGATCGCCGACACGCTGTCCTCCGCCGTCTTGTCGAACAGGAACCACACCGGGCGGGCGAGCAGCGGCCAGGATGGCCACGAGCTCATGTAAGTGTGGCCGGCGATCGCGGTGGTGGTGTTGTCGGCAAAGATCCGGCGCTGCGCCTCGATCAGATCGGGCAGCGACAATCCATCAAGCGGAACGAAAGCGGCAAGATATGTCATCGCCGGCAGCACGGCGAAGCAGAGCGCGACATGCGGCGTCCTGAAGTCGGGCCAGAGGTCGGGCCGATACCAATCGTCCGGCCTCGCGTCGGCGAACAGCGTGCGCCAGCCCTGCATCAGGCGGATCACCGCGACGATGACGATGCAGATGCCGAGCGGAAACAGGCCGCTCCATTTGCAGGCTGCAGCACAGCCGAACAGGCAGCCTGCCACCGCGAACAGCGCATGCGGCCGCTCCCTGCGAAAGCCATGCATGAAGGCGGCGGTCGCGAGCAGTCCGAAGCCGAGCGCAAAGATGTCGAGCATCGCGATGCGCGCCTGCACGTAGAGCATCTGGTTGAAGGCCGCGATCAGCGCCGCGGCGATTGCGGGCCCTTGCGCAGCGAACAGCGCGAGGCCGCACAGATAGATCGCGACGATCGCGAGCGCGCCGAACAGGGTCGCCGGATAGCGCCAGCCGAGCGCGTTGTCGCCGAACGCCGCGATCGATGCGGCGATCAGCTCCTTGGCCAGCGGCGGATGCATCGGATTGAGCATCGGTTGCGACATCACGGGTGCCAGCATCTGTCGCGCGGCCGGCACATAGTGCACCTCATCGAAAACGAATTTCTCCGGCGTGGTGAGACCGATCAGCAGCGCCAGATGCGCCATCAGGAAAATTGCGACAGCAATCACTGCGCTCCGCGACATCTTCGGAACCGCAGGCAATTCGAGCGGCATTTGTGGGGATGTTTTGCGTGGCAAATCTGCTTCACCGCGGAAAAAATATGGATGGCGCTTTTCATTGAACGCATTCCGCCGCAACTGTCACTAAGCATAGCGCAGGTCTCGCGCCGCTTGTGATAATTTCGCCACATCGCAAGCGCGCGCGATCCGGTACGATCAGGGACACATCGATCGGTTGCGAAATGAATTTGCGTTTCTGGCTTTTCCCAACACTGCTCTCGGCCGCATTGTGCGTGGCGTCTGGCGCACAGGCGCAGACGCGCGTCGGCGAAGCCGTCGTGATCCAGAACGAGGTGGTGCGCGTGGCCGCCACCGCGACGCCGATCAACGTCGGCGACAGCATGCTGCGCGACGAAACCGTGCGCACCGGCGCCGACAGCGCGGCGCGCTTCGTCATGGCCGACAGCACCAATCTGTCGCTCGGACCGAGTGCAACGCTGAAGCTCGACCGCACCGTCTTCAACGACGAGCACAGCTATCGCGACGTCGCGATCCGCATGACGACCGGCGCATTCCGCTTCGTCACCGGGCACTCCGAAAAGACCGCCTACAAGATCACGACGCCGCTTGCGACCATCGGCGTGCGCGGCACCACGCTCGACATCCTCTCGCAGCGCGGCCGCTCCGTCGTCGTGCTCCAGGACGGCGCAGCCAGCGTCTGCACGCTGAGCTTCCAGTGCGTGCAGCTCACCCAGCCCGGCGACACCGCGATCATCACCTCGACCGGCGGCAAGGTCGGCATCAGCAAGACCAACACGCCGCCCTGGACGTTTGCCGCGACCTGCGCCGCGAATGCCGGGCTGTGCTCGGTCAGCCAATATGCAGACGCCTCACCGACCGTCACGCCCGCCGTCAATGACGACGGCATGCTGTGTGGGCGCTGACGATGGCAACGCTCCGCATCCGCGACCTGCTTCCTGCCGCCGCGCTGATGGCCATGGGCATAGTGGCACTGACATGGGGTGTGCAGCCGGCCTCGGCCGCGACCGTAACCCTGACCGATTGCGAGACAAATTGCTCGCCGACGCCCACGTCGACTAGCACGCCCGCAGCCACGCCGAGTCCTTATCCGTCGCCTTATCCGTCGCCTTCTCCAAGCGCGAGCACCGGCCCGACCGGCGCCGATTCCAGCGGCAATTCGGTCGGCGGCCTCGCCGACCAGCGCTTCAACCAGATGATCACCAACCGGGTGCTCGGCACGGTGCTGCTCGGCGTCAACGAGCAGGTCAATTGCAGCGACTGCATCAGCGCGTTCGGCTCGGCCGGCTCGTTCTCGGCCGGCATTCACGGCCGCAAGGAACTGACCAACAATCTGTCGCTGCTCGCCGGCATCGCCTACACGCAGTACAGCGAGGGCGGCTACAACATCACCAGCGCGCCGATCGGCGCCTTCGCGCTGCGCTATGACTTCACCGACTGGGGCTCGTCGCGCCCGTTCTTCGACGTCGGCACCATCCTGACGCCATGGGAGAAGGCGCGCTATACGCGCAGCTACAACACCAGCCTCGGCCCGGTGAGCGTCACGGGCTCGACCAACGCCTCCAACTACGCCGTCTATGGCCGCGCCGGCTGGATGAGCCGCGTCTCGCCGCGCGACGAGGTCGCCGCCTCGATCGAGGTCTGGCAGCTCTGGCAGCGCGTGTCCGGCTATTCGGACAGCGCGGCGGCGTTCAACCCGTTCGACGCCACCATTGCGACCGGCACCGATCGCACCAGCCTGGTCAAGATCGGCGGCCAGTGGACGCATCTCTACGGCAGCAACATCGAGGCCAACATCAATGGCGGCTGGGTACAGTCGTTCGCCAGCCATAGCGGCATCGTCGCCACCGTGACCGGCAACGGCTTGGTGGTGCCGACCATGGGCAACCAGGGCTGGTTCGAATATGGCGGCCGCCTCGGCTTCCGCGTGCAGAAGGGCTGGATCGTGGACTTGTTCGCGAACGGCACGCTCGGCCCGCAGCCGGTTGGCAACACCATCCACGGCGGCGTGGGGCTAAGGATTAATTACTAGCGAACGCGTGCGTCGGCAGTTCCACACTCGGTGTCATGCCCCGCAAGCGGGCATCCAGTACGCCGCGGCTTATCAATTGACCACGACCGTCCCGGAGTACTGGATCGCCCGGTCAAGCCGGGCGATGACAGTGAGTATGTGGCGCGGGCATGCCCCTTCACGCCGCGGACTTGCCCTCGAACGCGCGTCGGAGGACTTCGACGTCCAGCTTCACCATCTTCAACATGGCCTGCATCGCGCGCGCGGCCGCGGCTCGGTCCGGGCTCGACAGGAATTCGAACATCACTTTCGGCACCACCTGCCAGGCCACGCCCCAGCGATCCCTGAGCCAGCCGCACTGCTCTGCCTTGCCGCCATGGGCCAGGAACGCATTCCAGACGCTGTCGACCTGGGCCTGATCGTCGCAATGGATCATCAGCGAGATCGCGTGGGTGTACTCCATCTTCATACCGCCGTTGAGCGCGACCAGGGGCTGCCCGGCCACCGTGAACTCGACGACGAGCACGGAGCCTTCCTTGCCGGAGGGATTGTCCGAAACGTTGCGCTGGACATGCGTGATCTTCGAATCCGGCACGAGCGAGACGTAGAACTTCGCGGCTTCCTCGGCATCGCCGTTGAACCACATGCAGGGCACGAGCTTGGACATGGAGAACGCTCCTCTTCAGGTTTTCAATGCTCTCGGATTTTCGATCAGGCGTTCGCCATCTCGGACTGCGCGGCGAAGGCCGCGAGGTCCATCCAGTTCACACCCCACATATGGCCGTCCGGATCCTCGAAGCTGCGGCCGTACATGAAGCTGTACTCATCCTTCGGGCTGGGATCGGCCACCCCGCCGGCAGCCTCGGCCTTGCTGACGATGTCATCGACTTCGTCACGGCTGTCGGCCGACAGGCAGAGCAGCACCTGGTTCGAGGTCTTCGCATCCGCGATCGGCTTGGGTGTGAACTGGCGGAATTTGTCGTGAGTCAGGAGCATGGCGAAAATGCTCTCGGAGAAGACCATGCAGCTCGCCGTATCGTCGCAGAACTGCGGGTTCCTGACCGCGCCGACCGCCTCATAAAAGGCCGTGGCGCGCTTGAGGTCGGTCACCGGCAGGTTGACGAAGATCATCTTGGGCATCGGAAGCTCCTTGGGCGGGGTTCTGCCCAAGGACGGACGGGCAGACGGCCATCCGACACGGCTTCCGGATATTTTTTCAGGCCCGCCTGCCGTGGTTCTGTCGCACAGAACCGGCAGGCCCGGGCCGGCCTTACTTCTTCTCGTTCGGGTCCCGGTGCACCGGATCGATCCACAGCACCGTCTCGGGCTTCTCGACCGGCTCGATGTCGAGGTTGATCGCCACCGCCTCGCCGTCGCTGCGCACCAGCACGCATTCCAGCACCTCGTCCGGGCTGGCGTTGATCTCCTGATGCGGCACATAAGGCGGGACGAAGATGAAATCGCCGGGGCCGGCCTCCGCGGTGAATTGCAGGCTCTCGCCCCAGCGCATCCGCGCCTTGCCCTTCACCACATAGATGACGCTTTCGAGATGGCCGTGGTGATGCGCACCGGTCTTGGCGTCGGGCTTGATGCTGACCGTGCCCGCCCACAATTTCTGCGCGCCGACGCGGGCGAAGTTGATGGCGGCCGCGCGGTCCATGCCGGCCGTCGACGGCACGTTGGTATCGAGCTGATTGCCGGGAATGACGCGCACGCCGTCATGTTTCCAGCGATCGTCATGATCGTGTGCATGGTGGGAATGCGTGTGGTCATGGCCCGTCATGATCTTGCTTTCTGTTGGTTCCGTGCGCGGCAAACTAACCAAAGCCGCGGCATCAAGCCATACCAAAAAAGGAACGCTCGCAGTCGCCCCGTGTTGTCCCCGCGATAGAACTGGAAGGAGAGTTTCATGGGTAGCACGACCGACAAGATCAAAGGCAACGCCAACGAGGCGATCGGCAAGGCCAAGCAGGGCATCGGCGAGGCCACCGGTTCCGAACGCCTGAAGGGCGAAGGCGTGGTCCAGGAAGTGAAGGGCAAGGGCCAGCAGGCCATGGGCGATGCCAAGGACGCCGCGAAGGAAGCGATCGATCGCGCCGCGGCTGCGGCAAGGCGCGCGGCAGAGTGACGCGCGTCAGACTGAAAGCGAAAAGACCGGCCGCAGGGCCGGTCTTTTTGTTTGTGCCGTCATTCCGGGGCGCGAAGCGAACCCGGAATCTCGAGATTCCGGGTCTGGTCCTTCGGACCATCCCGGAATGACGGTGTAGATTATTTCACCGCGAGCAATTCCACGTCGAACATAAGCGTCGCGTTCGGCGGAATCACCCCACCGGCGCCGCGCGCGCCGTAACCGAGCTGCGGCGGAATGATCAGCGTGCGCTTGCCGCCGACCTTCATCGAGGCGACGCCCTCGTCCCAGCCGGCAATCACGCGGCCCTTGCCGATCGGAAACTCGAACGGCTCCTTGCGATCGACCGAGGAGTCGAATTTCTTGCCCTTCTGGCCGTTTTCATAGAGCCAGCCGGTATAGTGCATCACGCAGATCTGGCCGGGCTGCGGCGAGGCGCCGGTGCCGACGGCGGTGTCGATGATTTGCAAGCCTGAAGCTGTGGTCATGGTCTTTCCTGCGGTCTGGGCCGAGGCCGTGGTGGAAACGAAATCGGACACGCTGACGATCACGGTGATCGCGAGTGCCGACATGATGGCGAGGAGCACGCGCTGGACACGCTGCATGAGACACCTTCCGTTTGAGGCGGGAGGTGTCTAGCGCAACGCGGGTGCGGTTTCCAGCCGTAACGTTTGCAGCTCTGGGCCTCGCTCAGTAGCCGAGCGCGCAGCCGTCCTTGCGCGGATCGGAACCGCCGGTGAGCGTGCCCTTGTCCCAGTCGATCCAGATCGCCTGGGCGCCGCCGAGCGGGCCGACCACGCTGGTGGTCTTGTGGCCGA
>Ga0207647_10002859_pt1 | contig 13004 bp, 8 predicted proteins | sample KBSCornC2_FD_184295 | JGI IMG/M metagenome (GOLD analysis project Ga0207647, IMG submission 184295) | Corn rhizosphere microbial communities from Kellogg Biological Station, Michigan, USA - C2 (SPAdes) (version 2) | ecosystem: Host-associated > Plants > Roots > Rhizosphere ...
TTGGTTTGTGCGAGCTCGATCCGCTCAGCGTGATCTGAGAGCGCGAGGTTCGACGTGGTTTGCTTGATCGCAGCGAGATGCTCGAAGACTGTGTTTTGCGCGCGCCAGTCGAGGAAGTTTGCCGACGTTACCTGGACTCGTTTGCCGGCTGGACTCAATTCCTGAATAGCCACAATGCGAGACGCGGTCGCATAAGGCAGGCGACGCAAGAGTACGCTATCGACAATGCTGAATATCGCCGTGCTCGCGCCGATGCCTAGCGCAAGCGTGATCACGACGAGCGCCGTGAACCCCGGATGCTTCAACAACCCTCGCACGCCATAACGGATGTCTTTGATCAGTGAATCCATCGATCAATCCATCCACAGATTACGCAGATATTTTCTAATCTGCGTAATCTGTGGATTGCCTTTCATTCGTAACGAAGCGCGATCAGTGGATCGACCCTCGTCGCACGCAGCGCGGGCACGAGGCAGGCGATGAATGCCACCGCACTCAACAAGGCCGCCACCACTGCAAACGTAAACGGATCCTTCGCGGTAACTCCGAACAACAACGACTGCATGACACGCGTCAGAGCAAACGCGCCCGTTAATCCAAGAATCACACCGACGAGCGTGAGCAACATTCCCTGTCTTACGACCAGCTTCAAAACATCGAAACGTCGCGCGCCCAGCGCCATGCGCACACCGATCTCATGTGTTCGCTGCGCAGCCGTGTAAGACATCACGCCGTAGATTCCCGTGGCGGCCAGGATCATCGCCAGGACCGCAAACGCCGCGAGTAACGTCGTGCTGTATCGCTGCGACGACACTGACGAATCAACCCAGTCGCTCATCCTCTTCACCGCGGAGATCGGCTGATCGCGATCCAGTGCCTGCACTTGCTGCCGTACGGCGCCGACGATGCTCAGCGGATCGTTCTGCGTGCGAACGACAAGATTCATGCGGTTACTATTGAGAGTCGGGAAATACATCGCCGCGAATGGCGGTCTTTGGAGAGAACGGTGACGAATGTCGCCGACGACGCCGATGATCTCGAAAGCGGTGCCGCCGATGGCTGAGATCAGACGTTTCCCCATTGGATCTTCATTCGGGAAAACTGTGTCGACGAGTTGCTGGCTAACGAGAGTTACCGGTTTGCCTTCTCTGACTTCCTGTTCGGTAAAGTTACGGCCTCGAAGTAACGGAATGTGCAGCGCGTTGAAGTAATGCTGATTAACCAGACGGAAATCAGCATCGAATGCCTGGTCTACCGTTACCGGTGGCCGGCCCTCAACCGTGAAAGGCAGATCGTTGAGCTGGCCGCTCATCGGAAGTTCCGTGATGAGACCAACGGTCTGCACTCCCGGTATGGAACTAATGCGCGTCTCGAGCTCTTCGAAGAACTTCGCCGGTTTCCCCTCGCCCGCATACTTCTGTCGTGGCAAGTCGATCCTGAGCGTCAGTACGTTATTCGAGTCGAAACCAGGATCGACGCGTTGCAGCGCAATCAGGCTTCGCACCAAGAGCCCGGCGCCGATTAACAGGACAACAGCAATCGCACTCTCGAAGACGACGAGCAAGCTGCGCGTCCGATTTCGTAACGTCCCTTCGGCACCACGTGCTCCGTCTTTCAACGAGTCGATCAGATTCACCTTTGCAGTGCGGAAGGCGGGAGCGAGACCAAACAACAGTCCGGTGAGGATCGAGATCACAAACGTGAACGCGAGCACGTTGGGATCGATCGTCACGTTCACAGTCGGCGGCAAACTGTCCGCACTCAAAGTGACAAGCAGTTGCACACCCCAAACCGCAAGCAACGCGCCCAGCGCGCCACCGAGAATTGAGAGCAATAAACTCTCAGTGAGCATCTGACGAATAATGCGCAGCCGGCTCGCGCCCAGAGCTGTACGTAGAGCGATCTCTTTCTGTCTCGCAGCGGCGCGCACGAGCAACAGATTGGCGACGTTCGCGCAGGCGATCAGCAACACAAAACCAACTGCGCCGAAGAGAACGAAGAGCATAGTTCTCGTTCCGCCTACGAGTTGTTCTCGCAATGATAGGAGGCGAAGGTTCCAGCCAGTGTTGGACTCGGGAAATTGTTGCTCGAGGCGACCAGCGATCATGTCCGTGTCAGCCTGAGCCTGAGTGAGAGTAACGCCGGGTTTGAGTCGACCGATGGGCCGGAGGAAGTGAGCCTTGCGCACCTTCATATCAGGGTCGCCATCGAAGCTCATCGGAATCCAAAGCTCCGCTGATTGGGGAAAGCTCACGCCCGCAGGCATCACGCCCAGGATCTGATATGACTTGCTATCGAGAGTGATCGTTTTACCAACGATGTCTGTGTCGCCGCCGAAACGCTTCTGCCAGAATGCGTGACTAAGCACCGTGACCTGATCCGAACCCGGCTTCTCGTTGTCGATCGTAAAGGTGCGGCCGATTGCCGGAGTTATCCCAAAGGTATCGAAGTAATTCCCGGTAACTGCGGATGCAAATAGTCGTTCAGGCTCGCCGGAGCCAGTGAGATTTACGGCGAGTGGTTGCGTGCCTGAAGCCGCAAACTGTTCGAAGGTTTTGTTTTGACTGCGATAATCAAGAAAGTCGGGTGGAGAAACGCTGGCGCGGCTGCCACCGTTGCGAATGTTCCCGTAGACCCAGACCAGGCGGTCAGGATCAGGGAACGGCAACGGCCTGATCACCACGGCATTCACGAGACTGAAGATCGCAGTGTTCGCGCCGATGCCGAGAGCAAGTGCGACAAGCGCGATCGCCGTGAATCCCGGCCGCTTCAACAACCCTCGCACGCCATAGCGGATGTCTTTGATTATCGAGTCCATGATCAAATCTCCAATTGCCGATTGCCAATTGCCAATTTGCTCACCGTTGTCGCTTCAAAAATCGGCAATCGGCAATCGGAAATTGGCAATAAACTCATTCGTATCGAAGGGCGTTCAGCGGGTTTACACGCGATGCGCGGCGCGCGGGTAGATAGCCCGCGAGCAGCGCCACGATCGTGAGCACCACGGCCGCGCCAATCAAAGTCAACGGATCGGCCGGCTTCGTTCCAAACAGTTGTGCCGAAATCAACTTCGCTCCGAGCAATGCGCCTGGGACACCAATGACAAGTCCCGCCAAAACGAGATACAGCGTCTCTCGCAAGACCATCCACGCGATGTTGCCACCGCGCGCACCGAGTGCCATGCGAATGCCAATCTCATTCGTGCGACGAGCCACGCCGTGGGCCATCACGCCGTACAGACCAATGCACGCCAGAATCAACGCGAGGGCGCCGAAGAAGCTCACGAGTTGCGCGACTAGACGCTGCTGGTCCAGGTTCTTGCTCAGTTGTTCATCGAGCGTGGTCACGCCAAAGATCGGCAGCTTGTCGTCGATCTGATTGATCATTTGCCGAACTTGCGGCGTGAGAGGCGTCGGGTCAGATGTGGTGCGAATGTGAATCGTGGCGGTGTACGCACCCTGCTCCTGAATTTGAAGTATCGGACGATAGACAGTCGGCTCGGGTTTATCGCGCGCGTCGTCTGCCTTGATGTCGCCGACGACGCCGATAATCTCGATTGGCGCGGGCTTGCCTGTCTCAGTTTCATCGTCGAATGAGAACGTGCGGCCGATTGGGTTCTGATCTTTGAAATACTTTTCAGCGAACGTCGCGTTGACGACAGCAACTCGCGGTGATGACGCAGTGTCGCGCAGCTCGATCTCGCGGCCTCGGAGCAACGGCACGCCGAGCGTTTCGGCATACTTTGGTCCCGTCAGAAAATCCTTGACGATCAAATCTTCGTCGGCCTGGGGTGTGTAACCCGTGATGTTGACAGAGCTCGATCTGCTGGAGCCGCTCATTGGCGCATAGGTCGCCAGCGAGACGTTGCGGACAGTCGGAAGCGAACTGAGACGTTCGATTATTTGCCCGTAAAGTCCCGCGAGCTCGGTAGGCTTGTATCCGGCCAGACGCGGATCGATTCCTACCAACAGCACATTGTTTCGATCGAAGCCCACGTCTACGTTTTGCAGTTTGACCAGACTGCGCGCGAACAATCCGGCGCCGGTGAGCAGCACCATCGAGAGTCCCACCTGCATGACGACCATCAGCGACGACAAACTGAATCGCAGCATCCGGCCCTTAGTGCGACTCTTCTCTTTCATCGCCGCCGCGAGATCTGAACGACTGGCTTGGACCGCGGGAAGCAATCCGAAGAGGAGACCAGCGACGATGGAAACACCGGCAGTGAATGCCAGCACCCCCACATCGGGGCGTGTATCGAGCGGAGAGGTCCTGGCGACCAAACCAACAAGCACGTACACGCCCCATTGGGCCAGCAACACCCCGAATAAACCACCGACACCGGCAAGTAACATGCTCTCGGTGATCAGTTGTCGAATAATTCGACTGCGCGTAGCGCCGAGCGCCATGCGCAAAGAGATCTCGGCTTTGCGCGACGCTGCGCGCGACAAAAGCAAGCTGCCGACGTTGGCACATGCAATCAGCAGCACCATGCCGACGATCGCCATCAGCATGTGGAGCGGCGTTGAATAGTATTTCCGTAGTCCCGAAAGGCCGCCCTGACCTTCAGCGAGTGTGACGTAAGTATTCTGAATTCCCTTTTGCCGTTCTGCGGTGAGTTGGCTACCCGCCTCTTCAGTTAAATGCTGGCGGAGTGCCAGATTCACAGCAGCCTGGGCCTGGTCCATCGTCACGCCGGTTTTCAGGCGCGCCAGCAAGGTAAGCCAGTAAGCTTGTTTGTCGGTGAGATACGACGGGCGCAGCTCGACCTGCGGATGGAATGACAGTGGCAACCAGAAATCCGGTGGACGGCGGACTCGCACACCAAAAAACTCGGGTGGCGCGACGCCGACTACGGTGAAGTTTGTGCCGTTGATAATGAAACTCTTGCCGACGACCGACGGATCGCTGTTTAGTTCCTTTTCCCAGTAGCGATAACTGACCACTGTTGCTGGTGGCGCGCCAGGCTTATCGTCTTCAGGCGTGAGGACTCGACCGCGCATCGCACGCACGCCGAGAACGGAGAAGTAGTTGCCTGTTACGAGGTGACCTTGTGCGCGCACGGCAGCATTCGTCTGCGCCTCAGTCTGACGCACACTCAAGGGACTCTCACCACTTCGTAACGCGGCGATGTCCTGGAAAGATTGATTATGGTCGCGAAAGTATTCGTAAGACGCGTATGAGAAGCGTTCCCACTCACCGGTTCGTGGACTGTCTTCGAGCGACGTGCCTTCGCTGGTCGCACCGCTGAACAGCACCAACTCTTCCGGCTTCTGAACCGGAAGTGATTTCAACATCACCGCGTTGACGAGCGTGAAGATTGCGGTGTTGGCGCCGATGCCCAGCGCGAGCGTGAGCACTGCGATCGCAGCGAACGCCTTGCGCTTTAACAACCCTCTGAATCCGTAGCGAATGTCCTTGAATAGTGTTTCCATGATCTAAAACCTCATCCACAGATTTCGCAGATTCATTTTTCTGCGTAATCTGTGGATTGCCCTTATTCGTATTTCAACGCCACGAGGGGATCGACTTTCGTCGCGCGGCGTGCCGGCAGGTAGCAGGCGATGAACGCCGCCACCAGCAAAGTCAAAGAGACGAGGCCGAACGTCAGCAGATCTGTCGGTTGCACGCCCACCAACAGCTTTCCAATGAAGCGCGTGAGCGCCAACGAGCTAGCCAGGCCAATCACGATTCCGAGCAGTGCGAGCTTCATTCCGTGTTTCACAACGAGCTTCAGAACATCTGCCGTTTGCGCTCCAAGCGCCATGCGAATGCCAATCTCCTGAGTGCGTTGCGTGACTGCAAAGGCCATCACTCCGTAGATTCCAATCGCTGCAAGCACCAACGCGACACCCGCGAAGATCCCGAGCATCACCGAGGACATCGAATAGAGCGCGACCGACCCGGATTTAACTTCCTGCATCGTTTGAACGTCGAACACAGGCTGATCCTTATCAATGGCCCACACCTGTTGCCTGAGTGCACCAGCAAGCGAGGCAGGCGCGCCGGTCGTCTTCGCGACGAGCACCATCCCGTTCCAGGGATCCTGTGCGTGTGGCAGGTAGTACTCCGGCGTGACGGGAATAGTCAGGTCGTGCTTAACGTCAGCAATGACGCCGACAACTTCCATCCACGGCGCTTTGTCCAGTGGTCCATAAAACCGAATGCGTTTACCGATCGGGTTCTGTCCCGGCCAGTGCTGGCGCGCCAGTGTTTCATTAACGACGACGACTGGCGTCGTACCGGCTTTGTCCTGATCGGTAAAACCACGCCCTCGAATAATCGAAATTCCCATCGTGCGGAAGTAATCGGGGGAGGCGACGCGGTAACGGCCGTCGTTTTCCTGACCGGGCTGCGGCTCAGGTTCGCCTTCAACCAGATAGGAGTCAGACGAGTTTGCGCCACCGAGCGGGAGATAGTTGACCACTGCCGCCGATTCAACACCCGGATAGGCTTTAACACGTTGGACCAAGTCGCTGAAGAACGCTGCGCGCTGCGGATCTTCCTTGTACTTTAGTCCCGGCAATACAAGACTCATCGTCAGCACGTTGTCAGAGTTGAAACCGGGATTCGCGCGCAGGAGTGAGAGAAAACTGCGCGTCAGGAGTCCCGCGCCGACCAGCAACATCAGCGAGAGCGCCACTTCAAATACGACCAGAGAACTTCGCAGTCGATGAGAGCTTCCGCTCGTCTGCCGGCTTCCTTCTTTTAATGAATCGTTGAGATTTGGCTTGGATGTCTGCAGGGCGGGAGCAAGACCAAAAACGACTCCACTCACAATCGAGAGACCAAGCGTGAAGAGCAGGACCTGAGAATTGATGCCAAGCTGATACCAGCCAGGTGCAAACTTCGCTGCATCTCCAGGATTGGCAGCGCGCAACGCATCGATGCCCCAGAATCCGATCAGCACGCCGAGCGCACCACCGATCAACGCGATGATGACACTCTCTGTCAGCAACTGTCGAATGATGCGCCAGCGACTCGCACCGAGCGCGGTTCGCAATGCGATCTCTTTCTGACGACCGCTCGCGCGCGCAAGCATCAGATTCGCAACGTTCGCACACGCAATCAACAGCACGAACCCGACCGCTGCCATCATCACCCATAGCGCCGTGTCGTACTGCCGCACTGTATCGGCGACGAGGGGGAATGCGGTTGAACCCCAACCCGTGTTGGTTTCGGGATATTGCTGTTCGAGTCGCGCCATGATCTGGTCGATCTCTGCTTGCGCGCTCTTGATGGGTGTGCCGGACTTGAGGCGTCCGATGATGTAGAAGCCGTGACTGCCGCGACTCTTCATCAACTCGGGAGTCATTGCTATCGGCGCATACATTTCCGCGCCTTTCGGAAAGTTGAAATTCTCCGGCATGACGCCCACGACTTTGCGCGCGATTGTGTTGACGGTGATCGTTTTGTTGAGGATCTCGGGGTCGCCTCCGAAACGCCTCTGCCAGAGACTGTGAGTGATAATCGCAACAGCATCTTTACCGGGTTGATTTTCTTCTGCGGTGAAGTTGCGGCCCATGATTGGCTTCACGCCAAGAGCGTCGAAGAGGTTAGCAGTGACGAGGAATCCCTGAAGGCGTTCAGGTGTTTCTACGCCGCTGAGATTTGGACTCCACCAGCGATAGAGCGCGAGCTGTTCAAACGTTTGGTTCTGAGCTTTTAAGTCGAGGTAGTTCGCAAACGTCACCTCATTGTGCAGGACGCCGCGACTGGGCATCTTGTCCCAGATCGCGACTACGCGATCAAGGTCGGGGAACGGGAGCGGCTTTAGTACAAGCGCATTGATGGCGCTGAAGATTGCAGTGTTGGCGCCGATGCCGAGGGCGAGAGTGACAACGGCAATGAGTGTAAAACCGGGACGCCTTAAGAGATTTCGTATTGCGTACCGGGCATCGCTCAGAAGATTCTCCATAATTGGCTCCTAAAATTGCCGATTGCCAATTGCCAATTTCCGATTTGAGCCGTAGCCGCGCCTAATAAAACTGGCAATCGGCAATTGGCAATGGCGCCAGACACACTGGTGACGTCAACGTAAATCTGTTTGATCTACGTTCGCTTCAACTCACGCCTTTAATTGAGCAACTACAGGGAAACTGCTGCTTCGGATTTCTCCGGATTCACGATCCAACCGTCTTCAAGCTGAATGATCCGATTTCCGTATGACGCATTCGTTTCCGAGTGCGTCACCTGCACGATCGTGGTGCCTTCGTCGTTCAAACGCTTGAACATGTCCATGATTTCCTTGCCCTGGGCCGAATGAAGATTTCCAGTCGGCTCGTCGGCGAGGATGATTCGCGGACTAGCAACAACCGCACGCGCAATGCCCACCAGTTGTTGCTGACCACCTGAAAGTTGAGTCGGGAAGAGATCCTTTTTGCCTACCATCTGAAAACGATCGAGCGTGTCGCAGACGATCGATTGGCGGTCCTTCTTGCTTACGTCGCGATAAGAAAGCGGCAGCTCGAGGTTCTCGAAAACGGTTTGATCGTCAAGCAGGTGATAGCTCTGAAAAACAAATCCGATGTTCGAATTGCGCAGCGCCGCGCGCTTCTTGCCGTCGAGTTTATGGACCGCCACGTCGTCGAAGTAATACTCGCCGCTCCACGACTGATCGTGCATGCCGAGGATGTGTAACAACGTCGACTTCCCTGCTCCGGACGGACCCATGATCGACACAAACTCACCGGCCTTGATGTCGAGATCGATCCGCCGCAGCACATACGTCCTCGTTGGACCATGGGGAAAAGATTTTTCGACGCCGCGCAGGCTGATCATGAAATTGCTCCAAAACCGCTCTCGGCCAATTCACGCTTCGCTTCCTGAATCTCGCGACGGTCGGCGCCGGCTTCTTCCTCGACGATTAAGCCGTCGAACAAGTGGACGATGCGATCGGCGTGCTGAGCGTAACGCGGGTCGTGTGTCACCATGCAAATGGTGGCGCCCGCGCGATGCAGCTCGCGCATCAACTCCATCACAGCTTCGCCGTTGGTTGAATCGAGGTTTCCAGTCGGCTCGTCTGCGAGCAGGATGCTCGGCTGTCCGCCAACTGCACGCGCAACTGCGACGCGCTGCTGTTGACCGCCCGATAACTGGCTGGGAAGGTGTTTTGCGCGATGCGCCATACCAACGCGCTCGAGTGCGTCAGTGACGCGCTTCTTTCGCTCGGCCGAGCTCATCCCGCGATAAGTCAGCGGCAGCTCGACGTTCTCGTAAACGGTCAGGTCGCCGATCAGGTTGAAGCTCTGAAAGATGAATCCGACTTCGCGGTTTCTGATTCTGGCGCGTTCGGAAAGCGAAAGATTCTCAACCGGGTGCTGGTTGAGGATGTACTTGCCATCGGTCGGCGTGTCGAGCAGGCCGAGGATCGAGAGCAATGTGGATTTGCCGCAGCCCGAAGGTCCGGCGATGGAAACGTATTCACCTTGTTTAATGTCGAGATGAATACCTGAGAGTGCGTGCGTCTCCACCTCGTCTGTGTAAAAGACTTTCTTGACGTCAGAAAGGTGGATTAGGGGCTCGGAAGAACTCATCATGCGCTCCTTAACGAATTTGTGTACACAATCTTGTTAACTGAACACCGCGGATTGGGTTTTTGTGCTCTGTTAATAGGTCCTATACGTCCTATAGGCCTTATACCAGCCCTACCGCAGCCGGATCCGGTTGTAACTGTCCAACGCCGAAGTATCAGAGATGATTACTCGATCGCCTTCCTTCAGGCCGTCGAGGATCTCGATCATACTGACGGAATTGCGGCCGAGTTTGACTTGTCTCCGCTCCGCTTCCGTCCCGTCGGGTGTCAGCACAAACATGCCGATGGTTTGCTGTGCCTGTCCAAAAGCCGGTCGGCCGACTTTCAAAACGTTTTGCAATCGCTCGAGTTCGATCGTGCCGTCCACACTCAGATCGGGACGAGCACTCGGCGGCAACGGACCAATCAACGAAGCATCGATTTCGAACGTGCCTTCGCGAGCCGCCGGATCGATGCGCGAAACCTGCCCATCGATCAAACCGTTGCGCGTGTCGACGATCACCTTCTGACCGATCTTCACGCCGCCGATTTGTGTTTCCGCAACTCTTAAAACGGCCTTGAGTGAGTTTGGATCCGCAACACGCGCGATATTGGTTCCGGGTGTGACCTGCTGTCCTTCGGTTACCAGCACTTGCTGGAGAACGCCGCCAGTTCCCGCGCGCACCTTTAAATTCTCAACATCCTGTCGTCGCAATGTTGCCAACGCACGTAACTGTTGCAGGCGTGAAGCTGCCGCATTCAGCTGCGCGCTCGTCGACTTCGACATGACCGCGAGTCTTTCCTGCTCGACTTTCACCCGGTTCGCGAGGTCCTGAACTGCAACGCGCGAAATCTTCACTGTTAGTTCGGCGACTAATTGCTGTTTGTACAGGATCTCGTCTGCGTCAAGCTGTATCTTTGCCTGACTGTACTGCGAGTTAATCGTCGCGATCGCGGCCTTCTGCGTCATCGCATCACTCTCGAGCTTAACTTTCAGGTTTTCCTGATCGGCCTCGGCGGCTTTGACCTGTAAATCAGTGTCCGTCGCCTGTTGTTGGAGCTGGGGGTTCGACAGCTCAGCGATCACTGTGGATGGATCAACCTCGACGCCCGCCTTCAGAAGAATCTTTTCGACGCGGCCATCAGCGGGCGCCGGCACCCAGCGCGTGACCTCAGGCACCAGGGTTCCATTGCCGCGGACGTCGCGGACCATTTCCCCACGCTTAACCGTTTCGATAACCGCAGTGGACGGATCGAGCGTCGGCGCAGCCGGCTTCAGCTTGGTCAGGCCATACGTAATCCCGCCGAGTGCGGCCACACCGACCACGATCATGACGGCATTACGAATCTTCTTCTTAATTTTCGATTTAGGGGCTCGCTTGATATCCATAGTGCTTTACTTCAAAGAAATTTTGGAGAGCTGTAAAGCCAGTTGAGAGAGCGGCGATGCGCGCGCGAAGAATGAAAAGGACGAAACTAGATCAAAACTTCACGCACAACTTATACAGTTCTCCGCGCTGGCTCATGTCAAAGGCCGTGCCAACAGTGAGTTCCGCCATAGTTTGAGCCTGAAACGTTCGAAAAACAAGGGAAAGCGGGTAATTTGGGAGGGACTACCGGGCGTAAATTCGGATCTCCATTCGAAAAACCGTTAATCCGCGTTTCGCTTGCGGGACTCTCAATCCCAGTTTCGAGAAAGGCTCAACAATGAAGGGGAGGCCTTGCTTGTTGAGCCGGTCCTATACCCAGAGGCAGGATCCCCCTGTTATTTCGGTGTGCCGTACGCCGGCATCATAGGAATCCCAAACATTTTCGAATCTGACAAAATTTCAGCTACCTCAAAGGATCCTTACCGATTTCGTCAAGGTGTTAGTCAAGCGAAGCTTGTACCTTCCGCCGTCTCGCACTTCAGCGGGAGCGATGGAGGAGGACAGACTGTTTCCTGTAGCTTCAATCCGCTCGAGCAGGTCGTAATTCTCCTTCTTGAGCTCTCGACGAGGTTTTCGGCTCTTCATAAGCACCGATGTGGAGGTAAACGACTCAACAGCAACCTGCCATCGCTTGTTTGCGTCCGGTTCTATGTAGAAGGTAACGGTCGCTGAATCACCCTCAATTGAGAAGAAGGTGGCCTTAGCGAGGCCAAGGCGCTGTTCTCGCCAGTGTTCCCAAAGGAAGGTTCTCAGCTCCGCTGCGGCCTGTTCACGCCTAGCCAACGGTGGTTCGTTGTCAAATATATAAGGTCCTGCCTTGTCGTATTGAGCAAGATTCCGTGAAGATTGCTGTCCACTCCAAGCCAAACCCGCAGACGAGGAAACGTGTCCGATCACACAAAAGACTATCGCCACTAATAATATCCATCGCATGAGAAACCCTCCAATCTACATCTGAGATAAGGTCTCATTACCATCTGATGCTTGAGGGGGAAATGCACTTCTGAAAATTTGCTCCAGTATCCGTGTCTTTAAAGAAGCCTCCGATACCACCTTTGTCGCCGAACTTATAGTAGTTTCCCCCGCCGTATTTATAAGACAGGATGTTCCCATATTCATGGAAGTAAGCGCCTTCCAGCACATCACGCGGATAACCGGCGGGAAATGCACCGCTTGCGATGTACACAGTGCCATGCTTACCCTTGTTGGGAGATGGCATTGCCAAGATGCTTCGGTATGTCTTAGAGACTGACGATCTCTTGGCCAGTTCTTGTCCGCTTAAGCTAACGTCCAGGTTTGGAGCATTGTCGAGGGTCTGAGCAGGAATTTTCAATGTCGCAGGAGGCGTGGTTGAGAAACTGCCGCCTGGTCCAGTGCCGCCACTGCCGAAACGAGGTTGCACAAAGGCCGGAGACTGATTGTTTGACGCATGAACTCTCGCCAACGCACCAGCCGCGTCTGCGACACCGCCACTCGTCACCTTTTCGGAAAGCGAAACAACTTGTCGCACACTGCTTGAGATTGCACGAACGATCTGAGCCGTATTCGCTTGCGGATTCTCCGTCTTCAGCAATCCCGCGATACCCGCCACCATTGGCGCCGCTGCTGAGGTTCCCGTGACCCTCCAGTAGCCACCACCTCGTCGTGTAGTCAGAATGTTTGTTCCGGGCGCAGCCACCGTGACTTTCCGCGCGCCCCAGTTAGACCATGAAACAGGCTGATCGTTATTGTCAGTGGCGCCAACCACGATCAGGTCCTTCAAACCAAAAGAGGCCGGATAATATGGAATCGCATCCAGATCCTGGCCGCTGTTACCCGCAGAGCAAACCACCATACATTGCGTCTGATCGCACGCTCGATCGCTTCTTTCAACGCGATCGACTCACCAGTCGTGCCCACGAAAGATTGATTACCTGCGCGCCGTGTGCAACTGCATAGTCAATTGCCTCAACCGCGCTCGCAACATCGCCCGTGCCGGTGTTATCCAGCACACGAAGGCTCATCAGACCGGCGCGCCACATCACCCCGGTTATACCTCGTCCGTTGTTACCTTCCGCAGC
>Ga0207647_10002861_pt1 | contig 13001 bp, 13 predicted proteins | sample KBSCornC2_FD_184295 | JGI IMG/M metagenome (GOLD analysis project Ga0207647, IMG submission 184295) | Corn rhizosphere microbial communities from Kellogg Biological Station, Michigan, USA - C2 (SPAdes) (version 2) | ecosystem: Host-associated > Plants > Roots > Rhizosphere ...
CATATCGACGTGGTCGAGATGGACGCCGCGAGCCATACCGGCATCGACGATATCCGCGAAATCATTGAGGCAGTTCGCTATTCCGCGGTCTCGGCGCGGTACAAAGTCTACATCATCGACGAAGTTCACATGCTGTCGAAGGCGGCCTTCAACGGGCTGCTCAAGACGCTCGAGGAGCCGCCAGCGCATGTGAAATTCCTGTTCGCCACGACGGAAGTGAACAAGGTGCCGGTGACGGTGCTGTCGCGGTGTCAGCGCTTCGATCTGAGGCGCATTCCCGCCGATCTGCTTGCGGGCCATTTCGCGCATGTGGTTAAGGCAGAGCAGGTCGAGGCCGAGCCCGAAGCACTGGCGCTGATCGCTCGCGCCGCCGAGGGTTCGGTGCGCGATGGGCTTTCGATCCTCGACCAGGCGATCGCGCATGCCGATCTCGACGGCAGCGGCGTGAAGGCGGCGCAGGTGCGCGACATGCTGGGCCTGAGCGATCGCGGCGCGATCCGGCGTCTGTTCGCGGCGATGCTTGCCGCGGACGTCCCGAGCGTACTCTCAGCGGTGGAGCAGCAAGATTCGCTGGGGGTTGAGCCGGCTGCCTTGCTGCGTGGATTGCTGGAGGTCGTTCACGGCGTCACCCGCGCGAAGGCGGGTGGGGCGGAGGATCCCGCGCTCAGCCATGAGGAACGCGAAGCCTTTGCCGATTGGGCGAGCAGGATGGGTTTCGCCACTTTGCATCGCTTATGGCAGCTGCTGCTCAAGGGGCATGGGGAGGTGCTGGCCGCGCCGCATCCGCGTGAGGCGGCCGAGATGGCATTGCTGCGCGTGGTCCATGCCAGCCAGTTGCCCGACCCGGGCGAGCTCGCGCGGCGGCTGCAGGCGGGCGAAATGATGGCCGCTGCTCCCTCCGCGCCAGCCTCTGCGCCGCCGGCAGCGGAAGAACGGTCGCCCTTGCTCGCGCTGCCGAAGGATTTTCCGGCTCTGATCGGGCTGCTCGCCGACAATGGAAAACCGCATCTCGCCCAGCAGCTGCATGATTATGCCGGGTTGATCAGCTACGCCCCGCCGCGTTTGGTGCTGAGGCCGATCAAGCCATTGCCGGGCGAGTTTGCGCGGGACATGGCCGCGGCACTCAAGCGGCTGACCGATACGGTTTGGGAGGTCGAGATGAGCGACGCTCCCTCCGAGCCCAGCCTGCTTCAGCAGGAGCAGGCGGCAGCGCAGGCCGCGCGCGACGAAATCCTCAATGCGCCAATGGTCGCCGCGGTGCGTTCGGCCTTCCCGGATGCAGAATTGATTGAAGAGACACGGAGCCTGTCATGAAGGACATGAACGAATTGCTGAAGGCGGCCCAGGAGGCTGCGCAGAATATCCAGGCCCAAATGGCGGACGCGCAGGCCGGCCTCGACAAGATCGAAGTCGAGGGAGCGGCCGGAGGCGGGCTGGTCAAGATCAAGGCAACCGCCAAGGGGCGTATCCTGGGAGTCGAGATCGACGAAAGCCTGCTTCAGCCGTCCGAAAAGCAAATGCTGGAGGATCTGGTGGCTGCGGCGATCAATGACGCCCGCACCAAGGCGGACGCCGCGGGCAGCGCCGAGATGAGCAAGATGACCGCCGGCTTGCCGCTCCCGCCGGGGTTCAAGCTGCCGTTCTGACGTGAAGCATTTTCTGCTCTTCTACGATACGGCTGCAGATTATCTGGAACGGCGGCCATTCTATCGCGCCGCGCATCTCGCCTACGCGCAGGCGGCGGTGGAGCGGGGCGAGCTGATTCTGGGCGGAGCGCTTGCCGATCCGCCCGACCGTGCCGTGCTTCTGTTCAGGGCCAAGAGCGACGCGATCGCGCGGAAATTTGCGGAAAGTGATCCTTATGTCCTGAACGGGCTGGTCACGGCCTGGCAGGTGCGGGAGTGGATAACCGTAGTCGGGCCTGAGGCGGTGGTGCAGCCGGCCTGACGCGTCGTTTTGGCGTCAGGCCTGCCCGGCACCCTTATATTCGATGATGGTTGGGGCAGCGGCCGTGCGGCGCGAACGACGATAGCGGAGCACACCGCTGAGTTGCGGCAATTTGCCCAGCATCAGAAAGAAAGCGCTGGCCATCGCAAAACCGGGCGGGGAGCCCGCGCGCCACTTGCGCGATCCGATCCGCGCGACTTGAAGCGGGTAAGCGAGGAACAGAAGCACGGCGGCCCAGCCGAAGGCCTGATGGGCGAGTGCGAGCAATGCCAGCAGCACGATCAGCCCCGGAATCACGCCGCCCCATAAAATGATGCTCTTGACCTGCGCGCGCCAGCGGGGGTCGGCCTGGGCGCCATGACGCTGGAGCAGCTCGGCGAAGGCGTGACCGCTGCGCTTGGAACGGCGCCACCATTGCGAGAATTGGGTCATCGCGGCATCGTGGCGCGTCATCTCCGCATCAATGCGGCGGATGCGCCAGCCGTGCTGGCGGAGGCGCAGGCAGAGGTCAGGCTCTTCGCCCGCGATAATCTCGCCATTATAGCCGCCCGCGGCCAGCAACGGCGCCATGCGAAATAGGGCATCACCGCCACAGGACCGCGCTTCGCCAACCGGCACGTCCCATTCTTCGTCGCACAGGCGATTATAGATGCTGCGGGCGGGGAAGCGTTCGCGCCGGCGGCCGAACACGACCGCCAGATCGGACTCGCCGGCAAAGGCGGCGAGGGCGGCATCGATCCAACCCATGTCCAACTCGCAGTCGCCATCGACCATCTGCACGAAATCGAGCGAACGGTCGCTCAGCCGCTCAAGGCCGGCATTACGCGCACGTGCCGCGGTAAAGCCGCGTGTCGTGTCGAGCGTCACGATGTCGAAGCCCATGCCCTCGGCAAACTCGACACTGCCGTCGGTCGAGCCCGAATCGACGTAGACGACGTCGCTGCTTGGCGGAATCGAGCGCAGACAGGCTTTTAGCCGTTCGCCCTCGTTACGGCCGATCACGATCACGCCGACGCGGGCGTGCGAAATGGGAGATGTGCTCACGCAATTGGCTCTAAGCGAAGCGCGGCCGATCCCGCGAGTCGAATTTCCGTTGCACTGCGGCATAAGTTCGGGACAGGGACAGCAGCATGACCGCAGCCCGGCCCAGGAAGAGTGCAATCGCCTATGTCGCGGCACGACTGCCAACGCTGTCCGAGACCTTCGTCTATCGCGAATTGATGGGGCTGCAGGGGCGGGGACGCACCATCGTGCCGGTGACGGTGCGGCCGCCTATTGGCCCCTTCGGCGACGCCAGGCTCGATGCGCTGGCTGAGGAAGCCGTTCGGGTCTATTCCGGGCGGACTGCGCTGTCGCTGCTGCCCGCATTCGCCACCGGGCCGGCAGCTTTCCTGCGCGCGATCGGGGATGCTGCCTCGGCGGACCTCGATGGCGCCAAAGCTCGTGCCAAATTCCTATTCCAGGCCTGGATGGGGCTGGCGACGGCCTGGCGGCTGAAGGGCAGGGATATCGGTCATGTCCATGCGCACCTTGCCAACACGCCAGCGACGGTGGCGCTCTATTTGGCCAGGGGGCTGGGCGCGCGATACAGCTTCACCGGCCATGCCAACGACCTCTTTGTCCATCGCGAGGGCCTCAAGTTCAAGCTGACCGAGGCAGATTTCGTGTCGTCGATCAGTCGCTGGCATCAAGGCTTTTACGAAGCGATCGCGCCGGGGGGATTGCGCCCCGTAATACGCTGCTCCGTAACGGTACCGGACTATGCCGAGGGCGGTGCCAACGTCGTCGCGGTGGGCCGATTGGTGGCGAAGAAGGGTTTCGATCTTCTAATCCGGGCCTTCGCTCGCCTCGATCGGCCAGGTATCCGGCTGCGAATTGCGGGCGATGGGCCTGAGCGCGCGGCGTTGATTGCGCTCGCCGAGGCTGAGGACATAGCGGATCGCGTCGATTTCCTGGGCGCGAAGCCGCATGCGGAGGCGCTGGCGGTAATTCGTTCGGGCGCGATCTTCGCCTTGCCCTGCCGTACCTCCGCCACCGGCGATCGCGACGGAATTCCGGTCGTACTGATGGAGGCGATGGCTGCGGGTAAGCCGGTCATCGCCGGCCGATTGGAAACGATCGCCGAGCTGGTCGAGGATGGCACAAGCGGGCTGCTCGTGCCGCCCGACGATGTCGAAGCTTTGACCGAGGCGTTGCGGCGGCTGGTGGACGATCCGGAAGCAGGCAAAGCGATGGGGCTTGCCGGGCGGAGGCGCGTCGAAGAGGAATTTTCGGACGCGATCAATTGGGACAGGCTCGAAGCGGTTATCGACGCCGTCAGGGGTAAAGAATGAGCGACAAGCGTCAGACTTATTGCATCGTCAGCCCGGTGCGCGACGAAGAGAAATATATGCGGCGGACGCTGGATTCGGTCGTGAACCAGACGGTTCCTCCGGATCTGTGGGTGATCGTCGACGATGGATCGACCGACGCCACGCCGCAAATCCTGGCCGACTATGCGGCGCGCTATCCGTTCATCAAGGTGATCCAGCGCCAGAACAGGGGAAAGCGCCGCGTCGGCGGGGGCGTGGTGGAGGCATTTTACGAGGGCTGGGCCGTGGCCGAGCCCTATCATCACGACTTCTTGACCAAGCTCGACATGGATCTGGAATTGCCGCTTGGCTATTTCGAACGGGTGCTGGAGCTGATGGTGGCTGACCCCCGTCTCGGTACCGTTTCGGGCAAGGCTTATTATCCTGGTCCGTCCAACAAGGACGAAAGTTTCGCGGGCGAGCTGATCAGCGAGCATATTGGCGACGACGTTTCGCTCGGCATGGTCAAATTCTGGCGGCGCGAAATGTTTGACGAGATTGGCGGGCTGGTGCCGCAAGTGCTGTGGGATGGCATCGACTGCTACAAAGCGCGGATGCTGGGCTGGAAAGCCTATTCGGTGGACGATCCAGCGCTCCGCTTTCTCCATCTGCGCCCGATGGGGTCGAGCGACAAGGGCATCATCACCGGCCGCATTCGGCTGGGCACCGGCCAGTGGATGATGGGCTCATCGCCGTTCTTCGTGCTGGCAAGTGCCATTCACCGCATGCGTCACCGACCCTTCGTGATCGGCGCGCTAGCCACGTTATGGGGCTGGGCAAAGGCCGGACTGACCGGCCAGCCGCGGATCGATGATCCACGCTTCCGCAAACATCTGCGTGGTTATCAATGGTCCTTCCTGATGCGCGGTCGACTGGGGGCGATGCGGCGGGCGGACCAGGAAGGGGAGGCGCGATGGAAAGCCACGCATCCGGGCCGGCGGCTGGCCTGATGATCATGCAGGCTGTGGCTGGCGCCTGCGAAGGGAGTTACCCAGCCGCCTGAGGTTCACGCCGGCGGAACGGGGATCAGCGCAGGCAGCGATCATAGCCGCCGCGCTGGACGATGCCGATGCGCCGGAGGATGCGATTGCCGTAACGCAGCACCTGTCCGTGCGGGTCAATCGCCTCCCGCTCCGACGGTTGGGGAAGGACCGCGGCGATGCGAGCCGCCTCCACCGCATTCAGGCGGCTCGCGTCATGATGGAAGTAGCGCTGCGCGCCGGCGTTGGCGCCATAGGTATGGATCCCCGTCTCCGCGACGTTGAGATAGACCTCCATGATCCGATGCTTGCCCCAGATGTGCTCGATCAGGACCGTGAACCAGGCTTCCAGCCCCTTGCGCAGATAGGAGCGACCCTGCCAGAGGAAGACGTTCTTGGCGGTCTGCTGGCTGATCGTGGAGCCGCCTCGCAGTTTTTTGCCTGCCACATTGCCTTGGAAGGCCTTTTCGATCGCCTTGAGGTCGAAGCCGTGATGCGAGCAGAAATTGCCGTCCTCGGCCGCGATTGCGGCGCGCGCCATGTCCGGATCCATCTTCGACAGCGGCATCCAATCCTTGGATACCGAATGGCCGTGGAGAATCTCATTCAGCTGCGTGAGCGTGATCGGCGGTGGTACGAAGCGATAGATCACGGTCATCAGCAGCGACAGCAGGATGAAGCCCAGGACGACGCGTATGATCCAGCCGAGGATACGGCGAAGCCAGGAAGTGCGGCGGGCGGATGAGCGCGAGCGCGCGAGCGTGGCCATGGCGGTGCTTTAGCCGATGGCGCGGCGCGCACAAACGGGGCATGAGGCGGATCGTTGCACCTCCGTAGTGACGAAAGCGTGCGTATGAGGAAGATGATCCTGGCGAGCCTGCTGCTCGCGTCTCCCGTTATGGCCGAAGATAAGTTGCGCGATCTCTGCGCGGAGCGCCCGGGGCTCGACACGCCCGCCTGTACAGTCGACGCCGGCCATCTTCAGATCGAGGCGGGACTTGGCGACTGGACGCTCGACAAAGGGGCAGACAGCCGCACCGACACGCTGATCGCGGGAGATTTTCTGGCACGCTACGGTGTTGGCGACAGCACCGAGATTCGCCTCGGTTGGACCGCATACGGCCATATCCGCACCCGCGACCGCGCGACAGGGGCGGTCGATCATATGTCAGGCGTGGGGGATATGACGATCGGGCTCAAGCAGAATCTGTCCAACCCTCGCGGGGACGGTTTCTCGCTCGCGCTGCTGCCTTACGCGATGCTCCCAGCTGGCAAGAATGGCATCGGCGCGGGAGATTGGGGCGCCGGCCTGCTGATACCTGTCAGCTATGATCTCACCGAGCGGCTTACGCTGGAGACCACACCCGAAGCGGACGCTGCCGTCGACGGCGATGGTAAGGGGCGCCACCTGGCGTACGGCGCTGCCGGAGGGCTCGGCGTGAAGCTCAGCGAGAATTGGAGCATGTCCGCCGAGGGGCAGTTGATTCGAGACCGCGATCCCTCCGGCCATTCCACCCAGGCGCTGGCCGGCGCTTTCGTTGCCTGGCAGCCCCGCGATCGGATACAGTTCGACGCCGGCGCGCAGGCGGGGCTGAACCACGCCACGCCCGACGTCGAGCTATATTTCGGCGTTAGCGAGAAGTTTTAGGAAGGGGCTTATGCCCCTGCCGGCGCCAGCCTCTTCTCGCCCGCGATCCGCATCATTGCCTTCTGCAGCTTGTCGAAGGCGCGCACCTCGATCTGGCGAACGCGTTCACGGCTGACGCCATAGACTTGCGAGAGCTCCTCGAGCGTCTTGGGATCATCCGCCAGCCGCCGTTCGGCGAGAATGTGCTTCTCGCGATCGTTCAGCGCCTCCATCGCCTGGGTCAGCATGTCATGGCGGACATCGCGTTCCTGCGCTTCGGCCAGCCGCTCGTCCTGGAGCGGATCGTTGTCGACCAGCCAATCCTGCCACTGCGCGTCGCCATCCTCGCCGACCATCACGTTGAGCGAGGTGTCGCCGCCCATCGCCATGCGGCGATTCATGGTGGTGACCTCTTCCTCGGTTACGCCCAGGTCCGTGGCGATCTTGGTGACATGCTCGGGCGCGAGATCGCCGTCCTCGAAGGCATCGATCTGGCTCTTCATGCGGCGCAGGTTGAAGAATAGCTTCTTCTGCGCCGCGGTGGTGCCCATCTTCACCAGGCTCCACGACCGCAGGATATATTCCTGGATCGACGCGCGGATCCACCACATCGCATAGGTCGCGAGGCGGAAGCCGCGATCGGGCTCGAACTTCTTCACGCCCTGCATCAGGCCGATATTGCCCTCGCTGATCAGCTCGGATGCGGGCAGACCGTAGCCGCGATAACCCATCGCGATCTTCGCCACGAGGCGAAGATGCGACGTCACGAGCTTCGCTGCCGCTTCCGGATCGCCATGCTCCTGGAAGCGCTTCGCGAGCATATATTCCTCTTCCGCGGAGAGGATCGGAAACTTGCGGATCTCCGACATGTAGCGGTTGAGACTCTGCTCTCCGCCGAGCGCCGGAATGGTTGCCACTGCGCTAGTGCCGCTGGCCATGACTCTTGCTTCTCCCCGGACCTTTCTGGGTCCCGATCCGCCCCTTAAAAGTGAACGGATCGTCTTGATGGTTCATACCGAAAGATGACTGAACAGTTCCTGCATGTCTGCCGGCATGTTGCTTTCGAACGACAAAGCTTGGCTTGTCACGGGATGGACGAAGCCAAGATGGGCCGCGTGAAGCGCCTGACGCCGGAAACCAAGCTCGTCGAGCAGAGCCCGATGGTCGCGCGAGCTGCGGCCATAGACCTGATCGCCGAGCAATGCATGGCCGATTGAGGCCATGTGGACGCGCACCTGGTGCGTGCGCCCGGTTTCGAGCCGACATTCCACCAACGCCGCGCCATTAAGCGGAGCGAGGGTGGTGTAATGCGTCACCGCATGCTTGCCCTGGCCGGGGCCGACGATCGCCATCTTTTTGCGATTCGACGGGCTGCGGCCAAGATTGCCTTCGATCCGGCCCGCGGCAGGGCGCGGGCGGCCGGAGACGATTGCGTTGTAACGCCGGTCGATTGCATGCTTCGCGAACTGGGCCGCGAGGCCGGCATGGGCTCGGTCGGTCTTAGCGGCGACGATCAAGCCCGACGTGTCCTTATCGATGCGATGGACGATGCCAGGACGTTCAACCCCGCCGATACCCGACAGCGAGCCCCGGCAATGATGCAGCAGCGCATTGACGAGCGTTCCGTCGAGATTGCCGCAAGCAGGGTGGACGACCAGGCCGGCGGGCTTGTCGACGACGATCAGATGCTCGTCCTCATAAGCGATGACGAGCGGTATTTCCTGCGCCAGATTGTGGGCCGGCGCTGGGTTGGGTACCGATACAGAAACTGAAACGGTCCCGGAAACTTTCGTGGCTGGATCGCGTATCGTGCGATCGCCCACCACGACGTTACCCGCCGAGATCAGGGCTTTGAGCCGTTCGCGCGACAGGGTAGGGATAGCGGCAGCAAGGGCACGGTCCAGCCGCCAACCGACCATTTCGGCAGGCATAACCGCATGTTTCACTTGAACCCCCGCGTCCACTGGACGCGATATGGGGTTTTGGCGGTGAATTTCAAGGCGCCGCGGGGTAAGGGGAGGCCATGCAGGTCAACATCGCGGCAGCCCTGGTCGAACGTCTCCTGAGCGAGGCTGCGGTCGATCCGACACGGGAGGTTTGCGGTCTTCTATATGGAAATGAAGGCCGCATCGAGGCGGCGGAATGGACGCCGAATGTGGCCGACGATCCGGACCGTACTTTCGAGATCGAGCCAGCGGCTTTGTTCATGGCAATACGCCTGGAGCGGCAGGGTGGCCCGCGCTTGATAGGCCATTATCATTCGCATCCGAATGGCAGCGCCGAGCCCTCGCCGCGAGACCTGGCAGCTGCCGAACCAGGAAAATTGTGGCTGATCATCGGCGGCGGGCAGGCGCGGCTCTGGTATGTGGAGGCCGGGGCTTTCCGCGAGGCTCAAATGATCATTAACTAGGATTGTGCTTCGGTCGGCCAATCGCCAAAAGCGCCATTTCCTTTCGGAGCACCGATACCGATGTCCGACAATTCGGTCGAATTTGCCAGCCTGCTCTGCTCGCGACTCTGCCATGATTTGCTCAGCCCCGTCGGCGCCATGACGAACGGGCTGGAACTGCTCGCGGACGAAGACGATCCGGATATGCGCGCGCGGGTAATGGAATTGTTGGCTGATAGCGCGCGGACGTCTGCCGATCGGCTCAAATTCTTTCGTCTCGCCTTCGGAGCGGGCGGGGGCTTTGGCGAGACGCTCGATGCCAATGAGGTCAAGGCCGCGGTCGAAGGCCTGGTTCGTGCCAATCCGCGTATCGAACTGGGCTGGCTCGTGGAAATGCCGCTGATTCCCAAGACCGCGGCCAAAATCCTGCTCAACCTGACGCTGATCGCATTTGATTCACTGGTGCGCGGTGGTCGGCTGGATGCCGGCGTCGAACATGGCGAAGTTGTGGTGCGGGCCGAGGGTACGCGAATCGTGCTGGATGCCGAGATCCGGGGCGTACTCGCGAACGGTCAGGGTGCGGTCACATCGCGCACGTCGGCGGCCTGGTTGATCCGTCGTCTGGCTGACGAGGAAGGCGGAAGCATCGCGCTCGCCGACGGGGAGCAGGGCGTGTTGCTGCTGGCAGCGACGCTTCCGGCCTGATCCGCCACCGGCTGGCCGCCGGCGGTACAGTTAAGCGCTTTTTTACCCCCCGCGTGCGACAGCCATCCGGAAACTGACCGGACGGGTGCACGTGGACGATCTTCTCACGGATTTCATAGCCGAAACGCGCGAGACGCTCGAAGCGCTCGCCGGGGAGATAGTGGCCTGGGAGGCGGATCCCGAGGATCGCACCCGGCTCGACGCGATTTTTCGCTTCGTCCACACGGTGAAAGGTAGCTGTGGCTTCCTCGACCTTCCCCGTCTTCAGCGGTTGAGCCATTCGGCCGAGGATGTTCTGGCCGAGGTTCGGTCGGGCACGCGCGCGCCGGACGCGGCTTTGGTAAGCGCGGTGCTGGCGATCATCGACCGGATCGGTGAACTAACCGACGCGCTGGAGGCCAATGAAACTTTGCCCGAAGGCGAGGACGAATTCCTGATCGCCGCGCTGGTGCAGGGCAATCACACGGCCAGCGACGCGGTGGACGCCGACCAGGCAGTCGTTGCCAAGATCAACGTTCTGCCGGCCACGCCGCCGACGCGCGCGGTTTCACGCAGCATCCGGCTGCCGGTCGAACTGCTCGATCGGATGATGGCTGGTGTGTCGGACATGGTGTTGGCGCGCAATGAATTGTCGCGGCTGCTGCGTACGGGGGGCACCACCAGCGCGGTCGATGTGGCGTTCGAGCGCCTCTCGCTCTGCGTCGGTGAGATGCGCGATTCGATCACGCGCACGCGCATGTCGCGGATTGATACGCTCTTCTCGGTGTTGCCGCGCATGGTGCGTGATCTCACCGCTGAGCTGGGCAAATCGGTCAAGCTCGAGGTCGACGGCGGCGATGTCGAGCTCGATCGTGAAATGATCGAGATGATCCGCGATCCGCTGACGCATATTGTTCGTAACGCGCTGGATCATGGCATCGAGAAGCCGGAAGAGCGCCGTAAAGCGGGCAAGCCCGAAACCGGCCGTCTTCGCATCGGCGCGCGCCAATCCGCCAACCAGATATTGATCGAGGTGATCGATGATGGTCGCGGCATCGACGCCGAGCGCGTCGTGCGCAAGGCGGTCACGGCAGGTCTCGTCAGCTCCGAGCAAGCGGCGACGATGAATTGGTCGCACAAGCTCAATTTGATTTTCGAACCTGGTTTGTCGACCGCGGATCAAGTGACCGGCGTCTCCGGTCGCGGCGTCGGCATGGACGTGGTCCGCGCCAATATCGAGCGCATCGGCGGCACCGTTGATATCGACAGCACACCTGGCCAGGGTCTTCGCCTATCCCTGCGCGTTCCGTTGACGCTGACGATCATCCCGGCACTTACCGTGAGTGCGGGCGGTACGCATTTCGCGATCCCGCGCTCAGCTATCGACGAGCTGGTCCGTCCCAAGGGGGATCAGGTGCGGATCGAGCGGATCGGCGGCGAGCTGGTCGCGTTCATTCGCGGCGTCCGCTTGCCGGTGGTCGATCTCGGCCGCTTCATGGGTCTGGCCGAGGAAGCGAATCCCGCGCTGCTGGTGGTGCTGCGCGCGGGTGGCGGTGAGCGTTACGCCCTCGGCGTCGAGGCCGTGCACGACCATGAGGAGTTAGTGGTCAAGCCGGCCGCGCCCGCGCTGATGGCGAGTGGCGTCTATGCCGGCACGACCCTGCCCGACAATAGCCGCCCCATGTTGCTGCTCGACGTGGCCGGCATCGCAGCCGTGGCTTCGGTCGGTCTCGCCCAATCGGTGGTTGACGAAAAACCCGCGGCGCGGCGCAAGGCGGAGGCGACGTTGCCAACCTTGCTGTTCCGCGATCTGGACGGCGTCACGCGCGGCGTGCGCCTGGCGCTGGTCGAACGCATCGAGGACGTTCCGGCGGACAGTGTGGTTGTGACGGGCGGCTCGCAAATGCTGCCGCTCCAGGGCCGACTGACCACGCTTCATGCTGCGGCAGCGTTGCCGAAGGGACAGCGGTTGCGCGTGTTGCGACTGAGCGATGGCGAGGCGGCGCTGGCTTATGCGATCGATCAGGTGATCGACGTGATCGAGCTACGCGGCGAGCTTACGCCAACGCCGGTGGCCGGCCCGGTTGCGGGCGTGGTGCTCCACGACGGCGCGCCGATCGAGATGCTCGATCCTTATTGGTTGTTCACCAGCGTGATGGTGGCGCCGGCCAACGACGATTCTCCACTTTGTCTGGTGGCCGATTCCCACGATCCTTGGGCGCGCGAAGTATTGGCACCGTTGCTTGGCGCGGCGGGGTATCGTGTGCACTTCGCCGGCGAACCCACCGACGACCCGATCTCCGTCGTGGTGACCACTGGCAGCGCACCCGAGGGAATTGACGCTCCGGTAGTGCGGCTGCGCGGTACGCCCGAAGGCTCAGGCGATCAGAGCATTTACCGTTACGACCGTGATGGGCTGCTGCGCGCCCTGCGGCAGCATGTCGCAGGGGGGAAATAAGATGGCGCTCTATCTGATCGCTCGAATTGCCGACGAGATGATCGCGCTGCCCGCCACCGAGATCGGTTCGGTGGTAGAGGTCGATCAGATCGCAGCCGTGCCGCGCGTTGCGCGCCATATCGCAGGGCTCTTTGCGCTGCGCAGTCGCGTGCTCACCGTTATCGACACGCGCGCCTCGCTCGAACTGGGCACAATCGATCGGGCCGGAGAGAAGACCGCGATCGTCGTCGAATGCGAAAGCCACAGCTATGCGCTGTTGGTCGACGAGGTTGAGGACGTGATCGAGGCCGGCGAGCCCGAGCCGTGCCCGGCATTGCTCGCGGCATCATGGCGCCGCGCCGCCAAGGGTACGATCCGTCACGGCGAGAATGCTATTCTGCTGGTCGACCCCGCCGCCCTGGTTGCGGGGCCGGAGCCGCTCGCTGCGTGATTCCCCGCGTGCGCCGTTAACGTGATGCTTACCCGAAGGGGCTAAGTCTTTTAATCGTAACGCTAAGGCGAGGACGAAATACTCATGAAGAGCTGCCTGGTAGTCGACGACTCCAAGGTCATTCGCAAAGTCGCA
>Ga0207647_10002863_pt1 | contig 12998 bp, 12 predicted proteins | sample KBSCornC2_FD_184295 | JGI IMG/M metagenome (GOLD analysis project Ga0207647, IMG submission 184295) | Corn rhizosphere microbial communities from Kellogg Biological Station, Michigan, USA - C2 (SPAdes) (version 2) | ecosystem: Host-associated > Plants > Roots > Rhizosphere ...
CGGATCGTCGTCTCGGGAATCACCTCCGGGCCGATGCCGCCCGCGGATCTACGGTCGATTCTCGCCAAAGTCATCACGATTCATGGCTCGGTCGTCGGCACTGCGGCCGAGCTTGCCCGCCTGGCCGACTTCTTGACACTCAGCGGGGTGCGGCCTGTCATCGACCGCGTGCTGCCCCTGTCGAAGGCCGTCGAAGGAATCGCCGCGATGAAGCAGGGGAACGTGCGAGGCAAGATCGTCGCAGTGCCTGACGCTGTTCTCGCTGGGGCGTAGCTGCGAATCGCCGGTCCGGTGAGGTGGACGGCATGACCCGAAACCGCTATCGTCTATTGTAGACAATAGATAGTGAAGGTGGATGCGTAGCCATGACCCGAAATCGTCGCTCGACACCTCACTGGCTGGCCGAACTCCGTGACGTGCTGGAGTCGGATCCGCCGGCCAGCACCGTCGCCAATCACGTAGCACTGCAGCGGGTGGGGCCGTGTGCCATTGTGACGCTGAACCGACCCAAGAGTCACAATGCGCTGGGTCTTGCAGCATGGCGTCAACTCGCGGCGTTCGCCGAGGACGTTGCCACGGACCCCAACCTTCGGGTGGTGCTGGTGCGCGGTGCAGGAGGAAGTGCATTCGGCGCAGGCGCTGACATCGCGGAGTTCCCCAAGACTCGCATGAGCGAGCGCTCGGCCACGACATACAACGACGCGGTTTGCCGAGCGCTCATAACGCTGGCCGCCATACCGATCCCGGTGATCGCGCTGATCGACGGGCTGGCCGTCGGCGGAGGTTTGGAGCTGTCCGCCGCCTGCGACCTACGTATCGCGACCGACCGCTCCCGGTTCGGGATCCCGATCGGACGACTCGGCGTCGCCCTGGGCATCGTCGAAACGAGCGCCCTGGCCCGACTGATCGGGCCGGCCGAACTGAAGTACTTGCTGTTCACCGGACGTCTCATCGACGCCGAGCGGGCACTGCGGGCCGGCCTTATCCAGAATCTGGTGGCACCCGGCGCGCTCGTCGACGAGGCCATCGACCTGGTCACCGCGATCGCGACTGCATCACTGCCAACGATTCTGGCCGCAAAGGCGGTCACCGACATGACAACGCGCCCGACCACCTCCCGGGATACCGAACGCCTCGCGCAGATCATGGTCGAGGTCTACGAGGGGCCGGACCTCGCCGAGGGTGTCAAGGCGTTCCTCGAACGCCGCGCCCCCGAGTTTCCCTCGCAAGCGCGCGGCGAGTTCCTCGCCGTTGGAAAGGCGTGATCATGGCTGCCCCACTGTCCGGCATCCGGGTCGTCGACCTGACGCGCTATGTCGCAGGTCCACTTATGGCGATGACGCTCGGCGACCTCGGTGCCGACGTGATCAAGGTTGAGACACCCCGCGGCGATCCGGCTCGAGAATCCGGCCCGTTCGTCGGCGGCGAGAGTACGTATTACATGGCGTCCAACCACAGCAAGCGCTCCGTGTCAGTCGACCTGCGCGATAGGCGGGGCAGGGACCTGTTGCTCAAACTGATCGACACCGCGGATGTCTTCGTCGAGAACTTCCGGCCCGGGACGGCCGCTGCGATGGGGCTCAGCTACGACACGCTGCACGCGCGTAACCCCCGGCTGGTCTATGTCTCGATCAGCGGCTTCGGCGACACCGACGCCGGGCGGGACATGCCCGGATTCGACCAGACGGTGCAGGCCATGTCCGGGCTGATGAGCGTGACGGGCACCGAGGAGACCGGGCCGCTGCGGGTCGGCATCGCAGTGTGTGACGCTGCGACCGCCTCGTTCGCGGCAGTCGGGGCCCTGGCCGCACTGGTCGAACGGGACCGCTCCGGCGAGGGCACGCTTGTTAGAGCCACGTTGATGCAGTCCGCGCTAACGCTGATCAACTACCAGGCGCAGAACGCGCTGAGCACCGGGGTCGCGCCGATCCGTAACGGCAACGACCACCCGATCATGTTCCCGCAGGGCACGTTCAAGACCGGCGACTCGGCCATCACGATTGCCTCGGGCAACGAGAAGATGTGGCGCAAGCTCTGCACCGTGCTCGGGCTCGACGGCGTGGCCGAAATGGCTCGCTACGCCGACAATGCCGCGCGCATGCAACACCGAACGGAACTGCGCCGCATCATCGAAGAAGCGCTGGCCACCCGACCGGCCGCGGAGTGGATCACGCTGATCAATCAGGCCGGCATCCCGGCCGGACCGGTCTTGGACGTCCGGCAAGCGCTCGACCACCCGACCACGCGTGCCCTCGGACTCGTACAACAGGTAGTGCACCCGACGCTCGGGACGATTGACGTGCTCGGAAAGGCTGTCACTGTAGGAGACGACGATCCGCACATCGACCGTCCAGCACCGCTTTTGGGACAACACAGCATCGAGGTACTACGCGAGCTGGGCGTATCCGAGACCGAGATCGAATCGCTGGTCGGCGCGGGCATCGTCGTATGTCCCGCGCTCTCGGCCGCGCGTTAACCTCAGAACGACCCATCGGTACGTGATTCGGAGTGCTGACAATGCCCGCAGTTGAGTCAAGGGACACCTTGCAGGTGCCTACCTTGGTGGACGAACTGGTCCGTCGGCTGCGCGAGATGATCCTGCGCGGAGACTTCGTCCCCGGGGAGCGACTCATCGAGGAACAGCTGGTCTCTCGGTTCGGTGTCAGCCGGCCGCCGCTGCGGGAGGCACTGCGGATCCTGGGCAACGATGGCTTGATCGCCGGTATCCCTCGCAAGGGCTATTCCGTCGTCTCGCTCACGGCCGACGATGTGCGCAAGTTGTACGACCTGCGTTACGCGCTGGAACGAACTGCCGTGGAGCTCGGGGTTCCGATCGCCGAACCCTCGCGCCTCGCTGCGCTCGATGTCGCCATGGAGCGCATGCGTAGCGATGCCGCGGTGAATGACCCGGACGAAATGCTGCGAGCCAACAGCGAGTTCCACCGTGCCTTGGTGGCGTTGCCGGACAACCGCTGGCTTGAGGACGCCTATCGGAACCTGAGCCAGCAGATCGAGCTGTGCATGGCCATGAACCTGAAGTTCCGGCAAGAACTTCACAACGACCCCCGCGACGCTATCCAGCGGCATGCCCTGCTCGCCGAGCTTGCCGCTGCCGGTAAACGCGACGAACTGGTGACGGCGCTGGCCGAGCACGGCGACCGCTCCTTCATGGACCGGCTTGACGAGTTACTGCTGCCTCCCGTGACTCGAACATGATCAGGGCATGAGTATCGGGTTGTTCGTCACGTGCCGGACGGGCCGACGGCACACGGCGCGCAGAGCGTTGGCGCGCCCCTGTATCCGGGATTTCCTAACGCGGTTAAAGGAGACATCGTCGCGATGAATACCGACGGACAAGGCCGGCTGCAGCAAGCTCACAACCGCGAGTACCGCCCGTGATTTCGCGTCAGCTACCGAGGCCGGGTCAGCTGCGGCCGTTGCTACGGCTGCGTCGCCCGCAGCTCGACCCCACCGCCCGTCGGTTGGCGCGGGCCGTGAGTATCGAGGACCTCCGCCGGATGGCTCGGCGGCGTACCCCGAAAGCGGTCTTCGACTATACCGACGGCGCGGCCGAGGGTGAGATCTCGCTGGCGCGCGCCCGGCAGGCGTTCGCGGACGTCGAGTTCCATCCGTCGATCCTGCGGGATGTGTCTGACGTCGACACCAGCAGGCAGGTACTCGGCGGACCCTCGCTTCTGCCGTTCGGCATCGCACCTACCGGGTTCACCCGGATGATGCAGACCGAGGGAGAAGTGGCCGGCGCATCGGCGGCCGCGGCGGCCGGCATTCCGTTCGCGCTGTCTACGCTGGGCACGACCTCGATCGAAGATGTGAAAGCTGCCAATCCAGACGGACGTAACTGGTTCCAGCTCTACATGTGGTCCGAACGCGACCGGTCCCGAGCGCTGATCGACCGCGCCGCCGCCGCCGGCTACGACACACTGCTCGTCACCGTCGACGCACCGGTCGGCGGTGCCCGCCTGCGCGACGTGCGCAACGGGCTGACCGTCCCGCCGTCGCTGACCGTGAAGACGATCCTCAACGCGATCCCGCGGCCGGCGTGGTGGCTGAACTTCCTTACCACCGAGCCGCTGTCGTTCGCCTCGTTCGACCGGTGGCCGGGCACGGTCGCCGACCTGCTCGACACCATGTTCGACCCGACCGTCACCTTCGACGACCTGTCCTGGATCAAAGAGCAATGGCCCGGCAAGCTGGTCGTGAAGGGCGTCCAGAGCGTTCCCGACGCCGTCCGGCTCGCGTCCTTGGGCGTGGACGGCATCGTGCTCTCCAACCACGGCGGCAGGCAACTCGACCGCGCGCCCGTCCCGTTCCACCTGCTGCCCGAGGTGGTCCGCGAGGTCGGTGCCGACACCGAGATCTTGCTCGATACGGGCATCATGAACGGTGCCGACATCGTCGCCGCGATCGCCCTGGGCGCCCGGTTCACTCTCGTCGGGCGCGCCTACCTCTACGGCCTGATGGCGGGCGGACGCCGCGGGGTCGACCGCGCCATCACCATTCTCTCCCAGGAACTCACCCGCACCATGCGCCTGCTCGGCGTCACCAGCATGGACGAGCTCGGCCCGGAACACGTTACGCAATTGAACCGGCTTTCGTCGCGCTGACTGCCGCTCATCCGGGCAGCGACGCGACGCTCGATGAGTCGATCAAATCCGTAGGACTTGGAGACCCGATCGCGATGGCCGCAACTGGCTCGCCTTGACGCACGCCATCCGGCAGGCTCGCCGCGCGGCGCTATCCAGCTCAGCTGGACGGCCCATTGTCGTGACCACAAGGCCAGCCAATACTAGCGATAATTGCATTCGGACTTAGGGGTTGATCTTAGGATGGCTATCGCTGACCCTGTCGGTGAGGCTGATCGAGTCGTTCGCCTGAAATCTATTAACGGCCGCACGGATCGGGGGCTGCATTTAGCATTTCTCGGCACCGCGGGCGGTCCGCTACCCCTCGCGCGGGCCGGAACGTCGACGGTATTGGAAATCGACGGACTCACCTATGTTATCGATGCGGGGGCCGGGATGCTCCGCAATTTCGGCCTTTCCGGACTTTCATTCCGAGATGTCCGCGGCATGTTCCTGACGCACATGCACTCGGATCACACAGCGGATTGGTTCAACTTCTTCCTCTTGCAGTGGAATACGTGGGGTGATAACCACGTCGACGTGTTCGGCCCGGGCCCACTGCGCGCTGGGGCCAACACTGCGGAGATGCACACCGTGCTACCGGGCATGCAGGACTGTCTCGTTCATCAGCTTGAAGCGAACGCAGCCGATATCACGCTCCGGATGAGGGGGGAGGCCACCCGGCCGTTCCCCGGCGGGCCTGAGTCAGACGCGATGACAGTGCATGACCTGCCGGTGCACCCCGACACGTCGTACGACAACCGCTGGCCCGACAGCGAACCGGTGACGGTGTACGCCGACGATCATGTCACTGTTTCGGCAGTACAAGTCCGTCATGGCGAGATCGTACCCGCCTATGCGCTTCGCTTCGATACCGCTCACGGGTCGGTCGTCTTCTCCGGGGACACCGCGCCGTGCGACAACTTTGCGCGGCTGTGTGCGGGCGCGGACGTGCTTGTGTGCGAGGTGCTGGCGCTGCCAGAGAGCTTGGCGTGGATTCGCACGCGCACCGATGCCGCGGCGCTCCAGACGATCCAGCGACACTTCGTGCGTGCCCATGTCCTGCTAGATGCGACAAGTACGGATCGCGGCGAGCCCGACCAGCCGGGTATCGGGCACTTGGCAGAGGAGTCCGGCGCGAAGACTCTCGTCCTCACCCACCTAGTGCCAGGTGACGGTTCCGTCGCGTCCGAGGTGTTTCGCGAGCGGGCCCAGCAGGGATTCTCGGGAAACGTCGTCGTGGCCGAGGACCTGCATAGATTGACCATCGACGCTCGAATATCTGCCGTCCACTGAACAACGCCATCCATACCCAGGCATCAAAAGGAGTCACGATGAGGAAAAGCGTCCTCGCAGCAGCGGCAGCCGCAGTAGCGGTCGTCACTCTCGCGGCCTGCGGCACGAGTTCGACACAGACATCAGACAAATCATCAGCTCCAGGCAGCGCCTCAGCCGGCCAGCAAGAAAGGACGACGACTCTCACCGTGGGACTGGTTCCGGTCGTGAACGTAGCTCCCCTATATCTCGGAATCAAGCAAGGCTTCTTCAAAGCTGAGGGCCTCGCCATCAAGCCGGTGATATCCCAGACCTTCACCGCCAACGTCGCGGCCGTCGTCAACGGTACGCAGCAGATTGGCTTCGGAGCCACGGTGCCACTACTCCTCTCGGTCAATAATGGCGTCCCGCTACGGATCCTGGCGAACTCCGACGTGACAGGAAAGCCGCCAAATGGCGATAACTCCGGAGTCTTCGTCGCGAATGGATCGGGTATTACCTCGGTCAAGGGTCTGGAGGGCAAGACGATCGCTATCAACGCTCTCGACAACGTGCAAGACACGGCGATCAAGTCAGCTATGCTCAACGCTGGTGCAGATCCGTCACGCGTGAAGTTCCTCGAAGTCCCACTCCCCGCCATGGTGGCGACGTTGAAGGCGCACCGCGTCGACGCGATCGCACTCGGTGAGCCGTTTGTGACAGCAGCCGAAGCTGCCGGCTTTACGATGCTGATCCGTACCTACGAGGCGGGTTTCCCAATCGGCACCCCCATAGCCTCCTACTTCTCGTCGCAGTCCTGGGCGCAGAAAAACCCGAAGCTCGCTGCTGCGTTCTCGGCGGCGATGGACAAGTCGACCGCATATGCGATCGCTAATCCCGACGCCGCCCGCGCGATAATGAGTGAATATACCCAGATCCCGCCGGAAACCTTGAAGAAGGTTATCCTTGGTACTTTCTCGTCGAAGGCGGAGCCTGGCCCGATCGAGGACCTCGCGAAGTTGATGGTGAAGGTCGGCACCATGAAATCAGTTCCTGACCTCACTCCTGTCTTCGGGCAGTAGCTTGTGAAAGCGACGGCAGTGTCCACCGAACCGGTCTCACCACCGGCAGCCTCCGCATCACGGCGAATTGCGAGCGGCGGTTGGTCGCGCGGATTACTCGGCATCCTCTTGGTGGCCGCGCTGTGGGAGATCACTGCGAGGTCAGTGCCGGCCCTGAGCGGATTCATGCCGCCTCTCACCGTCGCCATCCCGCGCCTCATCCGACTGTTGCTGGTGGGGTCGACCTGGACCGCGTTAGGGCAGACTGCACTCACATGGGCCGTCGCAATGGCGGTGGGAACCGTCCTGGCTGTTCCCACCGGGTTGCTGATCGGGCGTAGCGTCTGGCTACAACGTGCCACAAAAGTTGTACTGGAGATCTTTAAGCCCGTTCCGCCAGTCGTCTTTATTCCGCCTATGGTGCTCCTGTTCGGTACGACGCAGTCGATGAAGATCGTCCTGGTGTCGTATGCGGTGTTCTGGCCCGTCCTCATCCAGTCTATCGCCGGGATGGAGAGTATTGACCCTGTCGCCCGCCAGACCGTAGTCGTCTTCCGCATTCGTCCCGTAGATCGCTTCAGGCACTTCGTCCTACCTGCGGCATGGCCCTACGTGATCACCGGGTTGCGTATCGCCGCCTCTTTGGCTCTGATCGCGACGGTGGTGACCGAGCTTGTGGGTGGAGCTAATGGAATCGGCGAGAAGATCGGCGTGGCGCAGATCGAGAACGTCAATACAGACGTGTTCGCCCTCGTACTCCTTACCGGAGTGCTGGGGCTGGTCGTGAACCGCACGTTCGACCGCCTCGAGCGTACGACGCTCGAGTGGCACAGCGGGCGGTCATGATGAGGAAGGCACCGGCGAGAACCCCGGATCTGTGGACGGTCCCGCGACATGTGCTGAAGCTGCTCAGCTACATCATCCTTCCTGCGTTCCTCATCTTTCTATGGTGGGCGCTTACCGTACACAGCACGAGCTTCATCTTCCCGAAATTTACAAAGATCGTAAGCTCGCTCAAGAACTATTGGATGACTGCGCACGGGATGGGTGAGCTGTGGTCGAGCCTGCGCAACCTCATGGTCGGCTACGCCATCGCTGTTGGACTAGGGATCATCGTCGGCGCGTGGCTCGGTGCATCGAAAGCCGTCAGGCAAGTCTTCATGCCGGTCATAGACTTCATCAGGTCGATACCGCCGCCTGTATTACTACCTCTGGGTGTCGTGTTGATCGGTGTTGGCGATGACATGCGGATTACCGTTATCACCTTCGGTTCAATATGGCCCATTCTGTTCGCGACTATCGAAGGAATTCGGTCTACCGAACCGCTACGGCTATCGATGAGTTCCGTGTTCCATCTCCGTCGGGTGGATCATTGGTGGCGCTTGGTCCTGCCAGGCGCGTCGCCTCACATCATCTCGGGTATGCGTACCGCACTGCAAATAGCCTTCGTCCTGATCGTGATCAGCGAGCTGATGGCATCCTCCAGTGGCATTGGCTTCGAGATCCTGCAGGCAAGTCGTACATTTAGGTATGCAGACGTTTGGGCCGGCGCCATTGTGTTAGGGCTCCTCGGCGTCGTACTGAACCTGACATTCGGCTTGTTCGCGGCGGCAATACTGCGGTGGCGAACGGCTGAGAGCCGGGCGCGAGGAATGTCATGAGGGGAGAGGCAACAATTATGTCGGACACTGGGGGACGAGCTGTTGACCCGCAGGCGGTTCTCCAGGTCGAGTCGCTGACGAAAAGCTACCAGCCGGACGGCTCATCCCCCGTGCTGCACGGTGTCGACTTCGAGGTCCAAGCCCGCGAACTGGTGAGCGTTGTCGGGCCCTCTGGCGCCGGGAAGACGACACTGCTCAACTGCATCACTGGGATCCTGCGGCCGACGAGTGGCGACGTGAGGTTCGCCGGCGGGACCGTTGACGGCCCGCCCGATCGGCTAGCCATGGTCTTCCAGGACTACGGGCGCTCGCTGCTGCCATGGCTCGACGTCATGGGCAACGTGACGTTGCCGCTGCGCCGCGTCGTACGGGACAAGGCCCGGCGCGCCGAACGGGCGCTGCACGTGCTGGAGAGCGTCGGGTTGAACGGTGCCGAACGGAAGAAGCCGTATCAGCTTTCCGGAGGGATGCAGCAACGTGTCGCGATCGCGCGCGCGTTGGCCTATCAGCCCATTCTTCTCGTGATGGATGAACCGTTCGCGTCGGTCGACGCGCAGACACGTGAAGAATTGGAAGATCTTACTCTGAAATTGCGCAAGGAATACGACATGACGATTGTACTTGTCACGCACGATATTGACGAGGCGGTTTACCTGTCGGATCGGATAATCATCCTGGCAGGTAGTCCAACGACAGTCCGCGGTAATCTGGACGTAAGGTTGGGCCGGGACCGAGATCAGATAACTACGAAGGCACTGAGTGAATTCAATGAACTGCGCGCAATCGTCCATGCGGGCGTGCGTGGGCAGGAATTGCACCCATGATCCGCGATTATCTGATCATGTGAGCACCTTTGTGTACAGCCTGGCGGGCCAGCGGGGCGCAAAGAAAGGTAAGCTGTCGTGAAAAATCAAGTAGTAGTGAACGGGTGCGAATTTGAGGTTTGGCAAGAGGGTTCGGGCGCCAAGACTCCGGTGATACTGATTCACGGTGAGGGCCACGGGCTTGACTATTTCGAGTACGTGGTCCCGCACCTTGCCAAGGATCGTCACGTCGTCGCGTTCAGCCGTCGCGGCCATGGCCGCAGCGCGTGTCCCGAGTGGGGCTGGTCCGTGTACCTGCAGGCACGAGATGTGGCAGGAATCTTGGACGCCACTGGCATCGACGGTCCGGCCGACGTTCTCGGCGTGGCCTTCGGGACCACCGTTGCCTCCGAGTTCGCGCTGAGCTTTCCGGAACGTACACGCTCGCTCGCGATGGTGGCGTGGAGCGAGATAGAGGGCGTTGAGTCGTATATTGCGTTGTTTGAGAAGCAGACTCCCGGTGTCTTGGCTGCCCTTGAAAGCGGTGGAAGGGAAGGACTGAAGGAGTACGTCCTTGCTGGCGCGCGCGAGTGGAGCCCGGTGTGGCCGGCGCGTGCAGAGCACCGTCAGGTCTACAGCGACTGGCTGAGCAATCGTCCCGCCGGAGCTTGGCTGGGCCGGCTGGAGTTCGTGAGTTCTGTGCCGCGTTATGTGGATCGACTTGCCGCGACGAAGATCCCGATTCTCGGTATCGAAGGCGGGAACGATCCGTTCCCGTGCGACCCTTCCACGCTCGCCGGGAACCCGAACTTCGTTCAGACATATATAGAGGGAGCCGACCGATTCATCCACTGGGAGCACCCTGTCGAGTTCCATGCGCTGCTCGACGAGTTCTACGACCGGGTCGAGTCGATGGCCGACACGGCCGCCCTAGGGTGACTGGGCGTACGTACCCGTATTGGCGGTTCAGAGTCCTCAGGATTCCGAGCGTCGGTGAGGATCATGTGCCGCATAGCACTGATACGTGCTGGGCGCTCGAGGATGGTGGGTGAACGTGCAGGTTTTCGAAGCGGTGGCTGACACTCTGTGGCAGCTGGGCGTCCGGCAGGTTTTCGGCGTCGCCGGTAGCGGCAACTACCGGATGACACACGCGCTGAAGGCACGCGGCGCACATTATGTGTCCGCGCGTCATGAAGGCGGGGCCGTGAGCATGGCTGATGCCTTTTCACGTGTGGCGGATTCGATTCCGGTTGTGTCGGTGCACCAGGGCGGGGGGCTAACCAACACGATCACCGGTCTGACCGAGGCGGTTAAGAGCCACACTCAAATGATCGTTCTTTCGGGCGAGGCCCCGCTGGCTGACCGCACCTCCAATTTTCGGATCGGTCAAGAGCAACTCGTCGAAGCTGTGGGAGCGCGCAGTATCCGGGTCAGTCCTGGTACCGCGAGAACCGATGTACGTGACGCTTTCCGCCTGATGATGGCGCAACGCGTCCCCGTCCTGCTCAACTGCCCGACGGACGTCCAGATGATGGACTGTGCGGACGACGCGTCTGTTGACCCGGTTCCCCCCGCGACCGCTATTCGACCAAACCCGGCAGCCATCCAAGCGGCCGCGGAACTACTCCTTGACGCGCGGAGACCGCTGATTGTCGGTGGCCGCGGAGCACGAGGCGCTGCGGCGGAGATCCGAGCACTGGCCGAGCGCTCCGGTGCGCTGCTTGCGTCGTCGGCGGTTGCGCGTGGCCTGTTCCAAGGCGACCCGTTCAGCCTGGACGTGATGGGCGACCTCGCTAGCCCGGTCACTATCGACCATGTGCTCAGGTCGGACGTTGTTATCGCATTCGGCGCCGGCCTCAACCGATGGACGACCAGCAACGGCACGCTAATAGCGGAGAACACGAAGGTCGTGCATATCGATATCGATCCGATGGCGCTCGGTCGGCAACGTCGGGTTGACCTCGCCATCGTCGCTGATGCTGCGGAGTCGGCAAAGGCGATCATGGAGCACATCCCGGAAATGGCGGAGTTGTCGGGCCGCCGCAGAACCAACCTGATCAAGGGCCAGATCGCCGCTGGAGTGCGCTGGCAGGACGTCGCCTACCGCGATACGAGCACCGATGATCGCATCGACCCGCGTGCTGCAACGATCGCCTTGGACAAGATCTTCGATGCGGACCGCAACATCGTGGTCGACTCCGGCAACTTCCTCGGGTACCCCACGATGTTCCTGTCGGTCCCCGATGCCTACGCGTTGTGCTTCGCCCAGGCCTTCCAGTGCGTCGGCCTCGGGCTTGCGTCGGCGATCGGGCATGCCACCGCCCGCCCGGACCGCCTGACGATCGCGGCGTGTGGCGACGGTGGCCTGCTGATGGGGGCTTCGGAATTGGAGAGCGTCGTCCGGCTGAACTTGCCGATGGCTGTCCTCGTCTACAACGACTCGGCCTACGGGGCAGAGGTCCACCACTTCGGACGTACCGGTGCCGACGACGGGTTCGTCTCGTTCCCCGAGGTCGACTTCGCGCGCATCGCGAAGGGCTACGGTTTCACGGGCGTCACGATGCGATCAGGCGACGACCTCGGCGCGGTGAAGGCGTGGGTGGACGGGTCCCGTGACACCCCGCTCCTGATCGACATCAAGGTGACGAGGAGTCAGCCTTCCTGGTGGCTCGCGGACGCGTTCAAGGCAGAGTCATAACGTACGAGGCTGAGCACCTCTGACTCGCGCGGCCTCAGGAGCGGTCCACCAGCGCGTACACGCGCGCCGGGCTCGCCGTGCCACCGATGATCGGCAGCGGGGCGATGACGACGACTGCACCCGTCGGCGGGAGCAGTGCGAGATTCTGCAACGACGTCAGGCCGTACTTGTCGTGCCCGAGCAGGTGGTAGTGGGCGGGGAAGGGAGGATCGAGTTCCGCGCCTCGGCCCGCATCGATGCCGACGGTCTCAACTCCGTATCCGGATATCGGTCGCTGGGTCGCCAGCCATTGGGCTGCACGGGCCGTGATGCCCGGTGTGTGGGATCCGGTCTCGTCGGCGTTGAGGAAGGCGGCCCGGTCGCCTGCGTACTTATCCCAGCCGGTACGCAGGAACAGCCAACTGTTCTCAGGCAGGGTCCCGTATTGCGACTCCCATGCCTCGATATCGGCGATGTCTAGCAGAAAGTCGGGATCGCTGGCCACCTTTTCGTGGACATCGAGGACGGCTGCAGGACCCACCAGGCGCGACGGCGGGATGTCCGCAACATCGCGCCCGTCGCGCCCGCTGACCCAGTGGACCGGAGCGTCGAGGTGCGTGCCGACGTGCTCGCCGGTGTGGATGTTGTGATGCTTCCAGAACGGGCCTGGCTCGTTGTACGCGCTCACTTCTTCCAGGCTGAAGTCAACAAGGTTGGGAAACGGCGGGGGCAGGCGGAGCGTAGGGGTATCGACAGATAGGCGAGTGGTCAGATCCAGGACCGCGATGTCACCAGATGCAAGGTGACCGAGGAAATCAGAAATAGCAGTCACGGTGCCTCTTCTCCACTTTCAGCGGACTTACGAGTTACAACCGGATGCAGCCGCTTCTTGCCACTCT
>Ga0207647_10002867_pt1 | contig 12983 bp, 16 predicted proteins | sample KBSCornC2_FD_184295 | JGI IMG/M metagenome (GOLD analysis project Ga0207647, IMG submission 184295) | Corn rhizosphere microbial communities from Kellogg Biological Station, Michigan, USA - C2 (SPAdes) (version 2) | ecosystem: Host-associated > Plants > Roots > Rhizosphere ...
AGCTTTGCGATGTCGAGTAATGACTTTTCGCTGGTGGTGGTAAATACACCCCCACCCTTCTGATTCAAAATGGTGGCGACGTTCATATCGTTTCCTCCATCGCATGTGATATGGCTCACGACTTAATTGACGACGTAGCGGCTTATCTCTTCGAGGCTGAGTTTGTGTCCGCAGGTCTCGCAAGAGTTGTCAATCAATTCGCGACCACCCTCATCAACGCGAATGCACGGCCGGATGTGCTCGTCCCCACACGCGGGACACTTGATGGTCCGCAACCAGGGCGATGGTCGAAAACCGTTTCTCGCGGTGGCCCGCGCCAACCACGGCGATGCTCCAAAATTGCCTCTCGCCTTAGTGATTCGCTTGATCGCCCGAATATCCGATTGGTGTTCATTGATGTAATGGGGGACGGTCATTGCAGTAGTCCGAAATTGGGGCTGGTCCTAAATTAGCACTGGCGTATTTCACGGGCGTTCAGGTTACCTTGCGCAGCTCATCCATGCCGCGCTTCACGTGCGCCTTGAGCGGCTCGCCCGCGGCAGCCGCCACCTTGGTCGAGAGCGCGCGAACTTCTTCAGCTTGGGACGTGAGCGCCCCCAACTGCTTTTGCCAATGGGCCGCTTGCAACTCCACGATGTCGGCGAGGTCCTTGGCGCCCGCCAAGCTCGTGGCCAGATCGAAGACGGAATTCAGATTTCGCCGGGAGATGTCGATGATTTTGCGGTTGAACGCTGCAGCACCTTGGCCGGCAGCGTCGAAAGACTTCTCAAACGTCGCCACGGACGCGTCGAAGGCATCCGAAGAGCGGTCATAGACCTGACGCGTCTGCCCCACAGTCTTCTGGGCAAGGGCGCGCACGCCCTCTGGAATGGCAGTGCTGAGACCGAGGAGACCGAGTTGGCTCGTCATTTTGCTCGCTTGCTCGGCAGCAGCTTGGGGATTGGAGGTAGCATTCATCATCGTGCCTCTGGGTTAGACCGCAGCGATTTCGTGGGCTGGCAGCCGCCGAACCACGCACCCATAAGGGGCGCTTGGCCTGCTGATTTTTCGGAAAAGGGGGCGTGCACGGAGTTGGCACGGTAGTCTTTACCGTCAGCGCCTTGGGTCCGGCGTGCCAGTATCACACATGTAGGCCTTAAGGAGGGCCGTTACAAGCCTTGCGCGTTAAACATATTTATTACTCGTCATAGTTGAGGCCCCCTTCAAGGTCTTGAGTCTCCTTGGCATCAATGTCGCCTTCTTTCGGAACCGGATGGGCACCGGCATTTCTCGCGACTAACCGACGAACGGCTCGCATAAAACGGGTTAAAAGTTATAGAGCCGACCCGAGCATCCACGCCTCGTAAAGGAGGTGGTCCTTAATTAGGACGTGTACTCATGCACGGCAGCCAAAATGCTGATTTGGATGTGCCGTCGAACGTCCGTTATTGGTGGTAAAGCGGACATGGCGTGGGCTTGTCACTTTGTCCGCTAATGACCCAAAGCGGACATTCCTAGCGCCCAGCCCTCGATTCCTGGCAGCCAGGGCTAGGCAAAGGCGGTCAGCTGAGGCAGCGGGCACAGATCGCGGCGATATGGCGATGATCGGTGCCGCAGCAGCCTCCGATCAGCTGCAGATTGGGCCACCCATGTTGAAGATGATATGAGTCTCGATGCCGCCGTCGGTGATGAACTGCGGCGGGCGGCAGGCGGGAGTTGTGGTCATCGCACCCTCCTAGCCGAGTCCATCGGCGGACCCGCAGGTCACACAATATACCGTGTTAGCGAAACGCTTACGACGGGCGGAGCCGGCGAGCATCCGATAGTTCTGAGAGCTCGCCAGCTAGCAGACACACTACCAGCCCTCACACAAAGCCCTGCACGAACTCCAATGTCCAAGGGCCAGAGGTGTCATGCGACTCGCCTGCCAAATGCGATGGCGTCAAATCAGAAAATAATTGGAACGTGCGGACTAGCGGCTGATACCATGGCACGAGTTCGGAGGCGGTGATTATGCCCCGACTGGTCATTGTCTCGAATAGGGTCCCTGACCTCGATGGATTGCAGCTATCCGGCGGCGGCTTGGCCGTCGCAGTCCTAGACGCCTTAAGAGACAATGGCGGGCTCTGGTTCGGATGGAACGGTTTGATCGCAGGAGACGGTGATTCGCTTGACGTGGCTGTCAATGAACACGATACGATCACGATCGCGACTGTTCCCCTCAGCAAGAAAGACTATGAAGACTATTATTTGGGTTTCTCAAACAGCGTTATTTGGCCAGTTTTTCACAACCGCCTCGATCTCGCAAAGTTCAGCGCTACCCAAGTTGAGGGATATCGCCGAGTTAATATAGAGTTTGCGAACCGTCTCTCTCCGCTACTCCGACCATCCGATCTCATTTGGATCCACGACTATCATCTTATCCCGCTCGCTGCTCACTTGCGGGTGCACGGACATCGCAATCCCATTGGTTTTTTTCTACATATCTCATTCCCAACACCAGATGTCCTTGTCGCGGCACCAGAGCATGAGTGGTTGATGGATTCGTTTCTGTCTTATGACCTTGTGGGATTTCAAACAGCCTTGGATGCTGACAACTTTCACCGTTTCCTCCTTAACTTCGAGGGTGCAAGCCAGTCGGAAAACAAACTGGTCGCACGGGGACGCACTATCGTCACTGGAGTCTTCCCCATCGGCATCGACGTCGAGGCCTTTGCCGCCATGGCGCATACACAAGAGGCTGAGGAACGCATTGAACGGCTGCACCGAAGAGCGACTCCGCGCGTGCACATTATCGGTGTCGACCGGCTCGATTACACGAAGGGTTTGCCCGAACGGTTACATGCGTTTCGGCGATTGCTGGAACTCCATCCTGAAAACCGAAAGGTCGCGACCCTCATGCAGATCGCGGCGCCGACGCGCGAGGATGTCGAGATTTATGTCGAGATCCGAAAGGAACTGGAGCAACTTTCCGGCGCGATCAATGGGGAGTTTGGAGACTTTGATTGGACCCCCGTTCGCTACATCCACAGGTCCGTCGGAAGAGATACGCTGGCCGCCTTGTTTAGGGGCAGCCATGTTGGTCTGGTGACGCCTCTTCGGGATGGGATGAATCTTGTCGCAAAGGAATACGTAGCGGCGCAGGACGAGCAGGATCCCGGGGTGCTGGTATTGTCGCGTTTCGCCGGAGCGGCCGAAGATCTTGAAGAAGCCCTGATCGTCAATCCCTATGATACCGACGACGTTGCCGAAGCCTTGCAGCGAGCTATCAACATGCCGCAAGCTGAGAGGCGTGCGCGCCACAAGGCGCTTTTGAAGCGTGTTCGCGATCGAGACGCAAGGCGCTGGCGGGAGAGCTTTTTGTACGCTTTACGGCGTGTAAGTACCTAGTTGTTTGCTAAAGGGCCGGCTCTGCCAGATGGCGCGAACCCGAACTTCTCTGCAGTCGCCGCTCGGCCTCCAACTGATGTCCGCCTGTGGCACGACGCTGACATTCCGCGGGCGCGAACTCTTGTCGACCCGCTTATTTTGCGGGCCGTGACTGAGCCGGAACCTTGTACCCTCCCTAATACCTGAGTGGGTATCTCAAGACTCCGTGGAGCTTCTCAGCGTGGCCCTGATCGAAGGTTCACCTCCCGAAATGCCACGTGGCCATTGCAGTGGCGGCGAACGGCAAGGCGAATGGCGCATTACGAACGGACGCCTCATTCTCGTCCATAAAAAGCTACTGTGGTACCCGACTGGCGCCATGGAATCGGGGGCTAATTTGGCGTGAAAAATCCGCCTAACCAAACACCGGAGTAGGAGGAAATGAACTGGTCTTCGATTGAGCAAAACTGGAAGAAGGTCAGACTCAATATAAAAGCGAAGTGGGAGAAGCTGTCTGACGAAGATCTAGATGCGATCAATGGCCGGCGCGAGCGGCTCGAAAAAAAGATTCAGACGCGTTACGGCTTTGCCCCAGAGTACATCAGCGAAGAAGTGGATAACTGGCTCCGCTGGCAATATGCAAGGCCGGCAGAGTTTGGCGCCTCCAGATACGCACTTCGGCCTTAGATAAGTTGACACCGGAGTGATCCGCCGTTCTGCCTCGTTCGGAACGGGAGGTACTTGCCGCCGTTTCTGCCTTTGTGGGTATCGACGAACACTCGTGGGTTTTAGCCCAGAGAGAAGCTTCAGCGGCTGCGATTGTGCTGGCTCGTTTGTGTTTGTTTTTCGTTTTGGGTTTAGCATTGGTTGCTTCTACTTACTTTTAGTGCGGCTAGCGAGGTAGACTCGTCGAGCAATTTTAAGGAGATTGGACAAATGCCTTGGCTCCGGCTGGATGAGGCTACGACACTGTTAGATCATGACGTGGAAAAAGCGCGCGTCGCGCTAGAGCGAGGAATTAGCAAATCCTGGCTGGTGCGGCCGAGCGGAGATCCCCAATCGGCTAATGATCCAAACGTGCCTCTACGCGTCCGAGTTATGCCCTCGGCAGGGTGGCGCATTGAGGGGAGAGCCTGGCTAGAAAGTCCCGTGTTGCATTGGGAAGAATCCGAAATTGAATGTTCCTGCAAGCCCTGGGCATCGTCGGTGCAAAATTCCCCGCCAACCCCCTCCAGCCAAATCCGAGCAAAGATTGAAGTGTGGCAAGAAGATATTTTCCGCCTATGGGGACGTACTGGCGAGAGCCTTCCACTGGTCGAACGCGACATGGATGTCGGCTAGCCAGTTGCGGCTCTTACCGTTTCCGTGCCGGTTGCACAAGCGAAGAAGCAATCGTGTTCTGCGCTAAGTCATGGCGATCCAACAAGCACGCAACTTGTCGATGCGAGGCGCTGGAAGAAATCTCTAGTCTCAAGAACCACAGCGGCGAACGGCTCTAAACAATCCATCCAAGCTCTCGCGCCTTCTTGCTAGGAACTCGGCGCCGCGGTCATCGCTCCTGTAGAGCGAGCTGTCTTGCTTTCTCACTCGCCCGCGCCCAAGTATGGGACCAGCACTCCTCTTCCACGAGTGCCAATAGCCGCTCCATTCCGAGCTCACACCAATCCCGAGAGGGAACCCCATGAAGTTCAGACCTCTACATGATCGCGTCGTCATTCGCCGCCTAGAAGGCGAAGAGAAGACGAAGGGTGGCATTATTATTCCCGACACCGCCCAAGAAAAGCCGCAGGAAGGCGAGGTCGTCGCTGTTGGTCCTGGCGCGCGAGACGAAGCCGGCAGGCTCATCCCCATCGATCTCAAGGCAGGCGATCGGGTGTTGTTCGGCAAATGGTCGGGCACAGAAGTGAAGATCGATGGCGAGGAACTCCTCATCATGAAGGAATCCGACGTCATGGGGGTGCTCGAAGGCGTCAAGGCCAGCAGGAAGGTCGCATAGCCTCGCCGTAGCCTTTCATCAGTTTAATTTAGGAGAACCCAAAATGGCCGCCAAGGACGTCAGATTTTCCTCCGACGCGCGCGATAAAATGCTGCATGGCGTCGATGTCCTCGCCAACGCCGTAAAGGTGACGCTCGGGCCTAAAGGCCGCAATGTCGTCCTCGACAAGAGCTATGGCGCGCCGCGCGTCACCAAGGACGGCGTCACCGTCGCCAAGGAGATCGAACTCGAGGACAAGTTCGAAAATATGGGCGCGCAGATGGTGCGCGAAGTGGCGTCGAAAACCAGCGACATTGCTGGCGACGGCACTACCACTGCGACAGTGCTGGCTCAGTCGATCGTGAAGGAAGGGATCAAGCTGGTCGCGGCCGGCATGAATCCGATGGATCTGAAGCGCGGCATTGATCTGGCCGTGGCCGAGGCCGTCAAGGACATTGCGCGACAGGCCAAGAAGGTCAAGTCGTCGGATGAAATCGCACAGGTCGGTACGGTCGCCGCGAATGGCGAAAAGGCGATCGGCGACATGATCGCTGAGGCTATGCAGAAGGTCGGCAATGAGGGCGTGATCACGGTAGAGGAGGCGAAGAGCTTCGAGAGTGAGCTCGAAGTGGTCGAGGGCATGCAGTTCGACCGCGGCTATATCTCGCCATACTTCATCACCAATGCCGAAAAGATGATGGCCGAGCTCGAGAGCCCCTACATTCTCATCTACGAGAAGAAACTCTCGAATATGCAGTCGCTGCTACCGCTGCTTGAGGCGGTCGTCCAAGCCGGCAAGCCGCTTTTGGTGATCGCCGAGGACGTCGAGGGCGAGGCGCTCGCGACGCTCGTAGTAAACAAGCTGCGCGGCGGCTTGAAGGTCGCGGCCGTAAAGGCCCCTGGATTTGGCGACCGACGCAAGGCAATGCTGCAGGATATCGCCGTGCTTACCGGGGGTGAACTCATCTCCGAAGATCTCGGCATCAAGCTCGAGAACGTCACCGTGGAGATGCTGGGGCGCGCCAAGCGCGTGACCATCACCAAGGATGACACCACTATTATCCACGGCGCCGGCAAGAAGACTGACATCGAGGCCCGCATCGCTCAGATCAAGCAACAGATCGAGGACACTACCTCTGACTACGACAAGGAAAAGCTGCAGGAGCGGCTGGCAAAGCTCGCCGGGGGCGTTGCCGTGATCAAGGTCGGGGGGTCAACTGAAACCGAGGTGAAAGAGAGAAAAGACCGCGTCGACGATGCACTGAACGCAACGCGGGCCGCGGTCGAGGAGGGCATCGTGCCCGGCGGCGGTGTCGCTCTGCTGTGGGCGGCGAAATCCCTGAAGGTCAAAGGCGACAATGAAGACCAAGAGGCCGGGATCAGCATCATCCGCCGGGCGCTGCAGGCGCCGATTCGGCAAATCGCCGAGAATGCTGGCGTCGAGGGTTCGATCGTGGTCGGCAAGGTGATCGACCATAAGTCGCCGTCCTTCGGTTTTGATGCCCAAACCGGCGAGTATGGCGACCTGATCACGAAGGGTATCATTGACCCCGCCAAGGTCGTCAGGGTCGCTTTACAGGACGCGAGTTCCGTCGCTGGCCTCCTGGTCACAACGGAAGCGATGGTTGCCGAAAGGCCGAAGAAGGATTCTGGCTCTCCAGCTATGCCGGGCGGCGGCATTGGTGGGATGGATTATTAAGCTCTGTCAAGCCATGAGCCAAACCGAAGATTCGCTTTCGCGTCGACCTTAAAGCAAAGCGCGTTTGTCACATCTGGCGGTTGATGTTGACGAGATAGGACCAAGCGCGTGGGCGACCCTTCGCCAGCTCGCCCCCTCACACGATCCAGCCGAGTTCTCTCGCCCTATCGTTGGCGAGTTTCCAAGCCTTAGCTAGGAATTCGGACATCGTCATCGGCGTGCGGTGATCGTATTTTTCCGTGATGCGCTTTGCCAGCAACCGGGGAGATTTATGCGACCTGTAATAAGTCACGGACAATTGCGACTTGGGCAGGCTCACGACGATCTCGTCTTCTACCACTTCGATGCGGAGGACGTCTGGCTCGGAATTCATTGTGTTCAACCTCAACCTCGTTGTGGTGGCCTGGGCGATGACCTCATTATGGGGGTTGCCTCGAGCCAAGTAACTCGTCTCCGAGAGCACCAAATCAAGATCTTGCTGCAGTGACCACCATCTGCCCGGCTGCTTTCGAAGCTCGGCTGGGATGCGGCCCACAACCCAATGCTTGACGCATTGTGCTATGGGTTGCGTTTCGAGATAGCCTTCGATGAAAATCTCGAAGATGTCGCCCCGATCCTTTTCTTCGGGAATGCGATTGACTCGTCGTTCGAAGTCTTCGAACGAACTGAGATCGTCGAAGAGAGCCCTTGTGGACCTCGAACGAGCAAGGCTTCTTTTTCAAAAGTTTGTTCAGGGCATTGCCGACCAAGACGCCGTTCGTAAGGCCGAGGAAATTGAAACTGCACGTGCCGCAGTCGGGCTGTAGAGGGCCCTACCCTGGTGCGGGATACGGCTCTCTCCTGGTAGTGCCGCATCGGTTTGAACGCCTAGGGCGTGTACTCAGAAACCGACAGTCAAATTGCTGACTTGCGCCGGCCAATGTCCGTTATTGGGGGTAAAGCGGACATGGCACGGACGTAGCAGTATGTCCGCTAATGACCCAAAGCGGACATCTACCCTACCCTTTGCCTTACCATGGCGCGACAAATGGCTTTTCTCGCGTTAAGGCCATCATTGGTACAACCAGAGTTCGCATCGTTGCCCTCGCTTGATCACAATGCGAACCTGAGGAGGTTTCGATGGCGCGTCTGGGATCATCTCTAGGTATCGCGTTACTCCTTGGAGGGATTGGTTTTGCCCCAGTAGAGTTCCCGGAGGCGCAGGCGGTGAATTGAATTGGTTGAGAATTCGTAAGGGGACCCAACATCGCTTGGTTTCAGGTCGGCCTGGGTGTCTGGGACCCGACCTTTTTTGCTCGTGCCCACAATGCACAGGACCCTCACGATTAGGTGCGATCCGCTGAGCCGCTTTTGTCGGGGCGGGTCCGCTTTGGGGGCAACTCGCCTTCTCTCCCAGTACGACCCCCCGTCGCTGCGCTAGCGCTGATCGCGGATGCAGTGATCGTCACGGTGGTGCCCGCTGGTCCGCTCTTTTTCACGACCATGGCGTTGAGTTGATGCGCTAGTGCTTCGACTATACTCGTGCCGAGGCCGGCATGTGGGGACTCGCTGGCCGCTTCCTGGCTGCCCGATCCATTGTCGCACACCGAGAGTCGCCAGCCGCAATCTTGTGCGTCGTAGATGACGAGGATTTCGCCCTCCGCTCCGGAAGGGAAGCCATGCTTTAAGGCGTTGATCACGAGTTCCGTCACGATCAGCCCGAGGCTCACAGCGTCCCTGGATACCGCCCTGCCGGAGGTCTCTTGCACCTTGATTGAAAGCGGCCGGCGTTCGCCGATCATCGACGCTGCAAGACTTTCGCACAGCCTCGTTAGATAGGGCCCAATCCAGATGCTCTCGTTCAACCCTGAGGGCTGCAATTGCTGTTGCACCGTCGCCACCGACATGACGCGCTGGTGGGCATCCTGCAAGTGCAGGCGAGTCTCCTCCGATTGCACGGTCCTGGCCTTGAGCAGGAGAATGCTGGCGATGATCTGGAGACTGTTGGCAACGCGGTGCTGCATCTCCTGGAGCAGAATTTCTTTTTGTTGAAGCAGCTCGTCCTTTTCGCGCTCAGCCTCGCGGCGCCGCGTCACGTCTTCTATTGCCAGAAGAATGGCCGAGGCCGAACCATCCTCGTCAAACACTCGGCGGGCATTGACCAGCATCACGCGTCGGCCGATCGTCGGGAATTCGTGCTCAACTTCAAAGGCCTCGATGGTGCGACGCTTCCGAATAATGTCTTCGAGGAGGGTCCGGAGTGCCGGGATGTTCCACTGGCCGTCGCCCAGCTCGAAGAGCAGCCGGCCCTCCGTCTTCCGGGGCTTCACTGCAAAAGTCCGATAGAACGAGCGACTCGCAGTAATAACGCGCAAGCCCGGATCGAGCACCAGAAGCGGCTCCCGTATAGCGTCCACGATGGCCTCAGCCAGGCTATGCCCATGCGTAATGGCAGCGAAAGGATTGCTTTTGGCCACGCCGTGGGGGGCTCCGCTCTATCTGCTCTTTCTTCGGGTTGGATTTTATCAAACTTAACGGCGGAACCGAACTTCGTCGGATCACAAGAAAAGGAAACGGCCCCAGGAAAGCCTGGGCCGTTACTCAGGCGCCGCTACTCTGCGCGGCGTTGTCTAACGCATAGAGTTTGCCGGGTGTGATCCAACTCCCGTCACGGCCGCGCGATCCGGGAAGCCGAGGCCTCGTTGCGCAACGCCCTCAGCAGGAGCTGCTTAATTTGAGTATCTGTCCACCAGAAGCGAGCCAAGCGGAGTAATCTCTGGGCCAGCCTTGTGCGCATTTCGGTTGATCGCACCTGTGCGGCGGGAACGCCATCGCCAACCAGCTCCGACGCCACCTCTTCGATGATTTGGGTGAACCTCGATAACGCTTGCGGCCCGAAGGCGATGCGCGTTCTATCGAATGCCATGCTGTGATCCTCAATCGAATATCTTTGTTAGAACCAGCGTCCGCCGCCGACCAGCCGCCTCCAAAAAAATAACCGCGTACGGGCGCGTCGCCGTGCCGCCGACGCTGCTACCAACCTCCTGGATGCTATCGCGGATGTCCTAGACGTCGGCGGGGATTTTGGTTCTGCTGTCCAAGCGCGCTCCGAAGTTCGTTAGCGTTTAGGGGAATTCACCATGGCTAATACGCTCGCGGCCTCGAAATCGTATCAGGGCTAATCGTGCGACACCTAGCAGCGCAAGGAGGGGCATCCATAGATATGTCCCCAACCGCCTCCAGCCCCCCTTCGCTTCATAACGTCTGCGCAGGACTTCCTTCGCTACGGCCTGCTTACGGGGGCTAAGCTCGCCCGTCGCGAGAGCCCTCTTGAGTTCCTGATCGTTGCGGTCTTCCATGAGTTCGTTACGGGCGTCTTCCGCCGGTCAGGATCACGCTCAATAGGAAACCAACGCCCAGTCCGATGCCCATGGCAGCGTAAGGGTTTCTTTTGATGGCAAGGGTCGCTTCATCGAGGGCATCGGTCGCCGTGTCCCTGGCGTTGCGGTAGTGCCGGCTAGCCATATCGCTTACGCTATCGCCCAGGTCGCTAATGCCTTCGCGGAGGGCCTCGACGTCTGACGATTTCCTGATGGGATCGATCTTTTTAGCCTGCGCCTGGGTGCCGCCGGCAACATTGGTCATCTCTCTCTCCTTGGAGTTTCTACTCGCAACTAAGCGTTAAGCGGCTTCAGCTTCCTGGTTGACAGCGGTCTCGGCGATTTTAGTGAGGGCCCGGTCGGTAGCCTCCTCCTCATTGAGAGTTTCCTGAAGAAGTGGAACTGCCGCATCTAGACCCAATTCACCAGCCCAGGTGCGTAGCGTGCCGTAGCGCGAGATTTCATAGTGTTCAACGGCCTGAGCTGCCGCAAGCAGGCCGGCATCTAGCGCGGGCGATCCCTTATAATCTTGCATGATTTCGGCGCCCTCATCCGTGATGCCAATAATGGCATCGCAGGTCTTCCCCTTGGCCTTTTTTTTTATGATTGCGAACACCTGCTCCAGCCGAGCGACCTGTCCCTCGGTTTCCACGCGGTGTTTTTCAAAGGCGGCTTTCAGCTCTCGGTTCTGAGCCCCCTTCGCCATCTTAGGCAACGTGGCCAGTATTTTCTTTTCCGCGAAGTAAATGTCCTTAAGCGTGTCGTGGAACAAATCATCAAGAGTTTTTGGTGGCTTAGTCATGCTGATCTCCTTTGGATGCGCAGGGGGTTGCACCCCGCCTGACGGAGAGGCCAGGCGTAATGGCAAGAAAGTTGAAAAGTCGCACGACTAGAAGTTGAGACGACTAGACGTCGAGTGGGGACCGTCGCACCTCTTCGACGAGAGGTGTGACCATTCGCACGCGGTTAGCCAACGCGCTGTACCTAGGCTCGTTCCATTTGACTGGAGTCCTGTTGGAAAAAAACCCGCGCAGGGCCACGCGAGATACTTGAGGCTAGGGAAGCCGGACAGGCAATCAAATCCTAGGGTCAGCAATCCAGGTCAACAGCAGTCCGATCAGGACCACCCGGGGCGCCTAGCCTCGAGCCGAGAGCCTATTCGGCTTCTCCGGGATCACCGGACATGGCTCCCGCCTCCTTGTTATGTACGCAGGCGGGAGTGCTCAGTTACCCGACGCCCTGGGGGCTTGGAACGTTTCGGCGCCTGGAAGCTTCTTTCCTATGCAACGCGCGTCGGCACCTCTACCGCGCCGCACTTCTACCGTGACAATCAAGAGAGCGGCCTTGGGCCTCGTCGAAAAGGACTCAGACATGAGCCGGGTTTCAAAGCTATCGCGCACAAGCGCAATCTTAGTCGCTGCGGGGGCGGCGTCGGCAGCAATGACGACATACAACATCTACCGCGCGAGGAAAGTGGAGCGTGAGTATCCGCCGGCCGGCCGCTTCATTACGGTCAACGGTATCAGACTTCACTACATCGAGAGGGGCGAAGGCCCACCAGTCGTTTTACTCCACGGCAACATGGTCACGGCGGAGGATTTCGATACCAGCGGAGTGCTCGACTTAGTGGCAACTCAACATCGTGTGATTGCGTTCGACCGGCCTGGTTTCGGGTACAGCGACCGCCCGCACGGTTCGCCGTGGGGTGCCGGTGCCCAGGCTGATCTTCTCCGAGATGCTCTGGTCGTCCTTGGCATTAAGCGTCCGATCGTCCTTGGTCATTCCTGGGGCGCCGCGGTGGCGTTGGCACTGGCACTAAACCACCCCGACGCAGTAGGAGCATTGGTTCTGCTGTCGGGCTATTACTATCCGAGTCTGCGCGCGGACGTTCTGTTATCCTCGCCCGCGGCGATCCCAATCCTAGGGGATCTGCTGCGCTATTCGATCTCGCCTCTACTCGGCAAACTATTGCAGCCGCTGCTGCTCAAGGGAATGTTCGCGCCTCTCCCCGTGCCAGCCAACTTCATGAAGGGCTCTGCCCCAAACATGTCGGTACGCCCCGGGCAGATCCGCGCGGAGAGTCAAGACGGCGTCGCCATGATTCCGAGCGCCATCGCGTTGCGGCACCGCTATCAGGAATTGACACTGCCAGTTGTTATCATGGCGGGCACGAAGGATCGCGTCGTCGATAGCAACCAGCCCCGCCGCCTCTACGCCCAGATTCCGCATAGTATTCTCCGGTTGATTCCTGACGTTGGGCACATGCTTCACTATGCAGTTCCAGGGGAGGTTGCTGAAGCGATCGAGGAAGCCGGAGGATTGGCGACGAAGCTCCATAACATTCGGCAAGCCACTGCCTCATACACCGCATCCGCGGCATAACCGATAGAGTTATCCGGCTCTCAGATAAAGTTTTAATGCAGAGGCTTTCCCTGCTTTGGAAGATGCCTGACTCTCTATGAAAGGTCCGCTTTTGGCACAAAGTAGACATGCTCATTGGGCTGACGAATGTCCGCTTTTGGGGGCAAAGCGGACAGTGACCAACCGTTGCAAACGCAACCGATGAGGCGATTGAGGTCGTCGGTCACATTCCCGCAGCTAT
>Ga0207647_10002870_pt1 | contig 12979 bp, 9 predicted proteins | sample KBSCornC2_FD_184295 | JGI IMG/M metagenome (GOLD analysis project Ga0207647, IMG submission 184295) | Corn rhizosphere microbial communities from Kellogg Biological Station, Michigan, USA - C2 (SPAdes) (version 2) | ecosystem: Host-associated > Plants > Roots > Rhizosphere ...
GTCCGGATCCAGGCCCGGACCTTCGGCCGGCTGGTCGAGGGCCAGATCCGCGAGACGCTCGGCGTCGGCGAGGGACAGGACCCGCTCACGCACTACCTGTCGGTGGTCGCCGACAAGACCGGCTCGCTGATCGCGACGTCCGCCCTCTTCGGCGCCCGGTACGCCGGCGCCGCGGAGGAGATCCAGGAATCGCTGCGGGCGTTCGGCGAGGAGATCGGCGTGGCGTTCCAGCTGGCCGACGACCTGCTCGACATCGCGTCGGAGTCCGGCCAGTCCGGCAAGACGCCCGGCACCGACCTGCGTGAGGGTGTGCCCACGCTGCCGGTGCTGATCTTCCGCGCCCAGGCAGACCCGGCGGACCCCACGGACGCCCGCCTGCTGGAGCTGCTCGACTCGGACCTGTCCGACGACGCCCGGCTTGCAGAGACACTCGAGCTGCTCCGCTCGCACCCCGCCTTCCGCCAGGCCGAGGACGACGTACGCCGCCGCGCCGCCGACGCCCGCAAACTCCTCAGCACGCTCCCCGACGGCCCCGGCCGCCAGGCCCTCGATGCCCTCTGCGACTTGGTAGCCACCCGCTCCGTCTGACCTGAGCTCTGGGCCGCTTCGCGACTCTGTGCGATGCTGTGCCGACTATGAGTGAGCGGGATGTTGTGTTGCCGGTGGCCGGGCTGTCGGTGGAGTCGTTGGCCGAGAGTGTGTTGCTGCATCTGCCGGCGTTGACCGATGCGCTGGTCGAGACGATCTACGCGCAGAACCCGGCGTACCGGGTGATGGATGCGGTGCCGCAGCAGGATCTGTGGCGGTCGTGTCATGACAACGTGGCTCGGGTCGTGCAGATGATCGCCGACAACGACGACCACTTCGACGCGGCGCAGGCGACCGGGCGGCGGCGCGCCGAGCAGCGGATGCCGCTGGACGACGTCCTGAAGTCGTTCCGGCTCGGCGGGCGGCTGGTGTGGGAGGCGTTGATCGACGAGGCCCGCGCGCAGGGAGCGGTCGATTCCGAGGCTCTGCTGGATGTCGCGAGCAAGGTCTGGGAGGTCGTCGATCGTACGTCGTCGCAGGTCGCGGCCGCCTACCACGTCGCCGAGCGGCAACTCGTCCGCGCTGACGAGCGCCGCAGGTCGACGCTCTGGGAGGGCCTGCTGCACGGCCGCGGGAAGGACCGCGCGTTCGTCCAGGAAGCTGCCACGGTCCTCGACGTACCGATCGACGGCCGCTACCTGGTGGTGGCCATCGACAACTTGGTCGACGACGAGTGCACGACATCCTCGTTCGTACGCCGGTTCGCGGGTGTCCGGGTCGCTTCCGCGTGGCAGGTGCGTCCGCAGACCGTCGTCGGCTTGCTTGCGCTCGGCACGGAATCGCTGCCGAAGGCACTCGGCATCCTGCGCGATGTCGTGCACGCACCCGCGGGTCTGTCGGGCGTGGTCAACGGGCTGGCTGAGGTGAATCTCGCCTACCGGCAGGCGATGCTGGCCCGGCGGACCCTGCCGGCCGGTCAGATCGACGTGGCAGCTCTGACGGAGCGGCTGCCCGAGGCGTTGTTGCTCAGCGCACCGGAATTGGCCGGGCAACTGGTCCAGACCTGGCTGGTTCCCCTGACGACGGTGCCGGCATCGGAACGCGACCTCCTGCTCGACACCTTGGACAAGTGGGTGACGGCCGCCGGATCCGTCCGCCGGACGGCGGATCTCGCGCACTGTCACCGGAACACGGTCATCAACCGTCTGCACCGGGTGCATCAGATCACCGGCCGTGACGTCACCGAGGACGGTTGCCAGCTCGAACTCGGCCTTGCCCTGCGGGCGTTCAAGCTCTTCCCTGCGTGACCGATGGGTGTGCCTGTGCGTTGTGCACAGTGAACCCCTGCAAAACCTGGGCATTGCGGCCATGCCGTCGCCGCAGCGGCGGTGCCAGACTGCGTTCCCAGCATTGCTCGAGCACGGAGGACCCAGATGACCGAACGCAGCGAGAAGCCGGCCGGCGGACGGGGCCTGCTGGGCAGACGCAAGGTCCTCGGGTACCTGATCGCCGCCCCCACACTCGCGGTCGGAGTCAGTTGGGTCGCCAACGAATCCGGCTCGCGGTCCGCGGATGCGGCGGTTCCCTCGCTGCCGCAGCCGCCGGACATCTTCGACCTGGGCGACCTGCAGAACCTCGCGGCCGCGCCGACGTCCGGGCTGATCACCGTGGAGCTGAAGACCGACGGCACCGCGCACTTCGCGGTGCCGCGCTGCGAGGTCGGCCAGGGCATCACGACCGCATTCGCGATGATGGTGGCCGAGGAGCTGGATCTCCCGATGAACAAGGTCGAGATCACGCTCGCCGACGCGCGGCCCGAGCTGCTGATGAACCAGCTCACCGGCGGCTCGAACTCGATGCGCAGCATGTACCTCCCGGTCCGGACGGCGGCCGCGCTCGCCCGGCAGCGCCTGGTCGAGACGGCCGCCGAGCACTGGGCCGTCGACGCCGGCCGGCTGACCACCCGCAAGGGCGTGGTGAGCGGGCCGAGCGGGCGTACGGCGACGTACGGATCGCTGGCGAAGGCGGCGGCCGCCCTGACGACGGTCACGTTCTCCGCGGAGCTCAAGGACCCGTCCGAGTTCAAAGTCCTCGGGCAGCCGCGGAACCGGGTCGACGGCCACGACATCGTCACCGGCCGCAAGGAGTTCGCGATGGACCTGCAGGTCCCGGGCGCGAAGCCGACCATGGTGGCCAGGCCGCCGACGATCAACGGGACGCTGCGGTCGATCAACAACCTCGCGGCGCTGCGGGCGCTGCCGGGGATCACCGACGTCGTTGGCATCACCCACGGTGTCGCGATCCGCGGCGAGACCTTCGGCCAGTGCATCGACGCGATCCAGAAGGTCGACGCGACCTGGGGCCCGGGCACCGTCGACGACGAGTCCGACGCGACGGTGCTGGCCAAGCTGCGGGCGGCGCAGCTGCCGATGGCCGTTCCGCCGGTCCTGGCGCAGACCATCGACGCCGAGTTCGTGTTCGCGTTCGCCAGCAACAGCCCGCTCGAACCGGACTGCGCGATCGCCGACGTCCGCCCGGACGGCGCCGAGATCTGGTCGTGCCTGAAGGTCCCGATCGTGGCCCAGGAGGACATCGCCAAGCAGCTCGGCCTGCCGGTCGACGCTGTGCAGGTGCATGTCGTCCAGGGCGGCGGCTCGTTCGGCCGGCACCTGTTCCACGACGTGGCGGCCGAGGCGGCGGAGATCTCGCAGAAGATGGGCAAGGCGGTGAAGCTGTCCTGGTCGCGGACCGACAACTTCCGCCAGGGCCGCACGCACCCGATGTGCACGTCCCGCGTCCGGGTGAACTACCTGGCCGGCAACGTGCTCAGCTACGAGCAGCGCCATACGAGTGTGCAGACCGACTTCGGTCACGGTCTCGGCGAGATGATCACCGCGTTCGCGGCGGACCTGCCGGTCGGCGGAAACTTGTCGTTCGCGGAGACGATCTTCGCGCTGACCCAGTCCTCGCCGTACGACTTCGGAGTCACCACGCAGCTGCTCAACGAGATCCCGCTGAAGTTCAACACCGGCAGCATGCGCAACATCTACTCGCCGAACGTGGTCTGCGCCGAGGAGCTGGTGGTCGATCAGCTCGCCAAGAAGATGGGCCAGGACCCGGTCCGGTTCCGGCAGAACTTCCTCAAGGACCAGCGGTTGCTCGCCGTGCTGAACAAGGCGGCCGAGGTCGGCCACTGGGGCAAGGCGATGCCGAAGGGTACGGCGCAGGGCATCGCGGTGCACTCGGAGTACCGGGCCGCGGTCGCGACGCTGGTCGAGATCGACTGCCGGCCGGAGACCGTGAACCGGCCGGTCGAGGGCGAGGCGGTGACCGGTCCGCGGGTGACCAAGGCGGTGATCGCCGTCGATCCCGGGTTCTGCATCAACCCGCGCGGCCTGGAGGCCCAGATGATCGGCGGTCTGCAGGACGCGATCGCGCTGGCACTGACGTCGAGCCTGCACATCAAGAACGGCATCCCGCTCGAAGGCAGCTGGGACAACTACTTCTACACCCGGGAGTGGAACACGCCGCTGGACGTCCAGGTCGTGATCATGCCGAACACCGGCGACAGCCCGAGCGGCGCCGGTGAGCTGTCGGTGGCCCCGGCGTTCGCCGCGGTCGCCTGTGCGTACGCGCGGGCCACCGGCACGCTGCCGAAGTACTTCCCGATCAACCACGGCACGCTGAGCTTCGAGCCGTTGCCGGTGCAGCCGTCCACTCCGCAGTCGCCGACCGACGGCCTCGACCACACGTTCTGAGGAATCTCATGCCAACGCACACTTTCAAGCTCAACGGCAAGCAGATCAGCGTCGAGGCCGAGGACGGCGTCCGGCTGCTGTGGGTCCTGCGCGACCTGCTCGGCGTCACCGGGCCGAAGTACGGCTGCGCGCTGGAGGTGTGCAAGTCGTGCACCTCGCACATCAACGGCAAGGCGTTCAACCCGTGCTCGGTCCAGGTGAAGGACATCGAACCGTCCGACGAGGTCACGACGATCGAAGGCCTGCCGGCGACGGTCGGCAAGGACCTGCACCCGATGCAGGAGGCCTGGCTGAAGTACGACGTCGCCCAGTGCGGCTACTGCCAGCCCGGTCAGATCATGGCCGCCGTCGCGAAGGTGAAGCAGGCCCGCGCGGAGGGTCGCGACATCACCGACGCGGACCTCGACGAGCTGCGCAACATCTGCCGCTGCGGCACGTACTCCCGGATTCGCGAGGCCGTGAAGGCCGGCGCGGAGGACATGGGTGCGTGACGTCGTCGCGCACGTCCGCCCCTGGTACGGCGAGAGGTTCGCGCTCGCCACGGTGATCGGCACGTTCCGTTCGGCGCCGCGGCAACCGGGCGCGTCGATGGCGGTGTCCGGCGCCGGCACGGTGGTCGGCAGCGTCTCGGGCGGCTGTGTCGAGGCCGACGTGTACGCGGTGGCCGAAGAGGTGATCCGGACCGGGGTGCCGGTGATCCGGCGGTACGGGATCTCCGACGACGACGTGTTCGCGATCGGCCTGACCTGCGGCGGTCTGCTCGACGTCCTGGTGGAGCCGGTCGACCCGGCGTCGTACCCCGAGTTCGGCGCGGTCGCGGAGGCGATCGCGACAGGCCGGCCGATGGCGGTGGCGACCGTGGTCACGGCGGGCGAGCGCCTCGGCCGGCGCCTCGTCATCGGCCCTTCGGTCACCGGCGCCGTCGACGTCGGTGTTGATGTCCAGGGCAGCCTGGGCGACGCCGGTCTGGACGCGGCAGTGGTCCAGGACGCGCTGGCGATGATCAGCAGCGGTTCGACCGCGATCCGCGAGTACGGCGTGCACGGGGACTGTGGGCGGACCGACGTCGCCGTGTTCGTACAGGCGCTGACGCCGCCGCCGCGGATGTTCGTGTTCGGGGCGATCGACTTCGCGGCGGCCGTGGCGCGGGTCGGCAAGTTCCTCGGGTACCACGTGACGGTGTGCGACGCCCGCGGCGTCTTCGCCACCCGTGCCCGGTTCCCCGAGGCCGACGAGGTCGTGGTCGACTGGCCGCACCGGTTCCTCGCGGGCGTCCTCGACCAGGTCGACCGCCGGACGGCGCTGTGCGTGCTGACCCATGACCCGAAGTTCGACGTACCGCTGCTGCAGGTGGCGCTGCGGACGGACGCCGGTTACATCGGCGCGATGGGGTCGCGGCGTACCCACTTCGACCGGCTGTCGCGGTTGCGCGCCGCGGGCGTCACCGAGGACGAGCTGGCCCGTCTCACGTCACCGACCGGCCTGGACCTCGGCGCCCGGACGCCCGAGGAGACGGCGATCTCGATCGCGGCCGAGATCATCGCCTCCCGCAGCGCGGCCAGTGCGCGTCCGCTGTCCACCACGACGGGCCGGATTCACGCCGCGCTCATCGCGACGTGAGCTGACGGACCGACGGGCGGTGGTCCTCGACGTACCCGCCGTCGGGGCGCCGGACGATGCGGCCGGTCTCGATGCCGTGCGTCGCGATCTCCTGCTCCTGCTGCTGCAAGCCGAGGCAGACGCGGCGCGTGATGAAGAGCGCGGCGGGCGGACCGACGATCAGCAGGATCTGGAACAGCCGCAGCAGCGTGTTGAACGAGAGATGGAACTGTACGGCGATCGTGTCGGCGCCGGCGGCGGCCCAGAGGACGCCGTAGAACACGATGCCCGCGACGCCGATGCCGGTGCGCGTCGGGTTGGCGCGCGGCCGCTCGAGCTCGTAGTGATCCGAACGGTCGCCGGTCACCCGTTCCTCGATGAACGGGTAGACCGCGACGAGCAGCAGGAACAGCGTGCAGAGCGCAACCGGCAACAGGACGGCCAGGCTGATCGTCTTTCCCCACCAGACGACCTCCCAACCGGGCGCGAGCCGGAGCGACCCGTCCAGGAACGCGAGGTACCACGCCGGGCCGACGCCGGCCGAGGTGTCCGCCGGGTCGGCAGGCCCGTACAGCCAGACCGGGTTGATGGTCGCGGTCGCGGCCATGACGAGCGAGACCCCGCCGACGAAGCAGAACAGGCCGACGCTCTTCACCACGTCGACGCGTCCGGCGGTGCGTTGCGGCTTCTCCGCGGGCTGCGTCGCGGGCTTGCGGAGCGCGAGCAGGACGAAGAGCGCGATGATCGCCACCGGAAGGACGACGACGTGCAGCGGGTAGAACCGCGAGATCACGTCGCCCGGGAACTCGCCGCCGAACAGCAGGTGCGACAGCGCGGAGCCGACGAACGGCGTCGCCTGCAGGACACCGTCGAGGACGGCGAGGCTGGTGCCCGAGGCCATGTCGTCCGGGAGCGAGGTCCCGGTGAGGCAGGCGCCCAGCGTGAGGACGAGCAGGCCGAAGACCACCAGCCAGTTCAGCCGCCGCGGCCGACGGAAGGCCGCGGTGAAGAACAGTTGCAGCAGGTGCAGCGTGATCGCCGCGACCATGATCAGCGTGGCCCAGTGATGGACCTGCCGGACCAGTAGCCCGGCACGGGTCTCGAAGGTGATCGCGAGGGTCGAGTCCAGCGCCCGCGACATCTCGGTGCCGCGCAGTGGTCCGTACGGTCCGTCGTACACGACCGGTTCGACGGACGGCTTGTAGTCCACCATCAGGACCAGGCCGCTGATCATGATCACGACGAAGCTGTAGAAGGCGATCTGGCCGAACAACAGCGACCAGTGGTCGGGAAACACTCTCGCTCGCAGATTGCCCAGTCGACTCTGCATGCTGGACCTCCCTCGGTCATACATACGACACCGCAGCGCGCGCGACTGTGACGCGACGTGCTGCACCTCACGTGCGCGGGCCGTGGCCGGTTGCGGACGGTCGCCGGACGGTCTCTGCAAGTGGAGCGACGGTGGAACTGTGGGCGGATAAGGTCCTGCGGGTGACCGAACGCACCCTGGGTAACGGCCGCTACGTCCTGAGTGAGCCCCCGCTCGGTGTGGGTGGGATGGGGACGGTCTGGAAGGCGTTCGACTCCGTGCTGCACCGTGAGGTCGCGGTGAAGGAGCTGCGGATCCCCGACGGGCTGAACCCCGAGGAGCAGGACAAGCTTCGGCTGCGTGCGCTGCGCGAGGCGCGGGCCGCCGCCGGGCTGGATCACCCGGCGATCGTCACGATCCACGACGTCGTGGACGAGGGCGGCCGCCCGTGGATCGTGATGCGGCTGCTGCCGGGCCGGACCCTTGACCACGTGGTCCGCGCGAACGGTCCGCTGAGCCCGCGGCGGGCGGCGGAGCTCGGCGTCCGGCTGGTCGAGGCGCTGAGCGCCGCGCACGCGAACGGCGTACTGCATCGTGACGTCAAGCCGCAGAACGTGATGCTCGGCGCCGACGACCGCTGGATGCTGACCGACTTCGGCATCGCCTCGGTCGCGGGCGCGACCCGCACGCTGACCGGCACCGGCATCGTGACCGGCACCCTCGGGTACGTCGCCCCGGAACGACTCTCCGGCGCCGAACCCGGCGCCCCCGCCGACCTGTGGGCCCTCGGCGCCACGCTGTACTACGCAGTCGAGGGCCGCCACGCCTACGACTTCGACGACCTCCCGGCGATGATCGCCGCAGTCCTCACCCGCGACCCCGAACCGATGCGCCTCGCCGGCCCGCTCGCCCCGGTCATCGCCGGCCTGATGGAACGCGACCCGACCCGCCGCCTCACCCCCGCCGCCGCCCGCGAACAACTACTCACCATCGCCGGCGGCTACCCAACCTTCGAGAACCCCACCCAGCCCCTCACCGACCGCACCGAGAAGATCCCGACCGGAACGAAACTGCTGCCATCTGGCGAAGCGGTCGGCGGCTGGAGCACCCCGGCATTGCGGGCGAACGCCGGGATGCTGGTGGCGATGAATGCCGTGATGGGTACCTTGCTCGCCCTCCTGGTCTTCTCCCTCGCCAACGGCATGCCGGTCGGGATCGCCTTGGCCCTTGTCGTCGTGATGGCGGTGGGCGCCGGACTGGGCGCGTGGCTGGCGCCGAGCCTCGAACGGTGGATCGGCCTGCCCGCGGCTCTCCTCGGCAGCGCACTGGTCACAGGCGAATCCTTCGTCGGAGCGGGCCTGTTGATGGACCCGCGACGGCCAATCGCGACGACAGCTCTGTGCGGCGTTGCCGTGGTCGCGTTCGCCGTCTGGCATCGCCTGTCCCGTGTACTGCGCCACCGTCTGCTTTCTGCTGAGCTACTGCGTAGAGCGCGGACCGTCCACCGCGCCGTAGGTTCCGGTGCCCTCGCCGTGGGTGCGGCCGTCGGCGCTGGCTTCATCGCCCTCATCGGCACGAGAAAGCTCCCCGCGTACGACGGCAACGTCGTGACGACGATTCTCGGCGGCGCCGGCCTCGTCGCGGTGCTGGCCGCGCTGCTGGCGATTCCCGCCGTACGATCGACGCCGACGAAACGCGTCGGCCGGTGGGCAGCGGTCGTGAGTACGTCGGCGGCGCTGGTGCTGCCGGTGATCATCGGCGTTCAAAGCATCGTCCACGACATCGAAGGCCGGGACGACTTCACTTCGCTGCCCAGCATCTGCTCATGGAGTTCGCTGTCTCAGGCCGGAGTTGCGCGCTACATCGACGACCCGCCGGAACCGGACGCGTTCACGGGAACCAGTTCCGTCGACTGCACCTGGGAGCGCATCGGTGACGACCGCGCCGAGCTCGAGGTCTACGTCACGATGCACGACAACTCCCGCGACGCCAAGCGCCGGATGTCGTCGCGGCAGCAATCGGCCGAGGACGACGGCCACAGGGTCACCTCGCTCACGTACGGCGACCAGTCCTACTGGTACCTGTACGACAGCTACCTCAACTCCGAGGACACGTTGGGTGTCGGCGTCGAGATCCGGATCGACAACGTGGTGATCGAGACCAAGCTCGAACGAGCCGACGACAAAGGCAGCCCGCCCGCTGCCGAGGTCCAGGCATTGGCGGCGGACCTCGCGCGCCAGGTCGCCCAACACAAACCCCAGCGCTGACTCGCAATCCTCCGAAGCCCGGCTTCAGGGGCCGGTGTGTGGGTGTGGCCGGCGTGGGACTTGGTGTGTGCCGGTGTGGTCGACGACGAAGCGGAATCCGTGCGGGCTGGTCCATTCGATTCCGCCGGTGGGCAGGCGTCGGCTTCCCCAGCCGCCGAAGGTTTTGGCGCGGTGATGGAGCCGGCTCTGCGGTATGAGGTTGTCGACGCTGGTTTGACCGGGCGGGCCGGTGCCGTCCGGTGAGCGTCTCCGGCCAGGTGTCCGCGCTCCGGCGCGTGGGACCGGAGTCGCAGGTGGGCGCGTTGAGCCCGGTGGCCTTGCCGATGCCGACGCCCACCGTGCTCGTGCCGCTGACGCCGACCGCATTGATGCCACCGGCACTGGCCGCACAGGTGCTGGTGCTGGGCCGGTGTGGTCGTACGGCCTGATGTGGTCCTGGTCCATCGAGACCGTGGCTTCGGCGCCGCTGTACGGGAACATGTCGACCGGGTGCCGCAGGCGGACGCGTTCGCGGATGCGGTGGGGGATCTCGTAGCTGTGCACGCTGACTTGGTCGTGCAGGTCGATCACGGGCTTGATGATCACCTGGTCATGGCCGAGCAGTTCGCTGAGTTGGCCGGCGAGCAGGGGGCCGAGGTCCTCGACCCGAAGTACGCCGGTGCCGGTGGCAAGAGTCTTGTCGGTGAGGTGCACATACAGCGTGTGTCGGCGCCGGCGGCCGGGTCCGCCGTTCGCCGCGCCAAGATCGTTGCTGTAGGCATCGCCTTTGATCGCGGCCAGCCGAGCCTCCAGGCTCCCGCCCAGCGCCTGCCGCGTGAACGCGCCCATGCCGTCCGAACCGCCGGCGTGATTCGCCTCGGTATCTGATGCAGCGGTGTCCGTGGCGTCCGTGCGGGCCGGTTCGCCTGGCGCGGTTGTGGCTGGGGGACGGGTGCGGGCGAGATGGCGTGCGATCTCGATCAACTGGTCCGCGGCGGCGGGATCGCAGATCCAGCCGATCGCCTTCGCCCGGCGCTGATCGAGGCCGTCGGTATCGCCAAGCATCTTCAGTGCCCAGGCCAGATCGTCAATGGTGGCATCGAACCGGATCACATCGCCGGCGGCTGCGCGCACCCAGATCCGTTTGGTGCCGTGCTCATCGGATTGAGCGACGAACACACCGCGGGTCTTGGCGGCCGCCTCTGCATTCGCGTTGGCCTGCTCGGGATCGGCTTCCCAGATCGCTGCGGTGGTGATGGACTTGAGCTTGCGCGGGGTGACGGTGTTCACGATCCCCGCAACCCTGCCGTCCACGATCGCCGCGGCCTCCAACGACAGCGACAGGCACGCCTCGGCGATCTTGCGGGCGCGCCAGCTGAGCGCGTGCCCGGACAGCACCGCTGCCCATACGCGAGGCAGCCGGTGCCGCAGCGCCAGCGCCTCGCCCATCAACGAGGCCGCCGCACCACTCGACATGCCCAGCACGGCACCGAACTCGACCGGCGCGAACTCCGCCACCTCCGGACAGCCGTCGCCGCCGTACACGACGAACCGCTCACACCCGGGCAGCCGCTTGTAACCCGGAATCGTGGCATTGCGGTCCGCGAACGCCAGCGCTGCCCGCAAGACCCCGACCGCGGCGTGTTCCTGATCTCGACCGTACTCAGCGGCCGCGGCCAGCAAGGCCGTGTCGCTGAGTTCATCCAGATCATTCTCGAACATGTGCTCTATTATAGATCACAGATGAATCACGGCAAATCGGCAATGGCTGGGAATCCCTTGTGTGCAAGGTGAATGGGCCGCGACGGCCGTCGGCCGGCCGAAGGTCGTCAGCGGTTCTTCCAGGTGGGGCTCTCGACGTAGTGGTTGTCGTAGAGGTCGCTGGTCTTGGCCACCTCGGCCCAATCGGTTTCGCCTCGGTAGGCGGATTCGAGGAGGCGGTAGTAGCCGAAGCGGGGCTTGGCGTTGGTGAGGACGAAGAGGACCTCGGCCGGTTCGTTGCCCGCGGCCTCGAAGGCGTGCGGTGTGTTCGGCGGGACGAGCAGGTAGTCGCCCTGGTTCAGTTCGACGAGCTTCTTGCCGGTGAGGACGCGCAGCGAACCACCAAGTACGAAGAACAGTTCGGCGGCCTCGCGGTGCAGGTGCGGGGGAGCGCCTTCCTTGCCGGGCTGGAAGATCGAGCGGTGGCTGGTCAGGTGCCCGCCGGTGTCGGTCACGTCGGCCAGCAACGTGACTCCGCTCGCGGACAACGTCTCGGCTTCACCGGCACGGATCAGTACGGTCATCGGAATCTCCTTTGTTCGGGATATTGAATGTCCAGAATCAATTCATCAGAACAGGCTGCGGGGGAGGCTCAGAGGTTGGCGAACCTGTTCCGGGTGTTGCCGGGCGCATCTGGATAGCGGTGCACGACCTCGTCGGCGAGGTCCGCGATCGACCGGCCGGCGAGCTCGCGGCGGTAGGTCAGCTCGGCGCCGCGCATCGCCTGCGAGATCACGCAGACCTTGGTGTAATCGGCCTTCGCGTCCGCGCCCGGGCCTTCCTTGAGGATCTCCGTGCAGCGGAACGCCTCGTCGGGTCCGTCGATCGCGACGACGATGTCGAGCAGGCTGATGTCGCGCGGGTCGCGGGCCAGTTGGAAGCCGCCCTTCGGGCCCGACACCGAGGTGAGGATGCCGGCCCGGGTGAGCGCCTGGAGCTGCTTGTTCAGGTACGCCGTGGGCAGGTTGTAGAAGGCCGCGAGCCGCTTGGCGGTGACCGCCTCGCCGGGGATCCAGCTGAGGTTCACGCAGCTGTGCATCACCCATTCGACGCCCTCGTTCATCTTCATAACCTGGATATTAGATGTCCTGAATAGGAGTCGTCAAGAGGCCCGGCCGCCAACCGGCCGGGCCTCTTGACGCGTGAGCTACGGGTACGCGACCCGCAGGCTCTTGATCACTCCGGACGGGAGTGCCCAGCTGGCGTAAGCGAACCCCTCGTCGTACCCGCTGATGGGCGAGTTGTAGACGCTCGAGGACTTGTACTCGGTGCGCCGCGTGCAGGACGGGTCGCACAGGTCGACGGTCTTCGAGGTCGTCTTGCCGTCGATGACGCGGCCGACGCGGACCCAGCGCGGCTCGATCCACTGGCCGGAGGCGGGGTTGACCAAGAGTTGTCCGCGCTCCTGCATCTCCGTGCGGTAGCCGCGCTCGAGGCGGTTCACGCAGACTTTGCCGGCCGTGTACGTCACGCACTTACCCACGACCTTGGTCCAGGCGCTCCACGAGGCACCGACATCGAAGCCGTAGCCGAGTTCGCCGGACGTGCCCCACCCGACGTACGTGGTCTCGGACGTCTCGACCGCTGACCAGGAGGACGTCCAGGCCGTCGTCTTCGGCGCGCAGGTGGTCGAGCAGTACTTCGTGATGTGGCTCTGCCAGACATAGTGGTCCGGCGTGATCGACTGACCGGCGTTGGGCGTGACGATCAGCCGACCGCGGTAGCCGGTGACGGACCCGCTGTCGGTCACGCGCTTCTGCACCTCGGCGCAGACCTCG
>Ga0207647_10002871_pt1 | contig 12977 bp, 10 predicted proteins | sample KBSCornC2_FD_184295 | JGI IMG/M metagenome (GOLD analysis project Ga0207647, IMG submission 184295) | Corn rhizosphere microbial communities from Kellogg Biological Station, Michigan, USA - C2 (SPAdes) (version 2) | ecosystem: Host-associated > Plants > Roots > Rhizosphere ...
GGCGGCCGTCTCGCCGCCGAAGCCGCCGAGGATGACCGAGATGAAGGAGCGGTTCATGCCCTTGCACATGATGTAGGATAGGATCGCACCGGACGAACCGACCAGCGCGCCGGTGATGATCAGCGCCAGGTTGCCGAGCGTGAAGCCAAGCGCGGCCGCCGCCCAGCCGGAATAGGAATTCAGCATCGACACCACGACCGGCATGTCGGCGCCGCCGATCGGGATGATGAGCAGCACACCGAGCACCAGCGAGGCGGCGACGATCAGCCAGAAGACGAGCTTGGACTCGGTGGTGACCAAAAGCACGATCAGCACCACCAGCGCGACACCAAGCGCGATGTTGATCAGGTGGCGGCCGCCGATCATGATCGGCTTGCCGGACATGCGGCCGTCGAGCTTGAGGAAGGCGATGACCGAGCCGGTGAAGGTGATGGCGCCGATGGCTACGCCAAGGCTCATCTCGACAAGCGCCTGGGCGTGGATGTCGCCCGCCGTGCCGATGCCGAAGCTTTCGGGCGCGTAGATGGCGGCCGCGGCCACCATGACGGCGGCGAAGCCGACGAGGCTGTGGAAAGCGGCGACCAGTTGCGGCATCGAGGTCATGGCGATGCGGCGCGCAGTGACGGCGCCTATGCCGCCGCCGATGGCGAGACCGAGCACGATCAGGCCGAAGCGGCCGGCCGAAGGCAGCGCCAGCGCCAGCGTGGTGGCGATGGCAATGCCCATGCCGATCATGCCGTAGAGATTGCCCTGGCGGCTGGTGGTCGGATGCGACAGGCCGCGCAGCGCCAGGATGAACAGGATGCCGGAGACGAGATAGAGGAAGGAAGCGAGATTGACGGTCACGTCACTTGTCCTTCTTCTTGTACATGGCGAGCATGCGCTGGGTGACCAGGAAGCCGCCGAAGATGTTGACCGAGACCAGCACAAGCGCGACGAAGCCGAAGCCCGCGGCCAGGCCGGAAGCGGCGATGCCGACGGCGAGCAGCGCGCCGACGACGATGACCGAGGAAATGGCGTTGGTGACGGCCATCAGCGGCGTGTGCAGCGCCGGGGTCACCGACCATACGACGTAATAGCCGACGAAGATCGCCAGCACGAAGATGGCGAAACGGAAGACGAAGGGATCGACGGCGCCGCCCGAAAGCGCGTGCGCCGCGTTGCCGGCCGCCTCGCCGGCGGGTGCGTTGGCGAGATCCTGCACGGCAAGGCGAACGGCGGCGGTCGCCTGATCGAGCTGATCGAGGGCTTTCTGCAAGGCATCCATCATGCGGTCCCTTCTGGCTTGGTCGAGGGCGACCTGGCTGCAGCTTTCTTTTTCGGCGCCGGTTTCTTGTCGGAAGCGTCGGCGACCATGGTCTTGGCCGGTATCGCAGCCGGCTCAACGCGCGGCTCTTCGGCTGCCTTGGCAAAATTGGGATGCACCACCTTGCCGCCGTCGGTCAGCATCGTCGCTTTGACCAATTCGTCGTCGCGCTTGATCGAAAGCTGCTTCGTCGCCTTGTCGACCATCGTCTCGAGGAAAGCATAAAGGTTCTTGGCATAGAGCAGCGAGGCAGAGGCCGCGACACGGCCCGGCACGTTGAGGTGGCCGACGATCTTGACGCCGTTCCCGGTCGTCACGACCTTGCCGGGTACCGCGCCCTCGACATTGCCGCCGCGCTCGACGGCGAGGTCGATGACCACCGAACCCGGCTTCATCGAGGCGACCATGGCGGCCGAGACCAATTTCGGCGCCGGACGTCCAGGGATCAGCGCGGTGGTGACGACGATATCCTGCTTGGCGATGTGCTCGGCCGTCAGCGCCGCCTGCTTGGCCTGGTATTCCTTCGACATTTCCTTGGCATAGCCGCCGGCCGTCTCGGCCGCTTTGAACTCCTCGTCCTCGACCGCCAGGAATTTTGCGCCGAGCGACTGCACCTGCTCCTTCACCGCCGGGCGCACGTCGGTGGCGGTAACGACGGCGCCAAGGCGGCGCGCCGTGGCGATCGCCTGCAGACCGGCGACGCCGACGCCCATGATGAAGGCCTTGGCCGCCGGCACGGTGCCCGCCGCCGTCATCATCATCGGCAGAGCGCGATCATATTCGGCGGCCGCGTCGATCACCGCCTGGTAGCCGGCAAGATTGGCTTGCGAGGAAAGCACGTCCATCGACTGGGCACGGGTGATGCGCGGCATGAATTCCATGGAAAAGGCGGTGATGCCGGCCTTGGCCATAGCGGCCACAGCGGCATCGTTGCCGTAGGGATCCATGATGGCGATGACGGCAGCGCCCGACTTGTAGCCCTTGAGCTCCGCGTCCGTCGGCCTGCGCACTTTCAGCACAACGTCGGCCTTTGACGCGTCGGCAGCTTTGCCGATCGCGGCGCCAGCCGTGGCGAAATCCTGGTCGGGGATGCGGGAGCCGAGGCCGGCGCCCTTCTCGACGATCACGTCGAAGCCGAGACCCGCCAGGCGCTTGACCGTCTCCGGCGAGGCCGCGACGCGCGGCTCGTTCGGGTCAACCTCACGAGGGATGAATACGATTTGCCCCACCGGATGATCCTTTCGGCTGGAACCTTGATTGCGCAAGGCGTCGGCCGGACGTCCGGCGACGTCGAAGGCAATGGGCTGGGAAGTCTACCGCAGAATGAGAGTGCCGACGGCCATGATCAGGATGAACAGGATGGTCGCCGAGAAGAAGCCGCCGACGAAAAAGCCGAAGGCCATTGCGATAAGGATGGCGGCACAGAACAGCGAGCCGTATTTGGCAAGACCGAGGAAGCCTTTGTAGGTACGGTCGTGCTCGGCATAGTCCATCTGCGCGCCAAGCTCGACAGGACCGGTCGGCGAGTGATCAGCCATGGAAGTACCCCTTCGAAAATGCCTTTGAGGCACATAGCGAAAAGCCGAACCAAGAGCAATGGCGCTATTGCCGCACAGCTGGCGACAACAGCCTCAAACGAAAGTTGAAACCGGTTTTCGCTGCGGACGGCGGCCGGCGCCGGGCGAGCCTGTCAGCCCTTCTCAATATGCTTTGACTATTTCGCATTTTCCCGTGCAGCGGAAGGAGACTATCGTTGAGGAGCTGACGAGGAGCCGCCATGATTTTGCCGACACAGAAGTTTGACTGGAACGGCACCATGATCGCCTGGGGCTCGGTCGGCTCCGGGCCGGCCATTGTGCTCGTCCATGGAACGCCCTTTTCCTCACATGTGTGGCACCGCGTTGCCCCTGAACTGGCGCGTGACCACACGCTCTACTTTTACGATCTGCCGGGATATGGCCAGTCCGACAAACGGGACGGCCAGGATGTCTCGCTGGGCGTCCAGAACAAAGCGTTGGCCGCGATGCTCGAATTCTGGAAGCTCGAGCGGCCGAACGTCATCGCCCATGATTTCGGCGGCGCCACCGCCTTGCGCGCGCATCTGATCAACGGTTGCGACTATGAAAGGCTGCTGTTGATCGATCCGGTGGCGGTCCGACCATGGGGCTCACCCTTTGTCCAGCATGTCTTGCGCCATGAGCCCGCTTTCGCCGGCGTGCCGGATTACATCCAGATGGCGATCCTTAAGGCATACATTTCAGGCGCGGCCGCAAAGCCTTTGTCGGACGGCGATCTGCAACCCTATATCGCGCCGTGGACCGGACCGGTCGGCCAACCTGCCTTCTATCGGCAGATCGCGCAGATGGACCAGCGTTTCACCGACGAGATCGAACCGCTCTATCGTGCGTTCCGCTGCCCTGTGACCTTGCTGTGGGGAGAGGAAGACCGCTGGATCTCACCGCAGAGCGGGGCGAAGCTCGCGGCGATGCTGCCTGACTGCAGCCTGACCCTCATTCCAGGCTCCGGGCACCTCATGCAGGAAGACGCGCCCGAGGCGATCGTCGCCGCAGCCCTGCGCTTCTTCGCCGGCTGACAGGCTCAGCCGGCGAGATGGGGAAAAAGGCCAAGCAGGCCGACGACGATCAGGTAGAGCGCGACGATGTAGTTGAGGAGCCGCGGCATCACCAGGATCAGCACGCCGGCGATCAGCGAGATCAGCGGCGTCAGCGCGAGCGAATGGATGGTCATGCGGAAACCTTTCCTTTGACAGGCGATCGCCCGTCAGACGGGCTGCGGACCGGATAACGGCTCAGCCGGCGAAAGGTTCATGGCCTGGCGTTAGGCAGCGGCGCGATAGTATTTCGCCGTCGGCACGATGGAGAGGGGCGTCAGCCGGTTGATGGCCGGATTGCCGAACATCAGCCGCTGCTCCATCGGCGTCGATCTGAAGAACGGCAATCGTTTGAGCGTCAGGCGCATGTTTTCGCCGGCCGGTATTTCGAACAGTGCGAGCGGGGGAAGAACGCCCGGAAATGCTTTAGCCTCTGTCCTCTGCACGGCCTGAAAGTAACGAACGTAAAAAGCGGAATGCTCCATCTTGACCGGCGTCAGCACCGAGTCCTGGCCAAAATAACAGGAGGCGACCATGGCAATCCTGAGTGTCAGGAAAGGTATCACTCCGGGCGACGGTGCGCTGTCAGGATCGGCTGCGAACCGGGTTCCATCGATGAAGGTTTCGCCACGGGCAAGCCGGGGAAGCAATACTTCGGGATAAGCGTCGACCGAAGGCGAGTATGGCTGCTCGCTGGTAACATAATGGAAACGCAGTGTGCTGACCAATTGGTCATAGCAATAGACACCGAACCGATAGGCGTTGGGTAGATTATCCCAGCGATCCTCGAACATACCACTCGCGATCGGACCACACATACCTGAGCGCCGATAGGAATTGTAGCGGAGCCGGTAGATCGCCTCCTGATCTTCACCCCCGGTGATGAGACGATATTCGACATGATCCAGCAGTTGCATCATGGATCGGTTGAGCGCCGAGTCGATCCTCGCGCTGGCCTCAGCCGACGCGCTCTTCCTCGCTGTATCCATTATCAGTCCTCGAATTTCCGCCTGGAAGTAGGCTATTCGAGTTGAAATGAGACACAAGCTGAAAATTCGATATTGCTGATTTACCGCTTGTTAACCTTAATGACCGCGGTCGTTTCGCCGATCTTGCGCGTGAGTAAAGCAAATCGGGCAGCCCGCGGTTAGTTCGTCCGTTCAGGCGGCCGTCATCAAAACTATTCTGAGATCAGACCTTGAGAGTGCCAAGATGTCGCGGGTTAGACGACGCCTGAGCGGTCGTCATTTCATCGAATGAACAATCGTTGTGTGGTGTATGTGCGATTCCAGGTGGAGAACCGTTCACGCCCTCCTGGAATTGCATTGCCCGGAGCGACTGCGGACGGAAATTCCGGGCGGAAGGCTACGGCGAAGGCGCCGAGCCTAACCGCTTCGCGCTTTTCCTGGAATTGCTTCTTAGCCAACTGTCCGTTTGCCGGCGATATGCAGGTCAGCGGCAAACGGCCATGTGACGCTCGACATCGTCTCGATGCCCGACGCGCTGAGCGCGGCGCCGAAGAGAAAGCCCTGCACGAAGTCCGGCTTGACCAGATGAACCAGCGTCTTCAGCTGCTCGAAGGTCTCGACCCCTTCGATGGTGACGGAAAGACCCAACGTTCGCGACAGGCTGACGATGCCCTTCAGCAGATCGAGCGACTGCCGGTTCTGGTTCACATCGACCAGGAAAGAGCGGTCGATCTTGATCTTGTCGAGCGGCAGCTTGTGGAGATAGCTCAGGCTGGAGTAGCCGGTGCCGAAATCGTCAAGCGCGATCCGTGCACCAAGCATCTTCAATTCCTCGATCGACTCGCGCGTCAGCGACTTGTCGTCGAGCAGCGCGGTCTCGGTGACCTCGATTTCGAGCCGATGCGCCGCCAGGCCCGATTTCACAAGGGCGTCCGCGACTTTCTGGACGATATCGCGGCTGCGGAAATCCTTGGCCGACAGGTTGACCGACACGCTGGTCTGGGCCGGCCATTTGGCGCATTCGGCGCAGGCGGCCTCCAGCACGAACGTGCTGATGTCGGAAACGATGCCCATCTCTTCGGCGAGCGGGATGAAGACACTGGGCGAGATCGGGCCGAGATCGGGATGGTCCCAACGGCAGAGCGCCTCGCAACTGGCGATGCGCATGGTGTTTACAGCCACGATCGGCTGATAGACGACGCGCAATTCCCTGGCCTGCACGGCGTTGCGCAGATCGGCCTTCATCAGCTGGCGATTGCGGAATGCGGCGTCCATGGCCGCCTCGAACAGCCGCCAGCTGTTCTTGCCGAGTTCCTTGGCCTTGTAGAGGGCAAGGTCGGCCTTGACGATCATGGCATCGACGTCGGTGCCCTTGACCGTGGAGAGCACCGCGCCGCCGCTGGCCTGGATGCGCAAGCCGTGGCCGGCGACGTCCACCTCGCCCTGCAGGTCCGCGAAGATCTGGTCGAGCAGGGTGCTGAGATGGCTCTCGTCCTCGACACGGTCGAAGAAGATCATGAACTCGTCGCCGCCGAAGCGACTGACCGTGATGCCCGGTCCGGCAATCGCCGCGAGACGCTCGGCCACGGCGTAGATCAGCCCGTCGCCGACCGGATGGCCGAGCGTGTCGTTGACGCTCTTGAAGTCGTCGAGATCGAGCACCGCCAGGCCGCAGAGCCTATCCTCCTCGCCGGAGGCCATGGCCTCACGGACCAGCTCGTGGAAATAAGCGCGGTTCGGCAGGCCGGTCAGATTGTCGTAGCGCGCCATGAAGCGAATCTTTTCTTCCGCCTCGACGCGGGCCGTCACGTCCTCGAAGGTGATGACACCCAGTTCCTGGCTGCCCTCACGGGCGGAGAATTCGTAGTGCTGACCGTTGGCAAGCGAAACGAGCACCTTGCGGTCGCGACCTTCGCGCAGGGCGCGCGTCAGCTGCGCCTCGATGTAGCGGCAGTCTTTCGGCGCCAGCATGCCGCCGGCGACGCCGCGCATCAAAAGGCCGTGGATCGAGCGTCCAAGCAAGGCATCGCCCGATCTCAGCGACATCAGGCGGGCGGCTTCGGCATTGGCCACCGCGACGCGCCCGTCGGGCCCCAGCATGACCAGGCCATGCGACATGGTGTTGAGCGCGCGATCGAACCGGCGCGTCAGGTTCCTGGCCTGCTTATGGCCGATGACCGCCGAGAAGAGCACGTTGCGGACATGGTCGGCGCTGTTGATGGTGACGAACGTCAACGGGAAGATCATCAAGCCGAGGACGACAGAAGGCATATCCATGCGCAGGATGAGCGCAAGAGCCGCGGGCCCGACGAGGGTCAAGGAAAAAATCTGGACCATGCGCATGGACCCGTAGCTTCGTCCGACAACCGTTACCAGGGTCGTCAACGACAACGACACCGACGCCAGTTCAGCAAATTGATCAGGACGCAGGTAGATCGACACGAAGCAGAATGACCCCAGTGCGAGGCCCTGCGCGCTGCCTTTGAGAATGTAATTGCGCTCTATCGCTTCTGCCTCTGCGACACTTGCTATGGTGCCGCCCGCTCTATGGAAGCCTAGGATGCTGAAGTACCGCCAGAGGCTGGCCGATAGCAGAACGAAAGCCAGCGTCAGATAAAGCAGATCCTGCGTACGCAGGTAGACCATGAACCCGAGTATCCAGTAGCATACGCCGCCGATCGCAACCATGCCGGCGTTGTCGAACAATGCCCGCACGAACTGGATATAGACATCCGCCGGGATGTTCTCGGTCTTTGCTTTGCCCATATGGTTGGCCCAACGCTAAGCCTTGTCATGCCACACCGGCCTTAAGAAAGGCTTAGAACAGTGGCTTTGGCCCGCTTGCCGAGGCGGGCAAACGCAGGACAGCCTGGGAAATCAAGCTTCAGGTAAACAAGGCGTATCGATCACTCAGCGGCCTGAAGTTCGGGCCGTGCCGGCGCATTTTTAAGGCGCTCGATCAGCCGCGCCCGCTCACCCGCCGCCTTGTCGGCGCTGGCCTGTCTGACATGGCCGTAGCCCCGGATAAGCGCCGGCACGGAGGCCAGAGCCGTCGCGGCTTCCACCCTGCCCGGCGCCAGCGCGCCGGCGATCAGGTCAAGATCGGCCTCGTACTGCCTCAGCGACTGCCGCTCGGTGCGCCGCTCGGCGGTATAGCCGAAAAGGTCGAAGGCGGTTCCGCGCAGGCCCTTCATCGCCGCCAGCAGCCCAAAGCCCTTCAGCATCCACGGGCCAAAGCTCGATTTCCGGGGTTTGCCGTCATTGCCGCGCCGGCCGAGGATCGGCGGCGCGAGGTGGAACTCGAGCTTGTCGTAGCTCTGGAACTGCTTGGCGAGGTCGGCGGCGAAAGTGCCGTCGGTGTAGAGCCGCGCCACCTCATACTCGTCCTTGATCGCCATCAGCTTGAAGAGGTTCCTGGCGACGGCCTCGGTCACCACGGTCGAGCCGGGCACGGCCTTGGCCTCGGCGGCGCGCACTATCGCCACGCGGTCGACGTAACGCCTGGCGTAGGCGGCATTCTGATAAGCGGTGAGGAAAGCGACGCGGCGGGCGATGACATCGTCCAGCGTCTCGGCCGGTTGGGAGGCCGGCTTGCCCGTCTGGGCGACCAGACCGCGCACGAAATCGGGCTGATGCGCGGCGCGGCGGCCCCAGCGGAAAGCAGCAACGTTCATCGCCACCGCTTCGCCGTTCAATTCTATCGCCTTTTCAACCGCTTCTGCCGACAGCGGCAGGCCGCCATGCTGGAAGGCGAAGCCGAGCATGAACATGTTGGCGCCCAGCGAATTGCCGAACAAGGCGGTCGCCGTGCGGGTGGCATCGAAGAAGTGGGCCTTGTCATCGCCGGCAGCCGCCCGGATCGCCTTCTTCAGCCGCTCGACCGGCAGCAAGAAGTCGGCGGACCGGGTGAATTCGCCGGGCATGATCTCGGCGGTGTTGGCGAGGAAGATCGTGTGGCCCTCGCGCACCGCGCCCAGCACCTTCTTGGCGCCGGAAACGACCAGGTCGCAGCCGAGCACAAGGTCGGCCTTGCCGGCCGAAACGCGAATGGCGTGGATATCCTCGGGCGTCGGGGCGATGCGGACATGGGTGAAGACAGAGCCGCCCTTCTGGGCGAGACCCGCCATGTCGATCATGCCGCAGCCCTTACCTTCCAGATGCGCGGCCATGCCGAGCACCGCGCCGACGGTGACGACGCCGGTGCCGCCGACGCCGTCGATGATCGCCGCCCAGCCCTGGTTGCCCATGCGGAATTCCGCCGGCGCGGGCACGCCGTCGAGAGGATCGGCCCTGCCGGCAATGCCTTCGGCCTTCCTGATCTTGCCGCCATGCACGGTGACGAAGGAGGGGCAGAAACCGTTGAGGCAGGAAAAATCCTTGTTGCAGCTCGACTGGTCGATCCGGCGCTTGCGGCCGAATTCGGTCTCGACCGGCTGGATGGAGACGCAGTTCGACTGCACGCCGCAATCGCCGCAGCCTTCGCAGACCAGCTCGTTGATGAAGACGCGCTTGTCGGGGTCGGGGAAGGTGCCGCGCTTGCGGCGCCGGCGCTTCTCGGCGGCGCAGGTCTGGTCGTAGATGAGGACGGAAACGCCCTTCACGTCGCGCAAACCGCGCTGGACGAGGTCGAGGTCGTCGCGGTGATGGATGCTGATGCCGGCCGGGAAATCGGCCTTGCCGGTATATTTGCCCGGCTCGTCGGTGACGACGGCGATGCGGTCGACGCCCTCGGCGCGCACCTGCCTGGCGATCATGTCGACGGTCAGGCCGCCCTCATGCGGCTGGCCGCCGGTCATCGCCACCGCATCGTTGTAAAGGATCTTGTAGGTGATGTTGGCGCCGGAGGACAGCGCGAAGCGGATCGCCAGCACGCCGGAATGGTTGTAGGTGCCGTCGCCGAGATTCTGGAAGATGTGGTCGCGCTTCGAGAACGGCGCCTGGCCGACCCATTGCGCGCCCTCGCCGCCCATGGCGGTGAAACCGACGGTATTCCTGTCCATCCACAGCGCCATGAAATGGCAGCCGATGCCGGCGGCGGCGATTGAGCCGTCCGGCACCTTGGTCGAGGAATTGTGCGGGCAGCCCGAGCAGAAGAAAGGCGTGCGCGAACCGATATCGACGGTGTCGGCAAGCATCGCCTGAAACTGGCGCAGCTTCGCCAGCCGCGCGGCGATTTCCTCCGACGGGCCTATGGTGCGCAGGATCCTTTCGCCGAGCGCGATGGCGATCTCGTTCGGGTCGAGCGCGCCCTTGGCCGGAAACAGCCAATCGCCGCGCTCGTCCTTCTTGCCGACGATTACCGGCTGCGTGGCGGTGCCGTAGAGGTTCTCGCGCAGCTGCACCTCGATCAGCGAGCGTTTTTCCTCGACGACGACGATGGTGTCGAGGCCGCGCGCGAACTCGGCGATATGCTGCAAGTCGAGCGGCCACGGGCAGCCGACCTTGAACAAGCGGATGCCGATGCGGTTGGCGGCCTGTTCGTCGATGCCGATATCCTCCAGCGCCTGGCGGACGTCGAGATAGCTCTTGCCGATGGTGATGACGCCGAGCTTGGGGTTGCGGCCGCCGGAATAGACGATGCGGTTGAGACCATTGGCCTGGATGAAGGCGGAAGCGGCGGCGCGCTTGTATTCATGCAGCCGCTCTTCCTGGCCGAGCATGTCGATCTCGTGGCGGATGTTCAGGCCGCCCGGCGGCATGTCGAATTCGGGGATGACGATGCCCAGACGCTCGATCGAGGCGTCGACCGAGGCCGTCGATTCGATGTTGTCCTTGACGCATTTGATCGCCGCCCAGGTGCCGGCGAAGCGCGACATGGCAAAGCCGTACAGGCCGTAATCGATGATCTCCTGGACGCCCGCGGGATTGAGGATCGGCACCATGGTGTCGACGAACAGGAATTCGGTGGCATGCGCGTTGGTCGAGGATTCGGCCATATGGTCGTCGCCCATCAGGGCAAGCACGCCGCCATGCTTGGACGAGCCGGCAAGATTGGCATGGCGGAAGACGTCGCCGGAACGGTCGACGCCCGGCCCCTTGCCGTACCAGACCGAAAAGACGCCGTCATGCGTGCCCTCGCCCAGCAATTCGGTCTGCTGCGAGCCCCAGCAGGCGGTGGCGGCGAGTTCCTCGTTGAGGCCGGGCTGGAAGACGATGTCGGCTTGCGCGAGCTGCTTCTTGGCTCGCCACAGCTGCATGTCGAGGCCGCCCAGCGGCGAGCCGCGATAGCCGGAGACGAAGCCCGCCGTGTTGAGGCCGGCGCGGCGGTCGCGCTCGCGCTGCATCAGAAGCATGCGCACAACCGCCTGCGCGCCGGACAGGAAGACGCGCTCCTTGCCAAGGTCGAACTTGTCGTCGAGCGCGACGTCGTGCAGCGTCATCAGGTATTTCCTCTGCGGAGGCGGCCTCAAATCAGGCAGCCAACGTCGGAGTGGGACGCCGCAGTCTTTCTTCCCTTGGCGGAGAGGTCAAACAAAATCGCCGAGGCCAGATAACACGCAACAAACGGTCCGGCGAGTGGCCGGCGGCGCACGCAAGATCATGCTAACCGCGTCGTGAGGAACAAAAATTTCGCGATAGCCCGTTTTGTTAGACGCACTTCCCAACGGAAGGCTACGGCGACGTCGCCGACCCCAACCGTTTCACGCTTTTCCTGGAATTGCCCTGACGCCTGGGTTTCAGGTCGCTTTCGAGCAATCCGGCTTCTGCTCGTCGGGCAACTTGCCGTCGGGATGGCCGGCAAGGTCCGGGTTAAGCTCGTATTTCGGTCCGATCACCAGCGGGCGGTCCGGCAGCATCGTCTGGTCCTCGGATGAGGTCATGGTGGTGTCGATGCTCTGCAGCAACGTGCCGCTCGCATCCTGGATGCGGATCGAGACGCTGTAGGGCTTGTCCTTGACCACGCAGGAGAGCGGCGGGCTGGTCAGCGTGATATGGGGCAGCTTCGGCCAGATCTTCTGGTTGACGATAAGCGGGTCGCCGCCGGCCGGGTTCTGGAAGCTCACCACCGCGACCTGGCCGTCGACCATCGGCCGCAGCGGTTTCAGCGTGATGACATAGGTGGCGATGGCCAGCCGGTAGTTGAACTCGAACAGCTTGCCGGAGATGGCGAAGAGCTGGTCCTTGCCGGTGTCGCGGCAGGCGCCAAGTGCGAATGCCGCGATCAAGGCGGCGCCGACCAGAGCCGAACGCGACGATTTCCTAAACATTGCTGACCTCCCTCGCCGCTGTGCGGCGGCGGTAATAGCGGTTTGCCTTCTGGCGGTTGCCGCAAACGGCCATGTCGCACCAGAGGCGGCTGGCGTTGCGGCTGCGGTCGACGAACAGCCAGCTGCAATTGGGACAGATCCTCAGCCTCGCCACCGTTTCGTCGCGCAGCAGCGACAGCGCCGAGACGGCCAAAGCCGCCTCGAAGGCAATCGGCGTTTGCGGATCGCCGAAAGGCTGGCCCGGCGTCCCGATCTCGGTCGCGCTGCCGGACAGCCCGCCGGCGCAGGCGGTGAGGAAATCCGGCAGATGGCTGGTCGCGACTGCGCCGTTCGATACGGCATGGCGAAACAGGCGGTCGGTCGCTTCGCGAATCGAGATGACGGTCGGCTTTATCTCGCCCGGCTCCGGCGCCCGCAGCCGCCGGCCGCCGAGCTCGGTGGCGCGAAAGCCGCTCGCCGCCTCGGCGAAGCGGGCGATCTCGGCCGGGTCGTCGAAACGGTCGAAGGACTTTTGCGGATCGTTGCGCAGCACGACGGTGTTCGCCGTGTCGAGCGCAAGGATGCCGCCGGTGAAGCGGTGCGGGGTCCAGGATACCGTCATAACAGAAATCTAACCGATAAAACGTGTTTGACAAGTTAGATTCTGGATGCAACGCTTCGAATGTGGCCAAGTGGACGCGACGGCCTAATGCATGTCGCCCAAAAGTGCGCAGCGGTTTTGGGGGAACGACATGCATCAACACAAAGACTTCAAGCGCGTCGACTGAATCCGTTTCAGCGCGACGCGCTTTAGGGATGCCGCATGCTTTATTTCTTCCAGCAGGTGCTGAACGGGCTGCATTCGGGCGCGCTCTATGCGCTGCTGGCCTTCGGCTATGTGCTGA
>Ga0207647_10002872_pt1 | contig 12977 bp, 10 predicted proteins | sample KBSCornC2_FD_184295 | JGI IMG/M metagenome (GOLD analysis project Ga0207647, IMG submission 184295) | Corn rhizosphere microbial communities from Kellogg Biological Station, Michigan, USA - C2 (SPAdes) (version 2) | ecosystem: Host-associated > Plants > Roots > Rhizosphere ...
TTGAGTTTGTGGCCGACCGCTGGCTGGCTGAACTAGGCTGCAAAAAAATATACAACGCCACCAACCCTTTCGATTTCATGGAAATGATTTCCCTGCAGGGGAAAACCAATTTCTTTGAGAAGCGTGTAGGCGATTACCAGAAGGCAGGCGTGCTTTCCGGTAAGGAATCTCAGAAATTCTCCCTCGAAGAAGACTTTTAATAAATCATTATTCACCCATAATATTCCAAAAACTATGTTTGTAATAAAAAGAAACGGCAAGAAGGAAAGCATCAAGTTCGATAAAATTACTGCCCGTATAGAAAAGCTATCATATAGCCTCAGCCCGCTTGTTAATGTCATAGACGTTGCCAAGAAAGTGATAGAAGGCATTTATGATGGCGTTTCCACAACTGAGTTAGATAATCTTGCAGCGGAAACGGCAGCATCACTTACTACTAAGCATCCTGATTATGCACTGCTTGCCAGCCGTATTGCAGTAAGCAATCTGCACAAGAACACAGTAAAGTCATTCTCTCATACTATGCGCTCCCTGCATCAGTACCGCGATAAAGCTTCCGGCAGGCATACGCCCATGATAGCAGATGATATTATGGAAATAATAGAAGCTAATGCAGAGTTCCTGGATAGCTCTATTATTTACGATCGCGATTTCGGTTTCGATTACTTCGGTTTCAAAACGCTGGAGAAATCATATCTCCTGCGCATAGATGGTAAAGTGGTAGAGCGTCCGCAGCACATGTATATGCGTGTGGCTATAGGCATTCATAAAGAAGATGTGGAAAGCGCTGTCAAAACGTATAATCTAATGAGCGAACGTTGGTTCACACATGCCACACCTACCTTATTCAATGCAGGTACACCTAAGCCGCAGATGTCATCCTGTTTTCTGCTTGCCATGAAGGACGATAGTATAGACGGTATATATGATACATTGAAGCAAACGGCCAAAATATCACAGAGTGCAGGCGGTATCGGTCTGGCTATTCACAATGTTCGTGCTACAGGCAGTTATATCGGAGGCACCAATGGCACCAGCAATGGCCTTGTGCCTATGCTTCGTGTCTTTAATGATACGGCGCGCTATGTAGATCAGGGTGGGGGTAAGAGAAAAGGGGCATTTGCTATTTATCTTGAGCCCTGGCATGCTGACGTATTTGATTTCCTGGACCTCAGGAAAAATCACGGCAAAGAAGAAAACAGGGCAAGAGATCTTTTCTATGCTTTATGGATCTGCGATCTGTTTATGAAGCGCGTAGAGGCCGATGAAAATTGGAGTCTTTTTTGCCCAAATGAAGCTCCCGGTTTGCACGATTGTCATGGCGAAGCCTTTGAAAAGCTATACATGCAATACGAATCTGAAGGCAGGGCAAGAAAAACGGTCAAAGCGCAGGACCTGTGGTTTGCCATACTCGATTCACAGATAGAAACAGGCACGCCATACATGCTTTACAAAGATGCAGCGAATGCTAAGAGCAACCAACAGAATCTGGGCACTATTAAGAGCAGCAACCTCTGCACCGAGATTATGGAATATACAAGTGCCGATGAAGTAGCGGTGTGCAATCTTGCATCTATTGCATTGCCTCGCTTTGTGAACGAAGGCAAATTCGATTTTGATAAGCTCTACGAAGTTACTTATCACGTCACCCGCAATCTCAACCGCATCATCGACAATAATTACTATCCTGTAGAGGAAGCACACAATTCCAATATGCGCCATCGTCCTATAGGTTTGGGTGTTCAGGGTTTGGCAGATGTATTTATTTTATTACGCCTTCCTTTCGAAAGTGACATGGCAAAGCTGCTGAATAAAAATATATTTGAAACGCTTTACTTCGCCGCCATGACCGCCAGCAAAGATTTGGCTAAGGCAGATGGCGCATATGAAACATTCACTGGCTCTCCATTGTCAAAAGGTCTCTTTCAGTTTGATCTATGGAATGTACAACCCACTGACCGTCACGACTGGAATGCCCTGAGAGAAGAAGTGAAGCAATATGGCGTACGCAATTCATTACTTGTTGCTCCTATGCCCACAGCCTCCACCTCCCAGATATTTGGCAACAATGAATGTTTCGAGCCATACACCTCCAATATCTATACAAGACGTGTGCTCAGTGGTGAGTTTATCATAGTAAACAAACATTTACTGAAAGACCTCATACAGTTAGGTTTATGGAACAACAATATGAAGAACAAGATCATTGCAAACAATGGTTCCGTTCAAAATATAGAAGAAATTCCTGCAGACATAAAAGCATTGTACAAAACCGTATGGGAAATTAAGCAGCGCCACATTATAGACATGGCTGCAGACCGGGGTGCATACATTTGCCAGTCCCAGTCACTCAATCTGTTTGTCGATACGCCCACTACCTCTAAGCTCACCTCCATGCATTTCTACGCCTGGAAGAAAGGATTAAAGACAGGCATGTACTATTTAAGAACACAAGCTGCTACACAGGCAGTGCAGTTCACTATCGAGAAGCAAGGCAACAATGATATAGAACCTGTAATACCCGTTATCGATAGCAATAGCAATCTTGCGGATAGCCTTGATGACATTACCACAGAATTTAGTGCGCCATCATGCAGTATGGAAGAAGGCTGCATTACTTGTAGCGCCTGATATATTTTTAGTAAAGGATATGAGAGGAAAATAACTAAGCCCGCATAATAGTGCGGGTTTAGTTATTTTATTTTAAATTTTCCATATATCTAAGTAAGCACTTTTGAAAAACTTGGCGAAGGGGCTTAAGCAGGATAATAACAGTTTGAATAATTCTTTTTCAAAAAATTTATAATGTGACTTCACTGCACTATCTTAGTGCCCCATTTTTTCAAATCACCTCTGTCACCATGAGCAAGGACAAAAACAAAAAGCCTGGCATCAGCACCCTGTTAAAACCATACAAAGGTTTAATACTGCTCCTGTTGGTATTTACCCTTCTGGGCAATGCCATAAATCTCTGGTTGCCTAAGATTATTTCGCATGGCATAGATGCATTTAGTAACGGCAACTTTTCTTTTAAGTCTATTATTACAAATTTCACCATTGCAGTAGGCTGCATCTTCATTTTTACCTATTTGCAAAGCATCATTCAGACCTATGCTTCAGAGCGCATTGCCCGCGACCTCCGCAAAAAGCTTTCAGACAAAATATCCCGGCAGAGTTATGCCTTCATAGAGGAGGCCAATCCCTCAAAGCTACTCACCAACCTTACTGCAGATATTGATTCTATTAAGCTTTTCATCTCGCAGGCCATAGTGTCTATTGTGTCATCAGTGTTCATCATCATTGGCGTCAGCATACTACTGCTCTCTATCAACTGGAAGCTTGGCCTTTGCATCATTGCTATCATACCAATCATAGGTATTACCTTCTTCGTAGTGTTGCGCAAGGTTCGCGCGCTCTTTATACAGAGCAGGGCAGTGATAGATAGGCTTAATAAAATAATAAATGAAAGCATTCTCGGTGCCGCACTCATCAGGGTCATCAACTCCCAGCAGCTCGAGTACGATAAATTTCTCGATGCAAATACTAAAGCTAAAGACTTTGGCCTCAGCATCATTCGTCTCTTTGCAAGTCTTGTCCCTGTCATCACCTTCACGGCCAATCTTGCTATGCTCACCATTCTTGCTCTTGGTGGCCATTTTGTTATTAGTGGAAGCATGACGCTTGGCGACTATGCTGCCTTCAATAGCTATCTCGGCATGCTGATATTCCCTTTGCTGCTTATCGGTTTCATGAGCAATGTCATAGCTCAGGCCACCGCCTCCTATCAGCGCATCAGCAATGTCATCGAAACTCCTGATGAACCTGAAAAAGGAACTATTACAGAAACGCTGCATGGCAACATAGAAGTAAACAAGCTTAATATCCTTTATGCACAAACGCCCGTTCTGCGCGATATATCATTTTCGGTTAAGCCAGGTTCCAGGATAGCCATCATAGGCCCTACAGCTGCTGGAAAAACCCAACTGCTTTATGCGCTCATTGGTCTTATCAAACCTGCCGCAGGCACTATTAAATACGATGGTCATGATATAGAAGATTACAAGAGTGAATCCTTCCATAGTCAGGTAGGCTTTGTCTTCCAGGATAGCATCATCTTCAATATGAGCATCCGCGAGAACATTGCCTTTAGCGATATAGTAACAGACCAATCATTGCAAAAAGCTATAGATACTGCCGAGCTTAAAGACTTCATTGATGCCCTGCCCGATAAATTAAGCACTATTGTTTCAGAGCGGGGTTCCAGTCTTTCAGGCGGGCAAAAGCAGCGCATCATGCTGGCACGCGCTCTGGCTATAGAGCCTAAAGTACTGCTGCTCGATGACTTTACCGCCCGCGTGGACAATAACACCGAAAAGAAAATATTGAACAACCTGCAGCAAAATTATCCGGGTCTTACATTACTGTCCGTCACGCAGCGCATAGCTGCTGTCGAGCATTACGACCAGATTATTCTTTTAATGCAGGGTGAGCTCATAGCCATCGGTACACACGCCGAGCTTATGCATACTAGTCCCGAATACGTACAACTCTATAATTCACAACAAAGCACCGGCAACTATGAACTACAACCTGAATAAGAACGCCGCCGCCCAGCAAAAGAACGCTACTTACGCAGCGCTCAAAAGTCTGCTTAAGCTAATTTCGGCCGAGAGAAAAAATCTCTGGCTTGCGCTCTTTGCCATGCTGCTCAATTCTGCGCTCAATCTCCTCGGGCCTTTCCTTATTGGCTATACTATAGATAAGTATGTGCAGCACAAGCAGTACAGCGGGGTGCTTATGTTTTCCGCTATACTGTTCTGCATGTACCTGGTCACACTTTTCACGAGCTACTTCCAGACAAAGCTTATGGGTGGGGTAGGCCAGCGTATGCTCTTCACCTTGCGCAATGCTATATTCGGCAAACTGCAATCCCTGCCGCTTGCATTTTTCAACGCAAACAAAGCAGGCGACCTTATCTCCCGCGTCAATAACGATACTGATAAGCTCAATACATTTTTCTCTCAGTCTCTGGTCAATTTTATAGGTATTCTCATCACCATGCTTGGTGCTGGCATCTTCCTGCTGGTTATCAATGTCAAGCTGGGTATGGCTACGCTATTGCCTGCATTGCTTATTCTTATTTTCACTCGTATTATATCTCCCTGGGTTAAGAAAAGAAATGCGGTCAACCTCACTAGCGTAGGTGGCATGAGCGCGGAGATACAGGAAAGCTTGCATAATTTCCGTGTCATCATAGCTTTCAATCGCCGCGATTATTTCCGCCAGCGTTTCAGCGAGGCCAACCAGCGTAATTATAGCACCGCTATTGCAGCAGGCACAGCCAATAATATCTTTCTGCCTGTGTACACGCTCTTCTCAGGTCTTGCACAGTTAGTAGTGCTTGCCTATGGCATATACCTTATTTCGCAGCATGAGTTTTCTGTTGGTTTACTCGTCAGCTACCTTGCCTATGCTACCAATTTTTATAATCCCCTCCGTCAGTTAGCCACACTATGGACGAGCTTCCAGGTAGCCATGGCAGGCTGGGACAGGATTTCACAGATACTCAATCTGCACACCAATCTTGAAACGCTTACAGGCGAAAAGCCACAGTCATCATCAGCATTGATAGAGTTCCGCGATGTTCATTTTGGTTATGAGCCGGGCAAAGAGATACTACACAACGTTTCCCTAGCCTTGCAGCGTGGCAAAACTTACGCCTTCGTAGGCCCCACAGGTGGTGGTAAAAGTACCACTGCATCCCTCATTGCACGTCTGTACGATCCCACCACAGGCGCTATCCTGCTCGATGGTAAAGACATCCGCGCATACCAGCCGCAGGAGCTTTCTAAGAAAGTTGGCTTCATCCTGCAGGAACCCTTTTTATTTACAGGCACAGTACGTGAGAATATTCTCTATGGCAATGAACAATATTTTAATTACACCAATGAGCAATTGGAGCAGGTAATCAATGAAGCAAACCTGCAAAGCCTCCTCACCATATTTGAAAACGGCCTCGATACACCGGTAACATCAGGTGGTGGCAGCATCAGCCTCGGACAGAAGCAGCTCATAGCCTTCATGCGTGCCGTCCTTCGCAACCCTGATGTCCTTATACTTGACGAGGCCACCGCCAACATCGACACCGTTACAGAGCAGCTACTCGAAGACATCCTCGAGAAGCTACCCGCGCATACCACCCGCATCATCATAGCACACCGCCTCAACACCATCCGCAATGCCGACGAAATATACTTCGTCAACGCCGGTGAAATCACCCGCGCCGGCTCCTTCGACGAAGCAATAGATAAATTGCTGAATGATAAGAGGGTAAGTTGATTGTCGAAAAATGCCGAAATTATTCTCCGTTGTTGGCGGGGACGCCAACAACGCTCACGAAGGATACACCAACAAGCTCGCGTCAGACACAAAAATGGGTGAGCTAAGAACAATTTTGGAATATTCATTCCAATCGCTATCTTTGCACAGTGAACAAAAGGGAACAAATAATAAAAGCTGCCATGGCACTGCTCATTGAGCATGGTGTTCAGGGCACCCCTATGTCTCTTGTGGCAAAGGAAGCTAACACAGGTATGGGCACCATTTACAATTACTTCCCTGCCAAAGAAGACCTCATCAACGCAATTTACATTTACATAAAACAGGACGAACTAAAATCAGTAACCGGCCCCCTGGCCGATGAATCCATAAAAAAGCAATTCGAGCATTTTTACAGGACCATGATCCGCTATATGCTTGCAAACCCTACACATTTTTGGTTTATGGAGCAATTCAGTGCATCACCTATCATTAAAGAAGAAACGCGTGCAGAAGGCATGAACGTATTTACCGACTATATGGCAACCCTGAAACATGGACAAAAACAAGGTATCATTAAATCTATCAATCTCGATGAATTGATACAGTTCGTTCACGGAGGCATAAAAGGTTTTATAAGGTCAGTGTTGTTGTCCGGTAAATCTGTTACAGCGAAAATGATTGACAATCAATTGCGCATCTCATGGGATGCAATAAAGGAATAAATTTTTTTGAACTAAAATTGGAATGAACGTTCATTCTATTAATTAATATTAAAAACAAAAAAACAATGAAAACAATTTTTATTACAGGCGCATCCACAGGCCTGGGGAGAGCAGCAACTTTATTATTCGCACAAAAAGGCTGGAAGGTTATCGCCACAATGCGTAGCCCTGAAAAGGAAAAGGAATTGGCTAACGAGCCAAACATCACACTGATGCAGCTTGATGTAACAATACCTGAGCAGATAAGCCGGGCTGCAGAAAATGCATTGGAGCTGGGACCGGTAGATGTTGTGTTTAACAACGCAGGCTACGGACTCATAGGCCCTTTGGAAAGTTTTACGGATGAGCAGCTGCAACGCCAGCTAAACACTAATCTCCTTGGTGTTATTCGCGTTACAAAAGCATTTATTCCTGCATTCCGGCAGCGCAGGAGTGGCCTGTTTATTACCACAACATCCATTGGGGGACTAATGGCTTATCCTTTTGGTTCCCTTTACCATGCTACCAAATGGGCCCTGGAAGGCTGGAGCGAGAGCCTTTCTTTTGAAATGAGTACTTATGGCATTGGCGTCAAAACAGTATCTCCAGGTGGTATAAATACTGACTTTCAAAGCCGCTCAATGGATATGGGCCGTCACGAAGCTTACGATGCAGCTATGGAAAAACTGTTTGAAGTATATCGCAGGCCTGAAAGAGCAGTCAATCGTTCTACTGCCGAACAAATTGCTGCGGTTGTATATGAAGCAGCTACAGACAATAAAGATCAGTTACGTTATGTAGCCGGTGTCGATGCTAACGCCAGCTATGCGAAAAGAATGGAAGAGGGCCCCGAAGCTTTCAGAAAATATATCAAAGCGACCTTCATGGAACAATAAGAATTGAATAAGTATCTGAAATCTCCCGAAGGGTCTTCCATCAGAAGGCCCTTCGCTGGTTTTCGTTAGATAAACTAATTGAGGTTTTTCTCCGTTGCTGGTGTTCCTCACCAACAACACTCGCGAAGAGCCTGCCGCAAATCATAATTCTCAGTTAGTGCTCTCGACAACAGGCAGCATAGTTCTCTGTCATCGATCGTGTATTCAGCTTAATCTCCATGCATAAAAAGCTGGCAGGAATCTAATCCGTCATGCGCACCAAGTGTGTCGCACCTTGCAGCATTAGGTGGTATGGTTGGGTTTGTTTGAATGCCAAAATCATACCATTTTTCATTACCGCCACCTTGACACCTGCATAGTACATCATCCCTTTTGCGGCAGGACCATAAAGAACAAAGAAGGAGTAAGCTTAAAATCGTTTTCATAAGGTAGTATTTCATTAAAGTTAACGCAATTCCCAAAATATTATTATTGATAGCACCAATACGCTCCAGTACGGCGACAATGGAAATATACACAGCAAGCAAATAATTTTTATCTTCGTCCACAACACCATAAACCACCCTTATGAAATACCTGCTAATGGCAACACTACTATTTTGCCTGCCCTTTATCTCCACTGCACAAAAGAACAATCTGTTCGCAGATATAGGTACTTCAGACTTCCCGGTCAGCCATCCTGCATTTTCGCTCACAGGCAACCATCTGCTCACCAAGAACTTTGGCATAGGCTTAGGCGCCCAGACATATTATGCTGCCAGTACGCAGCCCTTTAATTATCCATATCCAACAAAAGATATTTTTAAGCCTGCCATATACGCCGACTTTCGCGCTTATTTTCATCTAAGAAAGAAGGGCCTTATCTTCCTACTTGCGGATCTCGGTATGGCTATATACAAGGACGATGGCATACCCGGCATTATCTCAGCACATAGCAATGGCTTTTATGTAGGCTATGGCCTTGGCTACAATTACGCAATCACCTCGCGCGGCATGGGTCCCTACGTTTGCATAAAAATAGCTTCAGACGGCTACGCCGTTCAACAGTACAATCCTTACACCGGGGAACCGAATAAATTATTTGAATTTGAAGGCGTCGGCATCTTCGCCCTCGGCTTCAAATTTTAAGCCTTGCACACACTATACAGATTTCGCAATCGCTTAACGTCGCAAACTGATTGCATAGCACATCCCATCTTGAAAGGGTAGGATAGTGCACATACAATAAATAAGCGCTATTTTAGAGTAGACCATTCCGCACGTCTTTACCATTCAGTTCAGCATACATTTATCTGGTACTATGAACAGCTTGATATTCCTGCTTACAGCTTTAACATTACTTATTCTGTTGGTAACGGTCATTAGCCGCGCCATAAGGCACAAGCCACTGGAACAGGCGCTTAAAATAACAGGCATTATTATAGTAGCTTATGGTTTGTTATGGTCTTTGTGCTTCGTTTTAAGAAAAGATACAGTAGTACCGCTCGGTACCGATGTCTGCTTCGATGATTGGTGCGCTACAGTTACCAGGGTGGAAAAGCTGCCTACAGCAAGCACATCTCAATATATTATATTACATGTACGCGTATCAAATCATGCCCGTGGCATAGCACAAAAACCATCAGAGCCACGCATTCATATTATAGATGAAGAAGGCCACGTATATTCATATTCACCCATAGCACAGAAAATACTTGAAAGTAAGAACGGGACACAGCCGCCTATAGGCCAACACCTTGACTTGCACGAATCCGTAGAAACACAATTAGCCTTCGAACTACCCAAAAAAGAAAAGCAATTAAAAATATTAATAGAAGAAGGGCCCTTCATCACCAAGCTATTGTTTCCCACAGGCAACGAAGTATTCTTAACAACAGTTAACTGAAAATCTGTTAAATAATTACGCAGAATATAAAGTTATAAATGGCTAACATTATTGCACTAATAAACCCATGTCAATGCATTTCTTTATAAGTGCAGCAGTATTTTTTACCTCTAACTTCAGGAGCAGATTAAGCCTGTGAGAATCTATTGTGCGTTTACTCAGGAAAAGCTTATCAGCTATTTCTTGGCTGGTGAAATTTTCGGCCAGCAGTTTTAAAACATCTTTTTCACGTCTGGTGAGTACCGTGCCATGCGCAGCTTGCCGGGCAATGCTTATTTTATCATGTTGCAGGCGGCTTTTAATCAGCGGGTCAAGGAATTGATCTCCTTTATTGATTACCCGGATTGCCTGTATCAATATTTCTTCAGATGCGCTTTTAAGTATATAACCCAATACACCCTGTTGCAGCATGCTTTTTACATAATAGATATTGTCGAGATTGGTAAGTGCGAGCATCGTGATTTTAGGATACTGCTGGTACACTACTCTGGCTATTTCATCACCTGTCTGGTCTGGCATACTTATATCCAGTATAGCTATATCCGGTTGCTTTTTATTTAGCTCTTTCAGAAAGTCTTTTCCGCTCAGGTAAGTGCCTACTATTTCTATATCATCATATTTGCTTATTATATTTTGCAATCCATTCAATATTAACGGATGGTCATCTAAAATTACGACTCGTGTTTTCATGCAGATGTCAGTTGTTTATGGGCTTTCAAATCAAATTCTATAAATACGGATGTCCCGTTACCTTTCGCAGACTCAATGGAAATATGACCGTTCATGCTTTTTATACGCGATTGCAGGTTTAAAATTCCCAGCCCGCTGTCATTTCTCCCTATATCAAAACCTACTCCATTGTCTTCCACAGTTATATTCAGCGCCATATCCTGCATCACTAACTGCACAAGCACCTGTGTGGCATTAGCATGTTTCACTATATTCTGCAGCAATTCCTGAACAATACGATAAATGGAAAGTTTAAACTCATGTTCCAGTAATTCAAATTCACCGTAGCCCTTTACATCTATTTCTATGTTTCTTGATTTCGGAAATTGGATATAATCACAATACAGACGTATAGCCTCTATCAAGCTATTATGTAGTAATACCTCCGGTGTAAAGTTGTACGCAGCTTCATGTATCTCTGCGCTTATCTGTTTTAGAAGACCGGAGCTATTAATGTAATTAGGCGAATTTGCAATTTCACTGTTCTCTTTCCCAAAAGCCTGGAAGCTAATAGTGAAAGCTGAAAGCAAACTGCCCACACCATCATGCAATTCCCTGGCTATGCGCGTACGTTCTTTCTCTTCGCCCCTTACAAGTGCTTTTAAATGAATGATCTTCTTTTCCTGCTCCAGGTTTTTAATTTTTTCTGCTTGTAGTCGTTGCCTGTTTTTACTTATAAAAACCAGAACAGAAAATACCGCAAGAATTAAGAGTGCTCCTAATATAGTTCCTAGTATCAATGTATTCTTTTTAGCTACCAGGTTTTGTTGCTGCACTAATTGCAATTTCTCTGATACCAGCTCTTTATCTTGCTCCGTAGTCCTGTATTTCACTTCCAGCTCGTGGTTAGCTATCACACGGGTAGAATCCATAAGGCTATCAGCTGTAGCGGAATACAACTTTTGATATTCATATGCTTTTTTATAATCTCCCGTATTTTCATAAGCCTGGGCTAACAGGAAACTGAGGTCCCTCACGCTGCTGGGTTGATTTTTAGCCTGGGCATTTTTTAGACCTGCCAACAAATATTTTTTCCCCAGCTTATATTTTTTCATGTTTATATAAATACAACCAATTCCTGTGTAAGGGCCTATATCTGAATAGAAGGGGGTAATATTTCCAAAGGCTAATGCTTTCTTAAAATATAATAATGCTTTTTGCGGGGCTTGGTGCTGATAGCTTATCCCTAGATTTAGATATGCGCAATATTGCAAAATACATTTGTCATAATCGTTAAGGTACTGATTGCTGATATCAATGCCCATTTGCGAATACCTTCGCCCGGGAAGTGTATCTCCTTTTTGAATATAAATACCCCCCAATGAAGTATATGCATTAGCAACTTTTATATAATCCTTGTTCTTCAAGGCAATTTGAATTCCTTTTTTTTCATAGTAGATAGCCTGGCTGTATTGGCGTTCCTTCATCCATCCGAGGCCAAGGTTTATATATATTACACATAGTATGTCAGGCCGTGCTATGTTTTTTTTTATGTAATAGTCCAGTGCTTTGAAATAATAAAAGATGCCCGCTTTGTCCTGTTCTTTATACATACAGGCAATGCCTATATTATTGCACATCATCACAGGCAAATACTTATGGAAAATAGCCTTTTCACAATAGGGTAGGCCCTTTTTATACAGTTCAATGCCACTATCATAATCTCCCTTGGCTATAGTACAAGCCCCAAGACCCATGTAGGCTTGCCCTATACCGTCATTAAAGCCCAGTTGCTTACTTTGCGCTAATGCATCATTTAGCAATACAATTGCACTATCTGAGGTGATTGGCAACTTCTTTGCCTTATTAATCAGATCAAAGATGCGCCCCGTGTCATTTTTTGTATAGGTAAACCCGTGCGATTGGTAATTTAAGGACTTTAATTCCTGTGCATGGACGGAAAACGAGCAGATAGCTATTAGTGAGAAAGTTAAAAATATTGCACATTTTAATTTGAAGATATTTTGTACTTCCATAAACTCAGATTTATTGTGCGGGTCTTTCTCAGTAATAATATTCTATTATAAAATTAACGTCTCTTCCTCAATCAAAAAATCGGTATTTATACTGTAATTAAGCTCTTGCTGTAAAAGTATTTTTGGTTACACTCAAACTAAAATAATACAGCATGCGGAAGTTTTACTTTATAGTCCTATTGTTATCAGGGATTTATGCTAATACCGCTTTTTCGCAACCAGGCTGGAACCTTAAAGAAAATTATGTATGGCCTTGTATAATGGATAGTGCACTTGACTTTAATAGTGGCAGCCCCGTTAAAGTAAAATCCGGTATAGAGGTATTTTGGTGTTCAGGTCATACCAATGAGACAAGCTTCGCAAGTGTTTGTGACAATAATGGACGTTTACTTTTTTATTCGGATGGCGACTCAATATGGAATAGAAATCACAATGTTATGCCTAATGGCTATATTATTTCAGACACATG
>Ga0207647_10002873_pt1 | contig 12975 bp, 9 predicted proteins | sample KBSCornC2_FD_184295 | JGI IMG/M metagenome (GOLD analysis project Ga0207647, IMG submission 184295) | Corn rhizosphere microbial communities from Kellogg Biological Station, Michigan, USA - C2 (SPAdes) (version 2) | ecosystem: Host-associated > Plants > Roots > Rhizosphere ...
CAAAGAAATAGCCGTCGGCATCGCGATAACCAAGATCGCCCGTGCGCAGGAACCGTTTGCCGGCGAGTTCGATGAACGCCTCAGCGTCGGCCTGCGGGCGGTTCCAGTAGCCTTGCAGCACCTGCGGCCCGTGCACGACGATCTCACCGACCACGTTGTCGTCCAGCTCGATCAGGCTCTCGGGATCGACGATCCTTGCATCCGTCTCCTGCACGGCGATGCCGAGGCACTGCCGCTTCGGCGCCGCCATCGGGTTGAGGTGGGTCGGCGACATGGTCTCGGTCATGCCGTAGCCCTCGACGAAATCGAGACCGAAGCGTCCCTTCAGCCGCTCGGCCACCGCCGCCGGCATCGCAGCGCCGCCGCCGGTCAGCACCTTCAGCTTCGCAAAACACCGGTCGCGGAACCGGGCGCTTGCGAGGACGTCGACGATCATGGTCGGGGCTGCGTTCCAGAACGTCACGCCATAGGTCTCGAACAGATCGGGCAGCAGATCCTTGTCCCAGCGCGCCATCAACAGCAGAGTGGCGCCCGTCACCACAGCCGCATTCATCGAGCCCTGCATGCCCGCGACGTGGAACAGCGGCATGAAGCCGGTCATCACGTCGCCGCGACCGAGCCCATACCAGCGCGCCTGCAGCACGGCCGTGAAGAGCGCGCTGCGATGGCTATGCATGCAGGCCTTGGGCTTGCCCGTCGTGCCCGACGTATAGGGCAGGATCATCAGATCGTCCGGCCCCGCGGTCATTGCACCGGGACGCAGGCCTTGCGCGATTGCGGATAACCAGGAATGCCAGCCCGGCGACGATGGTACCTCCGCCGGCGCTTCGGTCACGCAGGACGGCAGCGTATAGGGGGTCGCGACCGGAACCTCGTCGCGATACTGCGCGACGATCGCATGAGTGATGGTGTTACCCACCAGCGGCGCAAACACGTCGCTCAGCTCGCTGCCGAGGATCGCGACCCTGGCGCCGCTGTCCGATGCCAAATACGCGATCTCGGCGGTCCTGTTCATGGGGTTGACGGGCACGATCACGGCGTCCGCCCGCATCACCGCGTAGTAGGCCATGACATATTGCGGCGAGTTCTGCAGCGCGATCATGACGCGGTCGCCGCGCTTCACACCGCAAGCACTCTGCAGGAAACCCGCCATAGCGTCGACGCGCTCGCGCAGCTCGGCGTAGCTCAGGCTTGCACCGTAAAACACCGTCGCCGGATGCGACGGCCGGTCGTTCGCCGCGCGCGCCAGCGCGTCGTAAAGCGTCCCCTCCGGCATCGCGAGATGCCAGGGCTCATCCGCCGGCCAGGCCGGCGAGCGATGGGGTGTTGCGTGGTCCGCGCTCACCCGTGCTCCTCGTCGGCAATATCGAGGCCGTGGTCGAGCGCGTCGAGCAGCAGCGTAGCCTCGCGCTCGGAGATGACCAGCGGCGGCGCCAGGAACAGCGAAGTCTGTTCACCGCTTGTGCCGATCACCGCGCCGGCCTCCAGCGCTCGCTCCGCCACGCGCGAGGCGATCGGCACCTCCGTGGTGTCGGCATGCCAGGTGCGCCAATCCGGACCGTGCAGCTCGACCGTCCAGTGTAGTCCCTGCCCCGCCACGCGCTGCACGCTCGGATGTTTCTGCGCGATCGCGAGCAGGCGACGGGTGAACAGCTTTTCGAGGCTCGCTACATGATCCAAAATCCTGTCGTCGCTGACGACCTTCAGATAGGCGCTGACGGCGGCCATGCTGATGGGATGACCGCGCAGCGTGCCGTAATTCTGCCAGCTCGTGCCCTTCAGCCGCTCGACGATATCTTTCGACACCACGACCGCGGCCACCGCCGCCGCGCCGCCGCCGAGCGACTTTCCAAGTGTGACGATGTCGGGGCGGCTTTCGGCGCCCTGAAATGCGAACCAGCGTCCCGCGCGCCCCGCGCCGGTCACGACCTCGTCCGCGATCCAATACGAGCCGGCCTGCCGCGCGCAGCGCGCCACCTCGTCCTGATAGGCGCCGTCGTAATAGATGCCGCCTTGGGTGTAATCGATGATCGTCGCCGCCGTGTCGGAGAGCAGGCGCGGGGCATCCGCGAGATATTCGCTCGGCGGCGCATTGTTGGCCGGCGCGCCGTAGATCGCGCCATCAGGCGCTGGCAAAATCCGTACCGGCGCCATCGGTGCCGGCAGCTGCGAGCCGCCTGAGTGCACCGCGAGCCCGCCATGCCATTGCGGCTGCACCGTCATGCTGCGCGACAGGCCGGTGATGCCGTGATAGGCCCGTTCGCGCGTTGCCAGTGCCGAACGTTGCGTCAGTGCCTGGCACAGCGAGAGCGCCATGTCGTTGGCCTCGCTGCCGCTGATGCAGAAGCGGACCGCGCCGACCCAATCCTCTTCACCCCTGAACGCGGTGGCCATCAGGTCGTCCGCGGCCTGCTCACGGCCGACCCAGGTCCACCCTTCGTTCACGACCGGCGTATCGGCTGCACGGCGGATCGCCTCCACCATCGCCGGATGACGATGCCCGAGACCGCCGCCGGTGTTGCTGCCGTCGATGAGCTTGCGACCGTCCGCGAGGTGAAAGTAGACGCCCTCACCGCCGACCACGGCCATCGGCGCGCTGTCGCCCGCATTCAGCCCGGTTCGCAACAATCTGCTCATCGCAATCCCTTCATTCCGCGGCCACGGCGCCGTAGCCACCGCCGCCGCACATCTCGATCGTGACGAGATCGTCCTGCTGCAACACAAGATTTGATTTGCCGTCGATCGCAACGTTTGCGCCCTGCCGGAGCAGCGAGATGCGGCAGGCCTTGCCGGCCTCGCCGCCCTGCATGCCGAACGGTGCAATCACCATGCGTTCGATGCAGGTGGTCAGGTGCATCGAGGGTGCGAGGATGCGATAGGTGCGGACGGAGCCGTCACCGCCGCGATGAGCCCCCGCGCCGCCGGACCGCCGGCGAATGGCCTGCTGCTCGAGGCGGATCGCGTAGCTCGCCTCGATCACCTCGACCGGCGTGTTCGAGGTGTTGGACAGATGCACCCGGGTTGCCGAGATGCCGGCCCGATCATGCCGCGCGCCTTCGCCGCCGCCATGGACCTCGTAGAGCATCTTCCAGGAACCGTTCGGCCGCGGCTCGGCAAAGAACAGCACGCCCGCGGTGGTCGCCCCGCCGGCCGACAGGCGTTCGGGGATCGTGTGCTGCATGGCGCGGAAGATCGCATCGACGATGCGCATGGACGTCTCGTGGTTGCCGGCGGCAACGGACGCCATCCAGCCCGGCTCCAGGATCGAGCCCGGGCGCGTGATGATGGTCAGCGGGCGGAGCGCGCCCGCATTCTGATGCATGTCGCGCCCGCTCATGATGCGCGCGGCATAGGCGACAGCCGAGCGCGCCATGAACGGCGTCGTGTTGCAGAAGTTCGAGACGCGGTCGCAGCTTCCTGACAGGTCGAAGGTTGCCTCGTCGCCTGCGATGGTGATCTTGACGTGGATCCGCGCCGGCGCGTTGTTGACGCCGCCGTCGTCGAGGTAATCCTCGCCTTCGTAGACGCCATCCGGCAGCGCGCGCAGCGCCTCGCGCATCTCGATCTCGGAGAGATCGTGCAGGCGCGACTGCGTCGCCGTGAAGACCGCCTTGCCGTGCTCGCGGCAGAGCTCGACGATGCGGCGCTCGCCCGCCTTGGTCGCCGCGATCTGGGCGAGCAGATCGCCCTCGCAGGACTCAGGGTCGCGAACGTTGGCCTTGAGCAGCTGCACGATCGGGGCGTTGACGCCGGCCGCAGTCGCAATCAGCACCGGCGGAATGCGCATCGCCTCCTGGAACGTGTCGATGGCTTTTGCGAAATAGCTGCCGGGCCAGGTGCCGCCGATATCGGGCCAGTGCGCGAGGCTGACCGCGAACGCCACGATCTCGCCGTCGACGAAGACGGGACGCACGACCTTGACGTCGTTGAGATGATTGCCGCCGAGCGCGCCGACATTGTAGATCAGCACGTCGCCGTCGTTCAGGGTCTCGATCGGCACGACCTTCAGAAGCTCCGGAACGGTGTAGGCCATTGCACCGAGGTGGATCGGGATGTCGCGGCCCTGCCCGACCAGACCGCCGCGGCCGTCCGTGATCGCCGACGACAGATCGCCGGCCTCGCGCAGCAGCGGCGAACGCGCCGAGCGCGTCATCACCAGGCTCATCTCTTCGGCGGCGGCGGAAAGCCCGTGCCTGATGACTTCGACGACGAACGGATCGAGCTTCATGCCGCCCCCCGCGTCAGGAACAGATTGCCGGTTGCATCGGGCCGCGCCTGCCAGCCGGGCGGTACCACCACAGTGGACCAGGCGTCTTCGATGATGGCGGGACCGCTGACGATGTCGGTCATTGCGGCGCGGTCAATGATCGCGGTTGCGATGTCGTGGAAACCGTCGAACGAGCAGGTACGCTGACCGGTGGACACTGCGCGGGTCGCGGTCGCCGGCCGGCTGACAACGGTCGTCGACGGACGACGCGCCTGCACACGCACGGATTCGATGACGCAGGGCTCGCTCGTCGCGTAGCCGAATAGCTCGTGATGCCGCGCCAGAAAATCCTTCTTGAGCCTGCCGACGTCGAGCGGCAACGCGAATGGCACCGGAATGGCGTCGTTCTGCGCCGCGTAGCGCATCAAGGCCACCAGCTCGACCTGGATCTCCGCCTGCGCAACCCCATTCGCGATGAGTGGTGCCGACGCATCGGCGATCAACGTCCCGATCCGTTCCGACACGCGCGCGAGATCAATGCCATCGAGTGCCGCGCGAAAAGTCTGCTGCTGGAGGAAGCTGAAATCGGCGGTGAGGCAGCCCAGCGCCGAGAACGCACTCGATGCGCTGGGCACGACGACCGCTGCAATCCCGTAGAGATCGGCAAGGCCCGCGGCATGCATCGGTCCGCCGCCGCCGAAGGCGAGCAGCGTGCAATCGCGCCCGTCGATGCCGCGCTCGACCGTGACGCGGCGGAGCGCGCGGGCCATCGTGGCATTCGCGACCTTGATGATGCCGAGCGCCGTCTCGGTCAGGCTCAATCCAAGTGCGCGGGCGATCGGGGCGATGACATCAGCCGCGGCCTTGATGTCGATCCCGATGCGGTCGCCGAGTTTTGTTTCGGGATTGAGATAGCCGAGGACCGCGTTGGCATCCGTGATCGTCGGCTCGGTTCCGCCGCGGCCGTAGCAGGCCGGCCCCGGCTCGGAGCCGGCGCTCTCCGGACCGACCGTCAGGCCGCCCGGACCGTTGCGCACGATCGATCCACCGCCGGCACCGATGGAATGAACCGCGAGCATCGGCTGGCGCAGCGGCTTGTCGCCGAGCATGCGGCCGTCGGTCATCTCGGCCTGGCCGTCCACGATCAGGCAGACGTCGGTCGTGGTGCCGCCCATGTCGAAGGTCAGCATCCGAGATGTGCCGAGCTGACGCGCGATGCTGACCGAGGCCGAAACGCCGGCCGCCGGACCCGACATCGCCATCACCAAGGGCCGCCGCTTCACCGCCGAAATAGGGATCATGGCGCCGGCCGAATGGAACACCTGCAGGCCGGCTCCGATCGGTAGCCGCTGTTCCAGCTCGCTCAGATATTCCACCGCGATCGGCATCGCGGCCGCGTTGAACACGGTTGCCGAGGTCCGCTCGTATTCGCGCGCCTCGGGATTGACCTCGTGTGACAGCGAGACGTGGGCGACGACGTCCTTGAGACGCTCGCCAAGCATCTTTTCGTGCACAGGGTTGGCGTAGGCGTGCAGCAAGGCCACCGCGACGCTCTGAACGCCGGTCCCTTTCAGCCACGCCACCAGCCGCTCGATCTCCGATTCCTCCAGCGCCTTCAGCACCCGGCCTTCGTGATCGAGGCGCTCGGCGAGCCCGAAACATCGTTCGGGCGGCACCAGCGGCGGCGATTTCGGCGGAATGTCGAGACGATAGAGATCGCGGCGGCGATAGCGCGCGATCTCCAGCACATCGGCAAAGCCTTCGGTCGCGACCAGCGCCACCTTCGGCAGCCGGCCCTCGACGATGGCGTTGGTCACGCGCGTGGTGCCGTGGACGAAGCGCTTGACCTCGCTCTTGCGCAGGCCCACCGCCTCGATGGCCTCGAGCATCGCCTGAACGGGCGCCTGCGGGCGCGACGGCACCTTCGCGATCCGTGCCTCCGCGGAGCCACGCCGGATCGCGATGATATCGGTGAAGGTGCCACCGATATCGGTGCCGACTTCCCAGTGATGTTCGGAAGAGCTCATGTGCAGGGATCAGCTACGCGTGACGTCCGAACCGGACGCCGGGTCCTTGCCGTTCATCGCAACGTCCAATGCCGAAACCAGAGCGCTCATCATGCATCCCCTGTCATGCCACCGACCGAGAGCGTGCGACAGAGCGATGGGCACGGGATAGGGCCAGAGTTGTCGCAAACCACTAGACCAGCGCGCGAGCGACGCCGCGCACCGCGCCACCTGCTGCACGTTTTGGTGCAACGCTGCCCGCGGAGAGTGCACGTGAACGAGGACTGTTCCACGCGAGAAAAGTGCAGCGCACCACGGATTTCTCCGCACAATTCATGACGCCTGCTGCACCGCAATCGGAGCGCTCAAAATCGTCTGTCTAATTTGCAGGCGATCGAACGGCACTGCGGGATATTCGCCTGCCTATGAGCTATGCACGGCGGTCGCCTCAGCCTCTCTTTATTGTACGAACAGTCAGAGACGAGATGGCCGGGTCGGATGGTGCATTGCGGCGGCCGCTGCCGATGCAAGCCGCGATTCTCGCGAGCAGCGGAGATGCATCCTCGACGCGCAGCCGCCCGTATCCGAACACCAGACCTTGCAGCGTCGGCTGCGCCAGAAAATTCTGTGACAGTGGCTGCACGTGGATGCCGGCCTGCTTCAGGACCGCGGCCGCCTCGCGGTCACTCATCCGCGTCCGCATCGTATCGGTGAACAGCGCCACCAGATGCAGTCCCGTCACCGCCGCGGACACGGTCAGATCGTCAGGCATCAGCGCGGCGATCGCGTCGATCAACGCCTTTCGCCTGACGGCATAGACCCGGCGCATCCCGCGCAGATGTCGCAGCAGATGCCCCTCCCGCATGAACTCGGCCAGCGCCAGCTGACCGACGCCGGAGGTATGGACGTCGATCCGCGCGCGGCCCCGGGAAAACCCGTCGATGAAATGCCTGTTGGCGACGATGTAGCCGAGCCGCAAGGCCGGCATCATGATCTTCGAAAAGGTGCCGAAATAGATCACCCGCCCCTCGCGATCGAGCGAGCGCAAGGAGGCGATCATGCTGTCCTGATGCCTGAACTCCGAATTGTAGTCGTCCTCGATCACCCAGACATCGTTCTTGTTGGCCCAGTCGAGCAGCTCGAGGCGCCGCTCCAGGCCCATGCTGACGCCGAGCGGGTATTGATGCGACGGCGTGACCACGATCAGCCGCGCCCCCGGCGCGCGCCTGATCCCTTCCGAGACGACCAGCCCCTTGTCGTCGACCGGAACCGGAACCAGCTTCGCGCCGGCCGCCGTGAGCGCCCATCGCGCCTCGACAAAGCCGGGCTCCTCGACCCAGACCTCGTCACCGGGATCGAGGATCATCCGGCTACAGAAATCGAGCGCCCCCGACGTGCCTGATGTGACGACAACCTCCTCCGGCGAGCAGACCAGGCCACGCACCGAGCCGAGGAAATTTGCAATCTCGCTGCGCAGCCGCGGATGCCCCTCGGGCGGAAGATCGAGGCACTCCTGCTCGCGCGGATTTTGCCAGGCCTGGCGCAGCAGGCGCGACCAGTCCTTGAAGGGAAACGTCGAAATATCGGGCGCGCCGGGACTGAACTCCGACGGCCAGTTGGTCTCGTAGTCGAAGGCGAGCAGCGATTGCCAGCGCTTCGACATATGGGCGGGCGCGGCCGCGGGCGAGGCGACCGACGTCAGCTCCGCATGCGGTGTTGCGACCGATGCCACCATGACGCTGCCGCGCGGGGTCGATTCAAGATAGCCCTCGGCGTAGAGCAGGTCCCACGCGGTCAACACCACCGTGCGCGAGCAGCCCAACTCCCGCGCGATCTCGCGCGATCCCAGAAATTGCGTTCCGGCTGGAAAGACGCCGCGCAAAATGCAGCCCCGGATGTGGGCCGCGATCTGCAGGTGCAGCGGCACGGCCGAATTCCGGTCGATATGCATCCCCGCAAGGGATACGCGCTGGTGCGGCTGACGATCTCTGTCCATCACATGGAGGCGGCTGTTGGATCGGCCGGCGATGGCCGCCAGCGTCCCCTCAGGATGCGTCAAGAGCGGATTCGGGTCCAGCCTCGGCTGGATCGGTCACCCCGATCGTGTGGTAGGCGCGGCCGAAATAAATCAGATTGTCGGTGCAGCCGGATCGTTGCAGGGCCACGACGCGGCAGAACAGCACGTCATGCGTGCCGACATTGACGATATCGGCAATCCGGCAGTCGAACGCCGCGGCGCAGTCGGCCAGCACCGGCGCACCGGTTGCGAGTGTCGACCACGCGGCCGCGGCAAACCGTTCATCGGCGGGCACCTTGCCGCCGAACAGCCGGGACAGTGGCTCGTGCCGCGCCGAAAGCACGTTGACGCACACCACCTCGTTGCGCGTCACGCTGGCATAGGCCGAGGACGCGCGGTTGATGCAGACCAGGAGCGTCGGCGGATCGTCGGTGACGCTGCAAATCGCGGATGCGGTAAATCCGGCGCGACCGGCGCTGCCGTCCGTCGTCACGATGTTGACGGCCGCGCCGAGACAGGCCATCGCGTCGCGGTAGTCCTGTGGGGCCACGTCCAGCATCGGCGTCCTCACGCCGCAATGCAAGGCGCAAACGCGAGCTCGCGCAGCACCTGTGCCAACACGGAGGCGCCGGCGGCAACATGATTTGGCTCAGCCCATTCGTGCTCGACATGGCTTGCGCCGTCGCGGCACGGGATGAAGATCATCGCGGCCGGGCAAACCTTGGCGAGATGACGGGCGTCGTGACCGGCGGCCGAGAGGATGGCCATCGCAGGATGCCCCTGCCCACGCGCCGCTTCTGCGATGCTTGCCCGCAGGCGCGCATCGAACGCGTTTGACGGCGCATCGACGAGCGGTGTCACCGTGACCGTGCAAGGTGCGGCGTTCTCCCGGCAAAGAGCCGCGATGCGCACGCCCGCCGCATCGAGCACCGCATTGTCAGGATGGCGCAGATCGATGCTGAAGCTGACGCGCGAAGGCACCACCGACGGCGCGTTCGGAACGACGGCAACGCGGCCGATGGTGAACTTGATGTCGGCATCGACCGTGCCGATCTCCGCATGGAGCGCGGTCGCCATCCGCGCAAAGGCCGCGAGCGCATCCCGCCTGTCCTGCTGCGCCAGCGTGCCGGCGTGTCCTTCGGCGCCCTCGACCACCACCTGAAACGTCTTCTTGCCCTGGATGCCGGTGACGACACCGATGGTGCAGGCGGCCGCCTCCAGCAGCGGCCCTTGCTCGATGTGCAATTCGAGATAGGACCCGACTGCGAAGCCGAGCGGCCTGTGCGGCAGATCAGGAAAAGCCTGGTGGAGGCTGGCGAGCGCTTCGCCGACGCTGATGCCGTCTGCATCGCGCGCGGCGCGGATGGCGTCCATATCGCGTTCGCCGGTAAAGGCCTCCGAACCCATCATGCCCGGGGCGAAGCGCGAGCCTTCCTCGTTCATCCAGGCAACGATGATGACATCGCGTGCCGGCACGTCACCTTGCTCGGCGAGCGAGACCGCCGCCTCCAACGCCGCCATGACACCGGCCGCGCCGTCGAATTTGCCACCGGTCGGCTGGCTGTCGAGATGACTGCCGAGCAGGAGCGGCGGCGCGGCGCGATCGCGCCCGGCCAACGCCAGGAACAGGTTTCCCGCGGCATCCGTCGACGGCGTCAGGCCCGCCTCGCATGCCCAGCCGATGACGCGGCGCCAGGCGGCAATCTCGCCGTCACTCAGTGCCTGACGGTTGACCCCGCCGGCGGGCGTCGCGCCGATCTCGGCGAGCGCCATCAGGCGGATCCAGAGCCGATCGGCGTTGATCAAGGTGCTCGATCCCATCGACCTACTTCGTGCGCATGATCTGACCCGGCAGCGCGCGCGGATCGCGCGGCAGCCAGCGCCCGGCCTCGACCTGGGCAATGAACTCCGCGAGCAGCGCGTTGAACGCCGCCGGCTCTTCCAGATTGAGCGTGTGGCCGGTCTTGGGGAAGACGGAGAGACCGCAGGCCGGAATGGTCTTCTTCAGGAAGATGCCAGGCTGCAGACAATGATCGTCCTCGTCGCCGACGACGACCAGCGTTGGCACCATCATCTTCTTCAAGCCGTCCTCGAGATCGTAGAACGACGGCCGCCGCGCCTGGACGCCGCGCATGGTGTTGGCAGCGCCGCGATCGGAATGGGTGGCGAGGCGATCGGCGAATTCCTGCCAGCCGCGCGGATCCTTGTTCTGGAACTGCACGCGGCTCGCGCCAAGCGCATAGATCTTCGAGAAATCCCTGGCGCCCTGTTTCTCGAAATGGTCGGCGACTTCGCGCGAGACGCCGCGAAAATACTCCTCGAACTCCTTCTCGCAGCCATAGCCCGCGCCAGCCACGGTGAGTGACAAGGCGCGTTCCGGCGTGCGCAGGCCGAAATGCACCGTGCAGAAGCCGCCCATCGACAGGCCGACGATGTGCGCCTTCTCGATCTTGAGCGCATCGAGCACGGCGACCGCATCGTCAGCGGCAATCGCCTGCGAATAGGCCTCCACGCTGTCAGGCACATCCGACGGCGGATAGCCGCGCGCGGCGTAGGTGATGCAGCGATGGCGCCGGCTGAAATAACGCAGCTGCGGCTCCCAGCTTTCGTGATTGCCGCCGAATTCGTGGATGAAGAGGATCGGCGTGCCCTCGCCCGCCTCCTCCACATGGAGCTTCACACCGTCTTTGGTGGAGATCATCGTCATCGGCATCATCCCTAGAATTGCGCCGGCAGGTCGTTGAGCGTGCGCGCTTGCGCAACCATGTCCGGCAGCAGCGTGCAGAGCTTTTCGACCCACGCCTGCGGCACGGAGGTGCTGATCTTGACGAAACGGTCGCCGAAGCGCTGCGTGTGATACGTGCCCTGGCGGATCATGATGCCTTGCCGGCGATAGCACTCGACCAGCGCCTCGGGACGGATGCCCGCCGCGATGGTCTCCAGCACCAGAAAGTTTCCGTGCGAAGGCATGATCGGCAGCGCCAATCCTTCAATCGCCGCAGCCGCCTCCTGGATCATCGCCTTGTTGGCCCGGTCGGTGCTGCGAACCTTCTTCATCCATTCGGCCTTGACGGAGAGGCCCGCCTGCGCCGCGCGCTGGGCGATGACGCTCGCACCGAGCACGCTCGTGGAGGTCTGCGCCAGCTCCTCGAACAGATCGGGAGCAGCGACCAGAGCACCGATGCGGAGGCCGGCAAGCCCGAGCCATTTCGAAAAGCTGGTCGAAACGACCGAGCCTTGCGGCGCCACGTGAAGCGCCGGCGTGTGGCCATCGGCGAAATCGCGGTAGGTGCAGTCGTGCACCAGCAGCGCGCCGCAATCGCGCGCAATCGCCGCAAAACTCTCGATCTCCTCGCGGGTATAGCGGATGCCGAGCGGATTGTTGGGATCGACGAGATAGATGATCGCGGTGCGCTCATCGACATTCGCCTTCAACGCCTCGGGCGTCAGGCGGTAGTTGCAGGCCGGATCGTAGATCGGAATCTCGATTACCTCGGCGCCCTGCTGGCGCGCGAACAGACACGGCCATTTCCAGGTCGGATCGGTCGTCACCAGCGTCGTGCCGGGCTTGCAGCGCGCGCGACAGATCATCGCCAGCGCGTTGACGCCGCCCTCGGTCACCAGCGCCTCAGCGCCTGGTGTGCCGAGGTCGGCCACGATCGCAGCGCGCAGCGCCTCGAAGCCGAGCGGCGGGGCATAGGCGTTGAACTCGCCAGCCTCGATCGAGCGCAGCATCGCCTCGCGCACGGCGGGGTGGCTCTCGACATGGTTGGTGTTCTGGCCGAGCCAGTAGAGTCCCGGCGTCGCCGAGAGCTCGTCGAAATAGCGGTTGCGGACCAGTGCCGCCGATTGAGGCTTCGACATCGACGCCTCAGATCACCGAGCCGCGAGCGGCGATGCCGCCGTCGATCGTCACCACGGTGCCGGTGATGTAGCCGGACCTCGGCGAGGACAGGAAGGCGACGAGATCGGCGACCTCCTCCGATGTCGCCGGCCGCTTGCCGGGATATTTGTCGAACAACTCTTCCCAGCGGCTTTCGTCGCCGAGCATGTCGATCGCCTTGCGCTTCATGATCTTGAGCATGCGGTCGGTGGCAACCGGCCCCGGATTGACCGCGACGACGCGCACGCCGTGATCGAGGCTGCGGCCGCCGAGCGCCTTGGTGAAGGACATCAGCGCGGCGTTGCCGGTCGAGCCCGCGATATAGCTCGCGTCCCAGTTCTCACCGGAATTGCCGATAATGTTGATGATGACGCCGTCCCTGCCCTTCATGCGCGGATAATAGAGACGCGACAGCGTGATGTAGCCGAACACCTTGAGATCGAAGCCGCGCCGCCAGGCCGCGTCGTCGAGGATTTCCAGCGAGCCGGCCGGGATGTCGCCGGCATTGTTGATGAGGATGTCGATGTCGCCGACCTCGGCCGCGAGCTTCTCCATCGCAGCCGTGCTCGACAGGTCGAGCGCGTGGATGGTGATCTTCACGCCAAAGCGGGCTTCGAGATCGCGCTTGGCCTGGAGCATGGCCTCGCCGTTGCGGGCGGCGAGATGCAAATGACAGCCCTCCGCGGCGAAGAGTTCGGCCACCGCAAGTCCAATTCCTTTCGACGCGCCGGTGATCAGGGCGGTCTTGTTCGTCAGCTTCAGGTCCACTCCGGGTCTCCAGGATGCAAGCTAGATATACAAGGTCTAGCAATTTGCATACCAAGCGACATCGGGGGTCATTCGAAGGCGGCGAGGAAGTCCA
>Ga0207647_10002875_pt1 | contig 12973 bp, 8 predicted proteins | sample KBSCornC2_FD_184295 | JGI IMG/M metagenome (GOLD analysis project Ga0207647, IMG submission 184295) | Corn rhizosphere microbial communities from Kellogg Biological Station, Michigan, USA - C2 (SPAdes) (version 2) | ecosystem: Host-associated > Plants > Roots > Rhizosphere ...
TTATTATAGCGAGTTGGCGGCCGGGGCGCAGGACAAGAGCGGCAAGGCGTGGCTCGCCGACTGCCTCGCCAGCGCCAACTGGCTGATCAAGGCGCTCGACCAGCGCGCGCGAACCATCATCAAGGTCGCAAGCGAGATCGTGAAGCAGCAGGAGGCCTTCTTCCTCCAGGGCGTCGCGCACCTGAAGCCGCTGACGCTGCGCACCGTCGCCGACGCGATCGGCATGCACGAATCGACCGTCAGCCGTGTCACCTCGAACAAATATCTCGCCTGCGAGCGCGGGCTGTTCGAGCTCAAATATTTCTTCACGAGCGGCGTCGCCGGCGCCGACGGCGAGGGCGTTTCGGCCGAAGCGGTCAAGAGCCACATCGCCAAGCTGATCGCCGAAGAAGGCAAGGACATCCTGTCCGATGACAAGCTGGTCGAAATCCTGAACGCCAAGGGCTTCGACATCGCCCGCCGGACGGTCGCGAAATATCGTGAGGCGATTGGCCTGGGCTCTTCGGTGCAGCGGCGTCGGCAGAAGGCGCTGGGTTAACGGGCAACTGCCCCGTAGACGTCAGCCCTGTTCCCCCTCCAGCATCCGAATGATCGCCGAAAAGTCCAATCCCCCGCCACCGCCATTGGCGAATGCCTGATAGAGCGCCTCAGCCGCCGCGCCCATAGGCACGCTGGCATTGGCATCCTGCGCCGCGGCCATGGCAAGCTTGAGATCCTTGAGCATCAAAGCCGCGGCGAAGCCGCCCTGATAATCCCGGTCAGCCGGTGTTTCCGGCCCGACGCCGGGCACCGGGCAGTAGCTCGTCATCGACCAGCTCTGGCCCGAGGCCTTGGATGAAATATCATAGAAGGTCTGAAGATCGAGCCCCAGCTTCTTCGCCAGGAGGAAAGCCTCGCAAGTCGCGATCATTGTCGCGCCGAGCAGCATGTTATTGGCGATCTTGGCCGCCTGCCCCGCGCCGGTCTCGCCGGCATGGATCACCGCCTTGCCCATGGCAGCAAGGATTGGTTCTGCACGGGCAAAGGCCTCGTCCGATCCACCGACCATGAAAGTGAGCGTGCCTGCATTGGCGGCAGCGATCCCGCCCGACACCGGCGCGTCGACCATCTGATAGCCCTGTTCGGCGGCGGAAGCTCCCACCGTCTTGGCGCTCGCCACATCGATGGTTGAACAATCGATCAGGATTGCGCTCGCAGGTGCCGTTCCGATCACGCTGTCTGCATAGACCTGTCGCACATGCGTGCCCGCCGGCAGCATCGTAACGACCGCTTCCACATCTGCAGCGGCTGCGCGCGCCGAATCCATGCGTGTGCAGCCATTCTCCACCGCATGGGCCAGCGCCGCCTCGACGAGGTCGAATGCCCGCACCTCATGCCCCGCCTTGGCCAGATTGGCGGCCATGCCGCCGCCCATATTGCCCAGCCCGATAAAGCCGATCTTGGCCATAATTGATCTCTCTCCGGTCGTCCTGCGCGAAGTCGAAGGACTTTATGCTATCGTGCTTCGACTATGCTCGGCACGCGCAGCGGGGGCGAGCCTATTTTCCCGTCCAATTCCCCGGTCGTTTCTCGACAAATGCCGTCATGCCTTCCTTCTGATCCTCCGTGCCGAACAAGCCATGGAACAGGCGGCGCTCGAAGACGATCCCCTGCGCCAAGCCGCCCTCAAAGGCTGCGTTGACCATTTCCTTGACCGCGATCGCCGCAAGTGGAGGCATGGCGGCGATCTCGGCCGCCAGCTTGAGCGCTTCGTCAAGCAGCGAAGCCGCGGGAACGATGCGCGATACCAGTCCCGCGCGTTCGGCTTCTTCCGCACCCATCATCCGGCCGGTCAGGCACATATCCATCGCCTTGGCCTTGCCGATCGCGCGCGTCAGGCGCTGGGATCCGCCCATGCCCGGGCCGACGCCCAGCTTGATTTCGGGCTGACCGAATTTCGCGCTGTCCGCAGCGAGGATGAAGTCCGCCATCAGCGCCACTTCGCAACCGCCGCCGAGCGCATAGCCCGCCACCGCCGCGAACCACGGCTTGCGCGTGGCTGTAACTTTCTCCCATCCGGCGAAGAAGTTGCTGCGATACATGTCGGCGAAACCCTGTGTTTGCATCTCCTTGATGTCAGCCCCCGCAGCGAAGGCTTTCTCGCTCCCCGTCAGCACCAGGCAGCGCTGTTCGGCATCGGCATCAAAGGCGGCGAACGCCTCGATCAATTCGCCCAGGACCTGGCTGTTGAGCGCATTCAGCGCCTGCGGACGATTGAGGCGTACCAGCGTTACCGCGCCATGGCGCTCAATCAGGATGGTTTCGTAGTTCGACATGCGAGTAGCTCTCCATCATGCCGGACAGGTTCCGGCATCCACCATAAGCCAGCGCTAGACCTCTAGCGGACCGCGGAACAAGCCTGTCCTGAGTCCATCACGGGATCCGGCAAATGCGGGACTAAAGCCGGAGCGGCTCCCACTGCTCGTCATCCGACAGCGGCGCGAAGATGATGTTGAGAACCGTGTCTGTAACTCCCTCGGGAGTCGCCGGATCCCACCTCGGCGCATTGTCCTTGTCGATCAGCAAGGCGCGCACGCCCTCGATGAAATCGTGCCGCATGCAGATATGTGCCGCGATGCCATATTCGATCCGCATCTCCTCGGCGAAATCGGTGCGACCCGCACCCTCGCGCAATTGGCGTAACGCCACCTTGCAGGACTGCGGCGATTTGGTGCGAAGCCCGGCCAGCACTTCCTGGCTCCAATCGCTCGAATCCGCCTCGAGCGCAGCGATGATCTCCTCCAATGTGTCCGCGGCGAATAACCGGTCGATATCGGCGCGTTCCGCGAGGATCGTTGCATCGGGCGGCGCGACGGAAGCCGCGCCAAGGATCTGTTCGACATTGCGTGGATCGACGACAAGCTTCGCCTTCACAGCGCCCAATGTCTCCGACAGCACATAATGGGTGGCTAGCCCGATCGCTGCGAGATCGGCGCCGTCCAATCGAGCCGCGGTGAGCGCGAGATATTGCCCCAACCGCCCGGGCAGACGCGACAGATACCACCCGCCGCCCACATCCGGGAAAAGACCAATCGCCGCCTCCGGCATGGCGAAGACCGTGCGCTCGGTCGCAACACGGTATTTCGCCGGGAGGCCGATCCCTACGCCACCGCCCATGACAATGCCGTCGAGGAAGCTGACGACCGGTTTGGCGAAAGTGAACAGCAGATGGTTGAGCTGATATTCCGCGTGGAAGAAAGCGCGGGCCGCGACGCCATCCTTTTGGCCGCTTTCCGCTATGGCGCGCACGTCGCCGCCTGCGCAAAAGCCGCGACCATCGGCATGATCCAGCAGCACCAGCTCGACGTTCGGGTCGCTGCGCCAGGCGACCAATGCATCGGTCATCGCCCGGCACATCGATTCGTTGAGGGCATGCAGCGCCTTGGGACGATTGAGCCGGAGATGGCCAACCTTGCCTTCGACGAAGGCCAGAACCTCGTCACTCATTGGCGCAGCAGCTCACGCGCGATGATAACGCGCATGATCTCGTTCGTGCCTTCCAGGATGCGGTGGACGCGCAGATCGCGGAAGAAACGCTCGACCGGATAATCCTGCAAATAGCCGTAGCCCCCATGCAACTGGAGCGCATGATCGACCACCGCCATGCCGGAATCGGTGGCGAGGCGCTTTGCCATTGCCGCGAACTTGGTCTTGTCCGGTGCGCCCGCCGTCACTTTGGCGGCCGCGACATAAAGCAAAGTGCGCGCGGCCTGCAGCTCGGTTTCCATGTCTGCCAGGGTGAACTGCGTCGCCTGGAAGTCGACGATCCGCTGGCCGAATTGCCTGCGCTCGCGCGTATAGCCGATCGCCTGATCGAGGCAGCGTTGCGCGCCGCCCAACGAGCAGGCGCCGATATTGAGCCGCCCGCCGTCGAGCCCGGCCATAGCGATCCGAAAGCCATCGCCCTCGGCCCCGACGCGATTGGAAACGGGCACGCGCACCGAATCGAAATTGACTTGGGAGGTGGGTTGCGAACGCCAGCCGAGCTTCTTCTCCTGCGCGCCGAAGCTGACGCCCGGCATGTCCTTATCGATAACCAAGCAGGAGATTCCCTTTGGGCCCGCCTCCCCGGTGCGGACCATTGTCACATAGATCTCGTTTTCGCCGCCGCCGGAAATGAAGGCCTTGGAGCCCGAGACCACATAATGATCGCCGTCACGGACCGCCCGCGTCTTGAGTGCGGCCGCATCGGAGCCCGATCCAGGCTCAGTCAGGCAATAGGAACCGAGACGATCGCATGTGACCATATCGGGCAAATATTTCGCCTTGAGCTCGGCCGAGCCAAACCCGTCGATCATCCAAGACGCCATATTGTGGATCGAGATGAAGGCACTGGTCGACGGGCAGCCATAAGCCATCGCTTCCATGATCAAGGCGGCTTCCAATCGGCCAAGGCCGATTCCGCCCGATTCCTCGGAAACATAGATGGCGCCGAATCCGAGCTCGGCGGCTGCCTTCACCACGTCGCGCGGGAAATGGTGCTTCTCATCCCATTCAGCCGCGTGTGGAGTGATGGCGTCGGCGGTGAAACGCTGCGCCATCTCCTGGATGGCGAGCTGGTCTTCGGTCAGATCGAATTGAGTCATGGCTGGCTGATAGGCCAATCCTCAGGCGTCTGCACCACCCCGCTTGGGAGCCGGAGCATCGCCCCGGGCCCGCATCGCCAGGAACAGACCCAGCAGGACGAGCAGGCCGCCCGTCGCGGCCTCCAGTGACCAGCGATAATGTTCGAAGACGGTGGAAAAGCCCATCGCGATGACTGGGATCAGCACGTTGACATAGCCGCCACGCGCCGCGCCGATCCGGCGGATCAGGTTGAAATAAAGCGTGAAGGCAACTGCCGAGGCGATGATGCCGAGGTAGAGCAGGCCGGCAATGTAAGAGAGCCGGAGGTCGAAAACGGGCGGCCCTGTCCGGATCCAGGCGATCATCGCATCCAGCAACGCGCCCCAGCCCATCCCCCAGGCGAGCAAGGTCGCCATCGGCACCGCGCGGGCGCGGGAGCTGCCCTGGAGCACGTTGCCGATTGAGGCGAAGCAAACCGCCAGCATCGCAAGCGCGATGCCCAGCGTCACCTCATGCGGGCTGCGATCGACCGCGCGCCATTCATGGATGAACAGCAGCACGACGCCCAGCATCGCGACCGCCGAGCCCAACATGAAAGGCCGCGACAGGCTCTGCTTGAGGAATATCCGCGCCAGCACCGCGTTGAGCGGCACGAGCAAGGAGAAGATCACCGCCACCAGGCCAGAAGTGATGTGCAGCTCCGACGCGTAGACCGCATTATAATTGATCGCGAAGATGACCAGGCCGAGCACCGCTGCCAGCGCGTGATCGACCAGTCGCATCGCGATCGGCAGGCGCATCTTCAGCGCCACCACGAACATCGAGATCGACCCCACCGCGAAGCGGTAGCTGACCGACCATTCGGTCGAAACCGGGCCGAACTGGCTATGAATTACCAGCCAGGTCGATCCCCAGATCATGGTCACGATCGCGAAGGGCACGAGGATGCGGCCCTTCGTCATGCGATCGAGAGGGAGCGCTTCCTTCACAGCGCGGTGATCGCCGCGGCGAGCGCGTCCACTTCGTGTGCCGGGCTGGCCCAATGCGTCACCAGCCGGATTTCACCCGCAGCCCAATCGTAGAAATCAAACCCCTGCGCGCGTAGCCGGGCGGCTTCCTCCGGCGTCATGCGCAGGAACAGTTCGTTGGCCTCGACCGGGCTGATCAGCCGCCCTTCCGCGGCGGCGGCGAGCGTCTGCGCATGCGCGTTGGCGGCGCGCGCCGTCTCCAGCCATAGATTGTCGTCCAGCATCGCGTGAATCTGCGCGGCGAGATAGCGCCCTTTGGACAGGAGATGGCCGGCACGCTTGCGTCGCCGCGCGGTTGCGTCCACCAATGCGGGCTCGAAAAATATCAAGGCCTCGGCCGAAAGCCCGCCATTTTTGACGAAGCCAAAGCTCAGCACATCGACGCCTTCCGTCAATTCCGCCGGGGCGCAGCCGAGCGTGACGATTGCATTAGCGAAACGCGCGCCGTCCATGTGGAAACCCCAGCCGCGTGCCTTGGCCAGCCGACCGAGCGCCGCCACCTCTTCGGGTGTGTAAACACAACCATATTCGGTCGCGTTGGTGATCGACAATGCGTGCGGCTGCACCCGGTGGACATCGTTTGCGATCGCGTCGGCAACCCGCGTCACCTCATCCACGCTCAGCTTGGCGCCGGGCCCCTCGCCCAGCATCAGTTTGGCCCCATGCGTATAGAATTCAGGCGCGCCGCATTCGTCATTTTGTACATGGGAATCGCGATGACAGATCACCCCGCCATAAGGTGGGCAGAGCGCAGCCAGGGCCAGCGCATTGGCGGCGGTACCGGTCGGCACCCATAAAACCGCTGCGTCGCGCCCGAACAAAGCCGAAAAGCGCGCGTCCAGCCCCTGGCTCAGCGCATCGCCATCATAAGCCGTATCGACCTGGTCGGCGGCCATCATGGCGGCAAACACCTTGGGATGGACCGGCGCGGCATTGTCGGAGAAGAAGCGCATGGCTTGCGCTTGGGGCCGTGCCCCGCTTCAAGTCAATCGCCCTGGGAGAGCCCGATGCGCCTGCTGCCACTTTTTCTGTTCTGCCTTGTCGCGGGGACGTCGGCATCTGCCGATCCGGCCGAAGATCAGCGGTTCAAGACGCTGAGCGAACGCGAATATGCCTGGGCCCAGGCAGATCATAGCGGTGGCGAGGATGATGAGCGCATTGCACCGCACCTGCAGGATGTAAGACCTGCCGCGCAGGCGAAGAGATTGGCCTACCTGCAACAGGTGCTCGCTGAACTCGATACGATCAAACCCGCGCGGCTCTCGCCCGCGACCGTGGTCGATTATCAGGTCTATCGCTTCGACATAGAGCGCCGGATCGCCTCGCTCCGATTCCGCGATTATGAGATGCCGGCCAATTCGGACAGCAGCTTCTGGAGCAGCCTCGGCTATACCGCGCGCGGGCAATTCAAGACCGAAGCCGATTATCGCAACTGGCTAACCCAGCTGCACGAAATCCCCGCTTATTTCGCCGAGCAGATTGCCAACATGCGCGCCGGCGCCGCCCGCGGCTTCACCCCGCCCCAGGTGACGCTCACGGGTCGCGACCAATCCGTGGCGCAGGTCGCCGACGCCAAATCGGCTGAAGACACATTCCTCTATCTTCCTTTCAAGACCATGCCATCCGTAATCCCGGCCGCCGTGCAGCAGACGATGCGCGAGGAAGCGAGGAAGGCGATCGAGGGGGAGGCGCTGCCGGCTTATCGCGCCTTGCTGAGCTTTCTGCGCGACGACTATATCCCGCATGCGCGCACCAGCCTGGCAGCGGAGGCGCTACCCGAGGGCAAGGCTTGGTATGCGGCGCAGGTAAAGGCATATGCGACGCTCGATCTGACGCCCGACCAAATCCATCAGACGGGACTAGCCGAGGTAGCCAAAATCCACGCAGAGATGCTCGATGTAATGAAGCAGGCCGGCTTCCAGGGCGACTTGCCTGCCTTTCTCAAATATCTGCGCAGCGATCCTCGCTTCTACGCCAAGACGCCACAGGACTTGCTCGACCGCGCTGCCTGGATCGCCAAGCTGGTTGATGGAAAGGTGGGCCTGTTCATCGGCCGTTTGCCGCGCCGTCGCTTCGCGATCGTGCCCGTCCCCGCCGACATAGCGCCTTTTTACACCGCAGGCCGCGGGGGGCCGGGCCAGTATCTGGTGAACACCTATGACCTTCCCTCTCGCCCGCTGTATCAGCTGCCGGCGCTCACGCTGCATGAAAGCGCCCCGGGCCACGCCTTCCAGATGCCGCTGGCCCAGGAGAACAAGGCCGCGGCAAAGTTCCGCCAGACAATCTACATCTCCGCTTATGGGGAGGGCTGGGCGCTCTATTGCGAGCGACTGGGGGACGAGATGGGCATTTATCAAACGCCCTATGAGCGTTTCGGGATGCTCTCCTACCAGATGTGGCGCGCGGCGCGGCTCGTGGTCGATACCGGCATCCACCATCTCGGTTGGACACGCGATCAGGCCCGTGCCTTCCTCCACGACAATACCGCTTTGTCGGATCACGAGATCGAGACCGAGGTCGACCGCTATATTTCGTGGCCGGGCCAAGCCCTATCTTATTATCTTGGCGAAATGGCGATCCGGCAGGGCCGCGCAAAAGCCCAGGCAGCACTGGGCCCGAAGTTTAATCTGCGCGCGTTCCATGATGCGGTGCTCGAGCTTGGATCAGTCCCGCTGCCGGTGCTCAACGCGCGGATCGACCGCTTCATTGCGGAGGGTGGCAAGGGCCCCTATCCGGACGAAGAATAACGCCAGACGGGTAGGCCATCCTCGGGCATCAGTGCGCGCGCGCCGCGGTCAGCAGCCGCCCTACTTTCTGCTGTAGCTCGCCACCGCGAAATGGCTTCTGCACGATCCGCTCCTCGCTAACCGAAGAGAGAGCCGTCAGATCGGCATATCCCGTCACGAACAGAATCGGGAGGTGTGGCCATTGCTTGGCACAGGCGGCGGCCAGTTCCGCGCCATTCATGCCGGGCATCGCGAAGTCCACCGCCATCAGATCGAAATGACCGCTTTTCAGCATCTCCAGCGCCGCGCCGCCACTGCCTGCCTCGACTACGTCAGCCCCCATCGCTCGCAAGGTCACCGCGGTAATCTCGCGCACCGGCGGATCGTCGTCGACCACCAGGATGCGACGTCCGCGCGCATCCGGCTGCTCGGGGGTTGATTCCAAGGGCGGGGGACGGGGCGTCCGCCGCCGTTCCTGGGCCCGCGGCAGGTAGACGCGGACCGACGTGCCTTCACCCAGGCGGGTCTCGATCGCCACGCCTCCGCCGGATTGCTTGGCGAAGCCGTAAACCTGCGGGAGGCCAAGACCCGATCCCTTGCCGATCGGCTTGGTGGTGAAGAACGGCTCGAAAGCCCGGTCGCGCACGTCGGGCGCCATGCCACTGCCGTCGTCGGTGACCGCGATCATCACATATTCACCGGGCGGCGGCTCTTCCGCCCGCTCCGGCTCACCCAATGTGACATTGTCGGTTGAAACGGTCAGCGACCCGCCCACTTCCATCGCATCGCGCGCGTTGATCGCCAAATTCAGGATGATGAGTTCGATCTGGGTCGGATCGACCAAGGCCGGCCACAGGCCGGGCCGCAACCGCGCTTGGAGGCGGACCGATCCGCCCATCGAGCTTTGCAGCAGGTCGCGCATGCCTACCACGGTGTCGTTCAGGTCGACGGGACGCGCCTCAAGCCGCTGCCGGCGCGAGAAAGCGAGCAATTGCGAGGTTAGCGTCGCACCCCGCTCCGCCGCGGTGCGGATATAGCCCAGCCGTTGACGCGTCTTCTCATCCAGTTTGGCCCCCGCCGCGGCCCGGGCAACCAAATCGACATTGCCCAGGATCACGGTAAGTAGGTTATTGAAATCATGCGCCACGCCTGAGGTGAGCTGGCCAATCGCCTCCAGCCGCTGCATCTGCCGCAGCGTCGCCTCGACTCGCTCGCGCTCCTCGATCTGCGCGGAAAGCTGACGATTGGTGGCGGCCAGCTCCTTGGTTCGTTCGGCAATGGCCTTCTCCAGCAGCTCCGAGGCGAGATGGACGTCGGTGACGTCCACGTCGCAGCCGACATAGCCGACAAATCGCCCGTCAATTTCGCGCGGGCGCGCTTCGCTGTGCAGCCAGCGCGTGACGCCACGGCGGTCGATCACACGCACATCGCGGGTGAACGGCGCGCGCTGTTCGAAAGACCGATCGAAATCGGCAATGAATTCGGCCTGATCGTCGGGATGGATGACTTTCTGCCAGCCCGCGCCCTCCAGCTCCGTCGCGGGCCGACCGAACATTTGTTCATGCCAGCGATTGGCGAATACGAGCGCGCCATTCTCGTCGCACATCCAGATCAGGGCCGGCGCACTGTCGGCCAGGGTTCGAAAGCGCGCCTCGCTCTCGCGCAATGCCTCCTGCGCCGCCTTGCGTTTTGTAATGTCGAGCACCGTCCCGATCGCGCGCACGCAGCGGCCGTCTTCAAATATGCCCCGGCCCTTGGCCGCGACCCAGCGCGTGACCCCATCTTCCTTACCGATCGTACGATATTCGACGTCATATTGCGCGCGCCGGGCAGGATCGAGCGCGGCGAGGAAGGCCTGCGTCGTCGCCTTCACATCGTCCGGATGGATACCGTCGTAGAAATCGCCCAGCGTCACCAGTGCGCCCGGCGAAATGCCGAACATGGCGCGGGTACGATCCGACCATTCAAGCCGGTCATTGACCAGATCCAGATCCCACGTGCCGATTTCCGCCATCTCGGCGGCAAGCTCGAGCGAGCCGCGGCTGAGCTCCAGGGCCTCCTCGAAATGCACCCGGTCAGTCACGTCATTGCCTTCGATAAAAATGGCAGTGACCTGTCCGTCGCCCTCGAAGATTGGCTGAAAAACGAAATCGAGGCGCCGATCCTCCTTGCCGCCGCCGGCATATTGCTGGAGTGCGACCGGTACTGCCGTCCCATTATGCGGCCGGCGGTTCGACGCGACCTCATCGAGCAGCGCGACGAAGTTTTGACCGATGAGCTCGGGCACGGCCTCGCCGAGCGGTAGGCCCATCAGCGGTCGATTTCCGACCAACTGCGCAAAAGCCGCATTAGCGAACTCGAATATATGTCCGGGCTCGCGCAGCACGGCCATGAAGCTCGGCGCCTGCTCGAACATCTGCGCCAGGCGTGCGCGTTCCCTATTGGCGGCGTCGACCGCCTGTGCCCGCTCAGTCGTCTCGTAGACGATGCACAAAACGCCACCTGGCGCGCCATCCGTATCGCGCACCGGCGAATAGGAAATGTCGAGTTGCGCCATGCGTGGGATACCCCCACGCCACAGCGAAAACAATTGGTCGCGGACCAGTTGGGGCATCCCGCTCTCGCGCACATGCACGAGGATGGGGCCTACGCGGTCCCAGATATGCGCCCATTTGTCGGCCGCCTTGCCACCCAGGGCTCCGGGATGCCTGTCGCCGATCGCGGTGGCATAAGCATCGTTGTAGAGCGCGACGAGCTCAGGGCCCCAGAACAACACCATTGGCAGAGGAGCCGAAAGCATCATGGACAGCACGTCGCGGAGTGGCCCTGGCCACGTGTCGATAGGCCCCAGTGAGGTCGCGGCCCAGTCGTGCGCCGCGATCAGGGTGCGGAGCGCGCTGTCCGGTGCATGGAGGCTATGCTCGCCTTCCCTCGCCAACGCCCTGTCCCTCTTAACGCATGCCCGAAGCTTAGCGATCGGGGACGGTTAGAGAAAGCCCGGCATGTTCATTCGCATTCGCCGCTGACGCAACCGCATCACGCCGCGATGCGCACGCGGTTACGCCCTTCGCCTTTGGCGGCATAGAGCGCCGCGTCGGCCGCGGCGAGCAATTCGGCTGCGCTGCGTTGCGCCTCGCGCACGGCGATGCCGATGCTGATCGTAACGGCAGGGAGCGTTTCGTCGATCTCGCGCGCCATCTCCATTGCTTCGCGCAACCGTTCCGCCACCAGCGCGGCTTCTTCCAGGCTGGCTCCGGGCATCAGAATACCGAATTCCTCGCCACCTAGCCGGCCGACCAAATCCCCGCCCCGCACCACGGCAGCGGCGCGCACCGCGATCAGCTGCAACACACGGTCCCCGACCGCATGACCATAGCGATCATTGACCGACTTGAAATGGTCGACGTCGAACATTGCGACCGCCAGAGGCCAGCCGAATTCGACCGCGCCTGCAATCTCTCGATCGAGTTGTCCCATGAAGGCGCGGCGGTTGGCGATCCCCGTCAACTCATCGGTCGACGCGAGCAACGTTGCCTCGCGCGCGCGCTGCTCGGCGCGGCGCTTGGCCGTGATGACATGCTCCTCAAGCCGCTTGCGATCATCGATATCGCGCAACGTGCCGGTAGCCCCGGCGATGCGCCCATCCTGATCGCGCAGCTCCTGAATGAACAATTCAACCCACCTGAGCCCGTTGGGCGTAGCAAGCCGCACCGATCGACGCAGCGCACGATCCTCACCGCGCAACACCGCCCCCGCACGCTCGGCCAGGTCGATACGATCCCCCGGTTCGACCAGATCGAGCCAGGACCGGCCGAGGCTAACCGCGATCGGTCGACCGGTCAGGCCTGCCCAGGCGGGGTTGAGATAGGCCCAGCGGCCCTGGGTATCGATGCGGAAAATCACCTCACCGATATTTTCAACCACCGATTGAAAATGTTCGGCGAACGCCCGCGTCTCTTCGGCCTGGTGGTCGCGTTCGTTAAGCACCGCGGCGATCGGTAAAGCGGACAGCAGAATCGTCGCCACGAACAACTGGAGCATCAGCACCTGATTGCCGGGCTCATGAAGGAGGAGAGCGATCGGGCCATGACCGGAGGCTGTGGCGACGGCTGCAATCGTGGTGACGATGGCCACGCCCCCCAACGCACCCAGCGTTCTGAAACGGAAGGTGGCGAGCAGAACGCAGGGCGGAACGACGAAAGTGACGGGCAACCGGCGGCTGTAGAAAACATATGCCGTGACCCCCGCAACCAACCCCACCAGCGCGAGCATTTCGAACAAGGTTTTGCCGTCAAGGCCGCGCGGCCGGCGACCGCGCACGATATCGGCCAGGATCATGACGCTCGGCGTGACCATCAACGCGCTGAGCAAACCCGACACATACCAGCCCCGCCAGCCGTCCCAGAAAGGAACCGATTGGACGAGCCAAAGAGCAAACGCACCAATGGTGGCGGATATGAGCCCTGCGCCCGCACAGGCTGCCGCAAGGGCGAAGAAATTGCCTACGCGCTCGAGCAACCCGCCGCGCACGCCCATGAGCCGAAGAAGCAGGAAGGCCACGAGGCTGTCGCTCACGTTGGCGATGGTTATCAGGGCCATCAAGGGGGCCGGATC
>Ga0207647_10002877_pt1 | contig 12968 bp, 8 predicted proteins | sample KBSCornC2_FD_184295 | JGI IMG/M metagenome (GOLD analysis project Ga0207647, IMG submission 184295) | Corn rhizosphere microbial communities from Kellogg Biological Station, Michigan, USA - C2 (SPAdes) (version 2) | ecosystem: Host-associated > Plants > Roots > Rhizosphere ...
GCGCTGCGGCTCCAGTCCCATCGAATACGCGCGCATTCCTGATCGCGGTCAACGTCTGGGCATTGCCCAAAGCAGTGATATTCAGTAAGGCAGCCAATACAAGATGGCCGGCGGTCTTCATTGTGCTTCTCCTGCTCGTCAATTTTGAAAATCGTCAACACGGAAAGGGTGCACTTGAGAAGGGTCGCCAATCTATTGGCGATCAAAGTATTCGATGTACGCCTTTGATTTGCCCTCAGGGGATTTGCCCACGCCCCAACGGACGAGATGTTTGCCGTCCTGCGAGAACATCCATAAAGCGCCTACGATAACATCTCCATCTTTTAGCTCAAGAAGTTCAAACTCGTTATCGCTGATTTTTTTGAGTGTCACCTGGTTATAACGCGGACTTCCGGATAGCGGAAAGGCTTTACCGCCGATACCTGCCGTAAACGAAACGGATGCCGGTTTGTCTTTATTCGTATCGTTGACCGAATGGTAGGTGAGCTGTTCCTCGTTAAAAACAAGATCGATGGCTAAGCTCATATTCTTGGGATAATTCCCGTCACTCCAGCTCGACTTGGCATTCACGATCTTCCAGCTTCCGTTGAACTTGGAGTTCTGCGCATGAGCAACTGCACACATGGTTACTGCCCATCCGGCCACAACAATAGCAAGCTTCTTCATCATGCCTCCCTAGGTTTTTATGCTGAAAAAGACGACGGGTGACTTCTCGAAAGTCGCCCGCCGTCTGGCCTGTGCTAGAACGTCACCTTACCCGCAAACTGGATGACCCTTGGATTTCCAATGATGGAAGAGATCACACCAAAGCTGGAGCTGCTTGATATCGCCGACGAGGGGTTCGCGAAGTTCGTATGGTTGAAGACGTTGAAAAACTCAGAGCGGAACTGGAACCTGACGCCCTCGAAGAGTTGAAAGCTTTTCAACGCCGCAAAGTCCCAGTTCGCCTGTCCCGGGCCCCGAAGAGCGTTTCTTGAGACATTCCCGTAATAGTTCCCTGCACTTGCGAAGGCCGAGGTATTGAAATAGGCCTTGTAGCGGCTTGTTACGGAACCGTTCTTCTTCGCGTCCGCGATTGTTTTGCCCGAAGCAAACGATGCACGGGACGTACCGGTCCCGTAGTACGCCGCTCCATTCGCATCAGTCAGATCGAAGGGCGACCCATCCTGCAGGGTGGTTACACCGGTAAGCTGCCAATCCGCAAACAAGGAGTTGGTGAAGGCGTTGCGCTGCAGATGATAGCCCAGGTACGGCACATCGTAGATGTAGTTAACAACAAACCTGCGTGGCCGGTCGAAGTCCGATCTGCCGGTTGCCTGATGAACATCGATCTGATCGCCACCGGAGTTCACGAAGGTTGAACCGGTGCTGCCGGAGCTGTCATCCACGGATCTCGAGTATGTGTACGAAGCCAGAAACTGCAAGCCGTGCGAGAGCCGCTTCGTGACACTCACCTGCAGAGAGTTATACCGCGAGTCCGTATTGGTCATCAGGTAAGTCAGGCCGTTCGGGCTCATCCCAAGGAAAGGCACTCGCTGGGCAAGGTTGGCTGAAGCCGTTGTAGTCGTAGTCACTCCGTTGACAGGAGTGGACGCAGACGCAATCCGGGCCTGATTGATGTACATCTGGTTCGGAAGCTTCACTCCCTTGCTTCCGACATAACCAACTTCCAGGAGTAACGACTTTCGCGCCTCCCACTGGATATTCCCTACATATTGGTGCATGTAAGGCATTCCCATATTCGGGTCAACCGCATTGGTTGCCAACAGACTGCTTGCCGGGAACGTAAAGGGATCAGACAGCAGTGGCGTGGTCGGCAAGGCAGACGGCAGAGGCAGCGCCGGGAACGGGTTGGCGAGGCTCGCTCCATTCGCATTCGTTCCCGACAGATCGGACTTAATGTAGTTAGGCGGAGCCAGCGCGGTTCTCAGACTGATCTGGTTCGACAGCCGATCAAAGAAGATGCCGTAGCCGCCGCGCACCACAATGCTGGATAAGGCGTGGTAAGAGAAGCCGACGCGAGGCGCGAAGTTCTTCCACATCTCATGACTCAGCAGCCTCGGATTGACAGTCGGAACCCCGTTCAGCAACTTGCGCGCGTTGGCAGACTGAACAAAGCCGGCGCTGGTGTATCCACCGGAGGGAGGTGCCGTATAAAGCGAAGGGACGAAGTTTCCATTTCGTCCGCCCTGATCAACACCAGAGCCATAACGGTCCCAGCGAAGTCCGGCATTGAAGGTGAGTTTACGGGAGATCTTCCAATCATCCTGAACAAACAGCGTATAGTCGGTCAACCGGTCGTTACGGACACCGATATTGCTCGCTACGCTGGCATTGCTCAATGCCCCGTACGTACTCAAGCCATTGCCACCGCTCGCCACGCTTCCAGAAGAACGCCCGAGCAAGAAGTCAGGAAACGAGTACAGCGTGATCGTACCCAGCGTGCGGTTGTAGGTGTTGTAGTTGTCCTGATATCGCCTCAGTTCAGCGCCAATACGCACGCTATGCTTTCCTTCGATTACTGACACCGTGTCCGTGTATTGAAAGGTGTTCTGGTGTCCTGCCTGATTCCCGTCCGTGCTATATCCAAGCGTGAACGTTCCGGAGCTTCCTGATACGGCAATCGTCGGGATGTTATTGAAGATCGATGAATTGAACCGGCTCATTCCGATCGATCCGATTGGAATTACGTTTTCTACACCGAGCGCTCCCATAATGCGCATCAACCCCGCATGGGCTTCGTTGACGACGCGGGGGCTGAACACATGCACATCTGTCAGATTGAACGCACGGGACTTGAAGTCCTGGGTTTGTCCAAATCCAGCTACTGTTGCAGTCGTAAATGAATTGAACTGAGGCTGATTCGCAAGCAGGCCGCGAACCGTGAAGTGATTGCTTGTGCTGAAGCTATGGTCGATCGTCGCAACCCATTGATCTTCTGTGTATCGCGACGGAATTGAAACAGAATAGTTGTTGGTTGTCGCTGACGACTGCGGGCTCGGAATGACGTATTGCCCGTTCGGTAGCTTGTAGTTCAGAAGCGCGAGTGCAACCGGAGAGATATTGGAGCCATCATTCGCGATGGCGAGGCCTCCGTTGGTCCCCGTCTTGCCCCCGTATACGGCGCCAAGTGCGGCAGCAGTCCGCATGGAACCATAAAGACCGGATGGCAGACTCAGAGTCTTCGAGCCGGCAAGGCCATTCACCTGCCTCGTCCCTTGATAGCTCGCGAAGAAAAACATCTTCTTGGCGATAACTGGTCCTCCCAGCGATGCACCGAACTGATTCTGCTTCAGAACTGCTCTTTTGGTTCCATTCTGGCGGAACAAGAAAGTATTCGCATTCAATGCGTCATTGCGGAAGAACTCATAGATGGATCCATGAAAGCGACTGGTCCCGGTCCTGGTCACCAGTGCCGTATTCGCGCCGCCATTTCTTCCATATTGCGCGTCGTACATTCCGGTCTGAACCTTGAACTCCTGGATGGCCTCGGGGGACGGCACGGCAACGCCGTTTGACGAGACCGAGTTCTCAGCAAGCCCGTTGCTGTGAATATTGATCGCGTCAATTCCGTCGATCGTGAGGCTGTTGGATACGGCTCTGGCGCCGTTGGCGTAGATCGTCTGCGTTCCTCTTCCCAAGGAACCCGCGTTATTGACGTTAGAAGAGGTGCCCGGGGAAAGCGTCATCAACTGGGTGAAGTTTCTTGTGGATAAGGGAACCTCCTGCACCGTCTTTTCATCAACGACGCGGCCCAGGGTAGAGGTATCTGTCTGCAGCAGCGCGCTGTTATCCGCGGCGCTGACCTCCACCTGTTCATTCACACCTCCGACGGGCAATACGGCATCCAGCGTTGCCGTCTCGCTGACCACCACCGTCGCCTTGGCCCTTAGCTCCTTGAAGCCGGAAAGTATAAATGTTACTTCGTACGATCCAGGCGTTAACAACGGAAACCGGTAGAGTCCGTTCTCATTGGTTTTAACCGTCTGCACCTGGCCGGTGGTCGCAGCAGTCGCGGTTACGGTGACATCGGTCAGGACAGATTTGCTCGCGTCCGAAACCTCTCCCGCCAGAGCGCCCCCAGTTTGAGCGTGGCTCAAGGGCGGCGCGGAGAATGCAACCACAAAGGCAAACAGGATGGCTAAACCACGCAACACGCATCGAGGAGCTTTTCTGCTCGCCCCTGCAACATCGCCCAAAAGAAATTCCCGCCCAACAAAAACACTGTTCTTCATGGTGTCCTTTCCGAATCAGGGTTGTGGTCGTCGACAGATTTCAAAACTGCACTGGCATTGACAGTCCCTGCTAGTGCACATTCTCGGGAGGGGATGCTTTCAAAAGAGGTTTTGGAACATGTGGCGGAACGTTGATCTGACCGTGATCGACCATGACCAGGCCGTCGCGGATTACCATGCTGACCTGCTTCAGATCGTCAAGATTCTGGTCAGGCTTTCCATCGACAACGATCACGTCGGCCAACTTTCCGGGCTCCAAGGTTCCCAGCTTGTCGCCGATATCGAGCATCTGGGCGTTCGTTCGAGTGGCCGCGATCAGAGCGCCGGAAGGGGTATAGCCTCCCTTTACAAACCATTTCAGTTCCGCGATGTAGGTATTTGGAGTAAAGGCGTTCGCGTTGCCGATGGTGTCAGTACCGACTCCCAGACGAATGCCGGCGGCCTTCATCTTCTTGAAGACATCGAAGTCCTGCTGGCTGCCAAGGGTGAACCTGCGAGAGGTGACACCGTAATAGCCTCCCGAACTATCAAGAAGGCTCTGATAAACCTGCAGCGTTGGGTCCGCATCCGTGTGATGCTGCACCATCAGACGAATCGTTTCATCGGTTCGAGGAAGTGGGTGCTCGATCATATCGACACCCGCTTCGACTGCCCATTTGATATAGAACGTCTCGCAGTCACACGTGACGCGCAGCCCGAGAGAATGGGCTTCTTCCACCGCCGCTCGCACCTCCGCAGGCGAGAAGATGCTTGCGATCTTGATCACGTTCGCGCCGTTCTTGAAGTTTTGACGAACTGCCTTGCGCCATTCATCAGGGCCATCGACCTCCTGCGCGAATGCCGGTGAATGAATCGGGCTGATAGGCCGATCGGCGGCATGTCCACCGGTTCCCGTAATGATGTGGCCGGCGGCAAAGACACGCGGGCCGGGAGCACGACCCTCCGCCATCCATTCACTGAGCAGGAAGGGCGCGTTCAAGACACCATTCATATCGCGGACGGTAGTAAAGCCACTCTCAATGAAGTAGCGCAGGTTGGTCAGCCCACGCAGCACACCTGCGCCCTCGCTGGCCTGCTCGTCGACCGGTGTTGACGAGTCCGGATAAGTGATGTGGACATGCAGGTCGATAAGCCCGGGCATCACTGTTTTATCCGTGACATCGACTACCTTCGCGTCTGTGGGCCAGTTCGTATCCTGGGGAGGGAGAATGCTTTTGATGTACTTCCCTTCCATGACGACGGTAGCTGGGTAGGCATCGGTCTTAACCGAGTCAAATACGCGTCCGCCGCGGAGCACGAGTACAGGCTTTTTTACCGGAACTTCAGGCCGGATCGGGATGTGACGGGGATCGTCGCTCGTGGCGGCCTGTGGCCAGATAAAGGCACGCCTGTCCTCAACTCTCTCCTGAGCCTGGACCCCGGCTAGAAAGGTGCTGACGGAAAAGCACACTGCAGCGATAGAGAAAGTACGGCGTCGGACGCAAGACAACGCTTGGCTCCTTAGGGCTTCAGTTTCAGTGATTCGGACTTCGATAAGGCGGTACCTGCCGCCGGCTCGTGCGCGGGCACACTACAGCATCAGGTACAACACATCGCAAAAAGTCAGTGCTTCAACGGGCACTCAGCAGGAGAGATCAAGGTGTCCTCTACCGGGCATTACTTCCCGTTATCCAGACGACATCGGCCATGCGGTGGCTCGGCTCTACGGACGCATGAGACAAAACGCTCAAACCAGGCTGATTGTGCTGAAGAGCAGCCTGTCCAGGGTCTTCCAAAAACGCGAAAAGCATCACTGGAGAACTTAATTGGCATCGTGTATGACTTGAATCTAAAACAGACTGCAAATCCTGCCGAGCACTTTGAGCTGAATCGTAGAAATCCGGGGCTGAATCGTATTAGGACGCTGTTAGGCTTGCATTAAAGCTACAACAATCGCATGATGCAACCATACGGAGCACATTCATGACTCCTTCGGCGACCACATCTAATCGATCGCTCGTGCGACTCAGTTCGTTCTGGGTGATTTGTTTTGTCGCCTGGAATATGGTCGTCGTCCTAAATGCAGGGCAATGGTACATTTACGATCTGTTTGCGGGTCACACCACACCGTTACTGGCCTATCTGACTCTGTCAATGGCAGTCTGGTACACGCGGGCAGCCTTGTCACCGATCGTGCTGTACGTTGCCGCTCGATATCGCCTGCGCGAAAAGGCAATCGTCAAAGCACTTTGCCTCTACATCGTTGTGGCTCTCGGGGCCGGCCTTCTCACCAGCGCCGTCCAGGCATTCACCTTCCAGTTGGTCAGATCGGGGCGTCCGCTCCAGGATCAGGCAGTCGCGGCGATTGTTCACCGTTATGCAAACGAGGGCGATGCCGGGTACCGCATCCTCTCAGGACTGGTGCGGAGTTGGAACTATGTTCTCTACAACCTGCTGACCTATTGTATGGTGATCGGCCTGGTGCAGGCCTGGTACTACTACGAGGATGCCCGACGGCGGGAGCTGCAAACGGCACAGCTCCACGCGGAGTTGGCTCAGACGCGTTTGAGCCTCCTGCGGATGCAGCTCCATCCGCACTTTCTCTTCAACACGCTTCACTCGATCGCTACGCTCTTTCGCTATGATCCAGACGCCGCGGAAGATATGTTGCTCCGGTTGAGCCAGTTGTTACGAGCCTTTCTGGAGCAGGAAGAGACGCCCGAGATTCCCCTGGAAAAAGAGCTCACCTTCCTGGAGTGCCATCTCGGCATCGAGCAGGTGCGTTTCGGTGATCGGCTTCACTCCTCCATCGAGGTAGCGCCGAACCTCATGGACTATGCCGTACCCGCGCTAATCCTTCAACCGCTGGTCGAGAACGCCATCCGCCATGGCATCGGAAAGCACGAAGGACCTGACGCGATTCAAGTGAGAATCTACCTGGAGACAGATTCCCTTCATCTCGACGTAGTGAATAGAAACGGAGTGCTCGATAAGAGTTCGAACCGCTTTCAGCATGGAATAGGGTTACGGAATACAACCGTACGCTTACAGACGTTATATCGGGACCGCGCAACATTTTCTCTTGACTCGTTAGAACCAACGGGCGTTGCCGCACGTATCTCGATCCCGGCACGCCGCATTCCTCTTCCAGTCATTCCAGGTAAATCTGAGTGAGCATTCGAGTTCTGATCGTAGACGACGAGCAACTGGCACGGCGCAGCATCCAGGGATTTCTACGCGACCATGACCAGGTCGAGGTCGTAGCCGAGTGTGTCAATGGCTCTACTGCTGTCGAAGCTATTGAACGGCATCAACCAGATCTTGTATTCCTCGATATGCAGATGCCGGGAATGACTGGACTGGACGTAGTGTCGGCGATCGGTGAAGAACGGATGCCAGCAACTGTCTTCATTACGGCCTACGACAAATATGCGGTACAGGCATTCGACGCACACGCCGTCGACTATGTGCTAAAGCCATTTGGGAAAGAACGTTTCAACAAGGCATTCGGCCGAGCTCTCGATCGAATCAAACGCATACCCACCGAGAGCCATGAGCCTGGGTGGCGCGAGGCACTGCGAAAGCTGTACCGGCAAGAGGAATATCTTGAACGGATCGCAGTCTCCTCAAACGGTCGTGTGACCTTTGTGAAGGTTGAGGATGTGAGCTATTTCGAGGCTGAGCGAAACAGCGTGCGAATCCTCGCTGGTAAACACGAGTTCGAAATTCGCGATTCTCTGGCGTCACTCGAACAGAAGCTTGATCCTAAGCACTTCCTGAGAATCCATCGCTCCACCATCGTGCACCTGTGCAAAGTGAAAGAGGTTCATCCCTGGTTCAACGGATTCCATGTCGTAGTGCTGGAAGACGGCCGGCAACTCAGAATGAGCCGTTATCAACATGACGGGTTGAAACGTCTGGTGGGAAACCGGTAAGGCTACGCCCCCCATCTTGTAAGACCTAGCCAGGGCAAACGAAGATGGACTGCTACTCCGTTCCGAAACTTGCTTTTCTTTCCTGAAGAACAGGAACAAGCGAGCCAAGAATCAAAAGCGCGCCCAAAACGAGAGAAGGCGAAATAGCTTCATCCAGAAAGAGGACCCCTTCCGATACTGCGACGACAGGCATCAGGAAATAGCGGGATGCAAGGGTGTACGGGCGCACTTCGCGGAGCAGCCAGTAGAAAAGAAAAAAGCCGACGGCACTGCTGAAGATGCCGAGAAACAAGATAGCCTCGACGGCACTTATGTCCCACCTCGTGGATTTGCCTCGGTCAAACAGCAGGCTGGCCAAACCTATCAGGACTGCAGCACTTACGGAAAGACATCCGCTGACCGTTAACGGCGGTAGATGCCTGAGATGTTTTTGGGCGGTGATGCTCGACCATGATCCCAGAAAAACAACCAGCATAATTGCCACCACACCGCCGATCTGCGAGGACGACGACCTGGTGGAGTGCATGACACACATTATGCCGATAATGCCGCAGACAAGACCGACAAGGACACCCCGGCTCAGACGTCGACGATGTGATGGCGCAGATGCGACGACTTCCAGGACCAAAACCACAAGGGGTGAGGCCGAAAAAAGGATGGAGGTCAGGCCAGTCGAGACGCGCCCCGCGGACCACCCAATGATGCAGAACGGAATCACAATCGTGAGCAGACTGAAGCCGACGAGCGTCGGCCACTCACGCAAGGGCGGTAATGCCTCCCGGCGCCATTTCATTCCGGCCAGCAACACAACACTCGCGATAAGAAACCTGAGAGCGACCGACCGCAGCACCGGCATATGTTCTACGGAGACACGAATCGCCGCCCACGTGCTTCCCCACAGGAAAGAGAGCAGGAGAAATCCACCGAGATGTTTGCGGGAATGCATTCTCTTCCGCTCTCCTTGATCGTGCTCTACCTCTGAGGAAATCGAAGCTATGCGCTGATGCGCGCTGGAAACACCTCGGAGTTGCGGACAGAAACGACCGGTTCGCGCTGCCCACCCGTCAAACGCCGAAGTTCTTCCATGACCAGATGCAGACCTTCTGAGACTTCCTCGTTGCGCCATGCCATTCCCATCTGCGATCCCTGCACCAATTCACGAAACGGGAGACGAATCACTCCAGGAAAATGGAGTTGTGACGAGGCCTTGCCCGCCAAGGCAGCCACTCTGCCGCCGGCCACGATCGCAAGCCGCGCATTGTGATCGATCGGCCCTTCGACCAGACGCACTGGGGCAACCCCGTGCTGCGCAAGCGCGGCCAGCGCCAGTGGCGTGCATCGCAAACACTCCTTTGCACTGACCGTCAGCAGCGGTTCACGGACAAACTCCGCGACGGAGATCTCTGTCATCGAAGAGTAGGGCTCACGATCTGGCAGGACCGCGATCATAGACTCCGAGCACAGATATTCAAACTGGACATCCTCGGCATAAACCGGCAAGGTCATCATCAGCAGATCGACACGGCGCGATTGCAAAGCCTGCAACCTTTCGCCGGGCACCATTGCCTTAAACTCCATCTGGATTTCGGGGTGCTGCTCAGCCATCGTCCGAAGCAGCTTTGGAAGCACTTCAAACTGTCCGGCCTGACTGCAGCAGATGCGCACTGGCTGCGAGGCCTCGGCCTGTTTCATGCGATTACCGGCCTGTTCCACCTGCTCAAGAATGCCTCTGGCTACGCCAAGTAACTCTTTGCCGGCAGCGGTGATTGACACGCCCTGACGAGAGCGCTCAAACAGACGCACCTCAAAACTATCTTCCAAAGATTTGATCTGCGCTGTGAGTGTCGGCTGCGACATATACAGCAGCCGGGCTGCCTTGGCGTAGTTCAGGGTCTCGGCAAGCACAAGGAAAGATCGGAACTGGCTAATTCGGAAATCCATTCGAACTCTCCTCATACGCATGGATGGAGCTTCGCCGATAGCGTGAGCTGCCAAGCCAACAACTATGGGGAAGGAATGATTTCTTTAGAAATGATGCTGAAGTGCGCTGTTGATCGCGATCTTAACACGACCTTTATCTTTCCTTCAAGACAAGGGTTATCGCCTCCACCTGGACACAGGCAGGCGGGGCGTTGCCCGATAAGCCCTCGATCCTTCGCGCAAGTGCGGGATGGAAAGGCGTTTCCTTGAACGATTGAACGTTTCCGCCCCTTCCGATCATCGGAGACTAACGTATTGCTCTCACCTGCAGCATTTTCCCGTGATAGTCCGCCGGGTTCACATTGCGAACCCAGGTAGACTTACGACCGGATTGCGTGAGGTTGATGACCTCCACGTCAACACGTGCCGGCTGCGCGAAACCAAAATACAGCGGCAACGCACTTTGTGAGCTGTAGGAACTTCCAGTATCGACGAGCTGATAGCCAAGCAGCTTTGTTGTTCCGGCGCGGTAGACCTTCACCTCGGCTCCGGGGCGCGTGTAATGCCCCTGATCGTCGAGCACAAGTACAGCCAGCGATCGGCCGGGAGCGCCTACCGGCAGCACATTGCGATACAGGTTGACTCCGCCTTCGCGCTCATGGTCGGCGAGTGCAAGATCGAGTACACCGTCATTGTCAAAATCAACCCAGACCACGGCATGGTCTGCGTCATGCTTCAGCATGTATCCGGGCGTCACATCGGTAAACGTGCCGCCGTCGTTGTGCCACAGATAGTCGCGGATATTCTCGTGGCCGCTCAGGTATCCATCGGCATATAGATCAGGCTTGCCGTCGTTATCATAGTCACCCCACCCGGTCGAGACCAGATGGGCGTTAATACCTAGACCCACCTCAGGCGCTACATCGTGGAACCGGGTTCCATCGTTCATCAACAACCAGGCAGGCCCATAGTTGGCGGCAAAGACATCGAGCTTACCATCGTTGTTGATATCAATTACGCCAAGGCCGACGCTTCCATAATTGATGCCACGGTTCTCCGCCGCGACTCCCAGCTCTTTTGCCTTGTCGGTAAAGTGGCCGTTGCCATCATTGACATAGAAACCATTGGCGTCGCCGTTCTGATTCGCTTCAAACAGGCTCAGATGGCCGCTCTGGTTATAGTCGAACCAGACGCCGGCGATGGTCTTGCGCGGATCGCCCAGGCCAGTTTTCGCGGTCGCATCGCTGAAGTGGCCGTTGCCGTCGTTGTGATAGATCTTATTTTCCTTCTCACGGAAGGCGACCGCCAGGTCAACCAGGCCATCGTTATCGTAGTCCACAAAACTAATCTGTCTCGACTCACCTGTATCGTAAAGGCCGCTTGCAAGTGCAACCTCTGTGAAATGCCCGTTGCCATCGTTTCGATACAGCCTGTTTGGCACCGTTGACGTCATTCCAAAGCCGACATAGAGATCGAGCAGCCCATCACCGTTGTAATCACCCCATGCGGCGGAGCGAACCTCGTTGGTATCGATGATGCCGCTGGACAACGTTACGTCGACAAACTTGCCACGGTCGTTGTGATACAGGCGGTTCATCTCGCTGCGATAACCGACATACATATCCGGCCAGCCGTCATTGTCATAATCACCAACGACAATGGTCACAGCAGCAGGGATGTTGAAGATGTCCGTCTGTACGCGTTCAAAGGCGGCATCTTTCTCGCTGTCCTCCGCTTCGCTGTAGGGAGCTAGTGTCATCGTCTCTTCGGCGACTTCATCCACCTTCGCTTTGGAAAACGCGAGTGGGAAGTACGCCCCATTGCCCCACCCCGCGGCCAGATCGGTTGCATGCTTTGCGCCTGCATTAGCCTGGTTGCCGGGCGCATTCAGAGCCACCGACCTGTCCCAGTTTTGCGGATCGAGGACGAACATGGCAGAGGCCCCATGAAACTCTGAAGAGCCTGTGGGGCTGACGTTACTTGTGGCTTGAACGGTAAACGCATCGCCTCCACGCGATACGGGATCCAGATGAAAGACAGCAGCGGTCTTGTCATTCTCCAGGGGATGGCGCAGCTCGACTTTGTGGACCTTGCCCCACGCCCAGGCAGAAGGGTCGGCTCCGAATCTCTTATGAATCTCCGCTACAGCCTCATCAAGAGCTGCGGTCACGATGCTATTGCGTTTGGTGAGATCCTTTTCCGAGGACAGCCAACTGATTACCTGACGAGGATCGGTACTTTTGATCTCTCCCTTCAGGCTCTCCGGCAGGTTCGCCGTATACACCTTTGCCGCCAGCTTGTAGTACCAGAACTCATACAGCGTCGCGGCTGTGGAATCCATGGAGACATCCAAATTCCATCCCAACAACATATGGATGGCATCTCGTGTTGCCACTTCTGAGGCAGGAACACTCTTCAGCATCGGTACCAGCTTTTTCGCCACCAGCGACTTGTGGTCGAACTGAAGGTGCTCCATATCGTCCAGGCTGAACTTTTGCTTTCGGCTCAGTACCTCCGTAATGCGGTCGAAGCGATAGGGCGCACTGTATTCATAGCCGAGCGAGCTTTGGTATTTTGGGAAATACCTGCTCACCACATCATTGTTCGCTGAAGCATAGTAACCACGACTTCCATTCAACTCGTGTGGCAACGACTCCATCGCTTCGAGACCCTGCCACTCATATCTCCCGTCTTTACCAGGAACCGGCAGCAGACCATCCCAACCTTTGCGAACCGGCGATGCAGCCGCGGCAATGTAGCCATAGTTCCCCTTAACATCGGCGTATACAAGGCTGTGTGAGGGGAGATACCAGGACTTTGCGACACCCTTCGTAAACTCATCCCAGTTCTTCGCCTGCATCACATTCAGGCTTCCCAAATATCCCGCACCGCCCGGCAT
>Ga0207647_10002880_pt1 | contig 12964 bp, 13 predicted proteins | sample KBSCornC2_FD_184295 | JGI IMG/M metagenome (GOLD analysis project Ga0207647, IMG submission 184295) | Corn rhizosphere microbial communities from Kellogg Biological Station, Michigan, USA - C2 (SPAdes) (version 2) | ecosystem: Host-associated > Plants > Roots > Rhizosphere ...
CCCGAGTCGCAGACCCGGATCGACAGCATCCATCTGCTGCTGAACGACGAGAAGTCGATCGACGCGTTCGCGACCATCCTCGCCGACCCGAGCACGCTCACCGGGCAGACGCGGGCGCAGCTGCTGACCCTCCTGGCGGTCTCGTGGCAGAACCCGCGCACCGACTGGACCGCCGCCGTCGCCGCCAGCAGGCAGGCGACGGTCAAGACCCTGCACGCCGTGCACATCCTGCCGACCGAGAACGTCAACCTCGTGAGCGCGCAAGGCTCGATCCCGTTCACCGTCAGCAACGAGCTCGCGGGAGAAGCGGTGACGGTCGTGCTCAGCGCGTCGCCGTCGAACAGCCGCCTCGAAATCGACGCCCCCACCACGAAGACCATCCCGCAGGACTCCCGGGCGACGATGCTCGTCCCGGTGAAGGCCAAGGTCGGGAACGGCCAGGTCATCCTGTCGCTGCAGCTGTACAGCCCGACGGGCGTGCCGATCGGGGACCCCAGCTCGGTCACCGTGGACGTGCACGCCGACTGGGAGGGCATCGGCGCGCTGATCCTGGGCGGACTGCTCGTGCTGCTCTTCGGGTTCGGGATCGTGCGCAACATCCTGCGCCGCCGCGACCAGCGGCGGGACGGCGACGACGAATCGCCTGACCCGGGAGTCGCGGATGGCTAGCGTCGGGCGCGCCAGCGCCGTCCTCGCGTCCGGCACGCTCGTCTCGCGGCTGCTCGGCTTCGCCAAGGCGTGGCTGCTGGTGCAGGCCATCGGCGCGGTGTCGTTCGCGGCGAACGCCTACGGGACGGCCACGACGATCCCGAACAGCCTGTACGCGATCATCGCCCAGGGCATCCTGAACGCGGTCCTCGTCCCGCAGATCGTCCGCGCCTCGGTCAACCCGGACGGCGGCCGGGCGTACATCAACAAGCTGGTCACGCTCGGGATGGTCGTGTTCGCGTCGATCGCCCTGGTGGCGACGTTCCTGGCTCCCGTGCTGATCGCGCTGTTCGGCGTGCCGCCCGCGCAGCGCGAGCTGGCGACCGCGTTCGCGTACTGGTCGCTTCCGCAGATCTTCTTCCTCGGGCTCTACACCCTGCTCGGCGAGGTGCTGAACGCCCGCAAGTCCTTCGGTCCGTTCACCTGGGCGCCGGTCGTCAACAACATCATCGCGATCGTGCTGCTCGTCGCGTTCATCCTGGCCTTCGGCACGGCGTCGCGCGGTGGCCACGACACCGCCTGGTCGTTCTGGATGATCGCGCTGCTCGCGGGCGGCGCCACCCTCGGGATCGCCGTGCAGGCGCTCATCCTGTTCGTGTTCTGGCGTCGGGTCGGCCTGCGTTTCCGCTTCGACTTCGGCTGGCGCGGCGTCAACCTCGGGACCGCCGGCAAGGCGGCGGGGTGGACGTTCGCGATGCTCATCGCCACGCAGGTCGCCGGCCTCATCGAGATCAATGTCTCGAACTCGGCGGGACCCGGCTTCGCCGGTCCGTTCGTCATGCAGAACGCCTGGCTCATCTTCATGCTGCCGCACGGCATCATCGCGGTCTCGATCGTGACCGCTTTCTACACGCGCATGGCCGAGCACGCGCATCAGGGGGCGGTGGACTCGTTCCGCCGGGACTTCTCCTCGGCGGCCCGGTCGATCATGCTCTTCATCGTGTTCGCGTCGGCCGCGCTCATCGTCACGGCGTACCCGATCGCCCGGGTGTTCACCGGCGACTACCAGGCGATGGGGCTCGTGCTCGTCGCCTACCTGCTCGGACTGGTGCCGTTCTCGCTCGTGTTCATGGCGCAGCGCGCGTTCTACTCGCTCGGCGACACGCGCACGCCGTTCTTCTTCACCCTCGCGCAGGTCCTGGTGATCGTGGTGGGCGTGCTCATCTGCTTCGCCGCCCCGCCGTCGATGCGAGCGGCGGCCGTCGCGCTGGTGGTCTCGATCGCTAGCCTGCTCCAGGCGATCCTCGCGTTCTGGCTGCTGCGCCGTCGCACCGGGGGAGTGGACGGGACCCGGATCTTCGGCTCGCTCTGGCGCTTCCTCGCCGCAGGGGTCGCGTCGATGATCGCGGGCGGAGGCTTCCTCGTCATCCTCGGCGGCGTCGAGCCCGGCGCCTTCCCGGTCAGCGGTCCCATCGCCGCGATCATCGCCACGGCGATCGTGGGCGTCGTCATGCTGATCGTGTACGTCGGCTTCCTCGCGATCCTCCGTTCGAGCGATCTGGAGGCCGGTCTGGCACCCGTTCTGGACCGCGCCGCGGCCCGTTCCTCCACTCGCAGGTGACACGGAATAGCATCCGCCTAGGATGTGTTCTACAGGGCGGTGCCTCCAGGTGGAGCACCGCAGAACATCAAGGAGTTTCTCCGTGCGGCAGATCATCATCATCGGTTCCGGCCCTGCCGGTTACACGGCGGCCGTCTACGCCGCCCGCGCCAACCTCAAGCCGCTGCTGATCGCCTCTTCCGTCGAGGCGGGCGGCGAGCTGATGAACACCACTGAGGTCGAGAACTTCCCCGGCTTCCCCGATGGTGTCATGGGCCCCGACCTCATGTTCAAGATGCAGGCGCAGGCCGAGAAGTTCGGCACCGACATCGTCCTGGACGACGTCGTGTCGGTCGACCTCTCCGGCGACATCAAGACCGTGACGCTCGGTTCGGGCGCTGTCCACGAGGCGCTCGCGGTCATCTTCGCCACGGGCTCCGCCTACCGCAAGCTCGGGCTGGAGGACGAGGAGCGACTGTCCGGTCACGGCGTCTCCTGGTGCGCCACCTGCGACGGGTTCTTCTTCCGCGAGCGCACGATCGCTGTCGTCGGCGGCGGCGACTCGGCGATGGAGGAGGCCACCTTCCTGACCCGCTTCGCGGACAAGGTGTACGTCATCCACCGCCGCGACTCGCTGCGCGCCTCCAAGATCATGCAGGAGCGCGCGTTCGCCAACGAGAAGATCGAGTTCATCTGGAACTCCGAGGTCGTCGGCATCAGCGGCGACGAGCAGGTGCGCGCGGTGACGCTGCGCAACCTGGACACCGGCGAGCAGAGCGAACTGGAGCTGCAGGGCCTGTTCATCGCGATCGGCAACGACCCGCGCGTGCACCTGGTCCACGGCCAGCTCGACCTCACTCCGGAGGGGACCATCGCGGTCGCCGGCCGGACCTCCAAGACGAAGGTCGCGGGCGTGTTCGCCGCGGGCGACGTGATCGACCCCACCTACCGCCAGGCGGTCACCGCCGCCGCGTCGGGCACGGTCGCCGCGTTGGACGCCGAGCACTACCTCACGACCCTCCCCAAGGACCTGCTGGAGCGCGCCTCGGAGGGCGCCGCCGGCGATCTCGAACTCACGACCACCGCATAAGGAGAATCAACAACTATGTCAGCAGCACGTTCCGTCACGGACGCCACTTTCGAGCAGGACGTCCTCAGCAACGGAAAGACGGTCCTCGTCGACTTCTGGGCCGAATGGTGCGGCCCGTGTCGCGCCGTCGGACCGATCCTCGACCAGATCGCCGCTGAGCACGCGGACAAGATCGAGATCGTCAAGCTCAACGTGGACGAGAACCCGCAGACCGCTGCGAAGTACCAGATCACGTCGATCCCCGCGATGAAGGTCTACCAGGGTGGCGAGGTCGTCAAGACCGTCATCGGCGCCAAGCCGAAGCCCGCCCTCGAGGCCGACCTGGCCGCCTACCTCGCGTAGCGCGACAGCCAGGCAGCTTCCACACACTGTCAGACCCGTCCGGCGCTCATCCGCCGGGCGGGTCTTTCGTGTATCCGGATGGCGGCTCGATTTCCAGAGGGATGCGTGCCGCCCCTAGCATGAATGAACGACACGAGAAACGGACCGATTCGTGACAGAACAGGGCAGCCCGCGCCAGCAGGGCAACAATCTGGACCCGTGGTATCACCACTACGCACAGCGCACGAGCGGCCTGGCCGCCAGTGAGGTCCGAGCCCTGTTCGCCGTCGCCAGCCGCCCAGAGGTGGTCTCGCTGGCCGGCGGCATGCCGTACGTCGCCGCGCTTCCGGAGGACCTCGTCGTGGGGGCGATGGACCGGGTGATGCGTGAGCAGGGCCCCGTCGCCCTGCAGTACGGGTCCGGCCAGGGCGTTCCGGCGCTGCGGGAGCAGATCCTGGAGGTCATGGCGCTCGAGGGCATCAGCGGCAGCGCGGACGACGTCATCGTGACGACGGGCTCGCAGCACGCGCTCGAACTGTTCAGCAAGCTGTTCATCGATCCGGGCGACGTCGTGCTCGCCGAGGGCCCGAGCTACGTGACGGCCATGGTGATCTTCCGGTCGTATCAGGCCGAGGTCGACCACATCCCGATGGACGAGCACGGGCTGATCCCGGAGGCTCTCCGCGAGCACATCGCACGGCTGAAAGCAGCGGGCCGGCGGGTGAAGTTCCTTTACACGGTTCCGACGTTCCACAACCCGGCCGGCGTGACGCTGTCGTGGGAGCGTCGGCTCGAGATCCTCGAGATCGCCCGTCAGAACGACATCCTCGTGCTGGAGGACAACCCGTACGGACTGCTCTACTTCGGTGAGAAGCCCCCGGCGGCGATGCGCTCGGTCGAGCGGGAGGGCGTCGTCTACCTCGGCACCTTCTCGAAGACGCTGGCCCCCGGTTTCCGCGTGGGCTGGGCGCTCGCCCCGCACGCCATCCGCGAGAAGCTCATCCTCGCCAACGAGGCCGCCGTTCTGAGTCCCAGCTCGTTCAGCCAGCTCGTCATCTCCGAGTATCTGCGCAACGCCGACTGGCGCGGTCAGATCGACACGTTCCGTGGGGTCTACCGTGAGCGCAAGGAGGCCATGATCTCGGCGCTGCAGGAGCACCTGCCCGAGCTCAGCTGGACGAATCCCAACGGCGGTTTCTACGTGTGGCTCACCCTCCCGCCGCACCTCGATTCGAAGGCGATGCTCCCGCGCGCCGTGACCGAGCTGGTCGCGTACACGCCGGGCACCGCGTTCTACGGCGACGGATCCGGCGCGCAGAACATCCGGCTGTCGTTCTGCTATCCGACGCCGGAGAACATCAAGGTCGGCGTCCGCCGGCTCGCCAACGTCATCAATGGCGAGCAGGACCTCCTGGACACCTTCGCGGGCACCGGTCCGCTGACGGCCCCCCGCCCCAGCCGCACGAGCCCGAATCCTCCGACGGACCTGCGCTGACGGCCGCCCAGCGCACCAACCGTCACGCACCGCCAGCACGATCCATCGCCAGAGAAAGAGCAGATCATGGCCGAAAATGAAGCACTCGACATTGTCGTTCTCGCTGGCGGAATCTCGCACGAGCGCGACATCTCGCTGCGCAGCGGACGACGCGTCGCGGATGGCCTCCAGTCACTCGGACACCGAGTGACCGTGCGGGAACCGGACGGCGCACTGCTCGGCTACCTCGGCGAGACCCGCCCGGACGTGGTGTGGCCCGCCCTGCATGGTTCGAGCGGCGAGGACGGCGCCCTCCGCGCCCTCCTCGAACTGGCCGGCGTCCCCTTCGTCGGCTCCACCACAGATGCGGCTCGGCTGGCCTGGTCCAAGCCCACCGCCAAGACGGTGGTCTCGCGCGCCGGCGTCGCCACGCCGGAGTCGGTCACCCTCCCGAAGGAGACCTTCCGGGAGCTCGGCGCCAACAGTGTGCTCGCGACGGTGCTCGGCGCGTTCGACGTGCCCCTCGTGGTCAAGCCTGCTCACGGCGGCTCCGCGCAGGGAGTCACCATCGTTACCGCCGCCGAAGAACTGCCGCGCGCGATGGTCGACGCCTACACGTACGCCGACGTCGCACTGATCGAGCGGAAGATCTCCGGCGTGGAGGTCTCCGTGGCCGTGCTCGACACCGGTGACGGTCCCATCGCACTCCCGCCGGTCGAAATCGAGCCGATCGAGGGCACCTACACGTTCGACGCGCGCTACAACGCGGGGGAGACCAGGTTCTACGTCCCCGCCCGGCTGGACGCCGCGACCACCGAGTCCGTCTCCGCAGCCGCGACCGCCGCACACGCGGCACTTGGCCTTCGGCACCTGTCGCGCGTCGACCTGATCGTCGACGCGGCCGGTGTCCCGTGGTTCCTGGAGGCGAACGTGCTTCCCGGCCTGACCGAGACGTCGATCATGCCGCAGGCGATCGCCGCCTCCGGGCGGGACCTCGGGGACGTCTACGCGACCCTCGCCGCGGCCGCGATCGCCGACTCGCGGGCTTAGGCGGGGGTTTCACGTGAAACGGGGAGGCTGTTCAGGCCTTCCGGGGTTTCACGTGAAACGGACGGGGGAGCTGTAGGTCGGCTGGCCGATCTCATCCAGGATCCGGTTGAGGTCCTGGATCGTCGCGAAGTCGACGACGATCTGACCCTTGCGGGCGCCCAAAGTGATCTTGACACGCGTGTTGAGGCGATCGCCCAAGCGTTCGGCTACCTCGTCCAGGTGTCCGCGGTGCTTTCCAGGGGAGGCCTTGGTCCGGACCGGCTTCGGCGACCTGCTTGCCGCCGCCTCCGCCGCGCGCACCGACAGATCCTCGTTGACGATCTTGTCCGCAAGGCGAACCATCGCCTCCTCGTCCTCGCCGACCGAGAGGATCGCACGCGCGTGACCCGCGCTGAGCACACCGGCCGCCACGCGGGACTGCACCGGCGCCGGGAGCTTCAGCAACCGGATCGTGTTGGTGATCTGCGGGCGCGACCGACCGATCCGCGTCGCCAACTGCTCCTGCGTGATTCCGAAGTCAGCGAGGAGCTGCTGGTATGCCGACGCCTCTTCGAGCGGGTTGAGCTGCGAGCGGTGCAGGTTCTCCAAAAGGGCATCCCGCAGCATGTCCTCGTCGGCCGTGTCCTTGATGACCGCCGGAATGCTGTCGAGGCCGAGCTCCTTGGTGGCGCGGAGCCGGCGCTCGCCCATGATCAGCTCGTACTTGTCCGATTGGCCCAAGACCGGCCGGACGACCACGGGCTGAAGCACGCCGACCTCGCGGATGCTCGCCACGAGCTCATCCAGCGCCGCGCGATCGAACTCGACGCGCGGCTGCGCCGCGTTGGGCACGATGTCGGCGGGGGAGAGGTTCGCCAGGCGAGCTCCCGGAACCGCGACCAGTTCTTCGGTCAGCACATTCGACGTATTCGGGAAGAACACGTCGACGGGACGCGCCGACTGATCGCTCGTCGGGATGAGTGCGCCGATACCGCGTCCCAAACCAGTGCGCTTCGCTGCCATTAGCGGGGTACTCCTCTTCGTGCGATTTCAGCGGCTGCTTCGAGGTACGAGAGCGAGCCGGACGAGTTCGCGTCATAACTGATGACGCTCTGCCCGTAGCTCGGTGCCTCCGAGATCCGTACGGAGCGCGGAATGATCGTGTCGAGCACCTCGTCGGGGAAGTGTTGGCGAACGTCCTCGGCGACCTGGTGGGCCAGATTGGTGCGCGAGTCGTACATGGTGAGCAGGATCGTCGACACCTGCAGCTTCGGATTCAGGTGACGTTCGATGAGCTGGATGTTCTTCAGCAGCTGGCTCAGGCCCTCGAGCGCGTAGTACTCGCACTGGATGGGGATGAGGACCTCGGTGGCGGCGACGAACGCGTTGATCGTGAGCAGTCCCAGCGACGGCGGGCAGTCGATGAGGACGTAGTCGATGTCGTACTCGTCCAGGAATCGCCCGAGGGCACGGGAAAGTCGCTGCTCCCGGGCGACCATCGAGACCAGCTCGATCTCAGCGCCCGCCAGGTCGATCGTCGCCGGAATCACGAAGAGCCCGTCGAACTCGGGGCTCTTCTGGATGACCTCCTCGAGCTCCTTGTCGTTGACGATGACGTCGTAAACGCTCGGAGTGCCTTCACGATGCTCAACGCTGAGCGCGGTGGAGGCGTTTCCCTGCGGGTCCAGGTCGATCGCGAGCACGCGAGCGCCGGACTTCGCCAATGCGGCTGCGAGATTCACGACGGTGGTCGTCTTTCCCACGCCACCCTTCTGATTCGAGATCGTGAAGATTCTCGTCCGAGACGGCAACGGCAGCGTGGTGGAAGCGATGGCTTGTCTTCTCCTTGCCAGATCCTGAATCTCCCGGGCGAGTGGTGTCGAAGCATCGAAGGTGGCGTCACCCACTTCAACGGGAGCTTCCTGATCGGGTTGTTTCACGTGAAACCTCGTCGCTTGGTTCGGTGTACGGCCTCGCCGCGGTGGAGAAACTGGAACGCGGTGCGAACCACTCGTCAACTCTAGCTTGCAAGTCCGACGACACTCTTCAGCATCGCGGAGGCTGTGGAGAACCCGGTTATCCTCAGCGGACCTGTGCTCGAATGACCCGAGTGACGTCGTCCAGCAGGTCCTCACCGAGAGTGAGCACCTCGACGTCGTGGACGCGGAACTTACGCAGTTCCTTGGTCGCAGCCTCGACCTCCGCCGCTGCGCCGGAACCCTTCATCAGCACGAGCTCTCCGCCGTCCCGGAGCAGGGGAGCGGTCAGCGGGATCAGCTTCCGGAAGGCGCTCACGGCACGCGCGGTCACCTGATCCAACGGGTCCGCGAGCCGAGCGTCCTCCGCACGATCGCGCACGACCGAGACGTTGGTCAGGCCGAGCTCATCCACCTGTTCGTTGAGCCACGCGACGCGACGCTCCATCGGTTCGATGAGCACGAAATCAACATCCGGCCTGGCAATGGCGAGCACGAGCCCCGGCAGACCGGCGCCGCTTCCGACATCCCCGACGAGTCCGGGCTTCAGCAGGGGAGCGACGATGGCACAGTTCAGGATGTGCCGCGACCAGAGGCGGGGGAGCTCGAGCGGCCCGATCAGGCCTCGCTCTTCTCCCTGCGCAGCCAAGTTGGCCGTGAACGCTCGCGCGACATCGATCTGCTCACCGAAGAGCTCAACAGCGACCGCAGGTTCGGTCTCGACAGAATCAGTCACCGTTTCACGTGAAACTACGCCGCGGTGATGACCGTGTGACGGTCACGACCCTCGCCACGCGAGTTCGACACGTAACCACGCTCGGACACGATGTCGTGGACGAGCTTCCGCTCGTAGGACGACATCGCCGGAAGGGACGCCTCCGTCGAGCCCTCCTCGATCCGCGCGATCGCGCGGTCGACCAGGGTGGCCAGCTCTGCCTGGCGCGCATCGCGCGAGCCGGCGATGTCGAGGATCAGACGCGAGAATCCACCCGTCTGGTTCTGAACCGCGAGGCGGGTCAGCTCCTGGAGGGCCGCAACCGTGTCCGGCTTCGACAGCAGGCGCAGGTTGGTTCCGTCGTCCGCGTTCACCGAGATGTAGGCGCGGCCGTTGCGGGTGTCGATGTCGATGTCGCCGTCGATGTCGGCGATGTCCAGCAGCTCTTCGATGTAGTCCGCGGCGATGTCGCCCTCGCGGTCGAGGTCCGCAGCCGGCGCGGACTCGAGGTCGCTATCGGCGGCTGAGCTGGGGGAGTTGACGGCTTCCTCGTCGGAAGGCGTGAACTCGGTCTGCACGTCGGTCATAATCCCTACTTCTTTCCGGCCTGCTTCTTCGCACGGTTCTTGCTCACCGGCTGCACGCGCTGCGTGGCCACCGGCTTCTGCGGCACTTCCTCCACCTGGAGGACGACGGAGCCGTCCTGCACCAGCTTGCCCTTGCGGGCAAGGCGGGCCTCGCGCGCCTTCGCGGCGTCCGAGCCCGGCGTCGGCAGGTTGCGGATCACGAGGAACTGCTGGCCCATCGTCCAGAGGTTCGACGTCAGCCAGTAGAACATCACGCCGAGCGGGAAGGCGAAGCCCGAGAACAGGAAGACGAAGGGGAGCAGGTACAGCAGGATGCGCTGCTGCTTGAACTGCGGGCTCGCCTTGGTCTCCGGCGACATGTTCTTGGAGACGATCTGCAGCTGGGTCAGGAACTGGGATCCGGTCATCAGCACGACCATCACGGCGGCGATCACCATGACCGCGACCTGCTGCGGGTGGGCGTTCATCGCGCCCTGGAAGCTCTGGTGCAGGGGAGCGACGCCGAACAGGGTCGCGTTGCCGAACTGCTGGGCGAGCGTCTCATTGAGCGGGCCGACACCGGCCTTGCCGCTCTGAGCGCCGTTGAGCACCTGGAACAGCGCGAAGAACACCGGCATCTGCAGCAGCAGCGGCAAGCAGGAGCTCAGCGGGTTCGTGCCCGTCTTCTTGTAGAGCTCCATCGTCTCGCGCGACATCGCCTCGCGGGAGAACTGGTCCTTCTTGCCCTTGTACTTGTCCTGGATCTTCTTCAGCTGCGGCGCGATCTCCAGCATTCGGCGCTGGTTCTTGATCTGCCGGACGAAGATCGGGATGAGGGCCGCGCGCACGACGACGGTCAGGCCGACGATGGACAGCACCCAGGTGATGCCCGCCGCCGGGTCCAATCCGATGTTGCTGAACACCCAGTGCCAGGCGACGAGGATGAGCTCCACGACCCACTTGATGGGCCAGAGGATCGTACCGATGATGTCCATGTCTGGGTGCTAGGCCTTTCCCTGGCTGGTGGCGACGACGAATCCGAACGGAGTGACCCGGTAGCGGCGCTTCTTCTTGAGGGGGACGTCATCGACCCCTCCCGCTGCCCACGGATGGCAGCGGGCGATCCGGCGGATGCCGAGCGCGCTCCCGATGATCACTCCATGCTCCTGAATCGCCTGCAGCGCATAGGCGGAGCATGAAGGGTAGTACCGGCAGACATCGCCGTACAGCGGGGAGATCACAGCGCGGTACGCCCGCAGCACCAGAACGGCAGCATTCCTCGGGGCGAGGAGCACAGCTGCGATCGCGGTGTTCATGGACGGACGTTGCCTTCGCTGGTGTCCCGCGGACGGTTGTCGCGCGGACTGGTGGTGTGACGGCTGAGGAAACGGTCGGTGGCCCGCGAGACCTCACCGTGCAGATTAGCCCACGTCAGGTGGGCGGAGGCTGGCAATGCCCGGATCACCACGTCGATGCCGGCGCCTGCGTCCGCCGTCGGGGACAGGCGGGGGAGCAGGTCGTAGGCCGCCGCCTTCAGCCGGCGGCGCACGCGGTTGCGGACGACCGCGTTCCCCACCGACTTGCTCACGATGAAACCGAATCGCACCACGTCGGAGTCGCGGTTGAACCGGACGTACGCGATCGTGCTCGCTTCGTTGAAGCGAGCACCTCGTCGCACCGTCGACCGGTAGTCCGCGCCCCGCGTGATGCGATGCTTCTTCGCGAGCACGCGTCGTGCCCTATCCCGGAAGGGGCTCTGTCCCGAAGGGGATCAGGCCGAGAGCTTCTCGCGGCCCTTGGAGCGGCGCGCCGACAGGATGGCGCGACCCGCACGCGTGCGCATGCGGAGGCGGAAGCCGTGGGTCTTGGCGCGCTTGCGGTTGTTCGGCTGGAACGTTCTCTTGCTCATATCAATCTCCGTGGTGGTCTCTTCACAGGCCGGTGCTGAGTGGATTCGGCCAGCACGGGGAGGCCAGGAAAGTTTCAGGGCAGCCGAAACGGCTGAAGTCAACTGATTAAAACTACGGCCTCATACCGACCGAGGTCAAACCGATCGTCCCGAAACCCTTGATTATGCACGGGATTAGCAGGAACCTCACGAGCGACGCGCCGCAGTATTCCGGGAACCGAATTTGATCCCCACCTGTGGACAAGTTAGCGTGAACTCCGAAGTTATCCCCAGGCCATCCCAAAAACGGCCGGAGATCGCTACGGTATTGCACACACAGCGGTGGATAACTCTGTGAATACCCTCCGGCGGCATCCTTGCCGCCGGCCCGGCGCGAGTCACACGGGGGACGACTCGTCTCGCGTCAGGCGACGGCATCCACGAAATTCGAAGACGGGGAACGATGGCAGGCGGCGAAGAGTCCATTTCTGCGGCATGGCAGAGCGTGCTCGACAATCTCGAGACGGACGACCGCATCACTCCGCAGTTGCACGGATTCCTCAGCCTGGTCGAGCCCAAGGGCATCATGGCCGGCACCTTCTACCTGGAGGTGCCCAACGAGTTCACCCGCGGGATGATCGAGCAGCGCAGCCGGGTCCCGCTCCTCAACGCGATCGGCGCCCTCGACCAGGCGCTCGAGGTGAACACCTTCGCGATCGTCGTGAACCCCGAGATCCAGCAGGAGTCGATGACCGGCCCCGCCGAGCCGGATCCCGCCCCCTACCTGGACGCCGTCGCGCCCATGGTGTCGGCCCAGACGGAGATCACCGCTCCGCCCCGCAACGGCGACACCCGGCTGAACTCCAAGTACAGCTTCGACAACTTCGTCATCGGTCAGTCCAACCGGTTCGCCCACGCGGCCGCGGTCGCCGTGGCGGAGGCCCCGGCCAAGGCGTACAACCCGCTCTTCATCTACGGCGACTCCGGCCTCGGCAAGACGCACCTCCTCCACGCCATCGGCCACTACGCCATGAGCCTGTACCCGGGCATCCGCGTCCGGTACGTGTCGAGTGAGGAGTTCACGAACGACTTCATCAACTCGATCGCGAACAACCGCGGGTCGTCGTTCCAGGCCCGCTACCGCAACATCGACATCCTGCTCATCGACGACATCCAGTTCCTGCAGCGAGCGGTCGAGACGCAGGAGGCGTTCTTCCACACCTTCAACACCCTCCACGACCACAACAAGCAGGTGGTCATCACCAGCGACCTCCCGCCGAAACACCTGACCGGCTTCGAGGACCGGATGCGGTCGCGCTTCGAGTGGGGTCTGATCACCGACGTCCAGGTCCCCGACCTGGAGACCCGCATCGCGATCCTCCGCAAGAAGGCGCAGAGCGAGAAGATCCTCGTCCCCGACGACATCCTGGAGTTCATGGCGTCGAAGGTGTCCAGCAACATCCGCGAGCTGGAGGGGACGCTGATCCGCGTCACCGCGTTCGCGAGCCTCAACCGCACGCCGGTCGACATGCCGCTCGTGCAGACGGTGCTGAAGGACCTGATCACGCTCGACGACGACAATGTCATCGCGCCGACGGACATCATCACGAACACCGCCGAGTACTTCAAGCTCAGCGTCGACGACCTCTACGGCTCC
>Ga0207647_10002882_pt1 | contig 12961 bp, 8 predicted proteins | sample KBSCornC2_FD_184295 | JGI IMG/M metagenome (GOLD analysis project Ga0207647, IMG submission 184295) | Corn rhizosphere microbial communities from Kellogg Biological Station, Michigan, USA - C2 (SPAdes) (version 2) | ecosystem: Host-associated > Plants > Roots > Rhizosphere ...
TCGAGGCGCTCAAGTCCACCGTCGTCGTGTCGATGGTGTCGTTGACCGTCACCGTCGCCGTGTCGGTCGTGTTCACCGCTTCGTAGTTGCCGCCGGTCGCGCCGGTGACCGAGACGCTGTAGCTCTCGTGATCGACATAGGGATCGTCGCCCTGCACCGCGAACGGCGTCGACGTGCCCGTGGTCTGACCGGCAAGGATCGTGATCTTCGCGCCGTTGCTCAAGCTCAGCACGAGGTCGCTGCCCTGCGGCGCATGGTCCACGCTGGCCGAGATCGTCGCCGTGCCGGCGCCCTCGTTCACCGTGACGTCGTTCAACGTCACCTTGGTCGGGTCGCTGTCGTCGGTGACCACGAACGATACCGTCGATCCCGACGTATCGCCGTCGCCATCGGTCACGGTGTACGTGAAATTCGCCGGCCCGCCGGTCTTGTAGACGTCATCAGGCTGCGCAACGAACTTGTAGGCACCGTCCGCGGTGACCTGGAGACTGCCATGGGCGAGCGAGATGGCCTGGGAATACCCGTCATTGCCAAACGACAGGGTCACCCCGTTGATCTCAGTGACGGTTGCGCCGTCAGCACCCGGATCGAAATCGAGCTGCCCCGTGACCGGCGCAGAACCTTCGAGCACGTTCTGCGGCGCCTCCGCAAAGGCATGCGGACCGTCGTCCTGGAAATTGATGTGAAGCCCGGCGGGCGAAACCGCATGGGCGGTGTCGCCGTCACCATCTGTCGCGGTGGCCGAGATGTACACGAGGCCGTTCGTGATCGAGACCTCGTCGTCATAGGCGGCGGGCGTCGAGCCATCGACATTGTGCGCGATGGCCGCGAACTGGGCGACCCAGAGGTGCCCGTCGGTGTCGACATAGAGCGCGAACACCTTCGCGCCGGTCTGGACGTTGTTGCCGTCGACGCCCCAGACGATGTTCGGATTGGTGGAATCCGTGAACAGGAAGATGTCGTGGTTGCCGACCGTGGTGTTCAGCCCGGAATCCTGGCCGGTGAACCCGCCACCGGCGGAATTCGTGAGCTGATAGGACACACCTCCGGCCGGGCCGGGTCCATCCGTGCCGAAATCGGGCGTCGTGAACAGAGTGCTGGCGGCGCCGGTCGACTCGGCGTAGCCGAGCACCGTAGCAATGCCGGCGCCGGCAATCGCGGCTGTCAGCACGCTCGGGGCCGTCGCGGGATCGACATCGTTCTCCGGGTTCGGCCCGGATTGCGGAGCGAATCCCGCGCTCTCGTCATGGGTGACGCTGAGCGTGGCGGGAGCGCACACCACGGACGAGATGCCGCTCACCGAGAACGGATGACCGACATTGTCCTCCTGAGGATCATTCGGGTCGGCCGGAAGCGTCGGCGCGCCGTTTGGCGTGCTCGAGAACGCGACGTTGTCGTAGTTGGAGATGACGAGACGATTGAAGTCGTCGGTCGTGTCGACCGTGACGGTGGCCCCCTCGTTCAGGCCGACGATGACGACGCCGACCAGGGTGTTGCCGTCATAGACCGGAATCTTGGTGTAGCTGGCATCGCCGGTCACGGTGATGTTGTTCAGCGTGATCGGCAGCGGATTGCCGTCGTCGTTGAAATTGGTGTTGTCGTTGGCGTTGAAGACCTGGACGAAGACCGTCGCCGTGTTGCTCGCACTGCCCTGGATCTGGTGGATCGTGAACGAGGCCGCATCGACCTCGTAGTGCCCGTTATAGGCGAAGGGATTGGTAGAGAATGTGAGGTTGTTGACGAAGTCGAGCCGCAGGATCTCCGCAGGCTGGTCCTTGCCGCCGTGGACCTCATGGCCCTCGATCGTCTGGTTGCCGACGCCGATATCGCTCCCCGTCGTATTGATCGTGTTCGCGTTCGGACCATTGCCCTGACCGACGCCGGACAAGAGCACGTCCTGATCGCTCGGACCATCGAGACCGCGCTCGTCGACGTTGCCCGCCTTGATGCCGACATAGGCGAGCGGCGTATCGACGCAATCCTCCGAAGCGGAGATCGTCGGACCGGAATCGTCGATTGAGACGATGGATTTGCTGTTGTCGATGAGAGTCGCGGTGGCCGATTTCGTGACGTGATCGCCATCGCCGTCGGTCACCGTTACGGTCAGCTTCACGCCGACGCTCTGGCCGGCAATCGCCGTCAGCAACGAGATCGACTCGTCGAACAGCGAGGGATTCTCGGGCAACCGGGACCCGGCAGGCTCCGACGCATCGTGATCGATCGGCAGGAATTGATCGACCACGAGCTGGGCCGTCGCCGGATCCGCCGAGCTCAGAGAGATGCGCAGGACGACGAAATCATCGCCCGTGGACTGCGTATCGTGGCCAACGCGGCCGACGATCTGACCGTTCTCGAGCGTCAGCCAGACGGTCCGATGACCCACCGACGTACCGTCGAGCGGACTACCCTCCAGCGCCGTCGCGACAAGGTTGGACTTGATCCCGCCCCCTTCGGGCGCGCCCGTCAGCACGAGGCTGAGCAGGGACGTGACGGGATCGACCAGGGCGGCACCGTCGGCGCCGTAATTGATCGCGGCATTCGTGAACAACGGGGCCAGCAGCCCCTCACCCGTCTTCAACTCGCCGATCTGGGCGGTCGAGGCTGCGTTCGTCGTGAACGTCACGGTGGCGTTGGCCGTGTCGTCGACGATCCCGTTCGGCGCGCCGCCGCCCGACTCGCTCTCGCCGACATTGTATTGGTCGGGCGAATGACCGATCGTCTCGTCCAGATTCAGCTTGAGTGCGACAAATTCAGGCTCCGTCACGTCGGTACCGATCGTCAGCGCCGGACCGTCGTCGTTGAAGTGGATCTTGCTCGAAATATCCGCCGACGCGGACGCGGTGTCGCCATCGCCATCCTTGATCGTCACGACGGCCGAGATCGAGCCCGCGGCCAGCGAGGCCGGATCGTTCGGATTGGACGTATCGGAGTGATGCAGCGAGAGATATTCGACCACCGAGACCTTGCCGGTGACCGGATCGATCGCGACCGCAAAGGCGGTCTTGCCGCTCAGTTCGGGATGAACATTGTCCTGGCCCACCGTGCCGATCACCCGGCCGGCAAGATCCTGCGACAAGGTGATCTCCGTTCCGTCCGTCAAGGTCACCCCGGACGTGGACGATTTCAGCTCGAGCGAATAGGTGATCGCCGCAGTCGGATCGGGGCCGTCGACGCCGAAATACGGCAGGATGCTCAGGGCTGCGCCGCTGCTGGTCGCGTAGGCGAGCACCGGCCCGGGCTTATCCGGATCATCGCCGGGATTCTGCACGTCCGCAAAGATCTGCAACGGGCCAGTAACGTCGTTCGCCTGGTTGCCCGGTGTCTCGTCCGCCGTCACCCCGAAATTGTGAGACAGCGTCGCCGCCACCAGCGGGCCGTCGTCTTCGAACCGGATGTCACCGCCAATGTTGGCGGACGCCGACGCGTGGTCGCCGTCGCCGTCGGTGACCGTCACGGTCGCCTTGACCTGGCCGAGGGCGTTTGCCAGCGAGACCGCTTCATCGATATCGCCGCCGATATCGGCGCTGTCCTGGTGAAGCGAAACATACTGGACGACGGACACCTTGCCGCTCACCGGATTGATCGCAATCGCAAACGCGGCCGGATCGCTGGTGCCGGTCACGTCATCGCCGGGATCGCCCCCGTCGTAACGGCCCACGATCAGGCCGTTCTCGAGGAACAGGAAGATCTCCTTCCCTTCCGTCGTGGTGAGCATCGCATCGACCGGGCCGGTCGTGCTCTGGCCCTGCGCGTCGGTCAGCGTCAGCGAGAAGACCTGGGCGCCCGTCTTGGCCGCGCCGTCGGTGCCGTAGTCCACATTGTCGATGGTGAGCGCGGCGACGTTGCTCTGCGCATACCCGATCGGAAGGCCGAAGAGAGCCTGCGGGTCGTGTCCGGGATTGCTGACGCCGTTGAAGACGGGCGTGAACAGAATGTCATTGTCGTCGCCGAACGGCGGGCTCTGCAGCAGCAGGGTCTCGTCGTGGACGACCTGGAAGGCCGAATTGACGGAAACCGAGACCGCGGGGCCGTCATCCTGGAAGCTGATGCTGGAGTCCTCGGTGCCCACGATCTCGATCGTGGCCGAGGACGTCGCCGTGTCATTGTCGCCGTCGGTGATGGTCGCGGTCAGCGTAACACCGAGGCTCGCGCCCTCACCGACCAGGTTGAGGAACTGCGTCGAATCGAAATTGTTGAGGTCCGCGCCGTGGTCGATCGCCATGTACTGGTCGACGACGAGCTGGCCTGCCGAAAGGCTGCCTGCGTTGTCCAGGGTGATGCGGATCGCGATCGGGCCGTTCGGATCGGCGCCGACATGGCCCACGATCTCGGTGTCGCTGACCTTGAAGAGGTAGATCGTGTCGTCGGAGTAGGTGTGGTTCGGGTCCGTCACCTTCAACGTGGTGGCGATGCCGCCGCCCTCCGTTACTTTGGCGCCCGAGAGCGCGAACGAATAGGCATAGTCGGTCGACTTCTCGGTGTCCGTGCCACCATCCTTGACGACATTGAACAGAGCTGCCAGATCGCCCGGGCTTTCGACATTGCCGACATCGGTTTTCATCGTGCCGATCGGGTGGGTGCCGGTCGGATCCGGGCTCGTATTGCCCGAGACGTCGTCGAATGTTCCGTCCGGGAAGCCGTTCGCGCCGCGGTCACTGCCGATCGATTCGTCCAGCGACAAGGTTGCAAGACGCGTGGGTCCTTCGCCACCGTCAGCCACCGTCACCAGGATCGTCGGACCATCATCGAGAAATGACACGCCGAGCGAACCGGTCGACACCGCAGTCGCCGTATTGCCGGAGCCGTCGGTCACCGTCTGCTGCACGAAAACGACATCGCCGAGCTGCGCGCCTTCGCTCGTGTCAGGCTCGGACGCGGTGCCGTGCTTGATGGCTTCATACTGGGCCACGTCGAGCTTCAGCGTCGCCGGATCGAGGTAGAGCTGGAAGGCGACTGCACCGTTCGGATCGGCGACGCCGCCGGCGCCCTCACGTCCGACGACCAGACTGCCCTCGGTGAACAGGAAGATTTCATTGCCGGTGACCGTGGCCTGCAGACCGGAATCGACGCCGGCGAATGCCGCGCCGGTTGAGGTCGTCAGCGCATAGACGATCGTTCCGGTCCCGCCGCTGCCGAAACCGGCGCTCGACGACGCGATCTCCGAAACGGCGCTTTGGGCCCATCCGATCAGTCCGACGGCGGAGAAGACTGCGGGCAGACCAGCATTGGGCTGATCGTTCGCGCCGTTCAGAATCTGGACATCGACGGTTTCATCGTGGATGACGATCGTACCGGAGAGCGTAAAGGCTGCGCTCGGCGCAGTCGTTGCGGGCAGTCCGGCGAACGTCTCCGGATTGAGGACCAAATTGCCGAGCTGTTCCTGCCCGAGCAGGTCCAACGGATTGCCGGCGTTCAAGGGATCGACCGCAGCATTGGAGAAGTTGGCGCCGCTGCCCTGGGCGTTGCCGTTGCCATCACCGGCCGCAGGAAGCACGGACTGATCGGTGGTGATCGGGAAGAGGCTCGCGAATTCCTGCACGTTGACGTCGCGCCCGGGCGCCAGCTCGATGGAGAGCAGGTGCTGATCGTCGTGACGGGAATCGAAGACCGGATCGACCGTGATCGTCGATTTGTTGTCGAACAGAATGATCAGCTTCTCGCCGACGTGAACGAGCGTGATCTTTTCGTTGGCTATCGCGGAGAAATCGAGCTTGACCTTCTGGTCAAATCCGAGATGTACGACCACCGCCTGATCTGTTAGCGGCTTTGCCAGAGTGAATGTTCGAACTGGAGTTGTGTTGGTCGGAATAGCCGCGCCGGTAGCCTGCGCTACCTGAAATTGTGCGTTCATAATCTGCCTGCCCCTGCCAAAACACTGTGCAGTTCAAATCAAGTCTGTAGAAAGCAATTCGAAAAATTTCGCTATTAAGCTATTGTTAACCGAGGCGGGGGTCAACGAAATCAACTAGTTAACGAAGGGTTTTTGGTGCGCCGTGGTAAATTGGCTAATCCGTACACACAGCGTCGAAAAAGCATTTAAATTGAGCATCTTGCAACGAATTGACCGGGAAAACGCGGTGAGCGGGAGACCACCAATGCGGGTATTATTGTCCGCGGCCATCGCAATGTTGTCTGGGTTCGTCGCACCAGCCTTGGCCGAGGACGCATTGTCTCCCGTCGAACGAACGGTCAAATCCGCCCCCAATAAGGACACGCGAGTCGGCATCTTCATCAACGTACTACCCGATTGCACGTCGGGTCCCCTGCCGACGATCCGCCTGGTCAATGCGCCCGCGTCCGGGAAGGTGACGGTCAAGTCGGCGAAGGTGAAAGCCACGAACTACAAGTCATGCCTCGCGCTGGAGGTGCCGGCCTATGTCGCGTTCTACAAGTCGCAGCCCGACTTCATCGGCGACGACGTTCTGACGATCGAGGTCAAATATGCCGGCGGCCGGACGGAAATTCAGAAGATCACGGTCAACGTTGTGGGCCCCGGAGCGCAGCAGAAGATCTAGGCGCGCAGCCTCTTCACGGGGGCCGATGGGAGCGTCTGCCGGTCTTCACCAAATGAGGTCCGTGCTTGAAGCGATCGGATTGCCGGTCAGCCGAGCGATGCTGATCAAGCCGTCGGCCTGCCATTCATTGCGGTTTGACGCTGTTGGTGATTTTTGCTCTGTTAGCCGGTGATTTTAAGAATCCATTGGGGGCAACGATGCGCAATTTGATGGCCAAGGGTCTCGCGGCAGCCATTGTTATGGGAGGCGGCCTGGCCGGCAATCCCGGCGCAGCCACCGCCGCCGACATGGCGCTGCGGGCTTCACCAGGCGCGATCGGCAGCTGCTCGGAACTCGTCTTCAGCTGCGAGAACGGCAGGCAGTACCCCCTGTGCCCGATCGCGGTGTCCGTTGCCGGTGAGGTTGTGACGGCATCGCTGCATACGGGCCACTCCGGCGGCGTGCGTGTGCGCCTGGTCCCGATGGGAGTCGGATATCGCTATGCCGGTCCCGGCGTCTGGGTCGACGGCTTCCGCGGCAATGCCTTGCTCAATTTCGGCAAGCACAGCCAGATCGCCTGCACGATCGAGAACTACTGATCGATAGGACCGAGCGGCGCCTCCGCAAGGCGCGCCGCGCATCGGCCCCCGCCCGTCATCCCTTCGCGCGAACGACCACCGCTCGCGCTCGCGGGTACATGTAAGCCTTGGGACGGACGTAGACCGGACAATAATTGTCCCACTGGTATTGCTGCCAATTCCATTTCCAGCAGCCGGCCTCGATCTCGGGATCGGGATACCAGTTCAGGCGATACGGTTCATCGCCGAAAGGGTACGGCCTCACCTGAGCGCTGGCGGGCGATGCGTACAAACAGACGGCAGTTGCGATCGCAACAAGACATGACTTGTACATGACTTTCTCCGAATATGTCGGCATAGTGTCAAACCGATAGGTTGGGATCAAGCTCGGTCGTCCCGGCACCCCCTCCTCGGCCGGCGGCCAGCCCCGATACCACGGGCCATTCGCCTGGCGCCCGGGCCTCTTTTGGAAGTTGCTGACCGAACGCGCCGATCGCGAGCGTTCAGAGCATTGCATTCGAAGTGATTTACCCGCTAGCCCTGCGACACAAGCATTGTTCATGAAACAATCTATTTCTCTCAACGCGAAGCTTCGGTGGCCGGACGTCAAGGACCACTACGTCGTCATCTATGAGGGGCATGTGATCGGCAACGTCCATCGGTCCGGAGACAGCTGGGCCTGGTCGATCAGCGTCCCCATGGGCTTGCCTGATTGGTCGGTCGGGAATGCTTCCAGTCTGCACGAAGGCATCAAGACACTCGGTAACGCCTGGGCCGGCATATTGAAGTCGACAAGTGCCGAGCGCCTGCAGCGGGCATGGGATCTCGAACGAGCTGCGGAGAGCCGAAACACCGGCTCCGCATCCAGCATCTAGCTGCGGCCCGCATCGACCTGCCCAAGCGCAGCGTTTATTAGCGGCCAGAAGTCCTGTATAACGGTCGCGAGGAGGGATCGCGATGAAGGCTTTCATCCTTGCCTGTGTTGCGACGATCGTCATCACGGTGGCTGGAGTTGCCGTGCTCGACAGCGTACAGCAACCCGTCGCAGAAGCGTTTGCGACGACGGGCGTGCGTCTTTAAGCAATGCTCCGCTCTATTCGGCCGCGGACGCAGCATGGCGAGGCCGCGGCTGAGAATCGTTCGGGCCGCTCCGTGCCAACTCCTGGTCGAGCCACAGGCTATGGTGCTCGCGCGCCCAGTTGACATCCACCTCACCCGATCCCATCGCCTCGAAAGCCCCCTCCATCCCGATGGTGCCGATGTAGATGTGAGCGAGCATCGCGGCGATGAACAGCACGGCCACGACGGAGTGAACGATCTGGGCAATCTGCATGCCCTCGATTCCCGACACGTAGAATGGGAACATGAGCTGATACCCGGTCACGGCGACGAGGCCACCGCCGATCACGACAATCCAGTAGATCCCCTTTTGCCCCGCGTTGAAGCGGCGAGCCGGCGGATGATCGTGACCGATCAGGCCGCCTCCGCGCTTGATCCACTCCAGATCCAGCTTGTTGGGGATATTGCCGCCGATCCACATCAGAAAGATCAGCACGACGCCAATCGTGAAGGGAAAGCTCAGGTAATTGTGCGCGAATTTCGCCCATTGCGACCATTCGGAGAAGGCGTCAAATCCGATCAGCGGAAGCAGCAGCGGCCGCCCGAACGTGATGTTCAGTCCCGAGATCGCCAGGATCACGAAGCAGGTCGCGGTCATCCAGTGCACGACGCGCTCATAGGTGTTAAACCGCACGATGGTGCGGCCGGATCGTCCGCTTTCGAGGCGGACCATGCCACGTGCCAAATAGAAGATCACCAGCACCGCCAGCATGCCGAGCATGGCAACGCCGCCGATCCACCGCAGCGCGACGTTGCGGAATTCACGCCACTCGCGGCCAGCAGGTTGCATCAGCACGCTGGAGCGCTGGTCGGGGATGCTGACGCGTCCCTGGATCCGGTCCATCTCCTGCAGCAACTGGCGCTCGTTGACCGAGCTCGCCGTCGGATTGATCTGCTGGGCCAGCGACGGTGCCGGAGCCGTCATGATCAACAGAAGCAACGCCCACGCGCCGATGGCTGGTCGAATGAACCTTGCAAATGAGGACATGGACTCCTCCCCGGCATTTGTGCCGCGTCGCCCGCGGCCTGCTTCAGGACTCGATCGTCTCGCGATAGGCGGTCTTCCAGCCCCACGCTCCTGAGCCGTAGCCGCGCTTCAGCACGCGCTCCCTATAGATCTGGGCGATGATCTCGCCGTCACCGGCGAGCAGCGACTTGGTCGAGCACATCTCGGCACACAGCGGCAGCTTGCCCTCGGCCAGGCGGTTCGCACCGTATTTCTCGTATTCCTCCTTGCTGCCATCGGCCTCGGGGCCGCCGGCGCAATAAGTACATTTGTCCATTTTCCCGCGCGAGCCGAAATTGCCGACCTTCGGATATTGCGGCGCGCCGAACGGACAGGCGTAGAAACAGTAGCCGCAGCCGATGCAGAGATCCTTGGAGTGCAGGACCACGCCATCGGCGGTGGTATAGAAACAGTTCACCGGGCACACGGCCGCGCACGGCGCATCCGTGCAATGCATGCAAGCCATCGAGACCGATCGTTCGCCCGGCTTGCCATCGGCGATGGTGACGACCCTGCGGCGGTTGATACCCCAGGGGACCTCGTGCTCGTTCTTGCAGGCCGTGACGCAGGCGTTGCACTCGATGCAACGGTCGGCGTCGCAGAGAAACTTCATACGTGCCATCGTCGTTGCTCCTTATGCCGCCGCGATCTGGCAGAGAGTGACCTTGGTCTCCTGCATATTCGTCGCGGGATCGTATCCGTAGGTGGTGATCGTGTTGGCGCTTTCACCGAGCACGATCGGGTCGGTGCCCTTCGGGTAGTTGCCGCGGAGATCCTTGCCCGCAAGCCAGCCACCGAAGTGGAACGGCATCCAGGCGACCCCCTTGCCGACGCGCTCGGTGACCAGCGCCTTCATCCTCGCCCGGGAATTGTTCTCGGCCCCCATGACCCAGACCCAGCCGCCGTCCTTGACGCCGCGCTCGGCCGCGTCGGCGGGATTGATCTCGATGAACATGTCCTGCTGCAATTCGGCGAGCCACGGGTTGGTCCGGGTCTCCTCGCCGCCGCCCTCATATTCGACCAGGCGGCCGGACGACAGGATGAGCGGGAACTGTTTTGCAATTCCCTTCTCCACCGCAGCCTTCTGCACGGAGAAGCCGATATTGGGCATCCGGAACTGCTTGGCGTCGGGCAGCGTCGGGTATTTGGCGACGAGATCGACGCGCGGCGTGTAGATCGGCTCGCGGTGAACCGGAATGGGATCGGGCAAGCCGAAGGCATTCATGCGCGCCTTGCCGTTGCCATAGGGAACGCAGCCATGCGCCAGCGCGACGCGCTGGATGCCGCCCGACAGGTCGAGCGACCACGACACCGCGTCCGGAGTGGCCGGGTTGACCTTGTTGATCACGGCCATTTCCGCTTCGGTGAGATCGGTGTCCCAGCCGAGCTTCTTCAAGCTCGCGAGCGTGAATTCCGGATAGCCGTCCTGGATGGCCGACCCCAGCGAGTATGAGCCGTCCGCGAGCAGGCTCACCTTGCGCGTCGTGCCGTCCGGCAGCTTCTCCTCGCGTTCGATGCCGAACCGCGGCCGGAACGTGCCGCCGCCATCCATCACATGCAGATTGGTATTGTAGAGCAGCGGCGTTCCGGGATGCTTGACCTCCGGTGATCCCCAGCATGGCCAGGGCAGGCCGTAATAATCGCCGCCGACCTCGGGATCGTCCTTTGGCGCCCGCATGGTCAGCATGTCGAACTTCGCCTGGTTCTTCATGTGCGCCTTGAGGCGTTCGGGCGATTGCCCGCAATAGCCGGTCGACCAGCTGCCGCGGTTCATCTCGCGAAGGACATCCTCTGCTTCAGGAAGATTGTTCTCGACCTTGATATTCTTGAACATCTGGTCGGCGAAGCCGAACTTCCTGGCCAGGCGGTAGATGATTTCGAGATCATCCTTCGACTCGAACACCGGCTTCACGATCTGCTCGCCCCATTGCAGCGAGCGGTTGGAGGCGACGCGCGAGCCCTTGCACTCGAATTGGGTGGCGACCGGGAGAATGTAGATGCCATCCTTGCGCCCCGCCTCGACTGCGAGCGAGGCCCAGGTCGTCGGATGCGGGTCGGCGATGACGAGCAGCTCCAGCGCCTTCAGGCCATTGAGGGATTCAGGGATACGGGTGATGCTGTTGGAGGCGTGTCCCTGCACGAACACCGCCTTCACGCTGTCCTTCTGCGCGACCTGATCCTTCGGCAGCGTCACCGCCTCGAACCAGCGGGTCAGCGGAATGCCGGGGGTTTCCATGATCTGCTTGGAATCGAACCGCGACTTCAGGAAGTCGTAGTCGACCTCCCAAACCCGCGACCAATGCTTCCAGGCGCCCTCGGCGAGGCCGTAGTAGAACGGCAGCGTGACGATATCGAGCCCGACGTCGGTTGCGCCCTGCACGTTGTCATGGCCGCGGAAGATGTTGGCTCCCTTACCCTCTCCGCCGACATTACCGGTCATCAGCAGCAGGATGCAGCTGGCCCGCACGTTGGCGGTGCCGACGGTCTTCTGGGTCTGGCCCATGGCCCAGATCAGCGTGGCCGGCTTTTCGGTGGCAAACATCTTGGCGACGCGCTTGAGCTGCTCGCCGGGAATGCCGGTGACGCGCTCGACTTCTTCCGGATTCCACTTTTCCACTTCCTTGCGGAGATCGTCGAACCCGTAGACCCGCTGCCGGATGAACTCCTTGTCCTCCCAGCCGTTCTGGAGGATGTGCCACATCATGCCGTAAAGCACGGGGATGTCGGTGCCCGGCCGCATCCGCACATATTCCGTCGCGTGCGCGGCGGTGCGCGTCAGGCGCGGGTCGATGACGACGAAGTTGGCCTTTTGCAGTTCCTTGCCCTCGAGCAGGTGCTGCAGCGAGACCGGATGCGCCTCAGCCGGATTGCCGCCCAGGATGACCTGCGTCTTCGCATTGCGGATATCATTGTAGCTGTTGGTCATCGCGCCGTAGCCCCAGGTGTTGGCGACGCCGGTGACGGTGGTCGAATGGCAGATGCGGGCCTGGTGATCGGTGTTGTTGGTTCCCCAGAATGCGCCAAGCTTGCGGAACAGGTAGGCGCCTTCATTGGTCATCTTGGCCGAGCCAAGCCAATAGACGGAATCGGGGCCCGACTTCTCACGTACGGTTTGAAGTTTGTCGCCGATCTCGTTGATTGCGCTATCCCAGGACACGCGGGTCCACTGGCCGCCGACGAGCTTCATCGGGTAGCGCAGCCGTCGCTCGCTGTGCACGAGCTCGCGCACGGATGCGCCCTTGGCACAATGCGAGCCGCGATTGATCGGAGAATCCCAGCTCGGCTCCTGGCCGATCCATACCCCGTTCAGGACCTCGGCCGTCACCGTGCACCCAACCGAGCAATGCGTGCAGATGCTCTTGCGGACGCTCGCACCTGCGGTGAGTGGACCGGCCGTCGCCGCCTCCGCCTTGCGCACGCCGCCGACCGGCAGCGTGCCGAGCGCGGCGAGCGCGCCGCCGGCGAGACCCGATTTGCGCAAGAAGCTGCGGCGGTCGAGACCGCCGCCCTGCCCCGCAAGGGACTCGGCAACGGAACCATGGCGCAGGGAACGGTGGTTTGCTCGCTTGATCAGCACGGTCAACCTCCCTTGGCCGGATAACGATTGACGCGATAGAAGGCCTTGACGTGATCGGTTTCCTTGTAGCGCGCCTTTCGCTTCTCATCGTTGGTTTCGCTATCAGCCTGCGCGGACCCGACCAGCGGTGTCGCGAGCGTCGCGCCGGCGCCCACCGTGCCGGCGCCGACCTTGCGCAGGAAATCGC
>Ga0207647_10002883_pt1 | contig 12961 bp, 10 predicted proteins | sample KBSCornC2_FD_184295 | JGI IMG/M metagenome (GOLD analysis project Ga0207647, IMG submission 184295) | Corn rhizosphere microbial communities from Kellogg Biological Station, Michigan, USA - C2 (SPAdes) (version 2) | ecosystem: Host-associated > Plants > Roots > Rhizosphere ...
CGAGCCGGCGCCAGTTCATTTGGTGCCGTCCGGTAGATGAAGCTCGTCATTCCCGCATGCTCTTAGCGGGAATCCAGTGTCTTTCGTTTCCAGAGTGGAACAGAGCAAAGGCGCTGGATTCCCGCTTTCGCGGGAATGACGGCATTTCGAGATTGCGACGCGCCAGTTCATGCCGCTTGCTCCTGCGGCTGATTGCGGCCGAGTGTCGCGCTGACGAATACGTCTTCCAGATTCGGCGCCGCCGCCTGCACCTGCGCCTGCACGCCGCCTTCGCGCAGGTGCGCGCCCACGCGCTCGCGTGCGTCGGCGCTCTTGCGCACGAGCACGCGCAGGTGTGCGCCGATCTGCGCGCTGGCGATGATGCCGGGAAATTTGTCGAGCAGGTCGCGCGCGCGGCGCAAATCGTCGCCTTCGATGGTCAGCACCTGACCCGGCAACTCGTCCATCAGTTCGCGCGGACTGCCGTCGGCGACGAGGCGACCGCGATCGAGAATTGCCAGGCGATGACAGCGTTCCGCTTCGTCCATGAAATGCGTCGACACGAGAATCGTCGTGCCGGCGTCGACCAGTGCGAACAGCGAATCCCAGAACTCGCGCCGCGATTGCGGATCGACCGCGCTCGTGGGTTCGTCCAGCAAGAGCAATTCGGGCTCGTGCAGCACGGCGGCGGCAAGCGCCAGACGCTGTTTCTGGCCGCCGGAGAGCGTGCCGGCGAGCTGCTTGCGCTGATCGCCGAGCCAGTATCGCTCGAGCAAATTGGCGACCCGTGTCTTCGCGCGCGCACGATCGAGTTCGTGCACGGCGGCAACGAACTCGAGGTTTTCGACCACGGTCAGGTCATCGTAGAGGGAAAACTTCTGCGTCATGTAGCCGATGTGGCGCTTGAGCGCTTCGGCTTGCTCGGGAATCCTGTAGCCGAGCACCTGGATCTCGCCGGCAGTGGGCAGCAGCAATCCGCACAGCATGCGGATCGTCGTCGATTTGCCGGAACCGTTCGGGCCGAGAAAGCCGTAGACCTGCGCGCGTTCGACGGTGAGATCCAGGTGATCCACTGCAACGACGCTGCCGAAGCGCCGCGTCAATCCGCGTGCGACGATCGCGTCGCCGGTCTTTTCAGTGCGCGGCATGGTCCAGCAGCATCGCCTGGCACGGAATGCCCGCCGGCAGCTTGCGTGCCGCATCGCCTTCGAGCACGAGTTCGGCACGATAGGTGAGCCGGCTCGCGTCGTCGCCGCTCAGCGCATAGTACGGAGTGAAACTGGCTTCGCTGCGGATGCGTGCGAGCGTCGCGGTGAACGGTTGCGGCACGCCATCGACGTGCACGGAAAATTTCGCGCCCTGCTGCACGCCCGCGCGCAGGCTCTCGGGCACGAACACGCGCGCATAGGGCGCTTCGCCGACAAGCAGGCTCGCCACCGCCGCGCCGATCGGCGGCCGATCGCCTAGCTTGAACGGCAGCGCGTCGACGCGCCCGGCGCGCGGCGCATGCACTTCCAGGCGCTGCACCGTGACTTTGAGTTGGGCGAGGTTGGCTTGCGCCTGCGCGAGTGCGGCTTCGCCTTGCGCGATGTCCTCGGCGCGCGTGCCGTGCAGCAGCACGTCGAGATTGGCCCGCGCGTTCGCCGCGTCGGCATTGGCCTGGCGCAGCGCGGTATCGGCATTATCGAGGTCGACCTGCGCGATAAGTCCCTTGCGGCGCAGATCAGCAGCCCGCTCGCGCGCGAGTTTCGCGTTCGCGGCCGTGCTCTGCATGCGCGTGAGTGTCGCGCGCGCGGCGTCGATCGTCTCGGTGCGCGCACCGTGCCGCAATTCATCGAGCGCGGCGGACAGACGCTGCGCATCGGCTTGCGCGGCGTCGACCTGCGCCTGGATGCGCTGTGGATCCAGCGTCAGCAGCAACTGCTGCGCCGTGACCTCGTCGCCTTCCTTGACCAGGATCTGCGTGATCGGCTCGGACACTTCGGCCGGCACGCCGATGCGATCCCATTCCAGCGTGCCGAGCAGCGGCGGCGGCCCGTCGTTGTGCGAACAGGCGCCGATCAGGGCCAGCGATCCGGCGAGCAGCGCGTACCGTGCGCGCATACGACCTCCTTTTCCTGTGACCATTATCGCAGCCCGTGCGACGATTTGCCGGCACCATTCATGGCGCGGCCGAAGCGGCTATGATGCGCGCCGGCGATAAGGGATTGAAGCGGGAATGAGCAAACCGTGGCAGCGCTAGCTTTGTGGCCAGGCTGGGCAGCGCCGCTGCTCAACGGCATCGCATTGCTGCTCGCGCTCGGCTTCCGCCGCAACCGCGCGGTCGTCGTACTGATCGTGCTGATCTTCTCCTCGCTCGCGATCGCCGGCGTGCTGGCGCCCGCACCGGGTGAGCGCGGCGCCGAAGCGGCACGCATGTTCGCGCCGTGGCTGCTGCTCGCGGCGGCCGCATTGCCGGAGCGTGGTCCACTGGCGCGGCGCAATCTCGTGCTTTTCCTTTTGCTGCTGATCGCGATCTGGCTCACGTTCGACGCGCCCGATCACGTCTGGGCGAGTCTGCACGGTGCGCTGCCATTCGGCGTGCTGCGTTTCAGCAGCGGCGCGCTCGCCGCCGCGCTCACGTTTGTCGCCGCCGGGTTATGCGTGTTGCGCTGGGTGCTCAACGGGGCGCCGATGGAAGCGGGCCTGGGTATCGTGCTCGGCCTGGCCGCGTTCGCCTTGCTGCCGACCATGCGCAGCGACGGCAGCAGTATCGCGTTCGCATTCGCCGGGATCTGCGCGCTGTTCGCGGTGCTTTACGCCTCGTATCGCATGGCCTTCATGGACGCGCTGTCCGGCTTGCCGAACCGGCGCGCGCTCGACGAGACACTCGCGCAGCTATCCGGCGATTACGCGATCGCGATGGTGGACGTGGATCATTTCAAGATGTTCAACGACACGCACGGTCACGCCGCCGGCGATCGCGTGCTGCAGGCCGTGGCGCAACAGTTGCGCCGCGAACGCCGCGGCCGCGCATTCCGCTACGGCGGCGAGGAATTCTGCCTGCTGTTCACCGGCTCGCGAAATCGCGACGCGGCGCAGATGTGCGACGAGACGCGCGCCCGCATCGAGGCGATGCGCGTGCGCGTCCGCTCGATGCCGACAAAAGGCAAACGCATGCCGGCCGACGCCGAAGTGAAAGTGACGGCAAGCATCGGTGTGGCATTTCGCGATGAGCAGATGCGCTTCGCATCCGAAGTGATCAAGGCGGCCGATCAGGCGCTGTATCGCGCCAAGGCCAAGGGCCGCAATCGGGTGATGGTGCGCTGAAGCCAGCGTAAGCGCACAGCATGCAGCAAATATGGAGATCGCGACGAAACTCGCGAGTGCAGTTTTTGGCTATTGCTTAACGCGTTCACGCTCGGCACCATAGCGCAATCTCGCCAGCGCTCCGGGGTCGCGCCGTGCCAGCCATCTCCCGCCATCGTTTCCGCGTGCTTCGTCGCGCGATTGTTCTTGCTGCAGTAACTTGCGCCGTCATGGCGCCGTTGACGCTATGCGCGGCCGAACAAGAAGAAGCCGAACTGCTCGCGGTATTGCAGCAGGAAACCGACATCGCGACAAAAACGCGCATGAACAGCGATTTCGTGCCGGGCATCGTCACGATTCTCGACGGCGATCGCCTGCGCGCACTCGGTGCGCGCACGGTGTGGGACGCGATGCCTTACGTGCCAGGCGTGCAGGCCTGGCTCGACGGCGGCGGCACGCCGAGCGTGACCGTGCGCGGCATGCCGTTCCCGTTCAATTCCGGCAGTATCCAGATTCTGCTCAACGGCAGTCCGATCGGGCGTGAAGCCGCGGGCTTGAACAGTTCCGTGCTGTTCGTGCCGATGACGCAGGTCGAGCGCATCGAGTTCATCCGCGGCCCGGGCTCGATCCTGTATGGCGATTACGCATTCATGGGCCTGGTCAACATCATCACGCGCAAGGAAGGCGAACAGGTCGACGCGAGCGTCGATTCGCACGGCGGCCGCGACGCGGGCCTGCTCGTTTCCGGCGGCGTCAAGGAAGGCCTGCACGGTTCGCTCAACCTGTCCGGCCATTACAGCGGCGATGCGGTAGTGCCGGACGATCGCGGCGCGGACGACACGCGCGTGTCGGCGATCGCCGATCTGCGCTACGGCGGTTTGTCCTGGCAGACTCAGGTCGAGAACCGGCATGAGTACGACGCGTTTGCTCCGCCGCACACCGGGCCGGGCCCGCAACGCGCCGAATCGAACTGGTCGACGCAGCTGCGTTATGCCGGCGAAATGACGCGCGACCTCGGCGTCGATGCGCACATCGAATACCTGTACAACGACATCGCCATTGCCAACACCGCGTTCAAGGGCGACGAACTGCTCGGTGGCGCGGATCTGCATTTCAGCGGCTGGGCGCGACAGAACTGGCTCGCTGGCGTCGAATATTCCGACGCGAACATCGATCGCGCGGTGTTTCCGCCGCCGCCGGTGCCGGGCCAGCCGCCGCCGCCGGCCATCGTGATCACCGACAAGCATCGCAGTGTCGCCAGCCTGTACCTGCAGGACCAGATCGAACTTGCGCCGTCGTTGACGACGACGCTCGGTGCGCGCTACGACGACAACAGCGAAATCGGCAATCGCCTGACGCCGCGCGTCGCGCTGGCCTGGCAAGCGGCCGAGCACCACATCCTCAAGGCGCAGTATTCGGAAGGCTATCGTGCGCCGGCGTTCTTCGAGTTGTACGTGCCCGGGCCGGGCCTCAACGACCTCAACTTCGAGGTCAATCGCACCACGGAAATCAATTACGTCTACGAACGACCGCGCCTGACATTCCGCGCGACCGCGTTCCACATGCGCATCAGCGACATGGTCTTTCCGAACATCCTCAAGCAGTTCTTCGGCAACACCGCGCACGCCAAGGCCGACGGCGCCGAGTTCGAATTGACGCAGCAGATCGGCGGCAGCCTGCGCGTCGACGCGAATGTGTCTTACGTGAACGCGCGCGACAATCGCGACGTGCCGCTCACCGATCACGCGATTCCGGAAACACCGCACTGGATGGGCAATCTCGGGCTTTTGTGGAATCCCGCGCACGACTGGACGCTCGGCGCGCACTGGAATCGTGTTGGCGATCGTCCCGGCGCCGCGCCGGCGAGCGGCGCCTACGATCTCGTTGATGTCAGCGCAACGCGTCGAGCGCTGTTCGGCGGCGGCGAACTGCAGCTCGGGATAAGCAACCTGTTCGACCAGCGCGTGATCGCGCTGGCACCGAGCCCGTTCGGCGACACGTTGTACACGTACCAGAACCGCATCGCGTGGGCGCGCGCGAGTTGGCGCTGGTAGGGCGTCGCAGCTCTCGCCGCTGAAAGACAGGTCGCGCCCCTACGCCGTCTTGGACGAGGCATCTGCCGGCGCTCGTGCATTCCCGGAGCTCGACGCGAAAATCTCGACGCTGATGGGCTCGGCCGACGGCTACGCGTTTCCCAGTGCGATGGTCTTCGGCAGATCGCTATCGAGCGTCGAATAGACGCAGCGCGCGCGGCCGGAGCGCTTGGCCTGATAGAGCAATTCATCGGCCGCTTCGAGCAGGGCGCGACCGGATGCATGGACTTTCGGCGCGGTTTCGAGAGCGCCGGCGCTCACGCTCACGCAAGCGCCCGCGCTCGAGCACGCGTGTGGCAACTGCAGCTCGCGCACGCTCTGCAGCAGCTGCCGCGCGCGCGCCGGCACGTCTCCGCCCGGCAGCAGCAGCGCGAATTCCTCGCCGCCGATGCGGGCGGCGAGTTCGCCGGCTTGCGCAAATGTCGTGTGCAGCACGCTGGCGATGCGCTTGAGGCAATCGTCGCCGGCGGCATGGCCGTAGTGGTCGTTGTATTGCTTGAACAGGTCGACGTCGATCAGCACGAGCAGAAGTGACGAGTTGTCGCGCAGGGCGTGCCGCCAGCGCCGTTCCAGCGCTTCGTCGAAACCGCGCCGGTTGGCGATGCCGGTGAGCGGGTCCAGCAGCGCGCGTTGTTCGAGCAGGTCGCGCTGGCGCTTGAGCTCGATGTGCGTGCGCACGCGCGCACGCACGAGCGGCGCGCTCGCCGGCTTGGTGATGTAGTCGACTGCGCCGAGCGTGAAACCGAGTTCCTCGTCGGCCACTTCGCCCATGCTGGTGACGAAGATCACCGGGATTGCGCGCGTGTTCTCGTCCGCTTTGAGGCGTCGCAGCACATCGAAGCCGTCCATGTTCGGCATGACGACGTCGAGCAGGATCAAATCGAACGGCACGTGTGCCGCGAGTTCCAGCGCACGCGTTGCGTCGGTGGCGAAGCGCAGGTCGTAGCTGCTGCCGAGCGCCGCGGCAAGGCTGTGCACATTCGCCGGTTCGTCGTCGACGATCAGCACGCGCTGCAGCGGCGGCGCGTCCGTCATGCGATGCGCTCGCGGCCGGAGCGCTCGATGCGCGCGAGCATGCGTTCGGCGGCGTTGTAGTCCAGACGCGCGATCGCGTCAGCGAGTTCGCGCATTTCGGATTGCGCTGCGGTTCCGAGCAGCTGCGCGAGCGCTGCGCAGGCGTGTTCGGCGCCAAGGCTGTTGCCAACCAGTTCGCTGCGCAAGTTCTGCACGGCGTCGGCCAATGCGGCGTCGGAGGCAACGCGATCGGCGCCGCGCGGCCCGGATGCGTTGTGCGGAACTTGCGCCGCGCACAATTCGGCAAGCGCTGCCGCCAGCTCGTCCAGCGTGCTCGTCGGCGTAGCACCGGCGCGCGCAGATAATTCGATTGCCCCGGCGGCTTCGGCGATGCGACGCGCGGACAGCGTGGCGGCGGCGCCCTTGATCGTGTGCGCAAGGTCGCGCGCGGCAGCGTATTCGTTGTTGGCGAACATCACGCGAAGACGTGCAGCGGCATCGGCATTGCGTGTGCGGAAATCCTCGAGCAAGCGCCACAGCAGTTCGCGTTTGCCGTTGACGCGATCGAGCGCCGAGGCGACTTCGACGCCGGCGATCACCGGCATGGCGCCTTCGCCGGCACCTGCGGGCGTGCGTTGCGCGTGCGCCGCGTGCGCGAGCCAGCGCGAGAGCACGCGCACGAGTTCCGCCTCTTCGATCGGCTTGGTCAGGTAATCGTCCATGCCGGCTTCGAGGAAGCGTTCGCGGTCGCCGCTCATCGCGTGCGCCGTCAGCGCGATCACCGGAATATTGCGCGTGCGCGCATCCTGCTTGAGCCGCCGCGTGGTTTCGATGCCATCCAGGCGCGGCATCTGGATATCCATGAGGATCGCGTCGTATTCATGCGCGTGCACCAGTTCGAGAGCCGCCAGGCCGTCCTCCGCGCAGTCGGCGGCGATGCCGAGCGCGTCGAGCAGCTCGCGTCCGACCTGGCGATTGATTTCGTTGTCTTCGACCAGCAGCACGCGCGCGCCGGCGGCGAAGCGGATTTCGGCAGGCGTCAATCCAGCGGTCGTCATGCGGCTGCCGCGGCGATGGCCGAGCGCTTCCATCGCCGCGTCGAACAGCGTCGACGGGCTCACCGGTTTGTGCAGGAACACGTTCACGCCGCTGGCCTCGGCTTCGCGCACCAGACGTTCGTCGCCGTACGCGGTGACCATGACGATGGCCGGCGTGCCGAGCCCGCGTCGGCGCACTTCGCGCACGGCGTCCAGGCCGTTCATGCCGGCCAGTTTCCAGTCGATCACGAGCAGATCGAACGGCGTGGCAGCTGCGTCCATGACCCGCAGTGCCTGTTCGCCGGCTTCGGCGAGCGTGACTTCGAAACGCAGCGATTCGAGCATGCTGCCGAACACATCGCGCGCCGTCGCATTGTCGTCGACGACGAGTGCGCGCAAGCCTTCCGGCGGCGTCTGTTCGACGGCGACCGCCGGTGCGCTGGCCAGTCCGAAGCGCGCGGTGAACCAGAATTCGCTGCCGCGGCCCGGTTCGCTGCGGCCGTCGATTTGTCCGCCCATGAGTTCCACGAGACGCCGGCAGATCGCCAGCCCCAGACCGACGCCGCCGTGCACGCGCGTGCTCGACTCGTCGACCTGCGTGAACGGATCGAACAGGCGCGGCAGTTCTCCGGGCGCGATGCCGATGCCGGTATCGCGCACGGCGAAACGCAGTTCGACATTGCCGTCGTGCCCGCTCACGTAGCGCACCTCGACGACGATCTCGCCGCGCTCGGTGAATTTGATCGCATTGGTGACGAGGTTGACCAGCACCTGCTGCAGGCGCACCGGATCGCCATGCAGCGTGCGCGGCACGTCGGCGCCGAGCGCGTACAGCACTTCCAGGTGCTTGGCGCGCGCGCGCTCGCCGACCACGGCGGAGAGGTCGGTGAGCACCGTGTCGAGCGAGAATTCCACCGATTGCATGCCGAGCTTGCCGGCTTCGATGCGCGACAAATCGAGGATGTCGTTGATCAGCCCGAGGAGCAGCCGCGCCGACGTGCGCAGCTGCGCGAGCAGGCCGCGCTGGCGTGCTTCCAGCGGCGTTTTTTCCAGCAGCGTCGCCATGCCGATCACCGCATTCATCGGCGTGCGGATCTCGTGGCTCATGTTGGCGAGGAACTGGCTCTTGGCCTGGTTCGCGGCCTCGGCCTGCTCCTTGGCGATCTCGAGCTCGTGGCGGAACTGCCGCTCGTTTTCGATCAACGCCTGTTCGGCGAGGCGGCTGCGTTCGCGCTGGCGCTCCAGCTTGCCGAGCAGCGAAACCAGCGTGCCCCACAGCAGCGCGAGCACGAGCGCGACGAACACGCCTTGCAGGTACAGCTGGCGACGTACGTCGCGCGCGAAGTCGGTATAGAAATTCGCGTCGACGGCGAAATGCGCCAGTCCGAGCAATTCCATCGTGTCGCTGTGGTAGATCTCGGTGTCGACGCGGAACGCATCGGCCGGCACGTTCGCCAACGCGCGGTCGAGGCTGCCCTTCGGCGCACCGCCGAGCGCGTCGTAATCCAGCTCGATGCCGACGCCGGCGAAGAACGGCGTCTTGCTCGACGCGTCGCGCAGCAGCAGCATCTGGTCCAGTGTGGCGCGCAGGCGTGCTTCGCGCTCGGGCCCGCGCGCGTGCGAGAGCGCATCGGCAAGCGCGGCGGTTTGCGACTGCGCCAGCACCTGCGCGTGCTGCTCTGCGTTGCTGCGCAAGCGCGGTTCGAGCAGTGCGTTCCAGTACACCGCGAGCGCGATCTCGAAGATCACCGCGAGTGCCGCGAACGCGATCGTGACGAGGAACGGAATGCGCCTCACCGGGAACCTCGACTAACCTGCTGCGCTTGGCAGCTCGCGTCCGGGCGGTGCTCGAAATCCTCATGTACCGGCGTGTACACTCCGGTTCCTGCGCTCCGGCCGTCCGCGATCTGCCGGCGCTCGCGACGGTTATTCGCGGTTCCCTTCATGGGAACACCCGCGCCACTTTGACGTAGAACGGCTTCAATTCCACGCCTGCGGCCTGCAGCGCCGGCAGGTTCAAGAACGGCTGCACCTTCGCCTCGATGCAGATGCCGGCCGCTGCGCCGCGTTCGACGTCGCCGTCGAACGGCGAATACAGCACGACTTTGGACGCCGTGCTCCATTGCACGAGTTCGGCCAGATCCTGTTCCGATTGCGCGGAGATGATGAATACGCCAGCGGGCTGTTGCGCCTGCGCGAGTGCAGGCAGGCTCGTCACGTTGTCGATCTTGACGGCCAAATCCTTGATGCCGGTTTTGCCAGCGTCGCCGCTGGATGCAATCAGCGTGGCAATCTCGCCTGACAGGTGCGCGTCGCTGCCGTACACGATCACATGCAGTGCACCATCAGCGGCGGCGCGCGACTCCAGTGCGACCTGCGCGGTGAGCAGTGAGCGGAACAAACGCGCACCGGCGCGTACGCGGCGGTCGCCGGCGTCGTCCGCGCGCGCCGTGCTCGCCGACACCGATACGGCGGCCACGGCCGCGACCAGCCCGATCAACAGCCAATTGCGCAGGCGCGCGCCAGTGGCGGCAGGGTGCCGCCGGCGCAGCAATCGCCAGTCGCGGAAATGGTGCCTTGTCATCGATGCGCGAACGAAACCGGCTGTCGCCCTCCGTTTGATCCAAGCATAATGCGGACGAACTGTGGAGGGATTGAGGAATTCGGCAAAGATGGGGGAAACCACCGACAAAACCGGCGCCGCAGGCCGCCGCATCGTGGTGATCGAGGACGACGCCACGCACGCCATGCTGCTGGCCGACACATTGGCCGACGAGGGCTTCCAGGCCGATCTCGTCGACAACGGCGCAGCGGCCGCCGCGCGCGTGCGCGAAGTAAATCCCGCCGCGGTGCTGCTTGACGTCACCTTGCCCGGCAAGGATGGTTTTACCGTGTGCCGCGAAATCCGTGCGTTCTCGACCGTGCCGCTGATCATGATCACCGGGCGCGTGGAGGAAATCGACCGCCTGCTCGGCCTGGAAATCGGCGCAGACGATTACATCTGCAAGCCGTTCCAGCCACGCGAAGTCGTCGCCCGCATCCGCGCGCTGCTGCGCCGCGCGCATGACTGGAGCGAAGGCACGCGCGACGTTGCGCTCACGTTCGACGACGCCGCGTTGCAAGCGCGCTGGAAAGGCGCACGCCTGGATCTGACCGCGGTCGAATATCGCCTGCTGAAAAAGCTCGCCGAGCGCCCGGGCCGCGTGCTCTCCCGCGCGAATCTGCTCGATGCGATTTACGAGGACTACCGCATCGTCAATGACCGCACGGTCGACAGCCACATCAAGAACCTGCGCCGCAAGCTCGCCGAAGCGGAAGACGGCGCGAATCCGATTGAGTCGGTGTATGGGGTCGGCTACCGCTATCTCGGCGACAACGGTTAATGCCACATGTCCGGATAAAGTGCACCACAGCGTTATCGACCTGTATTGGGGAAGAACATGGCCGAACCCGATTTGAACCGACGACCGATCGCCACGCGCGGTAGCGCCTGGGCGCAGCGCCTGTCTTCCGCGTTGTCGAAAACATCGATCACGCCGAACCAGATCTCGATGCTGAGCGTGTTGTTCGCCGGCATCGGCGCGGCGCTGCTGGCCTGGGCGCCGACGCCGCTCGGCTTGTTGCTTTGTGCGCTTTGTATACAACTGCGCCTGATCTGCAACCTGATCGATGGCATGGTCGCGGTGGAAGGCGGCAAGGGTTCGGTGACGGGACGCATCTACAACGAATTTCCGGATCGCATTACCGATTCGCTGCTGATCGTCGCGCTCGGCTACGCCTGCGGATACGCGTGGCTGGGCTGGCTCGGCGCGCTGCTCGCGGTCGCGACCGCGTACGTGCGCGTGTTCGGCGGCTCGCTCGGCCTCGCGCAGGATTTCCGCGGTCCGCTGGCCAAGGCGCAGCGCATGGCCGTGCTCACGGTCGCCTGCGTCGCCGCGGCTGCGGAAATGTTCTGGCATCCGCAACGTTATGCCTTGCTCGGCGCAGCGGCGATCATCGCCGTCGGCTCCGCGCTGACGTGCGTGACACGCACACGCGCGATCGCCGCGCAATTGCGCGCCCAGGCCTGACCGTGTTGTCGTATCTGTTCGCGGTGCTCGTGCGTGTGCTGGTCGGCGCGCGGCCGCAGTGGATCGGTTGCAAGCCGGCGCCGAGCTTGCGCATCTATTACGCCAATCACACGAGTCACCTGGACACGCTCGCGCTGTGGTGCGCACTGCCGCCAAGCTTGCGCGCGATCACGCGGCCGGTGGCCGCCAGCGACTACTGGAATCGCGGCGGCATCCGCGCCTACATTGCCACGCACGGGTTCAACGCGCTGTTCATCGAACGCGACAAGGACAAACGCGAAGGCGACCCGCTCGAGCCGCTGTTGCAGGCGCTTGCCAGCGGACAGTCCCTGATCATCTTTCCGGAAGGCACGCGCCGCGCGCAGGCCCTGCCAAGTCCGTTCAAAAGCGGAATTTTTCACCTGGCAACAAAATTCCCCGATGCGGAGCTGATCCCCGTGTACCTGGACAATCTCTATCGCAGCATGCCCAAGGGCACATTCCTGCCTGTACCGCTGACGTGCTCGGTGCGCTTTGGCGCGCCGCTGGCGCGCATCGCCGACGAAACGAAGGAATTGTTCCTGGAGCGCGCGCGCCAAGCCGTGGTGGACCTGGCATGAACATGCAGCAGAAATTCTACTGGTTGTTCGGCGGCATCGGCGCGCTGCTCGCGATCGCCTCGATTGTGGGCTGGCTCCTGCAGCGGCGCGCGCCGAACAGCGCGACGATCGCGAATCTCACCGCTCGCGTGCGCGCGTGGTGGGTGATGGTCGCCGTGCTCGCCGTGTGTTTCCTGCTCGGCCGCAGCGCGACGATCGTGCTGTTCGCAATTGCGTCGCTGTTCGCGCTGCGCGAGTTCGTCACGCTGACGCCGACACGCCCGGGCGATCACCTGCCGCTGGTTGTGTGCTTCTACATTTTGCTGCCGGTTCAATATCTGCTGATCTTCGACGACTGGTACAACCTGTTCGCGATTTTCCTGCCGGTATATGGTTTCCTCCTGCTGCCCGTGCTCACCGCCAGCGGCGGCGACACCGAACAGTTCCTCGAACGCGTGACCAAGCTGCAGTGGGGCTTGATGATCACCGTGTACTGCGTGAGCTACGTGCCTGCGCTGCTGCTGCTGCAAATCCCGCATTACTCCGACAATCTGCTGCTGGTCATCTACCTGTTGCTGGTGGTGCAGATCAGCGACGTACTGCAATACGTATTCGGCAAATTGTTCGGCAGGCACAAGATCGCACCGGTCGTGAGTCCGTCGAAAACGGTCGAAGGTTTCGTCGGCGGCGGCGCGAGCGCAACCGCGGTCGGCGCGGCGTTGTGGTGGATCACGCCGTTCACGCCATTGCAGGCCGCAGGTTTGGCCGCGGTGATCGTGCTTGCCGGTTTTCTCGGCGGTCTGGCGTTGTCGGCGGTCAAGCGCAGTCTCGGCGCGAAGGACTGGGGCTCGATGATCGAAGGCCACGGCGGCATGCTCGACCGGCTCGACTCGGTGAGTTTC
>Ga0207647_10002884_pt1 | contig 12954 bp, 15 predicted proteins | sample KBSCornC2_FD_184295 | JGI IMG/M metagenome (GOLD analysis project Ga0207647, IMG submission 184295) | Corn rhizosphere microbial communities from Kellogg Biological Station, Michigan, USA - C2 (SPAdes) (version 2) | ecosystem: Host-associated > Plants > Roots > Rhizosphere ...
TCGGCATACACATCCTGTCGGGCGGGCTTTTCCTGACGCCGCGCAATCTGTGGAACCTGTCGGTGCAGACCTCCTCGGTCGCGATCATGGCGACCGGCATGGTGCTGGTCATCGTCATGCGCAACATCGACCTTTCGGTTGGCTCCGTCGAAGGCGTGATCGGTATGATCATGGGCGTGGCGCAGGCCGAATTCCTCATTCGAGTCATCGGCTTCCAGCTCGGAAATCCCTGGCTCTGGATCATCGCGCTGGCCGCCGGCGTGGCGCTTGGTCTGCTGATCGGCGCGTTCCAGGGCTTCATCATCGCCTATATGAAGGTTCCGGCCTTCATCGTGACGCTGGGCGGCCTGCTTGTGTGGCGTGGTATGGCATGGCTGATCACCAGCGGGCGGACGGTCGCGCCGCTCGACGCCACTTTCCAGCTGATGGGTGGCGGACCACGCGGCTCGATCGGCGCTACCGCCAGCTGGATCGTCGGCATCGTCGCCTGTGCGGCTGTTGCCTTCGCGCTGCTCAACGGCCGCTCGCAGCGCAAGCGGTTCAGCTTTCCACTGCGCCCCGTGTGGGCCGAGACCTTGCTTGGCGTGGTCGCTTGCGCGGCCATCCTCGGCGCCGTCTGGATCGCCAATTCCTATCCATGGCCGATCGGCATCGTGCGCCAGTATGCGCAGCAGAACGGCATCACCCTTCCCGAAGGCGGGCTGTTTATCGCGCATGGCATCGCGATACCGGTGCTGATGGCGGTGGCCACGGGCATCATCATGACCTTCATCACCAAACGCACGCGTTTCGGCCGCTATGTCTTCGCCATCGGTGGCAATCCGGAAGCAGCAGAACTTGCCGGCATCAACACGCGCTGGGTGACCATGAAGGTGTTCATGATCATGGGCGTGCTGGCGGCGATCAGCGCGGCGATCTCGTCGGCCCGCCTTAACGCGTCGACCAACGCACTGGGCACGCTGGACGAGCTGCTGGTCATCGCCGCCGCCGTCATCGGCGGCACGTCGCTGGCCGGCGGCTCCGGAACGGTGATGGGCGCCATGCTCGGCGCGCTTCTGATGCAGTCGCTGCAATCCGGCATGGTGCTTCTCGGCATCGACTCGCCGCTGCAGAGCATCGTCGTCGGCGCCGTGCTGGTCATCGCCGTGTGGCTCGACACTGTCTACCGCAAGCGGGTCTAGGGGAGGAACGATCATGGAAAAAACTGCTCCCACGGGCACAGCGCTGGTCGACATGCGCAACATCTCGATCGCCTTCGGCGGCATCCGCGCCGTCGACGACGCCTCCGTCGATCTTTTCCCCGGTGAAGTGATGGCGCTGCTCGGCCATAACGGCGCCGGCAAATCGACGCTGATCAAGATCCTGTCAGGCGCCTACAAGCGCGATGCCGGCCAGATCTTCGTCAATGGCGAGGAGGCTTCGATCGCCAACCCGCGCGATGCCAAGAAATACGGCATCGAGACGATCTACCAGACGCTGGCGCTGGCCGACAATGTCGATGCCGCGGCCAATCTCTTCCTCGGCCGCGAGCTGATGACGGGCTGGGGCACGCTCGACGACGTCGCCATGGAAGCCGAGGCGCGCAAGGTGATGGGCCGGCTCAATCCGCGTTTCCAGCGCTTCAAGGAGCCGGTCGTCAAGCTGTCGGGCGGACAGCGGCAGTCGGTTGCGATCGCACGCGCGATCCTGTTCAACGCCCGTATCCTGATCATGGACGAGCCGACGGCGGCGCTCGGCCCGCAAGAGACGGCGCAAGTCGGCGAACTGGTCAAACAGCTCAAGGCCGACGGCATCGGCATCTTCCTGATCAGCCACGACATCCACGACGTGTTCGAGCTCGCCGACCGGGTCTGCGTGATGAAGAACGGCCAGGTGGTCGGCACCGCGCGCACGACCGATGTCACCCAGGACGAGGTGCTCGGCATGATCATCCTCGGCAAATGCCCGCCAGGCGCCATTCCGGGCCCCGGGGCGCTGAAGATCGCGGCATAGGCCAGACTCTATAGGATGTCTCATGTCAGTGATGTCCGGTTGCTGTGATGATTGCCGAACATGCGCATGATGCCGCAGGAGTAGCAGGCTCTATCGCTCCGCCGGGGGCACGACCTTCATCACGAACGAAGTCGGCGTCTCGCCCGGTCCGAACGGTCCGGGGGCCTTGTTGCTCACCGCCGGCAGGCTCTTGAGATAGGCCGCGATCGCCGCGGCGTCAGAGTCGGTGAGCTTCGCGAGTGCGGCCCACGGCATGATCGGAGCGAGCATGCGACCGTCGGGGCGCTTGCCAGTCCGGATCGCCGTGACGATATCACGTTCGCTCCAGCGCCCGAGACCCGTCGCCTCGTCGGGCGTGAGGTTGGGGCCGTAGAAGACCCCGAGCCCGGGAATCTCGAAGCCGACGTCGGAGCCGCCCAGGTGACGCTTCATGTCCGGTTTGCCGAGGAAATGTCCGGGCGTGTGGCAATCGGTGCAACTCGCGATGGTCGCCAGGTATTTTCCCCGTTCGACCAGCTCGCGGTCGGCCGCGCCGGCCGACGGCGATCCGGTCGCCGCCAGCAACGCCGTGAATGCTAAGGGCAACACCGGCCTGGCGGCCTGCGACGCCGCGCGCGCTACGGCACATCCGAAGTCGTGAAGGCTCATGCTTTCCTCCGTCCCGTGGCTCTAAAGCGCGTCGCGATCCTTCAGATACGCTGCGTACGCTTTAGACTTTTGATTTTACGCATGTCTTTGTCCCGAAACCGGGCTCCCACTTTCGGGAGACATGCTCTAGGGCTTGCGGCCGATCACGGCGCCGTTCGCGGCAGGTGCGTCGAACCAGACCGTCTCGATGTGCCGGAATCCGGCTTCATCGAGCCACGCCGAATATTCGGCCGGCGTGTAGTTTCGCCCTTCCGTCTCGATCAGCATGTTGAGGCTCATCAGCGCGGCTGGCACCGGCCCGGTCTTTTCGTCATTGACCAGAAGCTCGCTGATGACGACTGCGCCGCCGCTCGGCAAAGCCTCGAAGGACCGGCGGAGCAAGGTGCGGTTCTTCGCCTCGTCCCAATCGTGCAGGATCATCGACAGGAGATGCACGTCGTGATCCCCGGGAAGCTGTTCGAAGAAGTTGCCGCCTACGGTTTCGATACGATCGGTCAAGCCGGCCTCGGCAATCTTTTGCGCGGCGATCGCGGCCACATGCGGGAGATCAAACACGGTCGCGCTGAGCGCCCCATACTGTTTGCAAAGCTCGACGTCGTACGCGCCCGATCCGCCACCGATATCCAGAAGACGGTGAAAATCGCCAAGATCCACCGCTTCGCCGAGCTTGCGCGCGGTCATCGTGGAAAGCGAATGCATGGCCTCCCAGAAGGTTGCCAGCATCGTCGGATCCTCGCCGTCGAATGCCGAGGATTGGGCTGCCGGGTCCCAGGTGGTCGGCCGGTTCGTGCGCAGCGCTTCGGTGAGTTTGTCCCAGCCCGCGTAGAGCCGCTTGTCGGCCATCTGCACGAAGCCGCCGAAGTAGTAAGGCTTCCCGCGCACGAGATAGGCTTCGCTCAAGGGCGTATTGCGATAACGGCCGTCCGTTTTCTCCAGGAGCCCGAGCGCGGCGCAGCCGGTCAGCAGCATCTCGGCCGGGCGTGGATGCAGACCGAGCGCTTCGGTCAGCCCGGCAACAGTAATGCCGGCGCCGCCCGCAAGCCGGCTGAAGAGATCCAACTCGTGCGCAGCGGCCAGGGTCTTGAAGGCCCAGAAACCGGTCGAAAGCGCCATCAGCGGGACAGCGGAAGGAAGCTCCGGCGCGGCAATCGGCTGATCGGCCACGCGCGGCTTTGTCCCGTCCGAGATCGAAGTCTGGCCCGAGATCGAACCGGGCTGGCGTGCAAGCGTTGTCGTGCGCGCAGCAGCGCGCTGGACATAGTTGAACATGGCGCTCTCCTTAGGTGACCGATGTCGTCAACAGCTCAGGAGGCAGATACGCGATTGCTCGACGTCTTGAGACGGTCGATTGCCAAGTCCTGAGAGCCGCGACTGTGGTCCTCAGCACAAATCCAAGTCGCAATCTCGACGAGCGATAGAAGCAGTTTTCCGCTCGAGGCATATCAGCCTCCCATTTCGAGCCCTTCCGCCAGGCAGACACATAGTGCAGGCACGGTGACGCTGTCAGTCCAAAAGCTCCGGGTTTTGTTCTGATCTTGCTGCGGAATGGGCAGCGGTCTTGCTCGTCGGGAGATATTGATTACCTAAGCTGCCATGTTACGACTGCAGGACTACGCCACCTTCAAGCATTTGCAGCAGTCAGGTGTTCCTTTGCGGGCCTCGACACGCTTTGGGGAGGGCTTGGCCGCCGCGCTCTGGGAGCGGGAGGGACACGGGCACTACCGCTACAACCCGGCCAATCACCATACGCTCAGTTTCTGGGTCGCCGGGGGTGCGGGTTTTCGCCGGCTGCGCGGACGCAGCTACGACCCTATCCACGGCGAAAGCAGCCTCTGGGTCGTGCCGGCAGGCGCACCGACCGCTTGGGAAGCTGCCGGGAAAGGCCGGCTTCTCCACTTCTACATCCCGACGTCGGTGTTTGAATCCCGGGTGGTAGAGACGCTCGATGCCGACCCCAGCCTGATAAGCCTGCGCGAAGAGGGCCTCCAACGCGATCCGTCGCTCGAAAACATTCTTCGCTCCATGGTGCTGCCGCTGTCGTGGGAGGAACCGGCTGACCGCATCGCCATAACTCAGGCTGGCGAAATGCTGACCGCCTACCTCGCGGCCCGCTGCAGCGAACGACCGCCGGGAGCGCTCTTCATGCGCGGGGGTCTGGCGCCAGTCGTTCTGCGGCGGGTGCAGGAGTATGTCGAAGCCCATCTGCAGCGGGACCTGACGATTGAGGACCTTGCTGCCGTGGCCGGTCTGAGCCCCTATCACTTCGCCCGTGCCTTCAAACGCTCGACTGGCTTTGGCCCCTATCGCTACGTGTTGCGGAGACGTACCGAGCGTGCCAAGGAGCTTCTTGCAGCAGGCAAGATTCCGTTGTCCGACGTGGCACAGGCCTGCGGCTTTGGCAGCCAAAGCCATTTTTCCGCCCGCTTCCGAGAGGTGACCGGACTGACCCCACGCCAGTTTGGCCGCTGCTTTCATGACCGGCCCCTGGTCGAGCGCGCCGGGACCTGGAATCTCTGATCCCTGCCCCCATGAGGTGAAAGTCTGGGTTGGGGCCGAACCGGTATTCCGCTCAGGGCAAGGCTGCCGGGACAGCTTCAGGCGGAGCCCTCGCCTTCAGCACCGCTCCGCGTCGTGCCACCGGCCGGAGACGCCCTCGTTGACGGGCGCGGCCGGCCTTGGCCTTATGGCTGCGCCAGCCGCGATCCGAGCGGAGGAGAGCTTCCAGCCTATGCGGGCGGCGTAGGCCCGTAGATAGCCGGCTAATTATTGCAGGGCCAATGAGCCAGCCGGCGCGATGATTTGACCGCGCCATTGTGTTGGCGCGGAGACTTGCCCATAAAGGTCGTCGACCGTCCACGGGCCACATCCTTGATTTGAAGAAGCTCTTTCCGATCGTTGCCTTTGTCGCCGTCGCGCTGATCAGCCTGACTATGGCGGGGTTCGCCTATTTCGCGACGCAGGAGGCGGCTCGGATCAAGTTCGAGGGCACGGCCGACGACGCGCTCAACCGCATCGAGAGCCGTATCGACCTGCATCTGTCGCTGCTGCGTTCGACGCAGGCGCTGTTCGATGCCCGCAATGGCGACATCTCGCGCGGCGAATTCAAGGCGTTCTTCAGCGCGCTCGACATCGACGACAATTTCGCGGGGCTGCGCGGCATCGGCTTCCTGAGGCTCGCCAAGACCGGCGACGAGGCGGCGGTGGAACGCGACATCCTGCACGATCATGGGTCGGCGCATCCGATCTACCCTGCCACGACGCAGCAATGGCGCACGCCCATCGTGCTGTTCGAGCCGCTCGATACGTCCAACCAGTCGATCATCGGCTTCGACATGTTCACCGAGCCGGTACGGCGCGCGGCGATCGAAAAGGCGATGGCGGATGACCAGCAGCATGCGAGCGGCATGGTCCAGCTCGGCCAGGGCGCCGGCGTGACGCAGACCTTCACGGGGTTCCTGGTTTTCGTGCGGCTGAACGTCGAAACCGCGCCCGACGTCATCAATGCAAGCCGCTCCTCGACGGCCGGTTTTCTTTACGCCGCGTTCCGCGCGCAGGACCTGTTCCAGGTCGCGCTCAGCCACTCGCCGCTGCTGCCGGTCAATATCGAGGTCTATGACGGCAAGCCCGAGGCCGGCAATTTGCTGTTCCGGTCGGAAGCGCCTCCGGCGGAACGCATCGGCGCGAGGTTTCTGGCACGCCGCGATATCGTCGTGGCGGGCCAACCGTGGACTTTGCTGTTCAGGCCGACAAGCGCCTTCGAACCGCCGTCCTCGCGCGCCATTCCGGTGATGCTTGGGCTGTTCGGCCTGCTGCTGGCCGGCGCCATCGCCTTGGTGGCGCGCTATCAGGAACGTGCCTATGACGCGAAATCGGCGCTGCACGAGGCGACCGAAAAGAGCCTGCTGGAAAAGGACCTGATCCTGCAGGAGATGAAGCACCGCATCAAGAATTCGATCACCCGCGTGCTGGCGATCGCGCGGCAGACGGCCTCGCAAGCCACCGACGTCAAGGAGTTCTCGGCGTCGTTTTCGGCGCGCCTGCAGGCCATGGCCGCATCGCAGGATATGCTCACGCGCTCGCGCTGGCAGAAGGCCGATCTCGGCGACCTGCTGCGCATCGAGCTCGGGCAGGTGTTCGGCAAGGACCTTCCCGAAGGTGTCTTGTCAGGACCGGAAGTGCTGCTGGACGAGACGACGACGCAGGCGCTCGGCCTGACCTTTCACGAACTCGCCACCAATGCGCTCAAATATGGCGAGGCCGGCAACTCGGTGGGCGCACTCAAGGTCGACTGGAGCGTCGAAGGGCGCGGCCGCGAGCGGACGCTGGTCCTGAACTGGCGCGAGGCGGGTCAGAATAAACTGGAAGCGCCGGCCAAGACAGGCTTCGGCACCAAGTTGATAGATATCAACGTCACACGCGAATTGCGCGGCACGATCGCGCGCGACTATCACACTGACGGATTGAAGGTGGAGATCAGGATCCCGCTGGCCGCGTGAGGCAAAATCAGTGATTTGAATTTTGAATTCAGAAAAAACCGGAGGCCGGCAGCCCGGCCTCCGGTTTTTTGGTGCTGAACTAGTTGCAGCGAGCCGTGTAGATCCGGCCGCGATGATCGCGATATTGGCAATAGCCATTGCGCAGGTTGCGAACCAGAAGGCCCGACCCGGCGCCGACGGCCGCGCCGATCAGCGCACCCTTGCCGCCGCCGACCAAGCCGCCCACACCGGCGCCGATCAGGCCGCCGCCGACGACGTCCTGCTCGGTCGTTGTGCAGCCGCTGACGGCGACCACGGCGACCATGGCAATGATCATCTTCCGCATAGAATTGCTCCTCACTTTTGTCCTCGCTTTAGGCAGTGCCAGCAACCATTTAGCATGAAAAAAGGTGCTTTGCCTGCCCGATTTTACTGTTGCCTAACATAGTCTTTTTCGGGGCGCTCGCCGTTCGACGCGACGAGCATGCGGGAGACCTCCAGCGATGCGACCAGCGTGCCGTCGGGCCGCACGTTCCAGACGATCCGGTCGTCCTCCAGCGCGGGATCCACGTCGGCGATGTGTTCCATGGCTCCAAACCTCTCGCCGCAAACAACGGATCTTGGCGAACAAAAGTTCCAGGGCTGGCGTTCAAAGCACGTCGCGTCGAATGGCGGTGCGCTTAAGCCTTGTCTTGATACATGTCGTTCGCCACGAAACGGCTGCGCGTTTTCGGGGACATGCACCGGCCGAGGGTCAAAGCCGCATGCGGGTCAGAACAGTTGCCAGGCCGCGGTCAGGGCCACGGCGGCCAGAAGCGCTATCGCGCCCAGGCGGAGCGAAAGATGCGATGGCCGCGGCGCCGGCGGCGGCTCGGCATCCTGGAAGCCGCTCATCGAGACACGGGCGGCCTGCTCCAGCCTGTTCATGTCGGCAGCCATCATTTCAGTCTCCCCAGGTCGCGCCGGGGCGCGGATGGGTTTCCGGCGCGCGTCGTCAGCCGGGAGCACAGGATCGGACTTTATGGTGAACGGCCGGTTAAAGGCCTGCGCCGGCAAAGCTTCACGCCATCGGCGGCGCTATCAATCCGTCTCGAAATTCCCGTGCGGGACGGTGAGACGGTATTCCATGCGGTCCTTGCCGATATCGAGCGTCGCGGAACCGTTGAGCGACATCGGCACGACGCGCTCAAGCGCCACGCTGCCAAAGCGCTTCTCATTGCGCGGCGCGTCGCCGACCGCCTCCGTCCAGGTCAGCAAAAGGTTGGGCGCGGTTCCGTTTTCGGTCTCGAGCCTGGCGCGCACCTCGACATGGCCGTCCGGCCGCGACAGCGCGCCATAGCTCACGGAATTCACGACCAGCTCATGCATCGCCAGGCCGATATGCAGGGCGGCGTTGGGGTTGAGGTAGGGATTTTCGCCCGCGAACCGCAGGCTTTGCGCCAGGTCACTGGAGTAGCGGCCGACTTGGCCGGATACGAGCTCGTGCAGCGCGGCTCCGCGCCAGTTGGAAGATGTCACCAGATCCTGCGAGGACGCGAGCGATTGGAGCCGGCCGCGGAACCGCGCCAGGAACTCGCCAAGCGTCTCCGTATAGCGTCCGGTCTGGGTGGCGATGCTTTGGATGATGGCGAGGAGATTTTTCGACCGATGGCTGACTTCACGCAACAATGTCTTCAACGTCTGCTCGCGGCGTTTTTGCTCCGTCGTCTCCACCATCGTCGTGACGACGCCGAGGACGTCGCCGGCTTCCCCGCGGTCGGCATCGATCCAAAGCTGGAACCAGCGTACGCCCTGGCTTCCCGGAATGCTGAGCTCGAGCTGGTCCGCGTTGCCGGATTCGATCACCTTGAGTTTGGCGGCCCTTATGCGTTCGGCCTGCGCCGGCGAGAGCAAGTCCTTGCCGTCGGCGGTTTCGGCCGCCCAGGGCGCGTTCATGTTGCGCGCCCAGACCGTCTTCATCTGCCGATCCTGGTAGAGAACCGAAATCCCGGCATTGTGCAGAGCGTGAAGCAAGGCGCGCCCGACCTGCATCCCGCTTTCCGAAGGATGCATCGCGATCACTTCACCGTTCTCCTTCTCAACCCTGTCTTTCGTGGGACCCTCGGAAGGCATTGGAAACATCCCCCACTCGGTCCTTGAACGGCTCAATCCGCAACTGGTTCCGCACGGCTCAGCACCCTGAAATTGCGGGCTCTCCAAAAACGGTCCGCCGGACGGTGCTCTTTTGAAGCTCCGCCCGGCGGTGGCTGGAAACCGTTTGAGGGGTGCGGCTTCCAGTGTTGCGGTCAGGCTCTCCGGAAGAGGCCTGCGATGAGCGAAATCACCAGGAAGGCGAGGAAGATGAAGAACAGGATCTGCGCGATGCCTGCCGATGTGCCGGCAATGCCGCCGAACCCAAGCGCGCCGGCGATGATCGCAACTACGAGAAATACGAGCGCCCAGTACAGCATGATGCGTCTCCTTCTTACGTCGGGAAAAGAACGTGGCTCGGTGTCGTTTGTTCCACCATTTGCTGAAAAAGACGACCCCCTTCGAAGGGCCTTTCAGTTCGCAAACGGCCAAGCGTCACGCGCGGCGCGAAGGCCTCGCATGACGCTCGAGGTCCAAGCTTCGGAAAGGATCAGGCGGCGGCCTTGGCCTGACGGTCGAAGAACAGGGCCTGGCTGATCAAAGCCTTGACCATGTCGGGATTGAACGGCTTGGTGACCAGGAAGGCCGGCTCGGGCCGTTCGCCGGTCAGCAGGCGTTCCGGGAAGGCGGTGATGAAGATCACCGGCACCGGCGTCGAGGACAAGATCTCATTGACGGCTTCGATGCCCGAGCTCCCGTCGGCAAGCTGGATGTCGGCCAGAACCATTTTCGGCCGGGTCTTGCCGAACAGGGCAACAGCCTCGGCATGCGTGCGCGCCGTGCCGACGACGCGGTGGCCGAGGCTCTCGACCATCTCCTCGATGTCCATGGCGATCAGCGGCTCGTCCTCGATGATCAGCACGTCGGTCGCGACTTGCCGGGAAATCTCGTTGCTCGCCTGGGCAAGCAACTCGGAGAACTCATCCTCGTCGACATCGAGGATTTCCGCCGCCTCGTCCTCGCTGAAGCCCTCGACGGCAACCAGAAGGAAAGCCTGCCTCGGCAGGGGCGCGATCGCATTCAGGTTGGCCGCGGCCCGCTGCTCCCAGGCGGTCTGCGCCTGTTCCTGCGGCACGCGGATGGCCACGGAGGTGAACAGTCTGGCGAAAACCTTGTACAGCGCAATGCGGTCGCTCGAGGCTTCGGGGAAGATATTGGTATCGGCGATGACGGCTTCCAGCATCGCGGCGACCAGCGCGTCACCGCTCTCCTGCGATCCCGATACCGCGCGCGAGAAGCGGCGCAGGAACGGAAGATGCGGAGCGATGGTTGCGGACAAACTCATTATTGACGTCTCCCTCAGATGACGTTGCACGTTTAAGGCCGCGCTGATTGCAACCCCTGAAAATCAAACGCCGGCTTTCGGAAAAAGTTCCGCCAGCGGTGGAACTAAATTAGCAGGCGGGCGTTTCGGGTCTCGGGATGGGCAACCAGACGAGGGTTCCGCTTGCGTTGTAGTGTGAAGTAGAAGAGCGGCTCGGGTGCTGGAAACTAGGGCTAGTATGAAAGAAATGTCAAAAAAACAGATGGCTGATGCCGCAAGCAGGCATCGGAACGGGGATGGCAATCCGCTTGGTGCAAACTCCGAAATCGCCCGCAAGCTCAAGCAGTATTATGACGAGCTGGTCTCGGATCATGTGCCGGACCGTTTCGCTCAGCTGCTCAGCCAGCTGGAAAAGACCGAACCTGCCCAGAAAAAGGACTGAGGCATGGCGGCAGTATCCCAGAGCTTCAAGACCGAGCTGCTCGGTGCGATTCCGAGCCTGCGAGCGTTCGCTGTGTCGCTGACGCAGAATGCCGACCGGGCCGACGACCTCGTCCAGGAAACGCTGGTCAAGGCGTGGGACAAGCATGAGAGCTTCCAGCCGGGCACCAACCTCAAGGCCTGGCTGTTCACCATCCTGCGCAACGAATTCTATTCGCAGATGCGCAAGCGCGGCCGCGAGGTGCAGGACAGCGACGGCATCATGACAGCCAGGCTTGCCGTTCATCCGGCCCAGCATGGCCAGCTCGACCTCAAGGATTTCCGCGGCGCACTCGAGCAACTGCCCGAGGACCAGCGCGAAGCCATCATCCTGATCGGCGCTTCCGGCTTCTCCTATGAAGAAGCCGCCGAGATCTGCGGCTGCGCGGTCGGCACGATCAAGAGCCGCGTCAGCCGGGCGCGCGCCAGGCTGCAGGAGATCCTCAAGATTTCCGGCGAGGATGAGTTCGGGCCCGACGCGATCTCGGCGCAGGTCACAGGTTCGAACGCGGCGTAAGCCGATCGGTTACGATTCCGATTGCAAGGATAGGCTCAGGCCGGGGCGGCCCGTCCGCAGGCGATCGCCACGGCTTCGATGAGATCGTCGCCCGAGTAAGGCTTGGTCACCAGTCGAATGTCCGGGAACGAGTCCTTGACTTCGTCCCAATCCGAATAGCCGGAGGCGAATACGAAGGGCACGCCCTCGCTGCGCAACCGCGCGGCGAAATCGAGGGTCGACACCCCACCAAGCATCAGATCGACAACCGCCGCGTCGAAGCTCGAAGGCAGCGCCTGCCCGTCGATGTCGGCGATCTCTCGCACGATCGTCACATCCGCGGCGCCGTGATCACGGCAAAGCTGCTCGACATCCATCGCGATCAGGAACTCGTCTTCGAGGACGAGAATGCGCAATCCGTCAAGCAATGCTGTCACTTATCGGTGTCTCCTTGGCAGGGCCGCACTCATGCGCGGAATCCGTCACGATGTCATTTAAAAAAGACATGGGCGTGACGCCCGGCGGAACCCCTGCCTCTCTCGAACGTTTCCATGCGCCCGTCGGGGCAGGGATTTCGAAGAGGGGTCGAAATGTCCAGCCAAAGCGCACGTTCGGTTGCCAGTCGCCAATATCCTTGCGAAAAGTGCCCGCTGCGGCCGCTGCCGGCTTTTCGCGAATTCGACAAGCAGGAATTGTCATTTATCAGCACCTTCAAGCGTGGCGAGCTCGCTGTCGACAAGGGTGCGACCGTATTGGTCGAAGGCAGCCACAGCGCGCATCTCTACACGGTGCTGTCGGGCTGGGCGTTCCGCTACAAGCTTTTGCCCGACGGGCGCCGGCAGATCCTCAATTTTTCCATGCCTGGCGACCTCATCGGCCTGCAGGGAAGCCTGATGGGCGAGATGCAGCATTCCGTCGAGGCCTTGTCGCCGATGCTACTGTGCGTCTTCGAGCGCGATCAGCTGCAGGATCTCTATCGCAACCATCCCGGACTTGCCTATGATATCACCTGGATCGCGTCGCGCGAGGAACGCATGCTGGACGAAAACCTGCTCAGCATCGGCCGCCGCACCGCGCTCGAACGCGCGGCCTATCTCATCGCCTTCATCGCCAGCCGGGCTCGCGGCGCCGGACTCAATGGCAAGACACCGGTGCAGATTCCGATCACGCAACAGCATATCGCCGACACGCTTGGCCTTTCTCTGGTCCACACCAACAAGACGATCCGCAAGCTGATGGAGCGCAAGCTCATCATGTGGCGAGACGGCGGCTGCGAAGTGATCGACTATGACGGATTGAAGAAGCTTGCCCGCTGGGAGGGGCTTGGTGAGGAACGCCGACCGCTGATCTAGGACGTCGATATTCAGGTGATACCGGTCTGCAAATGGCGGCTTCCTGCGCTTCCGGTGCTCGCGTACTTGAAGTACGCTCCGCTCCGGTTCTCGGAAACCGTCATTTTCGATCTCAAC
>Ga0207647_10002886_pt1 | contig 12953 bp, 9 predicted proteins | sample KBSCornC2_FD_184295 | JGI IMG/M metagenome (GOLD analysis project Ga0207647, IMG submission 184295) | Corn rhizosphere microbial communities from Kellogg Biological Station, Michigan, USA - C2 (SPAdes) (version 2) | ecosystem: Host-associated > Plants > Roots > Rhizosphere ...
GGAGAAGCAGCGCCTGTTCGAGCGGCATGCGGCGCGCCGCGGCCTGCGCGACCTTGCGCTCGACTGGGTGTTGCTCGACGGCGGCAATTCCGTCAACGACGCGATGATGGCCGGCACGCTCGACTTCGCGGGGGCCGGCGCGCCGGGCTTCATCGAGCTATGGGCGCGGGCGCGCGGAATTCCGAATGTCGAGGTGATCGGCATCAGCGGCTTGTCGACGACCTCGCTGTCGCTCAATGCGAACCGTCCGGGCCTCGCGTCGCTGCGCGACTTCACGCCGTCCGACCGGATCGCGGTGCCGGGCATCCGCACGTCGCTGTCGGCGGTCGTGCTGCAGATGGTCGCGAGCCGGCAGCTGGGTGCGAAGCATTTCGCGCAGCTCGATTCGATCACCGTAAACCTGCCGCATCCGCAGGCGATGCAGGCGCTGATCCGCCGCGAGAACGGCGTGACGGCGCACTTCACGTCGCCGCCATTCTCGACGCTCGAATTGCGGCAGCCGGGCATTCATCGCGTGGTGAATTCGGTCGACGTGCTCGGCCCGATGACGCTCGACGTCGTGTTCGCGCCGAAGCGGCTCGTCGATGCGGAGCCTGCGCTGGCCGCGGCGTTTCTCGGCGCGCTCGACGAAGCGAACCGCCTGATCGTGCAGAATCCGCGCGCGGCGGCCGCGCTGTATGCGTCGTCGTCGGGTGTCGGCGTGTCGCACGACGACGTGATACGGATGCTCGCCGCGCCGGATACGCGGTTCTCGGTATGGCCGAACCAGCTGATGGACTACGTCGAGTTCCTGTACCTCGCCGGCACGATCAAGGCCAAGCCGCGCGCATGGCACGAGATGTTCGCGCCGATGCTCGACGACTACCAGCCACGCTGAGCGCCGCCGATCCACGATTTCATCGACCTGCACCGCGCCCACGCGTTCGTCGCGCGGCGCCGATTCAACCGACAAGCAACCGATTCATGGAGGAGCCCTTAATGAATGCCACCGAAACCCTGGACCCCGCGTCCGCCGACGAGCAGCGCGTCATGTCGAAGATCGCGCGGCGCCTGCTGCCCATCCTCGTCGTGATGTTCCTGATCGCGTTCATCGACCGGCAGAACGTCGGCTTCGCGAAGCTGCAGATGGTGCACAGCCTCGGGATGACGGAAGCTGCGTTCGGGCTCGCGTCGTCGCTGTTCTTCATCGGCTACCTGCTGTTCGAGGTGCCGAGCACGCTCGCGCTGCATCGCTACGGCGCGCGCGTGTGGCTCGCGCGGATCATGCTGACGTGGGGCCTTATCACCGTGCTGATGGGCTTCACGACGTCGATGCCGGCGTTCTGCTCGCTGCGCTTCCTGCTCGGCATCGCCGAGGCCGGCTTCTATCCGGGCGTGATCTACTACCTGACGCTCTGGTTTCCGCAGAGCTACCGCGCGAAAGTGCTCGGCATCTTCACGCTCGGCAGCGCGCTCGCGAACATGCTTGGGTCGCTCGTCGGCGGCGTGCTGCTGAGCCTGAACGGCGTGTGGGGCCTCGCGGGCTGGCAATGGGTGTTCGTGGCGACGGGCATTCCGGCCGTGATCGTCGCGATCGTCGTGTTCCGCGTGTTGCCGGCCTCGTTCCGCGAGGCGGCGTTCCTCGACGAACGCGAGAAGCAGATCGTCGCGGCCGCGCTGGAGCGCGAGAAGCCGGCGCAGGCCGAGCACGGCCAGCCGTGGAAGGCGCTGCTCGATCCGCGCGTGATGCTGTTCGCGGCGACTTACATGCTGATGTCGACGTCGCTGTACGGCGTCACATACTGGCTGCCGACGCTCGTGAAATCGTTCGGCGTGTCGAGCAGCATGAACGGTTTCCTGAGCATGCTGCCGTGGGCGCTCGCAGTGGTGCTGCTGGTGTGGTTGCCGTCGAAGCTGCGCCGCGCGAAGAGCATCCTGCGCACGATCGCGATCGTCGCGGCGCTCGGCGCGCTCGGCTTTCTGCTGAGCCTCGTGCTGCCGTCGACGCCGCTGCGCTTCATCGCGCTCGTGCTCGGCGGCGCGTGCATCCCGCTGCTGTATCCGTGCTTCTGGTCGATGCCGCCGCGCTACTTCACCGGCGCGCGCGCGGCGGCGAGTGTCGCGGCGATCAATTCGATCGGCAACCTCGGCGGCTTCTTCAGCCAGAACCTGATGCCGTTCGCGGGCAAGGTGACGGGCACCGCGTTCGGGCCGATGATCGTGCCGATCGTGTGTCTCGCGCTGCTGGGGATCGGCGCGCTGGTCGCGTGGACGCGCTCGGAGCGGGGGATGGTGGCGGTGCGGGCGTGATGCCTGGCGTCGCGCGACGTACCGGTGAATACATCACCCCTGCATCAGCGCGACGCCCCCCGTCCATCATGCGCTATCGCCACATGCGCGGACGCCACCGGAATATCCACTTCCACCGTCGTCCCAACGCCCAGCGTCGTGTCGATCCGCAGCGTGCCGCCGACGAGATACGCGCGCTCGCGCAGGCCGACCAGCCCGAACGATCCCGATTTGCGCCGCGCACCGGGATCGAAGCCCGCACCGTCGTCGCGAATCGTCAGCGCGATCGTCTCGTCCCGGTACACGAGTTCCACGGTCGCGCTCGACGCGGCCGCGTGCCGCGCGACGTTCGCGAGCGCTTCCTGCGCGATGCGGAACACGGCCGTCGCATACGGTTCGTCGAGCTGCAGCTCGCTCGGCTCGACGCGCAGCGTGCACGCCATCCCGTGACGGTGCCGGAAATCCTCCACGAGCCATTGCATCGCGGCCGCGAACCCGAGGTCGTCGAGCATCAGCGGGCGCAGGTCGGATGCAATGCGCCGCGTGGCCGTCACCGCGCCGCGCGCGAGCGCATGCATCGCCGCGATCTTGCGCGCCAGCGGCGCATCGTCCTGCGGCACGTGGTCAAGCAGCCATTCGAGATCGTTCTTCAGCGTCGCGAGCGTCTGCGCGAGTTCGTCGTGCAGTTCGCGCGCGATGCGGCGTTGCTCGGCCTCGCGCGCGCTCGCGCTGATCGCCGCGATCTCGCGCAGCTCCTCGCGTGACGCCTGCAGCGCCCGCTCCGCGCGCACACGCTCCTCGACTTCGCGCCGCAAGTCGCGGTTCGACGCGCTCAACTGCGCGGTGCGGGCCGCGACGCGCTGCTCGAGCCGTTCGTTCGCGTCGTTGAGCTGCGCGCTCTTCTGCACGACGAGCAGGTGCTGATAGCGCGCGCCGGCGAGCGCACGCACCGTCTGCGCATGCAGCCGGCCGTTCTCGAACAGCAGCGCGAACAGCACGACGCCCGACGCGACGAGGCCGTAGGTCCGCCCCGCGTAGAAGCCCAGGTCGAAGCGCCCGTGGTTCAGCATCGACGACAACGCGATGTCGAACAGCCACGCGACGAGCACGATCATCACCCACAGGTCGAGCACGGAATGGCGCCGCCGCTGCCGCCACATCAGCACGAGCGCTGCCAGGTTCAACGCCCAGACGACCGCGATCGCGGTCGTCATCGTCGCGGCCATCCGGTTGCCCTGCATGATGCGCGGCAGCAGGTCGTGGCCGGCGGTCGCGAGCAGCGCGAGCGCGCCGGTCGCGGCGGCCGTCAGGACGATGCAGAGCAGCACCGGAAGCCTCGCGCGGCGCCGCTCGAGCGACGGCGGGCGGGCGCGCGGCGTCGCGCGCAGCAGCACGTACGCGGCGACCGCCAGCGGAAAGCCGCCGTGCCAGAACAGATAAAGCCATGCGGTGGTCTGCTCGCGCGCGCCGAGCAGGCCGGTCGGCGTGAACAGCCCCGGAAAGGTCAGCATGTGCGTGCCGGCCATGAACCCCGTGAACAGGTAGCCGGCCGCGAGCGCGAGCAGCGATTTCTCGCGCAGGATCGCGAACTGGCCGAGCAGCAGGCCGGCCGTCACCATGTCGTTGATGACGATCGCCGACTGGTACACGGGAATGAAGCCCCACACGCGAGCCAGCGGCACGCCCGCGAACGGTGCGAGCGCGACGAAGATCACGGCCGACACGATCACCATCGCGATCGCGAGCCGCCGCTCCTGCCGGCCGGGCGGCAGCGACGACATGAACAGGTGCGACGGATCGGGCGCGTCGTCGTCGTCGGTGGCTGCGGCGCGCAAGCGGAGTGCGGGCATCATGCGTCGTCGACGCCGAGGTCGAGATCGTGGCGCACCGCGTAGCGCACCAGCGCGGCTTCGTGCGGCAGCTCCATCTTCTCGAGGATACGCGTCTTGTAGGTGCTGACCGTCTTCGCGCTCAGCGTGAGTTCCGACGCGATCCGCGTGACCGTCTGGCCCGCGACGATGCGGCGCATCACGTCGAGTTCGCGCGCGGACAAGCGTTCGTGCGGCAGCATTTCGACCGGCGCGCGCAGCGTGCGCGCGAGGCTTTCGGCCGCCTGCGGGCTCACGTAGACGCCGCCCGCCGCGACCTTGGTGACGGCCTGGACGAGCTCGGCGGTCGCGCTGTCCTTCGTCAGGTAGCCGGTCGCCCCGGCCTTGAACGCGCGCGCGGCGTACTGCGCCTCCGCATGCATCGTCAGCACCAGCATGCGCAGCGCCGGCGCGCGCGTCTTGACGAGCCGGATCAGCTCGATGCCGGTCGGCCCGGGCATCGACAGGTCGAGCAGCAGCACGTCGGCGTCGCCGCGCTCGGCCAGCGCGAGGGCCGCCGTGCCGTCGCTCGCTTCGCCGACGATTTCGAAACCGCCGGCCGTTTCCAGGATGTGACGCAGTCCGTCCCGCATGACTGCGTGATCGTCAGCCAGAATTATCCTGATCACTAGCGTTCCTCTTCGGGATGCCGCCGCGGGCCGTTCCGCCGGTTGCCGCCGCGGCCGTTCTTCTGACCAATATATTCCGCCGAAGCCGGAAAAGGTGCACCTTCGGGAAATTTTTGAGACATTGAGGTGTGGAGTGTGTCTCGAAACGAAATAATCAGCGAGAAATGGTACAGGCGATAGGGCCAGATGGGGCGGGTATTCCCGAGGCGTCGCTGCCGCGCGGCGAGCCGAGCCGTGTGTGTCGCGGACCGCCCTGATTCAGAGATAAACTGGTGCCCGATTGCCCTGTCGCGACCCGAGGAGCCTCCACGATGATCGATCTCGCCGACATCCTGCCGTCCGCGCTGCCCGACGCCGTCGCGTGGGCCGACGCGCAGGCGGCGCACGGGCTCGCGCAGGGCGTGCCGCTCACGCCGGCGCAGGCCGATGACGCGCGTATCGTGGGCGTCGCGCAACCGGAGCGGATCCGCATCGTGGTCGGCGACGAGCTACCGTTTCCCGACACGCCGGCGCTGGCCGCGATCGCGCGCGACACCGGGCTGCTGCGGCCGGGGACGATCGGCCTCACGCTCGGCCATGCGGTGTTCGTGCTGCGCGGCCACGATACGCGGCGTCTGCTCACGCATGAATTCCGCCATGTGCATCAGTACGAGGAAGCCGGGTCGATCGGCGCGTTTCTCGCGCGCTACCTGCACGAGATCGCGACCGTGGGCTACCACGATGCGCCGCTCGAGGCCGATGCGCGGCAGCACGAGTTCGACTGATGCGACCGGCCCGCACGAACATACACACCCGCCGATGAACCTTCCCCACGCCATGGCCGGCCCGGTGCGGACACGCCGCGCCGCCACGCCGCGCGACCCGCGATGAGCGACACGATCCACGCATGGCTGGGCGCGATCGGCGCGCATCCGCTACTCGTGCTGGCGATCGTGTTCGTGACCGCCTGCGCGGAGGCGATCGCGCTGATCGGCACGGTCGTGCCGGCCGGCGCCGTGATGTTCGCGGCCGGCACGCTGATCGGCGCGGGCGCGCTCGACGGCTGGACGACGATCGGCGTCGCGGCCGCCGGTGCGATCGTCGGCGACGGCATCAGCTATGAGATCGGCCGCCGCTATGGCGGCGCGATTCGCAACGGCTGGGTGCGGCTCGGCTACGCGGACGCCTATGCGCGCGGCGAGCAGTTCGTGCTGCGCCACGGAATGAAGAGCATCGTGCTCGCACGCTTCCTGGCACCGCTGCGCGCGGTCGTGCCGGTCGTGGTCGGCTGCGCGACGCTGCCGCGCCGGTCGTTCTATCCGGTCAACGCCGTGTCGGCGCTGATCTGGGCACCCGTGCACATCGCGCCGGGCATCGTGTTCGGCGCGTCGGCGGCGCTGGCCGCGGCAATCAGCGTGCGGGTCGCCGCGATCCTGCTGGTGGTCGCCGCGCTGGTCGCGCTCGTGTGGTTCGGCGTGCGCCTGGCGCTGCGGCGCGGCTGGCCGTTGCTGTGCCAGGCGACCGGCGCGGCCGTGCATGCATCCGCGCGCCGCTGGCCGCGCTTCGGCGCGTGGCTGCACGACGCGATCGGCAAGGTGCGCCGCCTGCCGGGCGCGGTGCCCGTGTTCGCGCTGCTGTTCCTCGGCTGCGTGTGGCTGTTCGCCGGCATCGTGCAGGACGTCGTCGCGAACGATCCGCTGACGCACGCGGACATCGCGCTGTATGCGTTCCTGCAGAACCTGCGCACGCCGCCCGTGGACGCCACGATGCGCGCGCTCGCGGTGCTGCACGGACACGATACGGGGCTGATCGTCGCGGCCGCGTTTCTCGTCTGGCTGATGATCCATCGCTGCTGGGTGACGTCCGCCTGGTGGCTCGCGACGCTCGGCATCGCGGTCGTGCTCGTGCCGGCGTTCGGCGCCGGCGTGCCCGGCATGTCGCCCGCGAGCCTGCCGCCCGGCGCGCTGCACGTGGCGCTGCCCGACGCCGACGCGGCGTTCGCGATGCTCGCGAGCAGCGGCATCGGCTGGGTGCTGACGCGCGAGCGGCCCGCGTCGTGGCGGATCCCGGTCGTGACGGCGGTCGTGCTGTGGATCGTGCTCGGCGGCTTCGCGCGGCTCTATGTCGGCGATACGTGGCTGTCGGGCCTGCTCGGCGGCTGGTGCCTCGGGCTCGCGTGGTTCGCGGTGCTGGCGGGCGCCCATGCGTACTGGCGGGTGCACGAACACGTGCAGCCGCGCGGCGCGCTCGTCGCGGTGCTCGTCGTGCTCGCCACCGCCGGCGTGTGGACCGTGCCCGCGCAGTGGCAGCTCGATCGCGCGGCGCGTCCGCATGTCGGCGACGTCGTCGCGATGACCGTCGACCAGTGGATGCGCGGCGGCTGGCAGCGCGTGCCGACGCGGCGCACCGAGATCGGCGGCGATCGCGAGGAATATCTGCCGCTGCAATGGTGCGCGACGTCGGACACGCTCGACCGCCATCTGTCGCTGGCCGGCTGGCAGCGTGCGACGCCGTGGTCGCCCGCCACCGCGCTGCACTGGCTGTCGCCGCAGGCGCCGGCCGAGACGCTGCCCGTGCTGCCGCGCTACACGCACGGCGAGAGCACGCGGCGCGTATTCGTGCGCGTCGACGCGGCCCATCCGGACAGCCGCCTCGTGCTGCGGCTATGGCGTTATCCGTACGTGCTGCAGGATGCGCTCGGCATGCGGCCGCTGTGGTACGGCGCGCTGTATCGCGAGACGCTGCATCGGCCCGCGCGGGTGATGACGGTCGTGCGCACGACGCCGCTCGACGATGCGGCGACGATCGCGCAGGCGCTGAAGGTCGAGCCGACGATCGAGCGGCCGCCGGCGGGGATGAGCGCGGCGCCGCCCGCGATGACGCTCGTGTGGATGGTGCAGCCTTGACGCGGGCGCAACGCGTCAGGCGTGTGCCGGTTGCGCGGGGACGACGGACAGGCGCAAGCCGACCGTCTTGAGCACCGCGAGCAGGGTTTTCAGTGTCGGGTTGCCGTTGGGCGACAGCGTGCGATACAGCGATTCGCGGCTGATTCCGGCTTCGGCCGCGACCGCGCCGAGCCCGCCGTATGCTTCCGCGACCGTGCGCAGCGCGAGCAGCGCGGCCGCGCGGTTGTCGGGATCGTCGAGCGATTCCATCGCGACGCGCAGATAGGCCACCGCCAGCTCGCGGTCGGCACCGAGTTCGGCGACTTCCGCGTCGTGGTGCGAGACCGCGCCTTTGAGCTTGTTCACATTTGCCTCCGTTTCCAGTTCAACCAGTGTTCGTGCGCACGCCTGATGTCGTCGGACTGGCTGCGCTTGTCGCCGCCGGACAACAGCAGGATCAGCGCGCTGCCGTACCGGCCGAAGTACACGCGATAGCCGGCACCGACGTGGATGCGCAGTTCGATCACGCCTTCGCCGACAGGCTCGCAATCGCCGAAATTGCCGGTCTCAACGCGGCGCAGGCGTTCGCGAATCCGTGCCTGGATGACTTTGTCGCGGACGGTGTTCAGCCATTCGGTGAAAGGCTCGCGACCGTCGTCGCGCTGATAGCGAAGCAGTTCGAACTTGGAGAGCATTGTAACTTATAAGCTACATGAAGGAAAGGGGTATTGCCGGGATGGCGTGAAGTGACGCACACGCGGGCCGACTGCCGAATCTGGACGAAGCACGACGCAAGGGCGCTGCGCAGGAATGCCTGCAGAGCGCTTTCGCGACGTGGGGTTTCGGGCGATGAGGCTGGCTTCCCGAACGACGATCATTCTTTCATTCGGGGCATGCGATGACGATTCGGCCGAATGGCCGATCTCGTCGGCGCGTGAGGGCACGCGCCGTGCGGAGGAGGGATTGCGCGTCGCGTCGAGCTATGCGGTCACCGATTCGTGGAAGTCGATCGGCTTGCTCCACGCGTCGGGCACGTCCTTGTGCTCGCCGGTCGCGTATCCGGCGAGCGTGAACACCTTGCCGGCGGCCGACGGATAGCGCGCGGCCAGAGCGCGAGCACCTTCTCCGGGTGCTTGTCGCTCATCGTCACGATCACATCGGCGTGCTTGATATCGTTCGCGTTCCGTTGCATCGAACGACGCGCGGACACGGCATTGCGCCGAACCCGCGCCCCGCCGCCTCGATCGCCGGCATCGCCGGCATCACTACGCCGTCGCCGTCACCCGCTGCGCGGCAAACCCCGCCAGCGTCCGCAACGCGTCCCGCGCCGAGCGCAGATAGAACGCCTGCAGATGAAACACATGCCAGCGCGCGGCGTGAATCTCCAGCCGGCACGGCACGCCGCACGCGAGCGCATGCGCCGCCAGTCGCTGCGCATCCGACAGCAGCACTTCCTGGTCGCCGGCCTGCACGAGTATCGGCGGCAGGCCGCGCAAGTCGGTGTCGAGCGGGCCGCGCGCGGCCACCGAGCCGCTACCGTGATACCAGCGCAACCCCTGTTCGAGCCAGCCGCGACGAATCATCGGATCGTCTTGGCGGCGCGACGCGAGCGTGTCGCCGCCCAGCGCCGGGTCGGTCACGGGCGAGATCAGCAGCAGCGCGGCGGCAGCCGGTTCGCCACGCTCGCGCAGCGCGATGGCGAGCGCCAGCGCGAGCGCGCCGCCGGCCGAATCGCCGGCAATCGCGATCCGGTGCGGCGCGTGGCCCAGCGCGCGCAACGCATCGTATGCGGCCAGCGCGTCGTCGAGTGCCGCCGGGCTCGGATGCTCGGGCGCGAGCCGGTAGTCGGGCACCCACACCGGCAGGCCGGCTTCGGTCGCGAGCCGCGTCGTCACGCCGCGATGCGTGTGCGGGCCGCCGAGACAGAACGCGCCGCCGTGCAGGTAGAGGATCGCGCCGCCCGCGTCGCCGCGCTTCGGCGCGATCACTTCGACCGGCACGCCGGCGGCCGACGTCCGGTAACGCAGCGTGCCGCCCGCGCCCGGCATCAGCGGCGACAGCAACGCGACGACGCGGCGCTGCATGCGCGCGCCGAACGGCGGCCCGATCAGCGGCCGGAACGCGACGCGCAGAAAGCCGCGCAGCGAGGCGGCGGCGAGCGCTTCCACGCGACCGGCGGGCGGCGCGACGACGGCGCCGTGCGTCGGCGTGGCCGTGCCGGGCAGCGGCTGCGTGAAGCGATACGCGGATAGCCCCGTGAAGCGCGTGAGCCATCGATAGGTCAGCGTGAAGCCGGGCCAGTTCGTGCTGTTGTGGCCCGATGCATCGACATACCAGCTCTTGCAGCCGCTCCACACCGAACCCTCGAGCCGCTGCTGCACGTGCACGTTGAAGCGCCGGTAGCGGCGCGAGTCGACGTCGATCGCCGTCGCGCCGTTGCGCCGCATCGCGCGCACGCAGCGCATCACGTGCGCGATCTGGCTCTCGAGCATGTAGACGATCGAGTTGTGGCCGAGGTTGGTGTTCGGGCCGTACAGCATGAAGAAGTTCGGGAAGCCCGGCACGGTGAGCCCGAGATACGCCTGCGCGCCGCGCCGCCATGCATCGTTCAGGTCGAGCCCGTCGCGGCCGGTGATGCGCATCGGCGACAGGAACGCGGTCGCCGCGAAACCGGTGCCGTAGACGATCGCGTCGACCGGATGGTGCACGCCGTCGTCGGTTTCGATGCCGGTCTCGGTCACGCGCCGGATGCGCTGCGTGACGAGCTCGACGTTGTCGCGGTCGAGCGCGGCGAGATAGTCGCTCGACAGCAGGATCCGCTTGCAGCCGATCGGATAGTCGGGCGTGAGCTGCGCGCGCAGCGCCGGGTCGCGCACGTCGCGCGCGAGCAGCTTGCGGAACGGCCGGCCGATCGCGACATCCATCAGCCCGTGCAGCCGCGTGAACGCGATCGCACGCGACTCGTAGCGCACGTAGATCGACGCGCGATGCAGCTTCATCGCCCACGGTAGCCGGCGGAACAGCGCCTGCTCCCACGGGCGATACGGGCGATCCGGACGCGGCATCACGTAGGCCGGCGAACGCTGGAACACGACGAGGCGCTCGACGTCGGCGGCGATCGCGGGCACGAACTGGATCGCCGATGCGCCGGTGCCGACCACCGCCACGCGCTTGCCGGCGAGCGGATAGTCGCGATCCCAGTGCGCGGAGTGGAATGCGCGGCCGCGGAACGTGTCGATGCCGGGCAGGTCGGGCATCGCGGGGCGGCTCAACTGGCCGGTGCCGCTGACGAGCACGGCGGCGCTGAGCGTCGTGCCGTCGGCGAGCGTGACGTGCCACAGCGCACGGGCCTCGTCATGCTCCGCGCGCTCGACCTCGGCGCCGAAACGCAGATGGCGTGCAAGACCGTACTTGCGCGCGCAGTGCTGCAGGTACGCATGGATTTCAGGTTGCGGCGCGAATACGCGCGACCAGTCCGGATTGGGTTCGAACGAGAACGAGTACAGATGCGAGGGCACGTCACACGCGGCGCCCGGGTAGCGGTTGTCGCGCCACACGCCGCCGACGTCGTGCGAGCGTTCGACGATCACGAAGTCGTGAATGCCGGCGCGTTGCAGCGCGATGGCCATGCCGATGCCGGCGAAGCCGGCGCCGATGATGATCGCCGACAGCGGCGCGGCCGGCTCGGCGGGACGTGACGTTTCAGGCGACGACATGGCGAATCTCCTCGGGCTGGATCGCATCGTGCGACACGCACGCTGCATAAACGGGGTCGCGGTGCGCCGGCGCGGCGGCCGGTTCGCGCGCCGTGTCGGCCGACGAGCATGCCGGCACGCGCCGCACGCCGCGGATCAGGTCGACGGCCTTCTCGGCGATCATGATCGTCGGCGCGTTGGTGTTGCCGCCGATCAGCGTCGGCATGATCGACGCATCGACGATGCGCAGCCCCTGCAGGCCGTGCACACGCAATTGCGGATCGACGACCGCGAGCGCGTCGCGCCCCATCCGGCAGGTGCCGACCGGGTGATACACGGTGTCGGTGCGCCGGCGCAGCACGTCGCGGATCTCGTCGTCGGTCGTGACGTTCGCGGTGAACAGGTCGCGGGTGATCCATTCGGCAAGCGCGGGTGCTGCCATCAGCCGGCGCGTGAGCCGGAAGCCGGCGACCATGTCGTCGAGGTCGCGCGGGTCGTCGAAGAACGCGGGGTCGATGCGCGGCGCGGCGAGCGGATCGGTGCCATGCAGCGTGACCGAGCCGCGGCTGCGCGGTCGCAGCAGGCACACGTGGCACGACAGCCCGTGGCCGACGTGCAGCCGGCGTGCGTGATCGTCGACGAGCGCGACGACGAAGTGCAGCTGGATGTCGGGCGCGTCGAGACCGGCCTGCGTTTTCAGGAAGCCGCCGCCTTCCGCGAAATTCGACGTCAGCATCCCGCGCCGTTCGCGGCGAAAGCGCGCGAACTCGCGCAGCATGCGCAGGCCGCCGCGCACGGACACGCCCATCGTGTCGACGCTGCGTGTGCGGTAGCCGAGGATGAAGTCCGGATGATCCTGCAGGTTGCGGCCGACGCCGGGCAGGTCGGCGCGCACCGGAATGCCGAGCCGTTGCAACTCGCCGGCCGGACCCACACCCGACAGCATCAGCAACTGGGGCGTCTGCAGCGCGCCGGCCGCGAGCACGACTTCGCGCCGGGCGCGCAGCGTGCGCACTTCGCCGTGTTGCCGCACCTCGACACCCGTCGCACGCGTGCCGTCGAACAGGATGCGCAACACCTGCGCGTGCGTTTCGACCGTCAGGTTGTCGCGCCGGCCGACGTGCGGCAGCAAATACGCGCGCGCCGCGCTCCACCGCTCGCCGTGCTTCTGCGTGACTTGATAGATGCCGACACCTTCCTGCTGCGCGCCGTTGAAGTCGTCGGTGAGCGGCAGGCCGGCCTGCCGTGCCGCTTCCAGATAGCGCGCATGGAACGGGTTGCCGGTGCGCAGGTCGCTGACCCACAGCGGGCCGTCGCGGCCGTGAAAGGCGTCGTCGAAGCGCTCGTTGTGCTCGCTCAGGCGGAAGTACGGCAGCACGTCGTCGTAGGACCAGCCTTCGTTGCCGAGCGCGGCCCAGCCGTCGTAATCGACGCGATGGCCGCGAATGTAGACCATCGCGTTGATCGCGGACGAACCGCCGAGCGCCTTGCCGCGCGGCTGATAGCCGATGCGCCCGCCGAGTCCGGGCTGCGGCACCGTGTCGAACGCCCAGTTGTTCACGCGGGTCGGCAGCATCGCGACCGAGCCGGTCGGCACGTTGACGACCGCGTTGTCGCCGCGGCCGCCGG
>Ga0207647_10002887_pt1 | contig 12952 bp, 6 predicted proteins | sample KBSCornC2_FD_184295 | JGI IMG/M metagenome (GOLD analysis project Ga0207647, IMG submission 184295) | Corn rhizosphere microbial communities from Kellogg Biological Station, Michigan, USA - C2 (SPAdes) (version 2) | ecosystem: Host-associated > Plants > Roots > Rhizosphere ...
CGGCACCGTATCGATCACGACGGGCTTCCATTTCGGCGATACGCTGACGTTCGTCAACACGAATTCGGCGACTTTCGGCAACATCGTCGGCTCCTACAATGCCGCGACGGGCGTGCTCACGCTAACGTCGTCGGGCGCGACGGCGAGCGACGCACAGTGGTCGCGCGCATTGGGCGCGGTGACGTTCTCCGCCGGATCGAGTGCCACGCCCGGTAATCGCACGATCGGCTTCACGGTGAGCGATGGTACGAAGACGAGCGCTGTGGCAACCGATACGGTCGCCGTACTCGGGCCGCCGACGATCACGACCGATCCGGGTTCGGCATCGTTCGTGGCGGGCGACAACGCTACATCGACGCCCGTGGCGATCGATTCGGGGTTGAGCGTGACCGACGGTGGTGCATCGACGCTGGCCTCGGCCACCGTTGCAATCACGGGCAACTTCCATAGCGGCGAGGACGCCCTCGCGTTCATCAACACCAGTTCAACGACGTACGGCAACATTGCCGCATCCTACAACGCGGCGACGGGCGTTTTGACGCTGAACTCCGCCGGTGCGACGGCTACGCTGGCGCAATGGCAGGCGGCCCTCGATTCGGTGACCTATACGGACACGGCGGTCACGCCGAACACTGCCACGCGCACGATCAGCTTTACCGCGGTGGATACCAGTGCCGTGACGAGCAACACCGCGACGCGCACGGTGACCGTGGCCGACACGGATCAAACGCCAGTCGTCACGGCAGCGGGCGGCACGACGAGCTACGTGGTGGGCACATCCGCCACCATCGTCAACTCGAGCGTGAGCGTGACCGATCTCGACAATCCGACACAATCGTCGGCAACGGTGTCGGTCACCGGCAACTTCCATGGCGGCGAGGACATCCTCACCTTTACGAACAGCAACGCCCCGTCGTTCGGCAACATTGCGGCGACCTACGATTCGGCGACAGGCGTGCTGACGCTGAGTTCGGCCGGCGCCACCGCCACCGACGCGCAATGGGCGAATGCGCTGAGCGCCGTGACGTTCTCGACGAGCGGGACGCACTTCGGCAATCGCACGATTTCGTTCGCCACGAGCGACGGCTCGAAGACGAGCGCGGCTGCAAGCGCAACGCTCGTCGTGCTCGATCAGCCGCACATCACGCCCGATGCGGGGTCCGGTTCATTCGTGGCAGCCGACAATGCCACGTCGACGCCGATCGTGGTTTCGCCGGGCCTGACGCTGACCGATGCGAGCAGTACGACGGCATCGTCCGCGAGCGTGGCGATCGCGGGCGGATTCCACGCCGGCGAGGACGTGCTGGCCTTCGCCAACGACAACGCGACGATGGGTAACATCGCGGCCAGCTATAACGCGAGTACGGGCGTGCTGACGCTGACGTCGGCGGGCGCCACGGCCTCGCTGGCGCAATGGCGAGCGGCGCTTGCATCGATCACTTATACCGATACGGCGGTCGTGCCCGACACCACGACACGCGTCATCAGTTTCACGGTGACCGATGGAAACGGCGCCGTGAGCGCGGCGCAAACGCGTAGCGTCACGGTGACCGACACCGATCAGACACCGCTTCTGTCCGTCGGCGGAAGCGTAACGTTCACATCGCTAGGGGCGCATTCGACGCCGGTCGCGATCGCGCCGCAAGTGACCATCAGCGACCGCGATCCGAACGCTACGTTGAGCTCGGCGCAAGTGGCGATCAACGGGGGCTTCGATGCGGCGAACGATACGCTTGCGTTCACCGGCAGCGCGGCAACGGGCAACATCGCCGCAAGCTACAACGCCGCTACAGGTGTGCTGACGTTGACCTCGGCCGGCGGCACCGCATCGCTCGCGCAGTGGCAGGCCGCACTGCAATCGGTCACCTACTCGGATGCGAAGTCGGGCGCGAGCGGCAGCCGCACCGTGGCGTTCACCGTCAGCGACGGCGTGAAGACGAGTGCCGTGGCATCGAATACGATCACGATCGTCAGGGGCCAGACGGGCATCGTACCGATCTTCCCGACGCCGCCGGCGGTCATCGAGTCGCCGGCAGCAGCGCAGTCGCCGTTGTTTACGGGCTCCGATCGCACCGGCGCGCCCGACGTGCTCGACGAGTTCGATGAGCCGCTGCCCGTGGGCTCGGTACCGATCGTGCCGACAATGACGTTCTCCGATCCGAGTGCGCCGCGCAACATGCAGCCGCTCGATCGTGCCTCGGTGTCGCGCTTCGACGCGGCGGCGCTCGATGCGGCAATTGCGCTCGGTACCGTCGAGGCGCCCATGCCGCTTCCCGACGTCTCGTTTGCAATGGGGCCGAACGACCCGTTCTCGATCGAAGTCGCGACGCTGTTGCCGCCTTCCGAGGCGATGCACGGCGGCTCCGACGTCACGGTCCGGCTTGCCAACGGCCGTTCGTTGCCGGGCTGGATCCATTACGACGCGGCAAGCGGCGTATTGCGCGGCAAACTCCCTCCCGGTGCGGAAGACGTCCATATCGTCGTTCAGACGCGCGACGCATCGGGTCGTGAAACGCGCCGCCAGATCGTGCTCGCGCCGCACGACAAGCATGGCAGCTCGCACGATGAGCGCAATCAGCACGATCAGCGGCACGGACAGGACAAGCATGGCGCAGTGCATCCATCGCCGCAAGGGCACACGAGCCGGGCGCCGGCCGAGCCCTCGGTCGCGCGCGCGGCGAGACCGCTCGGCAAGCCGTCGCTCGATCAGCAGTTCGCCCAGGCGCGCGCTGCGCTGCATGTTTCGCATCCCGGCGGCGCGACGCGTCGCGTATGAGTTACGTCATCCTCCAAGACCAATGAGATCTCAATCGACATATGCCACAGCGATGCCTTCGTCCACTACTGAACCCGCCGTTGCGTGGGCAACGGCCTCCACGCGTATCCTGCGCCCTTCGCTGATTGCCCTTTCGCTGGCCGCGATGTGGCTATCGGGCTGCGCCATCCACCCGACGCCCTTCACGGACGCCGAACGCGCCCAGAGCGCGCGTGCCGATCGCACGGCGATGTTCGCGGAGCAGCCGCCGCTCGCCGGCCCCGTTACGCTCGACGAGGCCATGGCGCGTGCGATCCGCTACAACCTCGATCATCGCTTGAAGATGATGGAAGAGGCGCTTGCGCAAAAGCAGCTCGACGTCGCCAGTTTCGACATGCTGCCGCGTTTGACCGCGGCTGCCGGCTACACGACGCGCAATCATCCGCTCGCCTCGAGATCCGTGTCGCTCGCCACGGGCGAACAATCGTTGGAGTCGTCGTACTCGACCGACCGGGACATTCGCACGGCCGATCTCACGTTTTCGTGGAATTTGCTCGATTTCGGGGTGAGCTACTTCGAGGCCAAAGAGCAGGCCGATCGCGTGCTCGTCGTGGAACAGCGCCGGCGCAAGGTCGTGCAACTGATGATGCAGCAGGTGCGGGAGGCCTATTGGGAGGCGACGGGCGCGCAGCGTCTGGAGAGCCGCATTGGCCCGCTGCTCGAGCAAGCGAAGCAGGCGCTCGATGAATCGCGGCAATCGCAGAGCGAGGGCTTGCGCTCGCCGCTCGACACGCTCGCTTATCAACATGCGCTGCTCGATATCATGCGCCAGCTCGAAGCCGTGCGGGATCAGTTGGAGGAAGCCAAGCCGCGGCTCGCCTCGTTGATGAACATTGCGCCCGGCACTGATTTCACGCTCGCGCCGCCGGCGGATTTCACGGTGCCTAGCTTCGAGATGCCGATGGACCGCATGGAAGAGACGGCGCTCGAGCGCCGGCCAGAGCTCGTCGAAGCCGGCTACAACGAGCGCATCAGCATCAACGAGACGCATAAGGCAATCGCCAAACTGTTGCCCGGCATCGAGGTGCAGTTGGGCGGGCATTACGACAGCAACAGCTTGCTCGCCTATCACGCATGGCGTGCGGCCGGTATCAATGTGAGCTGGAATCTGCTGAACCTGCTCAACGCGAAGAACATCCGCGGTATGGCCCGTGCCCAGCGCGACGTCGCGCATGCGCAGCGGCTCGCGCTGTCGATGGCCGTGCTCACGCAAGTTCACGTCGCGAACGCCGAGCTCGGCGCCAAGCAGCGACAGTTCGATTTGTACAAGCAGCTCAACGACGTGGATGGCCAGATCCTGCAGCACACGCACAACGCGACGGTGGCGAATGCGCAAGGCAAGCTCGAGGAGATTCGCGCGGCCACTTCGGCCATGATCTCGGAGCTGCGCCTCTATCAAAGCTACGGCGAGCTCGAAAGCGCCTATGGCCAACTGCTTGCGACGCTCGGACTCGACCCGGTTCCGGCCGACACGCGCAATGGCGATCTGAAATCGATCGAGCAATCGCTCGACAAGGAGCAAGCGCGATGGGCCGAGTTCGGCCACGCGAACGGAGTGTCGACGCAATGAAGCGATGGGGCAGGGCAGGGCTTGGCGGTGCAGTATTGATGATGGCGGTTCAGGGCGGGTCGGCTGCAGGGGTGCAACCGGGGACCCCGGCCCCGGCGGCGTCGGGATCCTCGGGTGTGCCCGTCGCGCATGCCGAGGACGACGGACGCATCCGTATTCAGCTCGTTGCGCGCGACGAGGTCGAAGTGTCGAGCGAAATCAGCGCGAAGATCGCCTCGATGCCGTTTCGCGATGGCGATGCGTTCCGCGCGGGCCAGACGCTCGTGTCGCTCGATTGCTCGCTATACGCGGCTCAACTGCACAAGGCGCAAGCCGAGTCCGACGCCGCCGTGGAGTTGAAGCGCGTCAACGATCGGCTGTCGCAGCTCCATTCCATCGGCCAGATCGACGTCGAGCAAGCCGCGGCAAAGGCGAAAGCGAGCGCGGCCGAGGTGGCCTACATGCAGGCGACGGTGCGCAAGTGCGCCATTGCGGCGCCGTTCGACGGGCGCGTGGTCAAGCGCAGCGCTTCGGCGCAGCAGTTTGCGCAGCCCGGCAAAGCACTGATGACGATCGTCGACACGAGCCACCTGGAGCTCAAGATGATTGTCCCGTCGAAATGGCTCGCCTGGCTCAAGCCCGGCCATCCGCTGACGGTCAAGGTCGACGAGGTCGGCAAGGTGTATCCGGCCACGGTCGCTCGCATCGGCGCGCGCGTCGATCCCGTCACGCAGACCATCGATGTGACGGCCGCATTGTCCGGGCACGCATCCGAGCTCCTGCCCGGTATGAGCGGGTGGGCGAGCTTCGCCGGCGCGAGCCGCTAGCCGTCATGAACGCCCCCTTGCGGATCCAGGCGGACGCGCTCGCGCTGCTATGGCAGTTGTCAGCACGCGCCCGGCAAGCACCGAGCGAGGAGACGCTCGGCTTCGTTATCGTCAATGAGTCCCTTTCGCTCGTCCCGTATCGTCAAGCGGCGTGGTGGCGGGCGCCGGCGCCTCTTCCGGGTGCGGTCGCAGCGGTCTCGGGGCTGCCGCAGAGCGATCCCGGCGCACCCTATGTGCAATGGCTCGGCCAAGTGTGTCGCGAGCTTGAAAAACGTAATTCGACGCAAGCGGACGCGTCATCGACATCGCAGCAGGCGGACGTGCGCGAGGGGGCGGGTGCCGGCGATCAGCCGGCCCTCGATTGGCCCTATGCCTTTATTGCGGACAGCCTGCCGGAGCCGCTCGCTGCCGAATGGGACGCCTGGTGGCCGGCACATGCTCTATGGGTGCCGCTTTTCGATCGCACCGGCCGCTCGCTCGGCGGTGTCCTCTTTGTGCGCGACGAGCCGTGGACGCAGCTCGACGAAGCGCTGCTAGCCGAGCTCGCGCGCGTTTGGTCGCACGCCCTCGCGGCATTTTCGCCACGCGCTTCCTGGCTGCAGCGCACGAAACTCGCCCTGCGCGCCGGCAAACATCGACGCCGGTTGCTTGCAGCTGTCGCCTTTGCGCTCGTCATACCCGTGCCCCTGACGGTGCTCGCGCCGGCCGAAGTCACGCCGAAGGATCCGTTCGTCGTGCGTGCGCCGCTCGACGGCGTTATCGACAAGCTCTTCGCGCAGCCGAATCAGCGCGTCGAGGCGGGCGCGCCGCTCTTCGCACTCGACTCGACGACACTCGCTTCGCGCTATGCGCTTGCAAACAAAAACTACGCCACGGCGCAGGAGGAATACCGGCAGACCGCGCAACTGGCCGTCACCGACGATAAAGACCGGCTCGACATGGCGTTGCGCAAAGGCAAGCTCGATCAGAGCGCGGTCGAACTCGACTATACGGCGCGCGAGCTCGCGCGCGTGCGCGTGAATGCGCCACGCGGCGGCGTCGCGGTGTTCTCCGATCCGAACGATTGGAACGGCAAGGCGGTATCGATCGGGGAGAAGGTGATGCTGCTCGCCGATCCGGCCCATGTCGAATTGACTGCCTATGTGCCTGTTGCCGACAACGTCGATGTCGTGCCTGGCGCGACCGTCACGCTTTATCCGAAGAGCTCGCCGCTCGCGTCCTACGATGCCCGCATCGATACGGTGGCGTATCGCGCCGAGCCGACGCCCGACGGCGTGGTCGCCTACCGTGTGAAAGCAACCTTCGTCGATGCTGCCAAGCCGCCGCTTGGCACGATGGGTACCGCGCGCATTCATGGTCGCTGGGTGCCGCTCGCCTACTATCTGCTGCGCCGCCCGCTCGCATCGGCCCGGCAGTGGTTTGGCTGGTAGGTCGGTCCATGACCACGCCTTTGAAATGACGTAGCTTCGATGCCGCGCCTTCCATCCCTTCGCCAAGAGCTGAGTCTCACACCCGGCGCCGCGACGCCGGACGGCGCCCCGACGTGGATGCTCCACGATCCGGCGGCGAATCGTTTCTTCCAGATCGGGTGGCCCGCGTTCGAGATGCTCTCGCGATGGCCGCTCGACGATGCAAAGGCGATCGTCGCTTCGGTCAACGCCGAGACGACGTTGAACCTGACGATGGAGGACTTCGAGTCGCTCGTACGGACGCTGCTTCATCAGAATCTGCTCGTCGCGACGAGCGCGGCCGACACAGGACGGCTCGCGAGCGCAGCCGCGGCGGGCAAGCTGTCGCACGCTATGTGGCTGCTCAAGCATTATTTGATGGTTCGCGTGCCACTGTGGCGGCCGATGCCTTTTCTGCGGCGCTTCGCGCGTTATGCCGAACTCGCCTACCGTCCAGCGTTCTGGATCGGCGTCGCGGTTGCGGCGCTGATCGGGCTCGTGCTCGTGTCGCGACGCTGGGACGAATTCGTCCACACCTTCCACGGCTACGCCGATCTACGCGGGCTTGCCGCGATCGCTCTCGCACTGGGCTGTGCCAAGGTGCTGCACGAGTTCGGTCATGCGTTCACCGCGCATCGCTACGGTTGCCGCGTGCCGACGATGGGCGTCGCGCTGCTCGTCATGGTGCCGGTGCTCTATACCGATACCACCGAAGCCTGGAAGGTGCCGGGGCGCGCCGAACGCTTGCGCATTGGTGCTGCCGGGATGCTGACCGAGCTTGCATTGGCCGCATTCGCCACGTTGGCCTGGAGCCTGTTGCCCGATGGACCGTTACGCGCGGGCGCATTCCTGCTCGCAACGACGACCTGGATCGGCACGTTGACGATCAACGCGAGCCCGTTCATGCGCTTCGACGGCTATTTCCTGCTGTCCGATTGGCTCGACATGCCGAATCTGCACGATCGTGCATTTGCGTTCGGCCGCTGGTGGATGCGCGAGCAGCTGTTCGGTTTTGGCGATCCGCAGCCCGAGCCGTGCGCAGCACGCCGCAGACGCTTTTTGATCGCGTTCTCGTTCGCGACCTGGCTCTATCGGCTCGTCGTCTTCTTTTCGATCGCACTCATCGTCTATCACGCTTTTTTCAAGGCGCTGGGCTTGATCCTCTTTTGCGTCGAATTCGGCTGGTTCATCGCACGGCCGATCGTGCGCGAAGTCATCGCCTGCTGGCATCGCCGCTCGGCGCTGCGTTGGTGCCGGCAGACCCGGCGTAGCGCGGCCCTCGGCGCGATCCTGTTTGCGCTTGTCGTGCTGCCATGGCACGGCGGTGTGGGCGCGCCGGCCGTGCTGGGGCCGCAGCGCGCGCAAGGCCTCTATGCTCCCGAGGCGGCTTACGCGAGCGGCGAGGCACCGATCGCCCGCGACGGTCAGCGCGTACATGCGGGTGACGTACTTGCCGTGCTGAGCTCGCCCGATCTGACGCATCGACTGCAAGCAGCACGAGCCGACGAAGCGTTGTTGCGCTGGCAGGTCGAGCAGCAGTCGTTCGATACGCGGCTACTCGAACAGGGTGTCGCGCTGCGGCGGCGCTGGGACGCTGCCCGCGAAACGGTGGCGGGGCTCTCGGCGCAAGTCGCACAACTCACGCTGCGTGCGCCTTTCGAAGGTGTCGTGCAAACCGATGACGCGCTCGCGCCCGGTACCTGGCTGCCGCGCGGCGAGCATCTGTTCGATGTCGTCGGGCCGATGGGGGTGAAGGGCGAGGCGTTTGTCGGTGAAGACGATGCGGCGCGCATCGCGTCCGGCGAGCCGGTGACATTCGTTGCTTCGCTGCCCGAACGGGGTGCGCTGCACTGCCGCGTCACGGCCGTCGAGCGCGTCAATCTTGCCGCGCTCGATTTGCCATCGCTGGCAAGCGTGTACGGCGGGCCGCTGCCGGTGCAGTCGCAGCCGGGCACGCATCAGCTCGTGCCGCTCGCGGCCACCTATCGCGTACGGATCGGCGCGTGCCCCGAGAACGAGGCGTGGCCGCGCGAGATCGTCGGCACTGCGACGATCGGCGCGGCGCGTCAAAGTTTTGCGTGGCGCGCGTTGAAGTGGCTTGCGGCCGTATTTGTGCGCGAGGGTGGCGCTTGACGATGCGATGGCCCTTGCCGGCGACCGTCGTGATGCCGAAGACGATCGCATGCTCGGCAGTTACTTCACCGAAAACGTATAACGCCCCTGTGTGCGATGCCCGTCCGCGGCAACGGCGACCCACACCACGGTGTACTTACCGGGCGCGAGTGTGCCGACCGAAACCGACATGTGCTTCGGGTTCGCCGCACCGACAGCCGACTTGCCGCTGACGACGGACTTGCCTTGTGCATTGGTCACATCGATCGAACTGAACGCCGGTTCGAGACGGTCGTCGAAATCGATGGCAACTTTGTTGATCGTCGCCGTGATGGTGGCGCCGGCGGCGGGCTCCTGACGAGTCGGCCTGGCGTGAGCGAACGCGAGCGAGGCGGCGGCAAGCGTCAGTGCGGCGGCGGCAAGGTGTGCCGCGGAAACGATCGATAGATGCTTCTTCATATCCTCAATGACCTTTCAATGCAGTGCAAGGCGGGCGCGTGACTAGGGCTCCGATCGTAGCCGATCGGCCGTAGTGTCGCAAACGAGGCATGCCACACCATCGGGGGCACGCGAAAATGCATGTGATAGCCTACACATCGTTCTCCTGCCATATCGGACGTCGCTCGCGTCGCTCGCGTCGCGCACATTGCGCACGCTGGCCGTCGCCGTTGCGATGAAAAGACAAAAAGAGGAACACATGCGCTGGATCTTTGGGGTGGTGGGCCTGGTGATCGGCTCGGCGATGGCGCGGCTTGTCGGTGCCTCGGATGTGAGCGGGGCGATAGTGGGAGCGCTGGCCGGCTTCATGTTCGGCGTGTGGCTCCGCCGGGCATCGCCGGCGCAAACAACCGCCGACGCGGGCGCGGAAAACGCTCTCGACGGTTCGACGACGCTCGCTGCGCGCGTCGAGCAGCTCGAACGTCAGGTCGCCGCGTTGACGCAGGAACTCGCGCGGCTGCATTCGCGCGAGGCGCAACCCCCTCAGGTGTCTCCCATCGCGCAGCCGCTTCCCGGCGACGCTGTCGCCGCGCAGACGACAGTAGCGCCTGTCGGGCCCTCCGATTCCGCCACGCCGCCGGCCTCCCGTGACGACGCAAGCGAAGTTCAGCCCGGAACCGCGGCGGTGTCCGTGCCCATGCCCGGCGAGCGCAACGAGCAGACCGTTCCGACCGCACCGACGGTCTTCGAGCGTGCGGTGCGAGCGGCGCGCGATTGGCTCGTCGGCGGTAACACGGTAGTGCGGGTGGGCATCATCGTCCTCTTTTTCGGCGTGGCGTTCCTGCTCAAATATGCGGCCGACAACGCGATGCTGCCAGTCGAGTTCCGCCTCGCGGGTGTCGCGCTCGGCGCCGTCGTGCTGCTCGTACTGGGCTGGCGTATCGGCCCGCGGCGCGGTGCTTATGGCCTCGTGCTGCAAGGCGGCGGTATCGGTGTGCTGTACCTGACGGTGTTTGCGGCGACCAAGCTGTACGGGCTGCTGCCCGCCAGTGCGGCCTTCCCGTTGATGGTCGTCATTTGTGCCCTGGGTGTGTTTCTGGCGGTACGCCAGGACGCGCCCGCGCTTGCGTTTCTCGCGAGTGCAGGCGGCTTCCTGGCGCCGGTGCTGATTTCGACAGGTGGCGGCAGTCACGTCGTTCTGTTCAGTTACTACGCACTGCTCGATGCCGGTATCTTCGCCATCGCCTGGTTCAAGGCCTGGCGTCCACTCAATTTACTCGGCTTTACGTTCACTTTCGCCATCGGCACAGCCTGGGGAGTGACGTCGTACCGGCCTGAATTGCTCGCGAGCACCGAGCCGTTTCTGATCCTCTTCTTTCTGATGTACGTCGGTATCGCACTGCTTTATGCGATGCGCCGCGAACTCGCGATCCAGCATTACGTCGACGGCACACTCGTATTCGGCACCCCCATCGTCGCGCTCGGTTTGCAGGCTGCGCTGATGAGGCACATTCCATTCGGCCTTGCCTGGAGCGCGGTGGCACTGGGCGCTTTCTACCTGATCGTCGCCGCGTGGCTCGCGCGTCGGCGCGAGCGATTGGCGTTGCTGTTTCAGTCCACGGCGGCCATTGGCGTCGTCTTCGCAACGCTCGCTATTCCACTCGCGTTCAGCGGACCGACGACGAGCGCGGCCTGGGCGGTCGAAGGCGCCGCCGTCGCCTGGCTCGGTGTGCGTCAACGGCGCTACTTGCCGCTTGCTTTCGGGCTCCTCATGCAGCTCGCGGCAGCCGGCGCATTTTTCGTGAGTCAGCTTTTCGCAAGAGCACCCGCTACGCCGGTGCTGAACGGCGCCTATCTGGCGACATTGCTGATTGCAGCGGGCGGCGTTTTCACCGGTTGGCAACTGCATGGGCGCGACGAAGGGCGCGCGTGGCGTCCGTGGACCGGGCAACTGGGCCTCGCGGCGGCGATCTGGGGGCTCGTCTGGTGGATCGGCGGCGGAGCGGACGAGATCGCGGCCTACGCGCAAACGCACGCCGTCGGGGCGCCCAAGCGTTTCGCGATCGATGCCTCGATACTCTTTGCCGTGCTGACAGCCTGGTTCGCGCATGCGCTTCGCCGCGTGCTTGCATGGCCTGCGGCGCGGTGGCCCGCACTGGCGCTCGCGCCGGTACTGGCATGGCTTTCGCTCGCCGCGCTGGGCCTGAACGAGGCGCCGCTCACGGGTCTCGGGGCGATTGCGTGGCCGGCCGCATTCGTGTTCGGATATCTGCTGCTATGGCGCGAGCAAAGCGATGCGCCTGGCCGGACTGCGGATGCGCTGCATACGGTGATGTTCTGGGTGCTCTGCTGTGTGCTCGCACAGCAAGCGTATTGGCGTTTGCGCACGTACGTGCCCGAGGGTGCCTGGAGTTGGAGCGCGTGGGCATACGGCGTCGGCATGGCGGTTTTACTCGTGTCGACCGTCGGGACACGCTTGCGTTGGCCCATCGGGCGATTCGCGCGTGCCTATCAGCTGTGGGCGGCAGGGCCGCTTGCCGCACTGCTCTGGGTATGGACCCTGGCCAGTTTGCAAAGCGATGGCAGCGCGGCGCCGTTGCCGTGGCTGCCGCTACTCAATCCACTCGATGTCGCGCAGATGCTCGTGTTCGTTGCGATGGCGGCATGGCTGCGGCGCGCGTCGACATTCGGTTTTGCATTACCGTCCCGCGTGTTCGCTTACGCGACACTGGCCACGGGATTTCTCTGGCTCAACGCGTTGCTGTTGCGCGCGCTTCATCATTGGATAGGTCTGCCGTACAGCCTCGGCGAAATGGCGCGCTCCACGTTGGCGCAAGCCTGCGTCTCGATCCTCTGGGCGGTGAGCGCGCTTGCCATGACCATCTGGGCCACGCACAAGGGCGCACGCGCGGTGTGGTTCGTAGCGGCCGGCCTGCTCGCCTTGACCGTCTTGAAGCTGTTCGTGTTCGACTTGTCGCACGTTCAGGGGCTCGAGCGCATCGTGTCGTTCATCGGGATCGGCGTGATGCTGCTGTTGATCGGCTACTTTTCGCCGCTGCCGCCGAAAGCTTCGGAGCGCGAAACAACGGGAGGGACCCTCACGTGAAGCGTTTCGTTGCAGGCTGCGGCGCGACGGTTCTCGCGGCGTTCGCCATTGGGCTGCCGGTTGCGGCGCAAGCTGCGTCAACGCCGTTCATGCATCGCTTTGCGCTCGAACTCGACGGGCGCGCGCCGTACTACGCCCTTGCCGTGCCACCGGCCGTGTATGCCGCGAGCCGTCGATCCGATCTCGGAGACGTGCGTGTGCTCAATGGCGCAGGCGAGCCCGTGCCTTATTCGCTCGATGCGCCCGTGGCCCATCAGGCGCCGACGCTGCGTCCGGTCAACTGGTTTCCGTTGCCGGCCGCCGCTGCGAATGCGCCCGCCGCAACGGCCGGCGTGTCCATCGCGCAAGATGGCACGTTGCGCTTCACGACGGCGGCACCGAACGCGGGCGCGCGCGATGCGGACCTGCTCGATATCGGCTCTGCCGCGCAGCACGTGGGCGCGCTTGTCATCCACGTGCGGGAGAACAGCTACCAAGGACGCGTGCATGTCGATGCCAGCGCCGATCTGCAAAGCTGGCGTGCGGTGGCCGATGCCTCGATTCTCGAGGCCAATCACAACGGCGAACGTCTTGCGCAGGAACGCATCGCGCTCGATAACCTCGGGCAGACAGAGCGCTATTTGCGGCTTCGGTGGCTTGGCGGCGGCCCGGAGATCG
>Ga0207647_10002894_pt1 | contig 12930 bp, 9 predicted proteins | sample KBSCornC2_FD_184295 | JGI IMG/M metagenome (GOLD analysis project Ga0207647, IMG submission 184295) | Corn rhizosphere microbial communities from Kellogg Biological Station, Michigan, USA - C2 (SPAdes) (version 2) | ecosystem: Host-associated > Plants > Roots > Rhizosphere ...
TATGTCTCGCTCTCGGCCTATGGCCATGCCGGCCCCTGGGCCGAGCGGCGCGGTTTCGACTCGCTGGTGCAAACCACGACCGGTTTCAATCACGCGGAAGGGCAGGCGGCCGGCTTAGATGGACCGAAGGAATTGCCGGTGCAGATGCTGGATCACGCCACCGGCTATCTGATGGCCTTCGGCGCCATGATGGCCAGGGCGCGCCAGGCGCGCGAGGGTGGCAGCTGGCTGGTGCGGGTATCTCTAGCGCAGACAGGCCGCTGGCTGTGGAATCTGGGCCGCGTCGCCGATGGCTTGAAAACTCCGGATCTGAAGGCGGAGACGATCAAGCCCCTGCTGGAAGAACTGCCCTCCGGCTTCGGTCCGCTCAGCTGGATCACCGATCCCAGGGGCTACCGCTACGAACCCAACCATCCTTTGACCGGCAAGCCGTGGCCGCCGATGCCCGAGGTCCTGCTTGAGCTCTGGCGCCGCTACTGCCCCGGCGCGCCCGAGCCGGACGCGTGCCTGGCCAACCTCTATCGCGACGGCGCCAGGATGGGCCTGCACCAGGACAAGGACGAACGCGACTTCTCCGTCCCGGTCCTGTCCCTCTCCCTCGGCGACACCGCCGTCTTCGTCCCCCAGGTCGACGTGGCCACGTGGCGACTGCAGGTCACCGGCCGGGTCGACCGGCCGCAGCGCGTCGGCGACGACGGCCCGGCCGAGCGCGGAGGTGCTGCGCCGCCCCTCCGGACCGGCCGGGACGACGACCCACTCTATGAACGCACGCTTGCGGTTGCGCGGATTCAAGCGGCGGCTGACGTGGTCCATCACCTGCCTTTTCCGTTCACGTTGACTGCGCGCGCGGAAAACTATCTCTCCGCGAACCCACACTTCGCCAAGTCTGTCCTTGCGCGTTACACGCCGCGTGATTTCATCGCACTGGTGGAGAAACACCGTATCGCTTATCACGAGAAGACGCTGGGCCAGCTCTTCTGCGATGGCTCCGCGCAACAGATCGTCACTTTGCTTGAGCGGGAAGCTGCCGAGGCCGGAGTCACCATACAGGCCGATACTGCGGTGCAGGAGGTACAGCACAGCGACTCCTTTACGCTGCGCACTAACCGTGGAGAGTTTCACGCTTCTGCGCTAATCATCGCTACCGGCGGGCTTTCCATTCCCAAGATCGGCGCAACCGGCTTCGGCTATGACATCGCCCGTCAGTTCGGTCTGCGTGTGCGCGACCTCCGCCCCGGCCTGGTGCCGCTGGTCTTCAACCCAGAAGATACGAAGCAATGGTGCGATCTCACCGGGCTTTCTACCGAAGTGATTGCCTATGCCGGCAAACGCAGCTTCCGCGAGAAGTTGTTGATCACGCATCGTGGTATCAGCGGACCGGCAGTGCTGCAGATCAGTTCATACTGGCAGCCCGGCAGCGCGCTACGCTTCGACATTGCCCCAGGCAAGAATGTACTTGAAGCGTTGCAGGCCTCGCCAAGCGGACGTGAGACAACCGCGCTACGTCAGGCACTTTATGCTGCTCTTCCACAGCGCTTCGCTGACCGGTGGATAACAACGCATCCCCAGCAGAAATGGAGCAACGCCGCCCTGGAAGCAAGTGAGCAGACGCTGCATCACTGGGAGATCACGCCTGCCGGAACTGAAGGCTACGAGAAAGCTGAAGTCACAGCAGGCGGCGTCGACACCGACGACCTTGATGCGAAGACGATGCAGGCACGCAATGTGCCCGGCCTCTTCTTCATAGGCGAGGTTGTCGACGTTACCGGCTGGCTCGGCGGCTATAACTTCCAGTGGGCCTGGGCCTCGGGCGCGGCCGCGGGACGTGCCTTGTAGCCATCCCCAACGTTCTACCAATCCCGGTGAAGGACAATAGCCGGGCGGCCCCGGTAAACGCTCCTCCCAGTTTCTCGATATCCAACCTTGGCCGCCATGCGCAACGATGGTGCATTATCCGGATGGATCAGGCATACAGCCTGCGGCGTCTGGAAGTGAGACTTGCCCCAGGCGTGAATGGCCTGCACAGCTTCCGAAGCGAAGCCATGACCATGTGCTGCACTCGCGAAGACCCACCCAGCTTCCGGAGTATTGTGCAGCGGTGGATCCATGGTGCGCTTCAGATCCGCAAACCCAACTTCACCAAGGAACTTGCCGCTGCTTTTCTCTTCGACAACCCAATAGCCAAATCCAAGGAGAGACCAGTGGCCGGCATAACGCAGCAAACGGCTCCATGCGTCCTCCGGCGTCAGCGGAACCTCGCTGATGTAGCGGGTCACACTCTCGTCGGACCATAGAGAGGTGCAGTGGGCAAAGTCGTCAAGCCGGTGGCCCCGCAGAATGAGCCGTTCCGTTTCCAAAGTCGGGATCGCCATATCCGATTCTCGCAAATACATTCACCCGCGCGCGAGCAGTCAGAAATAGCACTAAGAGACGACGCCCACTCAGCGCGCCGTAGCTTTCACTGTACTGTCAATCATCTCCAGTGCCCTTTCAAACGAAGTCCGCGCGACAAGAAAGATGGATTCGTCGTCAGGATCTTCCCGCAGGTAGAGATCGACTCCAGCAAGACAAGCGTCTCGCTCGCTCTTCGACAACCGGATCAGTGTCTCCGCATCCAGTAGAGGAACATAGAGCGGATAGCTGCGATAGACGTCGTCATCGATCTTGCCCTTCAGCCACATCGAAATCTGCCGCCCATCTCGCTCTGCCCAACCTTCCGAAGCAACAATCTCCAGCAGCGCTCCGGAGCCGGCCATCTGCTCTTCCACATCCAGGCGAGCATCTTCGTCTTTGGCAAGAATGCGCCGCACCTCATGGGAGAGCGTTGGAAACTTCTGGCCCGGCAGACGGTGCGTGAAATCCCGCTTCGTCATCGAACGTGGCGGCTCGCGATCGGGCCACACGCCCATAGCGAGGCTGGGTATCCACCTTGAGCTGTTGCGGCTCAGGACAGCTGCGCCCCCTGGCCGAGGCAACTGTGTCATCTGGATCAGGATCTCCCGCCGCATCAGCTTGTTCTGCTGCCGTTCCATCCAGCGCTGACACCCGGAAAGAAGATCGATTAGATTCAATCTCTCCTCATCTGAAAGAGGAAATCTGCATTCGATGCGAAGAGCCGACAACTCCTCCGGGCCGCGGTCAACGATAGGAAGCTGTTCGATCTCCCACTGTGGTTTCATTGCGGCTGTTTCCTTTCCAGATCAAACACCGGATGAGGTTCGCCGTCCCGGCGCATCTTCTCCAGGATCTCAGTCAGCACCTCATCGAGGCTGTCCTTGCTGGCGAACAGAATGCCACGGTCATCCGGGCTCTCTGCAATAAAGACATCGAAGACCTCAAACCATTGGGCGAGATCATCGGGTGTGGCCGCCAGAAAGTCGCTCGCCTTCCAGTACGGAATGATGAAGGTCAGGCCATCGAAGGAGGCTTCGTCCTCGAGACCTTTGCCGAATACCTGTTTGCTCTTCTCCCGGAAAGCGTCGCCCAGCAGGAAGGTCGCCTGCCACAACGTATCGGTGTCGAAGTGCTTGAAGGCAGGCATCTCTCGAACAGCCGGATAATCCGGAATCGGCGGAGGTGTAGTCGCGGGATCGGGAGGAAGATAGATCATCGTATATCCGCCATTCCCCAGAAACAGTTCGCGCTTCCATTGCTCATCCCGGTGCAGAAACCAGAACATGTAATCGGCGACGTGTTCATTGAAATCGAACTTCGCCCTGCCCTTGATAACCGCATCAAGATCTTCTTCGGTAGGAATCGGCGGCAGCTTGCCATTTGGCTTTCGTCCAAGCCCCATCAACGGTATCAGCTTGATCTGGTGGCGATGCAGCGTCTCCTTCAGGTGGCCCTGGGGCGCCGTGAGCTTCATCTGCAGGAAGCTCTCCTGCCTCAGCTTGCCATCTTTTGCCAGGACTGCATGGAGCTCATCGAAAAAGCGGTGCAGCCACTGAAGCTCTCTGCCGTAGACCGGCGTGTTGCTGACCGGAAGCCAGTAGAGAGAACAAACGGTAACTTCGTGCGACTTTCTGATGGGAAGCATTCCCTGCTCGGGAATGGGGTTGAGGCGGTTACGAGGCTCTTTCTTCGTCGTCTCTGGATTCATCGAAGATCACTGATTCCCCAAAACTGAACCTACTGTTGCTTTGCCTGCTTCTGTGCCTTGATGGTTTGCTCGATGAAGGCTTTCCCGGCCTCGTCCGCACTTACACCGCGGTTCGGCCGGGGCGCCTGCATGCGGGTTGGCTGCGCACTGCCCTTGACCTGCAAAAGGAATTGATTCGCCGCGTTAGCCGCCTGGAAGTGGCCCTTGCGTGATGTCCATCCGCTGCCGGTAGGGATACGATCCCCAGAGGTCAGCGCGATATACAGCATGTGGCTTCTACCATCGTCCTGTGCTACCTCAGCATGATCGACGGCCGTGAGTGGATAGACAGTCTTCGTCGTCCGGAAGAATGCGTGATCCTCGATGACCAGGTTATGGTCTGCCCTGGAGAACATCAGCGTGGACGTCTGCGTAACCGTATAGATACACAGCACGAACGGAATGAACCCGGCAAGGAACAGGATCGATACCGGTTTCAAGCCAGTCTGCTTGATCAGAATTGCAAAGATAACAGCCAGCGGAAATCCGATAACGGCCAGAGGGATTGCGACAAGATACTCCGGCGGAAAGTGCAGGATAAGATCGCCGTTTCTCGGGTGCAAAATCTGGATTGCTGATGACCAGGAAAAACCCATGTACTCCTCAATCGAAGGGGGTGATTGGCGTGGGAGCCGGCAGCGCGTTCGGCTTGAATGGAGTTCCGAAGCGGAGCATCGCGATCAAAGCGCCCGTCACCATCAGCTTCGCCGAGGTCAAACGGATCGCGGTCTTGATCGCTGCGATCTTCACATCGATGGCCTTCGTGTCCATCCGGAAGACGGAGATATCGCCCTTCCACATGCTGAGATCGAACTTGGCGCCGTTGATCGTAGTCGCTGTCGTGCAGACATCCAGCTTGGCAATGTCATACAGCGTGACCCGAAGGTCATAGCGATGGAAGCAGTCTTTGAACGACTGAAGCCACGACTCGGGATGCGTCTCGACCAGGTCTCCCTGGTAGTTGCGCGTCGTTACGCCGGTAAAGTGCTCCGTTCGTGTGTTGCCATTCAGCTGCATGTGCGGGCCGAAGTGGCTCACATTCGTACTCTGAACCACCGTCGATGTGAGATTTCCATTCAGCGTATAGATGTGATCGACAGTGATGGTCTCATTCAGCGTGCCAGTGAGGACACTCGTCATGTCCCCGGTCTGGTAATAGTTCAGATTGCCCCTGATCTCACGCAGAACATTCCCAGTAACCTCATCCCATTCCTGAAAAGCCGGAGCGCCGCTGAAGGGGATTCTTGCTCCCATGGTCGGCAGCTTCGCATCGTTCGCTCCATAGGTTCTGGTGCCAACCTTGATTGATGTATCCATGACAGGCGCCATGATTAGTTGGTCTCCTTGGTGAAGAACTTGCTGCGAATGTGGACCTGGCCATTCGGTGCGCTCAGGCAGATATCTCCATCTTCGGAATGCACCAGGATCGTGGACCGGCCGTGCTCATCGGTGTTCTCCAGCATGGCAATACGCAGCTTATTCGGCGTAGCCATAACCAGAGACTCCTTGCCCTGCTTATCGATGAACTGGATGCGATTTCCGCTCTTGGTCATCAGGCGCTTGATATCGTTGTTCGGAATCTCGCCACCGAAGAACGCATCGCGCGGTTGCTCATGCACACCGTTCCATAGAGCTCCAATGACGACCGGACGCTCAGGATCGCCATCTTCAAACGCCACGGCAACCTCATCTCCGACCTCGGGCATGAACATGAAGCCGCGGCCAGGGCCGGCGTGAGGACTGGTCGTTCGTGCCCAGTGCGTCGAGCCGTCTTCCTGCCAGAAGAACTGGACCTTGACTCTGCCCATCTTCTTCGGATCGTTGTGATCGACGACGCGGGCCGGGACGATTCCGTTCCAGGTGCGTGCGACCGGAGCATGCTGATTGCGATACTCCTTCCACGGCGTGCAGACAAAGCTGTTCGTATAGCCCTGGGGAGTCCAGTTATGCTCCACACGCACCAGGCCGTAGGTGCCCTTTGCATCCAGAGTGCCGCTGATCGTTACGGTGTTGCCGGCTAACAGCGTCTGATTCCGCGACTGCCCGCGTCCGGTAATGGCGCTGCCAATCGAGCGCTCGCTCTCCGCCTGCAGCTGATCGTTGTAATGATCCAGCGTAACGGCACGAGCTCGCTGCGGCTCAAAGCCCGGAGGCAGCTTCTGCGATGCCGACTGTACTGCGCTGGTAAGCCGTTGAGCTCCGTCGTAGAACTGCGGCGCCTTCGACACATTGTTGAAGGTGTTCGACTGCATGACGTGGTGGTCATAGTGCGAGCCGCAAAAGCTTGCCGGCGAGAGGGTGCCTTGCAGACTGAAGCCGGTCAGTCCACCCTCTTCTCTCCAGTTGACCGAGCTGCCGCTCCGGAAGCTGTTGAAGATCTCGACGCCACTCTCGTTCGGGCGAAGCCATGCTCCATAGTCATCGACGATGCGGTTCAGGAACGAGAAATCCGTTTCGCCATACTGCACGTAGTTCAGTGGCGAACCCTCTCCCGCGTTGACGTTTACCGCAACGCCATCGCGGCCGCCGATGGTGCCTGCAATCGATGAAAGCGTCTGCGCAGGAAAATACTGCTTGCGCTCCGTTACATCGAGCTTGTAGCTGGTGCTTACCGCCATCAGGTAAGCCGTATAGCTTCCCCAGATCTCGTACACCAGACGAACATCATAGAAAAAGCCCGAGAAGTGGACGTGTTTGGTGCCGTCCTCATCGGTGGTTGTGATTTTTACCGTCTTCCCAAGCAGATCTTCTACAGGGAGACGGTTGTCTTCGGTCTGACGGCAGGCAATGGTGCACCACCAGTGCTGGTTCAACTCCTGCACCACATCGACTGACGTGAGGATAGAGTCCTGCAGCAGGCCGTCACTAATCTCAACGGAGGGTAAAGCCATGGGGGAGATCCTCGGTTGTGTTCGTTAGCCAGGTTAGATGCGAGTTCGAATGAACTCGTTTGATTGCGATCAGTCTATTTCACATCTCCAATCTCAATCCACGAAGGCCACTACGAATTGCAATTAAATAATGATGAACTCATCCCGGGGCACCCTTGAATTCATCAAAAAATCACTCTCCGCCTTCATGGGCGGGGAGTGGGCTGCCAGTATTGCAAACCTTCCAGATCATGAGTTCCTGCGAGTCGTACTCCTGGTGATTGTCCTAGAGGACGGAGATTACCTCCACGATCTCATCCGTAGTCACGATCGCATCCGCATAATTCGGCAAGTTGATATCGAGAGCAGCATTGAGTTCGACCCATCCGTAACTACAAGCCGGCAGATTCCTTCTTCACCTGCCGGCATAGAGAGAAATCGGAATCCGCATTACGCCAGCGCTGCAGCACAGCCCGATAACTCAGCTGAGCCTTCTGTTTTTCACCAGCGGCTGCATATGACCTTGCCAGACCCAGCTCTGCCAGATTCAATAAGGGGTCGTTCATGACCAGACCAGGGTGATCGATAATCTTTCGAAATTCGACAATTGCTTCCTGGGGGCGATGCATGGCGAGCAGCGCCTGGCCGCGAAGATAGACCGAGTGAAGCGGCTGGCTTAGCTCAAAAGGCGTAACCTCCTGGAGAAGGCCGACCGCCTTCTGTGGCTGATTCTGAGAGAGCGCCAGCGCCGCCTCGATAGTTGGCACATAGTCATATCGCACTAAGGTGTCGTCAGGAAATCTTCTGGTGAGATCGTTCACCAGCTTCGATACCTCTGACGCTTCTCCCACCATCGCAAACGCGAAGGCCGCACCATATTCCACGCTCTTAGCCGTGGAGATGCGAAGAGCACTCCGGAGCTGGCCTTTCGCGAACTGTGAACGCCCGTACAGGGCCTCCGGAATTGCTTCCGCAATCTGCAACTGGGCCTCTGTGTCATGCCTGGATGACTGTCTCGCTAAGCTGGTGGCCCGTCCTGAAAGGTCACGCGCCTCAGAGAGGCGCCCCGTCAGGGATAGCGTCGCTACCTCATAGCCAAGAAGCCAGGGATTGGCCGGTGCAGCTTGCACAGCGCGCTTCATGCCATCTTCATCGCCCTCGAGGAAGGCCATCCGATATGCATCTGTGACGAAACTGGGAAGAAACAGCTTTCTCGCTGAGGCCTGCCGCAGAACCCTGCCCGCGTCGTTCGGTTTTCCGGTCGCAATCAGGTTCAGAGCCGCATTGCGATAACCGATGACAAAATCAGGATCGATCTCAATCGTCTGATTGCTCTCCTCCAGCGCCTTCTCATACTGGCCGTAAGCGGGATAGATCACACCTGCAAGGAAACTGTGGGCATAGACGTCGCGAGGATACATCTGTTCCCAGGCCTCGCACGTCTCCTTACCGCGGGCCAGATTTCCCGAAACCAGCAGGTCGTAGGACACATCGATCAAAAACCGCTCTCGATCGCTGGCCCTGTTCCTCAACTCATAGGCCTTCTGGGTGGCCTGCATTGCCGGAACCTCTTCACCGAGATCGGCATACATCCGTCCAAGCCATACGTAGGCCACCGCGAACTGGGGATCCAGCTCTGTGGCGTGCATCAGGAGTGGAATCGCCGCTCTGCTGCCTCTGCTATTGAAGAGCCTTGTGGCCTGGCTGAAGTCTTTGAGCGCATCGAGCGATGAGGTCGTCGCTTCAGGCAGCGGGATGTCCAGTTGATCGATCGATGCTCTTGACTCGCCAATCCGAGCACGAAACTTTGCGGCCATCTCCCCGAGAGCCTGTAAAGCATCTTCTTTCCGCTTCACCTGGATCTGTTCAGCGTCGAGCTCTTCTCCCGTGCTGCATCGTCTCGCCCGCAGGCCCAGGATGTACTCATTACCCAGACGCGCGACCGATCCTTCCAACACTGCGTCTCCCCCGATACGTTGGCAGATCTCCCGGCCCAGCTCAGGAGGGAGGGGACTATCAAGTTTCATTCCCATCAATCCCAGGGTCTTACGAATCTGAGCCTCGCTCGCCAGCCGGATGACAGGCGATTGCTCGAGCTGAACGATCATGCCTTGCCGCAGCGCGTCGTCAAATACCGCCTCCCCGCTTGTATTTATAAAATCGGCCAGCACCAGGGTGCTCTTCGTACTGAGCCTGGGCATCTCGTTGCGCGCCTGTCTTGTAAAAAAGACAATTGCAGTCACGCATAGACCTACCGCCAGACCATAGATCCAGATGCGACGAGGCGCATATCTGGCGGAGTGAGACATTGCCAAAGTGGTCTCGCCTGCGCCCGCCTTTGGAAGCTCTTCAGCAGCGATCGCCTCGGGCTCATCGTGCTCACGTACTTCGTTAGAGGCAGGACTGGATGGATCTACCGTTCTCACCTGCGCAATGAAACGGTACCCAAGTGTCGGCACCGTCTCAATGTACTTCGGAGCCTTAGGATCATCGCCCAGTTGCTTCCGGAGTATGGCAATCGCCCGGGTCAAGGTCGATTCTTCGACAAAGGTGTCTTTCCAGACCGTTCCCAGGATCGTCTTTTTTTCAAGGAGCGTTCCTGGAGCGGCAACTAACAGGAACAGAACCCGAAGCGCTTTGGGTTCAACCGACATCCGCTCCCCACGACGGCTGAGAGAAAAGTCCTGCTCACTAAGCTCATAGTCGTCAAACAGATAAAGCACAATCACCTCTGCGGACTCCATGCCCCTGGAACGGATAAGGGATTATGCGAAGCTTGGTCTTTTTCAAACCATCGGGAACAGATTACTATCGACGGATTCTCCTCACCTCCGGTTGTGTTGAAACAATGAAAAACCTCGCCAGGGTTTGTTTGGTTCCTTGGGTGTCCTGAATGAATTGGATGTATCCGGAGATCAGACAAGCCGGTAGGGCCGGCCGCGTCGTGGGCAACTCATGCACGCGTGATATGTCAGTTGAGAAGAGTGCCGGTGAGCCGCCTGCTCGCTACAGATGAGAAGGTACAGGGGCGCGCGGTAAGGTTGGAAGGATTTCTCCTGGCCACCTGTTCCTACCTGCGCGCCCTGGCTTCCATCCAGGATTGTTACGCCTTAGTGCAGCTCCTGCGCAGACGTATCCACGCGCGCGGCGCTCTTTGACTGGATTGTCTTACGGTAGACCCCGACATTGGTGACGGCATTGCCGCTTCCGTCGGTAGAGGTCGTCGTGATTGTCATCGTCTGACCATCCGGTGAGACAGCGCGGTGGCTTGTCGCCACCGCCCGTCCCCCACGGGTGTACTGCGCAATCACTTCAGAAGGGCTAACGCGCTTTGTTGAAACTGGCAGGAGCATGCCCTTCCCGCCAGACACGATCACCGGTCGTCCATCATATCGGGCAACGTAATCTGCGGTGAAAGAGATACCGTCCCTCAGATGCGTCTCCGAGTGGTAATGCACCCCTTCTTTCGTCTCCTTCATTTCGATGGTCATGGCCTCGGGAAGGCCGACCGTGTACTTTGACATTTTTGTATCCATGATCCACTTTCCAAGAAATGGATCCGCGGCGCCGAGAATCGTGGAGCACGCCAGCAGCACCGCCATCGTAGCGATATGGGTAAGTTTCATGCCCATTTCTCCCTCTACAGTGACCGCAGAAAGTCCAGAACGGACTGTTTGTCTCTCTCTGAGAGCCCATTGAACCGTCGAACTACCGTGTTCGCTTCCGAGGGAGCGTAGCGCGTGGAATCGCGGTCTCTGGATGGATTGTCGCCTCCATCCGAGCCGGCATGAGAGAAGTGGTCTTGAACGGCCACCATGAGATCGTCGGTACGTCCATCGTGGAGGAAGAAGATGCGCTGGCCTAGTCCCCAGAGTGGCGTCGTGCGGAACTCGTCCGGACCGGCATCACCCTGCACGATATTGTCGGCAAGAGTTGCACCCATGTGGTGCACCAGCAGGTCCGAGTAAAGATTTACTTTCCGGCCCCGGAGAGCGACCGTCTGGGGACCGATCTCTTCCGAAGGAGATCCAGGATTCGCCACACCCGGTGTTTCAAAGGAAGGTGTATGGCATAAAGCGCATCCGACTTCGCGGAAGAGTTTCTCACCTCGTTTTGCCGACTCAGTCTGCGCGCCGAGCGAGGGAGCGTCAACGAAGCGCATGAACTCCGTAAACATCAGCCACGCCGGCATGATCTTGAGCGGATTGTTGTACGAGAGATCGTCAGTGCGCGGCACATCGAAAGGCTCATAGGAGAGGTTGCACTCGCTGTCCTCAGAGTGAGTGATGGGGAAAAGATCATTGCTAATGCCCATCTCCACGTTGTAAGCCTCTCCCGCAAAAACGGTCAGAGAAGCATTCTGCGCCTTCCAGCCAAACCGGCTGATGGTTCCGTTGTTGGGAACCATGTTCGGATGGCCTTCAATTCCCAGAAAACGCTTCAGGTCGCGATCGGAGTTCATGTTCGCGCGAATCGCCGAATCCTGAATCGATTCGATCAGGCCCAGACCGAACAGCTGCAGCGGGATGCGATAGGAAAGGTTGTTCCTTCGAATTTCTTGGTCAAAGTCCGGTTGTTTGAGTTTGCACGCAGGTGCATCGGAGCGCCCTGCTACCGTGAACAGCTGATGGACACCGCCGTCTCTGCTGCCGTCGGTGTTGAACTTGAATCGCACTTCACGGAAAGCTCCGTCCCGTTCTTCAAAGGTTGGAATCGTATTGGTCGCACCCATACGGTTCGCGACCGTAAACGCAACATTCTTCCGCGTAGCGCTGCCGCCAATCATCGGTTGGAAGTGGCAGATGAAGCATTGATCGGCATTGAATCTCGGTCCCATACCGGCCGAGTTGACCATAGCGAGGGGAGAAAACGGATTTTGCGGGTCCGGGTCGACCGGAAGAACTCCCTGAGGCTGCTGCGCACACGTGTCACAGGTGCCTTCGAGTTCCGAGACGCGCAGCAGGCTCTCGGCAAAAAGCGAGATTTCGTTTGCGTTGAGCCCGGCTACCGGGTTGGGAATGGCAGAAGTTGGGTTGGGGCGTGGGCCCGGATCTTTCGCTCGGAATGAGAACTCGCGAAATTGGGCATGAAGGTTGAGGGAAACAAGGAAAATAAGTACTACAAACGGTCTACGAATATCAGTCATGGGGATGGACCTGCCTTCGATCGTTCAACTTTCCTGGAGTCAAAATTTGCGCTCTCTCCAGCCGCAAGGCCGGCAGCGCATGGCGGAATCTCCGCGTAGGTGCCGAACGCAGATTGCCCATGTGTTGTGTGGAGAGAGATGCGAAACCTGTTGCTCAGCCCGACTATAGGGGCTCACCTATATCGGGGGTTACGAGGAAAGTCTTAGCTTTTTGTGATGGACCACTCGGCCCTGCTTTTTCATCAACTTACATCTGCCGGTTTTTCTGGCCGGTTTCCGATTACGTATGTAACCATGGAACACGCCGAATGAATACGACATTAACCGCGACGTCCACAACGGCCATTGCACCCGCGAAAAGTCATTACATCGTCCTGGACGGCTTGCGGGGTGTCGCATCCCTGATGGTCGTGATCTTCCACACCTTCGAAGCATACGCCGATGGGAACCCGATCAAGCAGATCATCAACCATGGCTATCTCGCGGTCGACTTCTTCTTCCTGCTTTCCGGCTTCGTCATTGCCTACGCCTACGACGATCGTTGGAGCCGCATGTCCCAGTGGGAGTTCTATAAGCGGCGCCTCATCCGGCTGCAGCCCATGGTCGTGATGGGGAGCCTGATCGGTGCGGCGCTCTTCTACTTCCAGGGTGGCAGCATGTTTCCGCTGGTAAACGCGACGCCGGTATCGAAGATGCTGCTCGTTATGCTGCTGGGCTGTACGCTGCTTCCATTGCCGGTCTCCCTGGATATTCGCGGCTGGAGCGAGATGCAT